>Ga0209375_1000324_pt1 | contig 42521 bp, 39 predicted proteins | sample GraSoiAngelo_131_FD_185888 | JGI IMG/M metagenome (GOLD analysis project Ga0209375, IMG submission 185888) | Grasslands soil microbial communities from the Angelo Coastal Reserve, California, USA - 14_0929_02_30cm (SPAdes) (version 2) | ecosystem: Environmental > Terrestrial > Soil > Grasslands ...
TGCCCGGATCTCGTAGTTCGGCAGCGCGCGCAGTGCCGGGATGTGGGCCGTCGCGGCCCAGCCCCGGACGGGGCTGACCCCGATGATCCCCACACCCAGCGTCGATTCAGGCATTGCTAGGGCTGATCTCACTTCAACACCTCCCGTCTCTCCTGGAGATGGACGGTGAGGCTTTGTATGATTTGCGAGACAGGGGTTCGACCCACCATCCTGCTACCAAATGTCATCACCCGAGCACACGACGCCCGGGTGCTGCCATTTGGTAGCCCCAAGGGGATTCGAACCCGCTATCTCGTCGCGCGCTCAGACCCCCGTGAGCCTATAGCTCACAGGGCCCCGAGTGGAATTGTAAGTCTTCGCGCGCTCCGCCTCAGGGGCTCCGCCCCTCGGCCGGAATCGCCGTGCGATTCCTGTCACCCCGACTACGCGAGGGAGTACCTCCCTCGCACTCCCTCCGAGACAGGGGGTTCGACCCACCATCCTGCTACCAAATGTCATCACCCGAGCACACTACACCCGGGTGCTGCCATTTGGTAGCCCCAAGGGGATTCGAACCCCTGTCTCGGCCTTGAGAGGGCCGCGTCCTAGACCGGGCTAGACGATGGGGCCGCCTGCCACATTATAACGGGATCGCGGGAACACGGGAACACATGCATGTCATCGCGAGGCCCGTAGGGCCGTGGCGATCTCTCTCGTGGGGAGATTGCTTCGGCCTCTACGAGGCCTCGCAATGACAGCCCGCAGAATTCGAAGCCCGGAGCCCGTTAGTTTGTCAGTCAGTCTCCATGCTTTTTCCGCAACCTCGGTGAGAGCCGCAGCAGCAGCTGCACCCGCTCCGCCTCGTTCAGCAACTCCTGCGTGACGACGGCGAGGTAATCTTCTCCTGGAGGGGTGATCCCGGTCGGACAAGCCGGTCCGAGCTGCTCGGCAGCCATCTTCCGGTAGGTGGCCAGCGTGCGCTCGCCAAAGCGGGCGCACTCGAAGTAGTCCTCGCTGAGGATCAGGACCATGGGGATGCGCAGGCCGTCATTAATCGCCAGCTCGGCGGCGAGTTCCTTATGGGCATCACGGTCGAGGAACCGCAGCGAGATTTTCGGCGACGATTCGGTGATGCGCTGGAGAATCGGGCCTTCCCGCACGCAGTCTCCGCACCAGGTCCCCGCAAGACACAGCAGGTGCATCTCCCGCCCAAACCCTGCCAGCAGTGCCTGCTGGGCATCGGTCAGGCGGACGCGGTCATAGACGGCCTGCCACCGCTGCTGGTGCTGGGGCGTGCCGTACGTGCTGAGGAACTCCTGATATGCCAGTCCCTTGCTGTAGTACTCTTGCCAATTCATCGCGTTCCCCTTCCCTGATCCTTTTGTCCCCTTATCCCTTTATCCCACAACTTCATCTAAAATATAGACGTGATTCGCGAAGAGGATGCCATTCGAATGTTTCGCGAGGTCCTTCCGCGCGTGGATCCCCGCCTCGTGCTGGACCAGGGCGACGTCCACTACGTGACCGAGCCGTACGCCGGCGTCGAGTACGGGTTGCGCCTCGGCTCATCCGGGGCGTTGCTGTTCATGCCGGAGGGAGATTTGGCCGCGCCTGACTGGCAGGACCGACTGCGCGCCCGCCTCGAGGCGGCCAAGCGCTATCTCGAGGGTTTCCCCCGCCGTGATTGATCTCAATGCGGATCTCGGCGAGGGCGCGGGGACGGACGACGGTCTCCTCCAGTACATGACCTCTGCCAACGTGGCCTGCGGCGTGCACGCGGGGGATGCGGAGACCATCCGGCGCACGGTGGCGCTGGCCCAGGCCCATGGCGTGGGGATCGGAGCCCATCCCTCCTTTCCGGACCGTGAGGGCTTCGGGCGGCGCGCGATGACGCTGCCCGCGGACGACGTTGTGGCGACGGTCGCGGACCAGATCGAGGTTGTCGCCCGTGTGGCGCGCGACGCCGGCGCGCACCTGCAGCACGTCAAGCCCCATGGGGCGCTTTACAACCAGGCGGCGACCGATCACGCGCTTGCCGCGGCGATCGGCAACGCGGTGCGGCGCGTGGATGCCTCCCTCATCGTCATGGCGCTGGCGGGCTCGCCGATGGTGACCGTGCTGCGCGACCTGGGCTTGCGCGTCGCCCGGGAGGCGTTTGTCGACCGCGCGTATTCCTCCGGCGGGACCCTGGTGCCCCGGAACCAGCGCGGGGCACTGGTCACCGATCCGGCCGCGGCCGCGCGGCGGGCGGTGCGCCTCGCGACCGAGCACACGGTGATGGCGGAGAGCGGGGAGACGATTAGCGTAGATGCCGACACGCTGTGCCTGCATGGGGATACCCCGGGGGCCGTCGTGTTGGCCAGGGCAGTGCGCGGGGCGCTGGATCACGCCGGCGTGCGCGTGCAGCGGCTGGACGCGTTCGTGTGACAGGATAACTCGATGCACACCTACCTGATGGCGACGATCGCCTACATCCAAGAGAACGGTGACGAACTGGAGCGGGCACGGCTGGCAGGTCTGCTCGGACGCTCTCGGGCCGAGCCGAAGGTGGCCCGGTCGCTGCTGGCGCGCCAGAACGAAGACGGTGGATTCCCCTACGGGTTGATCCAGGGCCGGCCGTCCGCCATCACCGCGACCGCCACGGCCATGCAATGGATGCACCACCTCCGGCTCCTGCCGTCCTCGTATGTCGAGCGCGCCACAGGCTATCTGCTCACGGTGCAACGGCCGGATGGGGCATGGGAGGAAAGCCCCGCGGTGCTGCGCTTCGATCCGCCGGCGCTGATCCGGCCGGGCGTTCCACTGGCCCGGATCTACTGCACGGCGCTCGCTACGTCGTGGATGGCCCGGCTGCTCGGCCCGCGCCATGATTCCGTGATGCGGGCGGCACGCTGCCTCCGCGCCTCGCGGGATGGGGGCTGGCCTGCCGAGGAGCCGGCCCATGTGACTGCGCAAGTCGCCGCGGCGTTGTGCATGGTGGATGGGCCCTCCTCGGCGGCGACTTCCGCGGGCCTCGAGGCATTGCGGCGCCTCGAGCCGGAGGTCTGGACAGCCGACCGTCTGGCCGACGCGCTCAGCGCGTTGTACCTGGCTGGGCTGCCCGCCGACGATCCATTCGTGGATGGCGGACTGGCCCGGCTTCTCATGCTGCAACGGCCCGACGGAGGGTGGAGCAGCGACGATGGCGCAGACCGGGACGTGGACGTCTCGCTCCGTGCATCCGGCGTGCTGCTCGCGTACGGTGTCTCGACCGCGTAGCCTTCCATGAGCCCTCGCCTGCGGAGTTACCTTCGGCGCCACGCGCGTTCCTACGCGATCGGGCTGTTGCTCGGCACGGCCAGCGCGGTGCTGCTGATGCTCGGCCCGCACGTGCTGCGCCTGGCCGTCGATGCCATCGCCGCGGGCGCGTCCCCATTCTTCCTCCTGCGCTATGCGGGGGCGCTGATCGGGCTGAATCTGGCGGTGTGGATCCTGCGGTACTACATGCGGATGCACATTCTTGGGATCTCCCGCGTCATCGAGTACGAGATCCGCAACGATTATTTCGCGCATCTGCAGCGCATGCACGTGGGATTCTTCCAGCATACTCGCATCGGCGACCTGATGACGCGGGCGGTGAGCGACCTGTCTACCGTCCAGCGATTCATCGGGCCCGGCATCATGCACTTTACGAGCACGGTGGTCATGGCGGCGATCGCGGTCGGGTTCATGCTGACCATCGACCTCACCCTCACCCTCTACATGTTGGTGATCCTGCCGCTGGTGAGCCTGACGTTCGTCGTGCTGGGCCCGCTGATCCACGGGCAATACGAGTCGGTGCAAGAGCAATTCAGCGTGATCTCCGCCCACGCCCAGGAGAATTTCTCCGGCATCCGCGTGATCAAGGCGTTCGCACAGGAACCTCACGAAGCCGAGGCGTTCGCTGCCCATAACCGCGAGTATATCCGGCGGAACCTGGCGGTGGTCAAGACGGAGGGGGCGCTGTGGCCGCTGATGTCGTTCTTCCTCGGCTTGGCGGCGGTGGTGTTACTATGGCAGGGCGGGCAGGCTGTGATCGCGGGCCGGATCACGCTGGGTCAGTTTGTGCAGTTCATCGGCTATCTGGGCCAGCTCTCCTGGCCGATGGTGGCCCTGGGCTGGGTCGTCAATCTCATGCAGCGCGGCCTGGCGTCGATGAAACGCCTGGACGAGATCTTCTTGCAGCACCCGCGGATCGTCGACGCGCCGGATGCCCAGACGCTGCCGGCCCCGCGCGGGGAGATCGAGTTCCGCGGGCTCGGATTCTCGTACAACGGGGTCCCCGTGCTGTTGGGGGTCGACCTGCGCGTTCCCGCGGGGACGACGCTGGCCATCGTCGGGCCCACGGGGTCGGGTAAGACCACGCTGGTCAGTCTCATTCCACGGCTCTTCGAATCCACCACAGGGAGTGTCCTGGTTGACGGCTTGGATGTGCGGCGGTACCGGATGACCGACCTGCGCCGGTGCATCGGCATGGTCCCGCAAGACACGTTCATGTTCTCAGCGCCGCTGAGCGAGAACATCGCGTACGGTCTGGAGGCGCCCGAGCCCGACCCCGTGCGCGTCCGGGAGGCGGCCGAGCTGGCCCACCTGGCGGTGGATGTCGCCGGCTTTCCGAACGGCTACGATACGATGGTCGGTGAACGCGGCGTGACGCTGTCGGGGGGCCAGAAGCAGCGTGCCGCGATCGCGCGCGCCATCGCGCGTGATCCGCGCATCCTGATTCTGGACGACGCGCTGAGCAGCGTGGACACCAGCACGGAGGAGGAGATCCTGCGGGAGTTGCGCGCCATCTCCGGGACGCGGACCACGATCATCATCTCGCACCGCATTTCCACTGTCCGCCACGCCGACCAGATCGTGGTATTGGACAAAGGCCGGATCGTGCAGCGCGGGACGCATGACACACTGCTGGCCGCCGGCGGACTCTATGCCGACCTCTACCAGAAGCAGCTGCTGGAAGAGGAACTCGAAGCCGCCGACCTCGACACCCCGGTCTGATGAGCACCCATTTTCAGGAAGACGAGATCCTGGGCAAGGCATACGATGCGCGGCTGATGCGCCGGCTGCTGCGCTACCTGCGCCCGTACCGGCGCGCGGTGACCGTATCCATCGTGCTGCTGCTGCTGGCCGCGGCCGCCGATCTGGCCGGCCCGTACTTTGTGAAAGTCGCCATTGACCACTACATCCAGGTCCGGGACATGGGCGGGGTGGCGGTGCTGTCGGCACTATACCTTGGCACCGTGATTGTGGGCGCCGCCGTGCGCTACTGGCAGAACTACATCACGCAGCTCGTAGGCCAGCAGGTGATGTACGAACTGCGGATGGAGGTGTTCACCCACCTGCAGCGGCTGGCCGTCGCCTTCTTCGCCGGGAATCCGGTGGGCCGGTTGATGACCCGGATCACCAATGACGTGGATACCCTGTATGAGATGGTCACCTCCGGCGTGGTCACCGTCTTTGGGGATGTCTTCCTGCTGGTCGGCGTGGTGGCGGCGATGGTCTGGTTGGACTGGCGCCTGGCGCTCGTCGCGTTCTCAGTGGTGCCTGCGCTCGTGGCGCTGACGTCGTGGTTTCAGGCCCGCTCTCGCGAATCGTACCGCGCCATTCGCATCCGCATCGCCCGCATCAACGCCTACCTGAACGAGAACCTCATGGGCATGTCTATCGTGCAGTTGTTCAACCGGGAACGGGCGAACGCGGCGCGGTTCGATGACTTGAATCGCGATCACCTCACGGCGCACCTGGAGGCCGTGTGGTCATTTGCCCTCTTCTATCCTGCTGTGGGATTCCTCGGCGCGGTAGCCACCGCATTGCTGATCTGGTACGGTGGGGGCCAGGTCGTGCAGCACGCGGTGACGCTCGGCGTGCTGATCGCGTTCATCCAGTATACGGAGCGGTTCTTCCGGCCGATCCAGGACCTGGCCGAGAAGTACAACATCCTGCAGGCGGCCATGGCCAGTTCCGAACGGATCTTCCGGGTGCTGGACGAGCCGGTGACGGTGGAGGATCCGTCCGATCCTGCGCCGCTCCCGCGCGTGCGCGGGCAGATCGAGTTCCGGAACGTGTGGTTTGCCTACCCCGCGATCGAGCCGGCGGGTCGCGAGGATGCCGGGCCGCCGGGCGAGGCTCGCAGCGCGCCGGGGCGGGGCGAGCCACCGGTGCCGGCGGGCACGGATGGCTGGGTGTTGCGCGGCGTGTCGTTTGCGATCCGGCCGGGGGAGAGCGTGGCATTCGTCGGGCACACCGGGGCGGGGAAGACCTCGATCATCAACCTGATCACCCGGTTCTACGACCCCCAGCGCGGGCAGGTGCTGGTGGATGGCGTGGACATCCGCCGCTACGCCCAGCGCGATCTGCGCCGGCACATCGGGCTGGTGCTGCAGGACGTCTTCCTCTTCTCTGGCACGGTCGCGTCGAATATCCGCCTGGGGAACAGAGAGATTTCCGACGACGAGATCCGGAGGGCGGCGCAGTTTGTCAACGCGCACCGGTTCATCGAGGAGCTGCCGGACCGCTACGCCACCAGCGTGGTGGAGCGCGGCGCGACGCTGTCCAGCGGACAGCGGCAGCTCATTGCGTTTGCGCGGGCCATCTCTCACAACCCCGAGATCCTGCTGGTCCTCGACGAGGCAACCAGCAGCGTGGACACAGAGACCGAGTTACTCATCCAGGAGGCCTTGCAGAATGTGCTGCGCGGCCGTACATCCATCATCATCGCCCACCGGCTCTCCACCATTCAGAACGTGGACCGGATCCTCGTCCTGCACAAAGGGCGAATCGTCGAGGAGGGGACACACCGCGAGCTGCTGGCCCGCGGCGGCATCTACACGAAACTGTACCAGTTGCAGTATCGTGATCAGGAACTGCGCCAGACGGCGGACATGAGCGGGGATCGGGCCACCGACGCAAGGAGTGAGTGATAGCGGTGGATGAAGAACAGGTGCTTGCGGGTGTGAGATCAGCGGTGCTGCTGGCGCTGGACAACCGGCGGGGGCTGGTCGCCTTCGGCCGTTTAGAGGCGCGGGACCTGGATCAGCAGGCTCGCGCCGTGGAGCGGGAAGCCCTGGAGCAGATCAGGAAACTGCTTCCCCCGGCGCCCACGGGCCAACGGTTGCAACAGTTGAAGACGCGATTGACACGGATGGACGAGGCCTTGCAGGCGCTGGCCGCGCGGCGTGATATTGCGGAGCGGTCGCGCGCGCTGGAACGGGACGACATCACCTGGCGGGCGTTTGAAGATGTTTCCTGGCTGCTCGAGGAACCCTAGACTGGGTAGACTGTCGTTATTTGCGTTTCTTACCGCCGCCGCGCTTAGCTTCGGTGTTGCGCTTCAGGTCGAGAAGACGCTCCTCGCTTTCCTTCAGAAACGCTTTCAGCTTGTCCTCGAACGAGGTCTTGGCGCGCACGCGGGCGACGCGTTCTTCAGGGGAGAGGGCCTGTTTGACGGAGAGGTCCAGCTTCCCGCGCTCGTTCAGGCCCAGGACCTTGACCTTGACCTTCTCCTGTTCCTTCAGGTAGTCCCGGACGTCTTTGACGTACGTATCGGCGATTTCGCGGATATGGACCAGACCGCTTCTGCCGTCGGGGAGCTCTACGAATGCGCCGTAATTGGTGATTTTGACGACCGTGCCTTCCACGATCGTGCCTGTGTCAACGCTCATGCTGTGCCGGATACACCTCCACGCAGCAATATGCGTGGGAATTATACGGCCACTCCGCGGAGAGTGTCAATTAGTCAAACAGGCTACGCAGGGCGTTCCACACCCGGCCGGCCCACCCTGGGCGGGTCGGGGGCGGCTGCCGTCCTGCCCCATCCTGCGCAGGCCGCCTCTCCGTCCCGTTCGAGACCGGACGCCGGGGTGAAGGGTCTGTGGGCGACTGTATCAGGAGGAGGGCAATCTCGCCCGGCTTCACCAGGCCCAGTTGCTCCCGGGCCAACTTCTCGATGTACTGAGGGGTATGGAGCAGCTTGATCTCTTCGCGCAACTGGGTGTTCTGAACTTCCAGATCACGCTGCAACTGCTCCAGCCGCGCGGCTTCGCGCTCGAGGCGGTAGAGTTGCAGAAAGGTTGAGCCGAAGATAACTATCAGAGTGACGGCGCCGACCGCGGCCACCCCCATGACGACCCACCGGGGAACACGCCGGCGGCGCGCACGGGGCCGCCCGTGGTGGTATGTGCCAGCTCCCAGGCCCACGCCGATATCTGCTCCAGACGTTGCGACGTAGAAAGGTGCGACGCTAACAGGCTTAGTATGTTTCGCGCGTGATGAAAGGTTCCTCCTGGCCCCTGGGTCACCGGTTCCCTGGTTTGCGTGGTTCCCTGGTTCCCGGGTCCCCTGGTCCCTGCTCCGACCGTCGGAATACCGAGGGTCCGGGAAAGACGGCCTGGTCTCCGAGCTCTTCTTCGATCCGGAGCAACTGATTGTACTTGGCCACGCGCTCGCTGCGCGACGGGGCTCCGGTCTTAATCTGGCCGGCCGCGGTGGCCACCGCCAGGTCGGCGATGGTGGTGTCCTCGGTTTCTCCGGAACGATGAGAGATGACGATGGCATACCCGGACGCCCGCGCCATGGCCACCGTGTCTAGTGTCTCGGTCAGCGTGCCGATCTGATTCACCTTGACCAGGATGGCATTAGCCACGTGCATCTCGATCCCCCGCCGCAGCCGCGCCGGATTGGTGACAAAGAGGTCGTCGCCCACCAGCTGCACCGTGGAACCCAGGCGGGCGGTGAGGCCGCGCCAGCCCTCCCAGTCATCTTCGGCGAGCCCGTCTTCGAGCGAGATGATCGGATACGTCCTGCACAGATCGGCGTAGTAGTCGAGCAGCTGCGCGGCCTGACGCTGCGTTCCTTCACCCGCGAAGCGATACGTTCCATTCTTGTACAGGTTGCTGGCGGCGACGTCGATGGCAATGGCCACATCGGCACCGGCACGGTATCCGGCCTTGCGGATCGCGTCCACCAGCACGTCGAGGGCTTCTTCAGTCGTCCGGAGCTGGGGGGCAAATCCACCTTCGTCGCCGACGGCGGTACTGAGCTCCCGCCCGCGCAGGATGCCGCGCAACGCGTGGAACGTCTCCACTCCCATCCGCAGCGCGTCGGCAAAGCGGATTCCCCCGACGGGGGCCAGCATGAACTCCTGCACGTCCAATGGGTTGTCGGCGTGCAGACCCCCGTTGATGACGTTCATCAGCGGGACCGGCAGGGTGTGCGCCTCGCGGCTCAAGAAGCGGTAGAGTGGAACATGCTGCGATGCCGCGGCGGCTCTGGCCACCGCGAGGGAGACGCTCAGCAAGGCGTTGGCGCCCAGCGCGGACTTGTTGGGAGTCCCGTCGAGCGCACATAACAGGTGGTCCAGCCCGGCCTGGTCCAGCGCGTCCCTTCCTGCTACCGCGGGGGCGATGCGCTCGTTGACGTTGCCGACGGCGCGCAGCACGCCCTTGCCGGCGTAGCGTTTCGGATCGCCATCGCGCAACTCCAGCGCTTCGTGCACGCCAGTCGAGGCGCCCGACGGGACCGAGGCCCGGCCGACACTTCCGTCGTCCAGGCGGACGTCGACTTCGACGGTAGGGTTGCCCCGTGAATCGAGGATCTCGCGCGCGTGGACCGCGGCGATCGTCGCCATACGAAACTACGGGACTGGGGACCGGGGACTGGGGACCAGCAACTGATACAGATGAAACAAGGGTATCTACCTGGTCCCTAGTCCCGAGTCCCTAGTCCCGCTTTTGAGATCTTCCACGCTCATCCGCCCGAGAACCTCAACCAGTTGTTGCGAAGGGCTCAGGCGTTCGGGTACGGCAAGCACCTTGGCGACGAGCCGCCGCTGTCCTCGCGAAATAGTGATCACATCACCCAGCTTGACGGGTGCCGAGGGTTTTGCCGCCGCGCCGTTGATCCGCACCCGGCCGGCCTCGCACAGCGTGTGCGCCAGCGTGCGCCGCCGCACGAGCCTGCTCACTTGCAGAAACTTATCTAACCGCATAACTAACGGGAATGCGGGATCGCGGGAGTGCGGGAACGCGAATCTGCACTGGACATCATGTACTTGTTCCCGCGTTCCCCCGTTCCCGCGTTCCCGTCATTTCGTTACTTGATCCGTCCGCGAAATCTTCGCCTGAGCCTTGATCTTTTTCACCCACTCCTGGAAGGCCGCCTCTTGCCTGCTGGAGACGAGCACTCTGCGGATCTGGTCGCGCGCCTGCTCGAGGGTCGCCGGTTGCGGGGGCCGGCGCTCGAGGACCTGGATGAGGTGATACCCGTATTGCGTCTTGACGATGTCCGAGATCTGCTTGGGCTGCAAGGCGAACGCCGCCTGCTCGAATTCACTTACCAGCTGCCCCCGGTTGACGAACCCCAGGTCGCCTCCCTGCTCGCGGCTGCCGGGATCCTTGGAGTATTGACGCGCCAGGTCGCCGAACGGCTCGCCGCGCCGGAGCTTAGCCAGTACCAGTCGCGCCTGGTTCTCGTCGTCCAGGAGAATGTGCCTGACGTGCACCTGTTCCGACCGGTCGAACTCGCTGCGATGCTCCCGGAAGTATTGCTCGATTTCGGCGTCCGTCACGGTCACCGGCGCGACCTTTACCATCAGATTCCGCACGGCCAGGTTGGTGCGCAGGCGGTCCTTCAGCTCGGCCAGCGTGAGGTTGCGCTGTGCCAGTGCGAGCTCGAAATCACGTTGCGTAGGGAAGTTTCGCTTGATCTCCTGAAGCTGATCTTCGATCTGCGTTTCTGTCGGCAGGGCGCTCTGGCGGCGCGCTTCCTGGAGCACCAGCCGCTGTTCGATAAGCTGGTCGAGCACGACGCGGGAGACCTCCGCGCGCTGCCGGGCGCCGTCCGCCGTCGAGGGATCGAGCCCGTATTGTTTGGCCAGCGTGTCCACCTGCTCATTCAGTTCATTAATGTAGATCACTTCGCCATTGACGGTGGCGGCAACCGCCGTGCCCCGCTGCATCCCCATGGTGATGGCGGCCACGGCGCCAGCGGCAAGCAACGCGGCGGCGAGTCCAAGGAGAACGATTCTGGCCCGGCCTTCCATGCGTCTAGCCTCCCAGGGACTGATTCTGCGCATGCTGTACCATCCTACTTGCCTGCCGGGCTGGGCGCAATCCCGGCCGGTTCTTGCCGCCGGGCGTGGTGCGCCAGCGCCTGCAGCACCTCAGTAATCGTGTCGGCGTCGGCGAGACCGGGACCGCTGGGGCGCAGGCGAAGGATTCCTGCACCCGCGGTGAGCCGCCCGCCAAACTGCCGCAGGAGCGCCGCCTCCTCGTCCGCGGTGAGGGACCATCCGGCGGCCCGCTTCAGCGCGATCCGATCCTGCTCGCGTGAGATCGCCGCGACTCCGGCATCACGCGCCAGCGCGCGCAGCCGCACGATACGCTGGAGATTGACGGCCTGGCTGGGCGGGGGACCATAGCGGTCGGCGATCTCTTCTGCCACCTCGTCCGCTTCCTCGGGTGTCCGGACGGCCGCCATCTTGCGATACATCGCCATGCGCTGCCCCTCGTCAGGAATGTATGACTCGGGCAGGTAGGCGTCCACGCCGAGGTCGACCGTGGCATCGGGCGCCTCCTCCACGATCTGGCCCCGCAACTCCCGGATGGATTCATCCAGCAGACGGCTGTAGAGCTCGAATCCCACGGCCGCGAGGTGGCCGTGCTGCTCCGGCCCGAGCAAATTTCCGGCTCCACGGATCTCCAGGTCTCGCATGGCCAGCTTGAAACCCGACCCGAGTTCGACGAATTCCTGCATCGCCTGCAGGCGCTGGCGGGCTTCGTCGGTCAGCGGTGCCCCCCTGGGGTACAGCAGGTAGCAGTACGCCTGGCGGTCGGACCGGCCCACACGGCCGCGCAACTGGTACAACTGGGAGAGGCCCATCAGGTGCGCATCTTCCACGATGATCGTGTTCACGCGCGGGATGTCGAGCCCGATCTCCACGATGGTCGTGCACACGAGCACGTCGGACCGGCCGCCGAGGAAATCCATCATCACCTGCTCGAGCCGTTCCTCGGGCATCTGTCCGTGAGCCACGGCCACCCTGGCCGCCGGGACGGCGGCGCGGATGCGGCGGGCGGCCCGTTCGATGGTCTCGACGCGGTTATGCACGACGTACACCTGGCCGCCCCGATCCAGTTCCCGCAGGATCGCCTCCCGAGTGGTCTCTTCCGCCTGGGGGCGGATCTCCGTCATGATCGGCAGCCGGGCATCGGGCGGCGTCTCCATTACCGACATGTCGCGCAATCCTACCAGGGACATGTGCAGCGTGCGCGGGATCGGGGTAGCCGTCAACGTGAGGACGTCGACGCTGCGGCGCAGTTGCTTGAGCTGTTCTTTGTGCTTGACGCCGAAGCGCTGCTCCTCGTCGATGATGACGAGGCCGAGCTTGGCGAACCGTACGTCCTTTTGCAGCAGACGGTGCGTGCCGATAGCGATATCGACGGTCCCGGCGGCCACCCCGTCGATCACGCGGCGCTGCTCGAGACGGCTGCGAAACCGGCTGAGCACCTCCACTTTTACGGGATAGGCGGCCAGCCGCTTGAGGAATACGTTGTAATGCTGTTGCGCCAGGATGGTGGTGGGGACCAACACGGCCACCTGCTTGCCGTCCATCACCGCCTTGAACGCCGCGCGCAGCGCGACCTCGGTCTTACCGTAGCCCACGTCGCCGGCGATCAAGCGGTCCATGGGCTTGGGCGCTTCCATATCGCGCTTGACATCCTGGATCGCCAGCCACTGGTCTGGCGTCTCCTCGAATTCGAACGTGGCCTCCAGCTCCTGCTGCCACGGCGTATCCGCTGAGAACGCGTGGCCGGGGACGGTCTCACGTACGGCATACAGCTGGAGGAGTTCCCGCGCCATTTCCTGGGCCGCTTCCTTGACGCGTTTCTTCTCGCGCTCCCACTCCGCGCCGCCCAGGCGGTGGATCTTCGGCTGCTGGCCCTCGACGCCGATGTACCGCTGCACCAGGTTGATCTGGTCCGTCGGGACATACAGGCGGTCGCCCTGCGCGTACTCCAGGTGCAGATAGTCACGTTCCGCGCTGTGCAGCAAGAGGCGGACCATGCCGCGGTAGATGCCGATGCCGTGGTGGATGTGGACCACCAGGTCGCCGGTGGTGAGATCGGTCCAGGAGTACAGGCGGATCCCTTCGCGGAAGCGCAGCTTGCGGCGGCGCCGCCGCCAGCCCACGATTTCGCTGTCACTAACCACCACCAGGGCCGCCGCGTCCAGCTGGAACCCTCGCGACAGCGGCGCGTTGATCACCGCCACAGTGCCGGGTTCCGGCAGGGTGGCGGATTCGCCGGTGGCCAGCGCGCTCACGCCGTGGTCGGTGAGAATCTCCCGCATCCGCTGTGCCTGTGTCGTGGCGACGACGATGCGCTGGCCTTTCGCCTGCCACTCTTCCAGCGCGCGGGCCAGCAGTTTCATCTGGCCCCCGAACGCTTCGACCCCGGTGAAGCGCATCGGGATCTCCGCCTTGACGTTCTCAGCCGCGTGGAGCGCCGAGAGGCTGAGGCGGACCGTGGCGTGGGCCCGGCGCAGGAGATCCTCCCAGGACACCAGCGTCGCCGGGGCGGCGTGCTCCCAGAGCGTGCGCGCCTGGCGTTGCAGCTCGTCCGGTTCATCCAGCATCAGCACCGACGAGGGGGGCAGGTAATCGAGCACGGTCGCATTTCCGCCGGCCTCGCGCACAGACGTGAGCAGCGCCGCCGGGATGGACCGGGTACTCCGTTGCGTGGTGGGATCGAATTCGCGCAGGGATTCGATCTCATCGCCAAACCACTCCGCACGCACGGGCACGTCCAGGTGCGCGGGGAACACGTCCAGGATCCCGCCCCGCACCGCAAACTGTCCCCTGGCTTCGACCAGTTCCATCCGCTCGTAGCCTATGGCGGCCAGGAAACTGACCATGGCCTCCCGGTCGCTGTGCTCGCCTTGCCGGATGCGCCGCATTGACGTGCGCAGGTCATCCGGTGAGGGAACGAGGCGGAGCAGCGCCGAGACCGGTGCGATGATCCACGGCGGGGGGCCGTCAACCAGACGCAAGAGCACCGCCGTCCGCTCACCGACGGTTTGCGGGGCCGGACGTTCACCGTCCGTGCGCAGGGCGTCCCACTGGGGGAACACCGAGATCGCGCCGGCCAGCGGTGGGGCAAACGTGAGCAGGTCATCGTGCAGCCGTTCCGCCGCGTCGTGGGATGGTGTGACGAGCAAGACGGCGCCCCGACCTTGCTCAGAGCCGGCCACCGCTCCAGGGACGGCGAGATCTTCAGCCAGGGCGGCGAGGAGATACGCCTTTTCCGCGCCTGCCGGCCCGACCACCCAGGGATGGCTGCCCCGGCGGACGAGGTCGAGCAACCGGTTGTACGGTTCTTGCTGGCGCAGGAGCGGCAGCAGATCGTAAAGGGTCATGGTTGCAACATTTCATTGTACCGAAGAAGGGCAAGCGAGAACAGGCGAACAGGCGCGAAACCCTTAGCGCCTCTCGCTTACCGTCGCCACCGCGACGGTGCCCAGCACCGCGGCGATACCCAGCGAGAGGAAAGCCCACCCCCAGATGCCGCCGGTGGCGTCCAGGACAGCGCCGAACAGGGATGGCGAGATCGCGGTGACCAGGAATCCCAGCCCGGACTGCACGGCCAGCGTGGCGCCCAGCGTCTCCGCCGTCGCCGACTCGGCCACCGCCGTGGAGATGCTCGAAGAATCGGCCGTGACCAGCAGGCCGTAGAGGAGGGCCAGCGTCAACACGGCAGGCATCCCCAGGGCCGGCGACCATCCGATGACGGCGGAGCACAAGGCCGAGGCGGTCAGAAACACGGTGATCATCCGGCGCCGTCCCAGGCGATCAGACAGCCAGCCCCCGGCGGCGTTACTGAGCCCGCTTCCGAGGAGCACGAGCGATGAGAACGTTGCGCCCCGCGCGGTCGCGGATGTCAGCGGCATCCCCCGCTGCACCCACAGCGAGGTGAGAAACGCCGGAAGCCAGGCACGCATTCCGAACAGTTCCCAGTTATGCGCGGCATAGGCGGCGATGAACCGCAGGGCGCGGAGGTTGCGGAGCGCGCCGGTGATGGCCGTGTGTAGCGCCGGTGGCGGGCGCGGCGCGTCGCGTACGACCCACCAGGCGGCGACGGCGGCCAGCAGCGGCCCAAGCGACGTGACCCCAAATGCCATGCGCCAGCCCGCGTGCAGCAAGACGCCGGTCACCAGCAGCGAGAGGCTGGTGCCCAACGAGAAGCAGGCGATGTAGACGCCCATGGCCGCCCCGCGGCGGTGCGCAGCGAAGGTTTCCACCACCAGGCGCATGCCGGGCACGTAGGTTCCCGCCAGCCCCATGCCGCCGAGCGCGCGCAGCGCGAGGGCTGAGCCGAAGCCGTCGGCGAAGGCCGCGAACAGCAGGGCGAAGACGGCATTCCAGATCGCGCTGAGCAGATAGATCATGCGGACGCCGGCCGCGTCGGTGAGGGTCGACAGCACGAGCACCGCGGCGGTATATCCGATCTGCTGGCCGGCGAAAATCGCTCCGGCCTGCGCGGCGGACAGCGCCCACTGCTGGCGCAGCACGGGCAACGCCGCAGAGTAGGTGCCGAAGGTGAGCATGGTCAGGATTTCGGCGGCGGAGAGAAAGACCAGCCACTTCCAGTGATTCGTGATTTGTGATTCGTGATTCGCCACGACCATGCGGAACTGTAGGAACTACGAAAGGGATGATTCTAACGAATCACTAATCACGAATCACTAATCACTTTTGATACCGCGAGCTCGACCGGCAAAACTTATCGCCCGTCGAGGCGGGCCTCTGTGCCTCCGGCGAAGGTGCTGCGGTACCAGTTGGTGATGGGCAAGCGGCGATCCTTGCCGAAGGCCTTGGGCGTAATCTTCACGCCCGGTGGCGCCTGGCGGCGCTTGTACTCGTTGCGATCGACCATGGCGATGATGCGCCGCACGATGTCGGCCGGATAGCCGGCAGCCACGATGTCCGCCGGGGGAGTGTCCTCCTCGACGTACAGCTTGAGGATTGGATCGAGAATCTCGTAAGGCGGGAGGGTATCGGTATCTTTCTGCCCGGCCCGCAGCTCGGCGGTCGGAGCGCGGGTGAGCACGCCGTCAGGGATGACGGCCTTTTTGCCATTCCGCCACCGGGCCAGGTCGTAGACCAGCGTCTTGGGAACATCTTTGATGACCGCGAACCCGCCGGCCATGTCGCCGTACAGGGTCGCATAGCCGACGCTCAGCTCGCTCTTGTTGCCGGTGGTGAGCACCAGCCATCCGAATTTGTTTGACAAGGCCATGAGCAGCGTGCCGCGGATGCGGGCCTGGATGTTCTCTTCTGCGGCATCGGCCGCTTGTCCGGCGAAGACCGGTCCCAGTGCCTGCAGGAAGGCCTCAAAGGTGCGGTCGATCTCCAGATCGATCAGTTCGGTCCCGAGGTTGGCCGCGACCTCGCGAGCACAGCGGCGGCTCTCCACCGAGCTGTAGCGGGACGGCATCCACGCGGTGTGCACGTGCTGCGGACCCAGGCCATCCGCGGCGATCGTGGCCACCAGCGCGGAATCGATGCCGCCGGAGAGCCCCACCACGGCGTCGCTGAATCCGTTCTTGCGCATGTAGTCGCGCGTTCCCAGCACAAGCGCCCGATAGATTTCCTCGGAGGGATCCAGCGGTTCCGCGATGGACGGCCGCAGCGACGGCCGCGGCCGCGATCGCGCCGCGGAGACATGCAGGGTGTACGTTTCGACCGGTCCCTCATCGTCCTCCGCCGGCCGCACGGGCGCGAACAGCCGGTGACGGCGAACGGCCTCGGGGTCAACGTCGCAGTAGACGAGGTCCTCTTCGAACTGTGTCCCGCGGGCCAGCCACGCGCCGGTGTGGTCGAAGATCATGCTCATGCCGTCAAAGACCAGCTCATCCTGCCCGCCGACCAGGTTGTTGTAGCAGAGGGCGACGCCGTAGTCGCGGGCCCGCGTGGCCAGCATCTGGGCCCGTTCGCGCCACTTGCCGGCGTGGTAGGGGGAGCCGTTGATGTTGATGATCACGAGCGCCCCCGCGGCCGCTTCGGCCTGGCAGGCGCCTCCGGGGGCCCAGATATCCTCGCAAATGGTCACGCCGACCGGGACGCCTTCAATGATGAATACGGGGGCGCGGCGGCCGGGATGGAAGTAGCGCTTCTCGTCGAACACGCCGTAGTTCGGCAGGCGCTGCTTATGGTAGATGCCGACCCGCTCGCCATCGACGCACACCGCCGCCGCATTGTAGAGGTGGGTGCCCTGGTCCACGAATCCCACCACCACGGCGATGCCCGTGGTGCGGCGGGTGACCTCTTCCAGCGCGGCCAGATTGCCACGCACGAAGTCGGGTTTGAGCAGCAGATCTTCGGGGGGATATCCGGGAACCGAGAGTTCGGGGAAGCAGATGAGGTCCGTGCCCAGATCGCGCGAGCGGTCAATGGCCTCGCAGATACGGCGGGTATTGCCCTCCAGGTCCCCCACCGTCGTATTGATCTGGGCCATGCACACACGTAGCATGCGGGTTCCAAGGAGAGATTATACCGCAGTCGGCTACGAGAGTTCGTGTGGCCCCCTCACCCTTTGTCCCTCTCCCTCCAGGGAGAGGGGAATAATGATGGCCCCTTCCGGGGCCTCAATTAACGCGCCAGCGGGTGCGCTTCGCTGAGTTAGGCCGGGTTGCCGTCAACCGTGCAGCGCCGGAGGCACTGCAGGGCGAGCGGTACCTCGCTCCCACCTCGAACAGCCGCTTTCCGCTGGCGACTACGTTTCTACCATGCGACGGGGAACAGGGTCAATTCGGAACTTTCGTTCCGCTGTTGTGGACAATGGGGATATGAGGGATAACTGCGGGACCTGATAATGACAACTGCGGGACTGGGGACTAGGGACTCGGGACAGGAGCCAAAGGCGTCGGATACCAATGACAAGGTGGGATTGCTGCTGCAGCAACTACCATCCTTGTCATTTTCAGTCCCTAGTCCCAAGTCCCTAGTCCCGCCGTTCCTCTCCGAGGATTTCCTCCGCGATCTCCTTCATGGTCCGGCGGCTGTTGCGTGCCCGGCGCTGAATCTGCGCGAATGCGGCGGTTTCGTCCAACCCGTTGCGGCGCATCAGCACGCCTTTGGCGCGCTCGATTAGTTTGCGGGTGGCCAGGGCGTCCTCGAGACTCCCAACGTCGTCATGCAATGCCCGGATCTCCCGAAACCGCGCCAGGGCGACTTCGACGGTTGGCCGGAGGTCGCTCTCCCGCACCGGTTTGACCAGGTAGGCCAGGACGCCGGCGTCCTTGGCTTTGTCCACGAACTCGCGATCGGCGTAGGCGGTGAGGACGATCACCGGCACGGCGCGCTCGGCCAGCAGCGCCTGCGCGGCCTGCAGGCCGTCGATTCCCGGCATCTTGATGTCCAGGAACACCAGATCCGGCCGCAGCCGGCGCACCAGGTCCAGCGCGCGCGTGCCGTCTGCCGCCTCTCCCACCACGCGATACCCCTGATCCTCCAGCATCGAGCGCAGGCCCAGGCGGATCACGGCCTCGTCGTCGGCGATGAGGATCCGCAGCGGGTCAGGCATTACTCGCGCGCATTGGACGCGATCCGGGGAACTGTGATCACGGCGCGCGTTCCCGCGGTGCCAGGTGCGGCGTGCTGCCCGGCCCCGCCGGAAAAGACGAGCGTGCCTCCCAGGTCCTCCGTCACCAGGGCGCGCACGATCTTCAACCCGAGGTCGGTGCCGGCGGTGGGATCGAACCGCTGAGGCAGTCCCTGACCGTCGTCCTCCACTTCCAGGATCAGGCCGGCCTCCTGCTGCGCCATACGGATCTCGATGCGCCCCGTGGTCCGTGCTGGAAATGCGTGCTCAAATGCATTCTGCAGCAACTCGTTCACCGCCAGGGCCAGGGAGGTCGCCTGCTGCGAGGTCAGGTACACATCGTCGCCGCGCACGGCGACATCGATCTGCACGCCGGGCCGGCTCATAGCATGCGTGACGCTCCCCGCCACCCGCTCCAGGAGCTGGCGGAGGTTGATCAGGCGGAATCCTTCGACGGAGAGGATCTCGTGCACCGCGGCGATGCTGAGCACGCGGTTGATCGTCTCGGTGAGGACCTCGCGGCCGGACACCTCGCGTCCGTCGCGGAGCTGCAGCCGTAGGAGCATGGCGATGGTCTGCAGGTTGTTCTTGACGCGGTGGTGCATCTCGCGAATGACGGCCGAGCGCACGACCAGGTTGGCATTTTCGATCGCCAGCGCCGTCTGGTTGGCCAGCGTGGTCAGCAGCTTGGTCTCCGCGTCGGTGAAACGGTGCGGTCTGGCCTTGTAGCAGTTGACGACCCCAATCACCTTCTCTCGCACCACCAGCGGCACGGAGAGCAACGCGCGCAAGCCCTCTTGTTCGGCCATTTCCTTGGCCAGGAAGCGGGGTTCGACCAGCACATCGACGATAGCAATCGGTTTGGCCTGCGCCGCCACCTGGCCGGTGATGCCCTCACCGACCTTCAACTTGGGCCGGTTGAGGTAGGCCTGGCCGGCGCTCTGCGCGGCGGCGATTACCAGTTCGCCCGTGGCTTCGTCCACGAGCATCAAGGAGCACGTCTTGGCGTCGAGCATGCGCGCGGCCATCTCCAGAATCAGGCGCAGGATCTCTTCCAGGTAGAGGGGCGAGGTGATGGCCTGGCTGACCTCGGCCAGCGTGGAGAGTTCCATGATCTGCCGGCGCATGTTGTCGTAGAGCGTCGCTTTTTCAATGGCCCCGGCGGCCAGGTCGGCAATCACGCCCAGCAGCTCCAGCTCGTTGGGGGGGTAGTCGTGCTGGGCGGTGGTCTGTACGTTGATCGCCCCGATGACCTTGCCGGCGGTGAGCAGCGGCACGGCGGCCAGTGATCGGAAGTTGTACTCATGCGTCTCAGGTAAATAGACAAAGCGAGGATCGCTGGCGGCATCGCTGCTGGCGACCAGTTTGCCTTCCCGCGCCGCCCAGCCGGTGAGGCCTTCGCCGAACCGCAGCCGCGCGCGGCCCACCGCGTCGGGCGCCAGGCCGGTGGTCGCCTTGAGGACGAGAAGCTCACCGGAAGGGTCGAGGAGATAGATGGAGCAACTGTCCATGCCCATCACTTCTGCTGTCGTCTTGGTGATGAGATGGAGGGTGGTATCAAGATCCAGCGCGGAGCCGATGGCCCGGCTGATGGCCCGCAGGGCAGAGAGCTCGGCTGTCTTCCGCTTGAGGAACTCTTGGGTGACGTCCGCCATCGGGATTTGCAGACATCATACCGCTGTTTCCCCTATTTGAGGGTATAGACGACCTTCGCGCCCACGGTGAGGTTCTTGCGCGGGAAGAACCCCTGGTTGACCTCCAGCGCATAGTGGGAGGTTTTCGCCGGTTTGTAGATCTCAAACGGTCCGTTCTGTGGATCCTTGGCCACAGCCATATCGATGAGCTCCACAATCTCCCATTGTTCATCGATGAATGCGACGGTCAGCGGGATGAGGGTGTCCTTCATCCAGAAAGCCCATATCCCTGTGGTGTCGAAAACGAACAGCATGCCCGAGTTACTGGCGAGGGAGGCGCGATTACCCAATCCCAGCGCGCGGCTCTCAGGGGTGTCGGCGACCTCGACGTTCAAGAACGCCCGCGCCTGGCCCTGCGTGATCGTGAGGAATCCTCGCTTGAAGGTGACGGCGGCGTGGACCGGCGTGCTGGCCAGCATTCCGGCGATTGCCAGAATTGCAGCGACGCGACCAATAACGTGGCTCGTGACTCGTGACTCGGGTATCATCTCAATCACCTATTCCGTACGCGTTCCCGCGTTCCCCCGCTCCGCCCCGAGCCGGCCAAGCCGGCGTGGGGGTTCCCGACTCTTACAGGAGTGGTTCCCCAAATTCCAGAACGGTGACCCCATGTCCACTCCCCACGATTTCGACGTGATCGTCGTCGGCGCGGGGCCGGCCGGCGGGATGGCGGCAGGCACGGCGGCGGCGATGGGCCTGCGGACCGCGCTGATCGAGGAGCACCCGGAGATCGGCGCGCCGGCGCACTGTTCGGGCAAACTGCAACTGCATGCGTTCCGGGAGTTTCACCTGCCCCAGCACCTCATTCTCAACACGCTGCAGGCCGGCGCCTTTTACGCTCCCGACGGCACGGTGGCGCGGGTCCGCCGGGCCGTCCCCGATTCGCACGTCGTCGACCGCGCGGTCTTTGACCGGTGGCTTGCGCACCAGGCGCAGGAGCGCGGGGCGGAGGTGCTCCTTCAGACCCGGCTGCGGGCGGCAGAACGCGTCAACGGCACCGTCCGCGTGTTGGGCGAGCGGAACGGCAAACCGTTTGCGGCGACAGCCGCCCTCATCATCGATGCCGAGGGCGCCCGCCCGGTGCTCCCCAGGACGTTGGGCTTCCAGCTTCGGCGACGTCTGATCCTCGGCCTGCAATACCAGATGGTCGATGTCGACCTGGACGAGCCGGATTGCCCTGAGATATACCTGGGGACGGAATCCGCGCCAGGTTTCTTCGCGTGGCTGATGCCGATCGGCGACCGGCGCGCCCGTGTGGGAGTGTGCGTCGACCCGCACCTTGCCGGCCGCGCCCCGCTGCACTACCTCGACTCCCTGCTGCGCGGGCATCACGTGGTCTCGCGGCGCCTGCGCCGCGCACGGATCGAGCGAAAGTTGGCCGGATCCATCCCTGTGCTGGCGTCGCGGCGGTCCACGGGGCGGGAGGGCATGCTCCTCGTTGGCGACGCCGCCGGGCACGTGAAGGCGACCAGCGGCGGGGGCATCTATTTCTCCCTGATTGCCGCTCGTCTGGCCGCGGAAGCGGCTGCATCCTACGTCGGTGGCGATCGCGACGCGCTGGCCCGCTACGATCGCCGCTGGCGAGAGCGCTTCGGACGCGAGCTGCGCGCTACGGCCATGGCCCGGCTGGCCCTCAACCGGATGACCGATGCCGACCTGAATGCAATTGTCGCCACGATCGCCGCCGATGGACGGCTCCGCTCCACCATCGAGCGCCTCGGCGACACGGCGTTTCAGTCGCGTCTCCTGGCTCCGTTCATCACGCAGGCGCTGCGGCCCGCGCACCTGGCGACGCTTGCCGGGCCAGTGTTGAAAATTCTTCGGTACGGCCTGCGCGCGCTGTGGGATGATGGGATCTCCGCGGAGGAGAACGTCTCCGACGAAGTGAACCCTTAGGGAGCATGCGCCTGATCGCCGATCTCCACCTCCACTCCAAGTACAGCCGGGCCACCAGCCGGGAGATGGATGTGGAGAACATGGCCCGGTGGTGCAAGATCAAAGGCATCACCATCGTCGGCACCGGCGATTTCACCCATCCGGTCTGGCTCCGCGAGCTGAAGGCCAAACTCAAACCCACCGATCGGGGACTCTACACGCACGCCGGCGTGCATTTCATGCTGACCGTCGAGGTCTCCAATATCTACCCGCAGGGCGGCCGGCTCCGCAAGATTCACAACATCCTGTTCTGTCCATCGTTCGAAATCGCGGAACGCATCAATGCGGTGCTGGGGCGGTTCGGATCCTTGATGGCTGACGGTCGGCCCACGCTCACGGTGCCGTCGGACAAGATGGTGGAGTACATCATGGAGATCTCACCCGACTGCATGGTGGTCCCCGCGCATGCCTGGACGCCGTGGTTCAGCATGTTCGGGTCCAACTCCGGGTTCGACTCGCTGGAAGAGTGTTTCGGCGCGCAGACCAAGCACATCGCCGCCGTGGAAACCGGATTGAGCAGCGATCCGCCGATGAACTGGCGGTTGTCGCAGCTGGACCGGGTCATGCTGGTGAGCAACTCCGATGCCCACTCGCCGGCCAAGCTGGGCCGCGAGGCGAACGTTTTTGATGCGGAGCCAGACTACTACGAGTTGATGCGGGCGCTGCGGGGAAAGGACACCAGCAAATTCCTGTACACGGTGGAGTTCTTTCCGGAGGAAGGCAAATACCACTACGACGGCCACCGGAACTGCAACACGCGGATGACCCCCAGGGAAGCCAAGGCCGCCGGCAACCGCTGCCCGGTCTGCAAGCGGCCTGTGACCGTCGGCGTGATGCATCGTGTCGAAGATCTGGCCGACCGCGAAGCCGGGTACGTGCCGACAGGGGTCACGCCGTACCGCAACCTGATTCCCCTGGAAGAGATCATCGCCGAGGCGATGGGGGCGCAGGTCGGCACCAGCGGGGTCCGCGAGGAGTACTTCAAACTCTGCGCGCGGTTGGGGTCGGAGTTCGCGATCTTACTCGACGTGCCGGCAGACGAGCTGGCCCGGCACACCACGGCGCGGATCGTCGAGGGAGTCCGCCGCGTCCGCGAGGGCCAGGTCGAGATCAAACCCGGGTACGACGGGACCTACGGCGAGATCCGGATTTTCGGCGCCGCAGCGGGGCCTGCAGTGGCAGGCGACGCGAAGAAAGAAGAACCCGCACAGACGACGCTATTCTAACAACCGGGAACTGGGGAACGCGGGAACACGGGAACGCGAGTGAATCGTAGCTCTTGAAGCCGCGTCGCGTTCCCCCGTTCCCGCGATCCCGCGTTCCCGCCTGTCATGGCTACCGTCTTCCTGAAACCCGGACGAGAGCAGCGCGCCTACGCCGGGTACCTCTGGATTTTCGCGGGTGAGATTGCGCGGATCGACGGGCAGGTTGAGGACGGCGGAATCGTCGACGTACGCGCGCTCCGGGGCCAGTGGATCGGTCGCGGGTTCCTCAATCGTAACTCCACGCTCACCGTGCGCCTGCTGACCTTCAACCACGAAGAGATCGACGAGGCGTTCTTCCGCCGCCGCCTGCAGCATGCGCTGGCGCTCCGGCACCGCGTCCTCGGTCCTCTGCCGTCGTTCCGCGTCGTGTACGGCGAGGCAGACGCGCTGCCCTCGCTCATTGTCGATCGCTACGGCGACGTGGTCGTGGTGCAGACGCTGGCGCTGGGGATGGATGTGCGCAAAGCGATGCTGGTGGATCTACTGGCCGAACTGCTGCAGCCTCGGGCCATTTACGAGCGCAACGACCCGCCGGTGCGGCGACTGGAAGGGCTGGACAAGCAGACCGGCTGGCTGCGGGGCGAGGCGGATCCACTCGTTGAGGTGGAGGAAGGGCGGGCCCGGCTGCTGGTCGATGTGGCCCGTGGCCAGAAGACGGGTTTCTTTCTGGACCAGCGCGAGAACCGCCTGGCCGCCGCGGCGCTGTGCCCCGGCGTCTCGGTCCTGGACGCATTCTGTTATACGGGAGCGTTTGCCGTGCAGGCCGCACTGGCCGGTGCCACGCAGGTGACCGGGATCGAGGTCTCCGGCGAGGCCGTCGCACTGGCGAAACGCACGGCGGACCTCAACGGGGTTGGGGACCGGTGCGCGTTCACCGCCGCCAACGCCTTTGACGAGCTGCGCCGGCTGGTGTCCGTGCACGCGCAGTTCGACGTGGTGATTCTGGATCCGCCGCCGTTTGCGCGCGGCCGGGAGTCGGTCCCCCGAGCGCTTGCCGGATACAAGGAGATCAATCTGCGGGCGATGAAACTGCTCCGCCCCGGCGGCATCCTGATCACGTGTTCCTGCTCGCACCACGTGGGCGAGGCTCAGCTGCTGGAGGTGGTGGCCGCGGCGGCCGCCGACGCGCCGCGTGCCGCCCGCCTGATCGAGAGCCGCGGTCCGGGCCGCGACCACCCCGTGCATCCGGCGATGCCGGAGACGCGCTACCTCACGTGTCTCATCCTCGAAATCAGTCCCCGCTGAGCGACGGATGGACGGGGCTGAGGGAGGCCGAAAAGAGGAAACGCGTGGGTATGGTATAATGACAGGTGACGTTGTGAGACCCATCCTGCATGTGGTTGCTACCTACGCGCACCGGGTCTCTGATAGCTGGAGGATGATGCGGAAGGGGAGCCGTCTCGGTTCCCCTTGTTTCGTTTACGATGCCTGACGGCGTGAGCGTACAACCCGCGGCGAATCGTCGCGGGGCAGGGGTGGACGTGGCGCCCCGACAGATTCACATCACCGACAACCTGGACTTGTTGCTGAAAGTCCTCCCGCCGACTGTGGGCGCGGCGCTGCAGCAACAGGCTGACCTGGACACACTCCTTGAGGTGGTGCTCGACCTGGGCCGCCGCCCCGAAGCCCGCTTCCCCGGCCGCGTCCTCTACCTGAATGAAGAATATGTCGGCCACGAGGACATCCGCTCTGTCACCAGCCGCGTCGGTGCGTTCGGAAAGGATAACCGCGCCGGCATCGAGCGCACCCTGCACCGCATCTCCGCGATCCGGAACCGCCAGGGAGAGATCATCGGTCTGACCTGCCGCGTCGGCCGGGCGGTGGTCGGCACGGTCGACATCGTGCGCGACGTGATCGAATCCGGCAAGAGCATCTTGCTGGTGGGGCGGCCGGGGGTCGGCAAGACCACGCTGCTGCGTGAGGCCGCCCGCGTCATGGCCGATGAGTTCAGCAAGCGCGTGGTCGTGGTCGATACCTCCAACGAGATTGCCGGCGACGGCGACATCCCGCACCCCGGGATCGGCGGGGCACGCCGCATGCAGGTCCCGCACCCGGAACTGCAGCACGCGGTGATGATCGAAGCCGTCGAGAATCACATGCCGCAGGTGATTGTCATCGACGAGATCGGCACCGAGGCCGAAGCGCTGGCAGCGCGGACGATTGCCGAGCGCGGCGTGCAGCTCATCGCCACGGCCCACGGCAACACGCTGGACAACCTGCTGCAGAACCCAACTCTCTCCGACCTGGTCGGCGGGATTCAAGCCGTGACTCTGTCCGATGAGGAAGCCCGCCGCCGCGGGACGCAGAAGACCGTCCTGGAGCGCAAGGCGCCGCCGACCTTCGACGTGGTGATCGAGATCCAGGACAAAGACCGCCTGGCCGTGCACCACGATGTGGCCACGGTCGTAGACCGTTATCTGCGCGGCGCCCCGCCGCGCCCGGAGATCCGGGTGCGCACGCAGGAGGGCGACGTGCAGATTGAAGCCCCGGCGGCGAAAATCGAGAGCTGGGCACCGCACGGGCCGATGGCTCCTCCCGCAGCCGAGGATGCCACGCGTCCCGGCCGCAAGGCGGTGCGCATCTACCCGTATGCGGTCAGCCGCAACCGCCTGGAGCGGGCCATCCGGGACCTGCGCGTGCCAGCCTACGTGTCCGACTCGCTGCAGGATGCTGACGTCGTGCTGACCCTGAAGTCCCAGGAGCGCCGGCAGCCGCGGAAACTGCGCGAGGCGGTGGATGGCGGCAAGACGCTGCACGTCCTGAAGAGCAACACCATCAACCAGATCCAGGGGTTCCTGCGCGGCGTGTTCGACGTGGAGGATGCCGACGAACAGGAGCTGGCCCTGCGGGAAGTCGAGGAAGCCATCTCCGAGGTCCTGAGTTCGACGCAACCCGTTGAGCTCTCTCCTCAGAACTCATACGTCCGGCGGTTGCAGCACCAGCTGGTTCAACGCTATGGTCTGGCTTCGGAGAGCAGAGGCGAGGAACCGTTCAGACGCGTGGTCATCTTTCCCAGATGAACCGGAAGCGCGGAAGCACGGAAGCGCGGAAGCGCGACCGGTTGACGCCATCGGGTAGCCGCGTTTCCGCGTTTCCCCGTTTCCGCGTTTCCACCCTCCGTTGACCCGAGGCCTCTTTATCACGATCGAGGGCCCCGAGGGCGCCGGCAAGACGACGCAGGCGCGTCTGCTCTATGAACATCTCCGGTCCAGATACCCAGTGGTGTACACGCGTGAACCCGGCGGCACGGCCATCGGCGAGCGCATCCGGGCGCTGCTGCTGGACGTCAGTCACACCGGGATGAGCCCTCTCACGGAGATGCTACTGTTCGCCGCCTCGCGCGCGCAGTTCGTCGCCGAGGTGGTCGAACCGGCGTTGCGGGAGGGGCGGCTACTCCTGTCAGAACGATACGTCGACGCGTCGATCGCCTATCAGGGATTCGGCCGCGGGCTGGATGTGGGCCAGGTCCGGCGGGTGAACGAGGGGGCGACCCGCGGGGTGATGCCGGATCTGACCATCCTGCTGGATATCGATCCGGCGTTGGGGTTGCAGCGCGCGCGTCAGACCGCCGGCAAAGAGGGCCGGCCGGGCCATGGCGATCGACTCGAGCAAGAAAGCCTGAGCTTCCACGTACGTGTCAGGGCAGGATTCCTCGCGATCGCACACGAAGAACCCGACCGCATTCGCGTGGTGGACGGCAGTCGTGCCCAGGGCGTGGTGCACGACGAGGTGGTCCGGCTGGTGGAAGGGCTCCTGCGCGCGAGGGGGTGGCGGGGATCAGACTCGTCCTAGCGATTGTGCAGGAGAAGGACGTGGGACGGCTGATCGATGCCCTCACCGAGGACGGGTTCAATGCGACGATGCTGGCCAGTACCGGAGGGTTCCTGCGCGAGGGCAACTCCACCATCCTCATTGGGGTGGACGATCAGCAAATTCAGCAGGTTCTGGCGATCATTCAGCGTTCCGCACACCGCCGTGAACAGTTCGTCAGCCCGATGCCGCCGGCTGTGGAGCCGGTAGACTCCTACGTTACCTACCCCGTTAAGGTAGAGGTGGGCGGGGCGATTGTATTCGTATTGCAGGTTGAACGTATGGAACGATTTTGAAATTGTATTCTTATGCCTTTTCGCGACCTCGTTAACCAGGATCACGCGGTGTTACTGTTGCGGACGGCCGTCCGCAGCAGCCGGGTATCGCACGCCTACCTGTTCGTTGGCCCGCGGGGCGTCGGCCGGCATCGCACCGCGATCGCGTTTGCGCAACTCCTGAACTGCGAGCGCGCGAACAGCGATGCCTGCGGCCAGTGCCGCGCGTGCACCCTGATTGCCTCGGGCCAGCATCCTGATGTCCGCGTCGTTGACGTCGCAGGCGGCCGGGTGCTCGACCCGGAGGATACCACCAAGACCGGCATCGGCATCAAGCAGGTACTGGCGCTGCGGCGGGAGGTCGTCTATCCCCCGTACCAGGGCCGGTGGAAAGTCTACGTCCTGGCGGACGCCGAAACCATGACGACCGAGGCGGCCAACAGCTTGCTCAAGGTGCTGGAGGAGCCACCGGATCGTGTCGTGATCATCCTCATTGCCGAGTCTACGGTGCCGCTGCTGCCGACGGTAGTGTCGCGGTGCCAGCTGGTCAGGTTCTCCCTCATTCCCGCGCCCGCGATTGAGCGCGCCCTGGTAGAGCGGCACGGCGTGCCGAAGGGGCGGGCCCGCTTCGTCGCGGCGCTGTCCGGGGGAGAACTGGGGCGGGCGGTGCGCTGGGTGACGTCAGAGGAAACGCAGCAGCGACGCGAACGGATCCTGGATCTGCTCGAGCGGCTGGAGGGTGCCGATCCGCTGGACCGCCTGGATGCCGCCGAGGAATTCTCCAAAGACAAGGACGATCTGCCCGAACTCCTCGAGATTGCGCTGTACTGGTACCGGGACATCCTGGTCTGGCAGCAAACCGGGGAGGATGACCGCCTGATCAACCTGGACCGCCGCGATCGCATTGTGGCGCTGGCGCCCACCCTTTCTCCGGCGCTGCTCAACGCGCGCATCCAGGCAGTGGAAGACGCCGGGGACGCCCTGGAGCGGAACGTCCATCCACGGTTGCTGCTGGAAACACTGTTTCTCCGCATCGCTCCTCCCCCCGCGCCCACTAGACGCTAAATAACGGGATTCCCCACGCCGGCTTCGCCGGCTCGGGACGGAGCGCGGGAACGCGTGACATCGGATTGCGTGATGCTCCCGCGCTCCGCCCCGAGCGAAGCGTGGGGGTTCCCCCGTTCCCGTTAGTTCCTCGAATCCTCATCTGAGGTTGCCTATTGACTCTATGGCAGTCGCCGTTTTATAGTTAGCTCATCGAATAGTTAGGATGACGATGTAAATGGCCCTGCGGGTCGTATTTCCCACGAAATCATCCGGCGCGGCGGACCGCTGCGCGCGAGAGATTCTGGAGACGGTGCCACTGGTCATGCGCGTCGTGCGGGCAGAGATGCGCCGCCAGGGCGCACTCGTGGTGTCTGTCCCACAGTTCCGGGCGCTGGCTTTCGTGGAACGTCATCCAGGTGTCTCGCTAGCCGGCGTGGCCGAGCACCTCGGCGTGACGGCGCCGACGGCGTCGACCATCGTGGACCGTCTGGTGCGCCGTGGTCTGGTGGGACGGGTTCCTGATCCGGAGGAGCGACGCCGCGTGGTGCTCTCACTCACGCCTGCGGGTGGACGGCTGTTCGCCCGCCTGCGCGCCAGGGCGCGGAGGCAGGTGGCCACCCGCCTGGAGGGAGCGTCCGCGGCAGACTTGCGGAAGGTGACCGCCGCGCTCGCCGTCCTGGACCGCCTGTTTCGAGAGGAGGCCAGGGTCATTGGTTGAGCCCGAGGGCCTTCCCCCTGCCGTCGTCACCGATCGCCTTACGCGCCGGTTCGGGTCGATGGTGGCCGTCGATGGGCTCTCGATTACCGTCCCGGCCTCCTCGGTGTTCGGGCTGCTGGGGCCCAACGGCGCCGGCAAAAGCACGACCATCAAGATGCTGACGACGTTGCTCCCGCCGACCTCTGGCCACGCCCGGGTGGCGGGAGCCGATGTGGCGGGTGAGGCGCCGCGGGTACGCGCGAGGATCGGCTACGTGCCGCAAATGCTGTCGGCCGACAGCACACTGACCGGTTATGAGAACCTGCTGATCTCGGCCAAGCTCTACCGCATCCCATCGGCTGAGCGTGCGAACCGAATCGAGGGCGCCCTGGAATTCATGGGGCTAACGGAAGCGGCCCACATGCTGGTCCGCACCTACTCCGGTGGCATGATCCGCCGTCTGGAGATCGCGCAGGCGATGCTGCACCGGCCCGCGGTGCTGTTTCTGGACGAACCCACGGTCGGGCTCGATCCGGTGGCCCGGCATGCCGTATGGCAACACATCCGGGACGTGCGCCGCTCCGAGGGGACGACGATCGTCATGACCACCCACTACATGGAGGAAGCCGAAGAGTTGTGCGACGAGGTTGCCATCATGCACCGCGGCGTGATCACGGCTGTCGGGAGTCCGCAGACGCTCCGGGAAATGGTCGGCGGCGGGGCGACGCTCGAGGACGTGTTCATTCATTTCACCGGGAGCGAAATCGACGAAGGGGGAGGCTACAGGGATGCTGTCCGAACGCGCCGTACGGCCCGCCGTCTCGGTTAACGCAAATCCGTTTGTGGATTTCGTGAGCCACACGCTGACAGTGGTGGAAGCCGAAGCCCGCAAGTTGCGCCATGATCCCCTGGAGTTGCTGACGCGCGCCGTCCAGCCCATGCTGTGGCTGCTGGTGTTCGGGCAGGTGTTCGGCCGCATCCGCGGCGTCCCCACTGGGGCGATCAGCTACCGGGACTTCCTCGCGCCCGGGGTCCTGGCGCAGAGCGGGCTCTTCATTGCCATCTTCTATGGCATCACCGCCGTCTGGGAGCGCGATCTGGGCATCGTGCACAAGTATTTGGTTAGTCCTGCCTCGCGTGTCGCGCTTGTGCTGGGGAAGGCTCTGTCGGCCGGGCTCCGCGGCCTGTCACAGGGGCTGATCATCTATATCCTCTCTGTCTTCCTCGGAGTCGACCTGCGGTTTTCGCCTGGCGCGATCCTGGGTGTGCTCGCAGCGATTATTCTTGCCTCCGCCGTCTTTGCGACGCTCTCCCTGATGGTCGCCTGCCTGGTGAAGACGCGGGAGCGCGTGATGGGAATCGGCCAGGTGCTGACGATGCCGCTCTTCTTTGCCAGCAACGCCATCTACCCGGTGGCCCTGATGCCGGGATGGCTGCGGGTGGTTGCGGCGATCAACCCGCTGACGTATCAGGTCGATGCGCTGCGGGCGCTCATGATCCAAGGTGGGACCAGCACGTTCGGCCTGGGGCTCGACTTTGCCGTGCTGGCAGGGGTGCTGGCGCTCTTCGTGGCGGTGGCGAGCCGCCTGTATCCGTCGCTGGCAGCCTGACGACGCGGGATCGCGGGAACGCGAAATCGCGGGAACGCGAGTCCAAGCAGTTTCGCGTTCCTCCGTTCCCGCGTTCCTCTGTTCCCGTCAGTTCTTCCGAGCGCCTGCCCGTAGCTTCTTTAACACAAGCAGGTTTCTCCGGTCCGGCCCATGGTGATCAAATCCCGGCGTCTCGATGAAGCCGGCCAGCCGTCGTAGCTTCGGATGGTTGACCAGCGCGGCGAAGCCGCGGCGACCGATGCGGCCCCGACCGATGTTCTCGTGCCGGTCGATGCGTGAGCCGAGTGCCCCCTTCGAATCGTTGAGGTGCAGGGCGCGGAGATGCTTCAGGCCGACCGTGTGTTCGAAGGCGCGCACCATCTGGGTGACGCCCTGGGGGGTGCGGAGATCCCAGCCGGCGGCAAACAGGTGGCATGAGTCAAGACAGATGCCCACGCGCGGATGAAATCGCATCGCCTTCAGGACGTCTGCGAGCTCCTCAAACGTTCCGCCGACCTGACCGCCGGCGCCCGCGCTGTACTCCACGAGGATCATCGCCCGCTCCGTCGCGTCCAGAGCCACGGTCAGCGCCGCCTCGATGCGCGCCAGCGCGTCGGGCCAGGGCCTTTCTCCGCGGCTGCCCAGGTGCGTGATCGCCGCCAGCCCGCCCAGGCGGTCCATGATTCGCAGCGCATACATGAGGGCGCCGGTGGAACGACGGTACAGGTCCATGTCGGCGGCCGCCAGGTTGATGAGGTATGCCGTGTGGGCGACCAGAGGGTCCAGTCTGGCCTTCTTGCGTTTTTCGACAAACAGGTCAAGGTCGCGCTCTGAGTAAATGATTTCCCGCCACTGGCGCGGGCTGCCGACAAAGATCTGCAGGCACTCACAACCGATGGCCACCGCGCGGTCCACCGCCAGGTGGATTGCGCCGCGGATGCTCACGTGCGCGCCGAATTTCATGCCGTGATTCGTGATTCGTGAATCGTGATTCGGCAACCTACAGGAGGATGAGTTCGACCAGGCAGTTGCGAATCACGAATACCATATGAGCAAGCAATGGGGATTCACGACGAAGGCGATTCACGGCGGCAAGATGCCTGATGTCCACAAGGCTGTGGCGCCGCCGATCTACCAGACGGCGACCTTCTACTATGACACCGCCGAAGAGGGCGCGCGGCTGGGCCAGGAGATCCCGCCCGGGTACATCTACACGCGGTGGGCCAACCCGACGACGCGAGCGTTGGAGGAGAAGGTGGCGCTGCTGGAGGGCGGGGAGGATGCCCTGGCGACCTCGTCCGGCATGGGGGCGGTATCGGCCGCGGTGCTCACCGCCGTCAAGCCCGGCGACCACGCCGTGGCACCCTCCGCAATCTACCAGGCCACCTATCAATTGTTTGCAGACATTCTCCCCTCGTACGGCGTGCAGACAACGCTCATTCCGGATTCCAGCACCGACGCCTACGAGCGTGCGCTGCGGCCCAACACCAAACTGCTCTTTGTCGAGACTCCGAACAACCCCATGCTCGGCATCACCGAGATCGAGGCAGTGGCCGCGCTGGCCCACACGCGCGGGGCGGCGGCGATTGCCGACAATACCTGGGCGACGCCGTACAATCAGACCCCGCTGACGTTGGGTGCCGATGTGGTGGTGCACAGCGCCACCAAGTACCTGGGCGGCCACCACGATGTCACCGCCGGCGTCATCGTCGGCCGCGCGGAGTTCATCAAGCGCGCCAAGCGCCAGGTGCGGATCTTCGGCGCCACGGCGGATCCGTTCGGGGCCTGGCTGGTCATCCGGGGATTGGCGACCCTGGCGCTGCGGGTGGAACGGCAGAACGCCAGCGCGCGCCGGGTGGCGGAGTTCCTGGCAGGACACCAGAAAGTGTCCAAAGTCTACTATCCCGGCCTCGCCGCGCATCCCGGGCATGCGGTCGCGCGGCGCCAGATGCGCGGGTTCGGCGGCATGTTGAGTTTTGAAGTCAAAGGCGGTTATGCGCCTGGGGTGCGCGCCTTCGAAGCGCTGCAGGTCTGCAAGCGCGCCACCAGTCTGGGTGGGATCAGCACGCTGGTCAGTCACCCGGCTGGGATCAGCAGCGTGCAGATGCCGAAGGATGTGCGCGAGGCGGCAGGCATCGCCGAAGGCCTGATCCGGGTGAGCGTGGGGATCGAAGACGCCGAGGACCTGCTGAACGATTTCGAGCAGGCTCTTCGCCAGGCCTGATGCGCGCGGCGCTCCCTGGATGCGGCGCAGCAGCTCCTCGACCGGCCCTGACCCGCAGCGCCGCTACCGCGCCCCCGCGATCCACTGCTCGAGGGTCCCTGCCACGGCAAAGAGATCTGCGGCGATAGCGTCCGGTCGCGCTCCCGCTCCGGACAGATCCGGTCGTCGCCTCCCTTGGATCAGTATGCTGCGCATGGCTAGGCGTTTGGCGCCGGCGATATCCGCGGCTGGCGTATCGCCCACCATGACAACCTGCTCCGGTGTCAGCGACCAGGCAGACAGAAAGGGATCAAACATTCTGCGATCAGGTTTCTGCCACCCCACGGCGGCGGACGACACGATGGGATCCAGGAACGCATCAAAGGCGAGACGCTGGCAGCACGTCTGGACGAAATAATCTGAGGATGCGTTGGACGCGAGTCCGGCGCGAAGTCCCAGCGCGCGGAGCCGCGTCAGGATCTCCGGCGCGCCCGGCAGCGGTCGCATCGTGAGCAGTTCCGGTTGGAAGAATGCTACTTCCGCTTCACTGATGAAGCCGTCGTCGTGCGGCAGATGGTAACGTTGGAGGACCGGCCGCAGGGCATCGACCGCGGTGACCTCGCTGGCCACGCGGGCGCGTTTCACCTCGTTGGCCCGCCGTTCATCGACCAGCGCCTCGACAAAGTCGCCGTCAACCTGAAGGCCCCGCTGCCGCAGCCAGCGCAGGAGTCCACCCGCGTTGAGGCGGTCGAGCGCGTCGTCGGCGAGGTGGTTCTCCGGCGCGGCTAATGTGCCTCCAAGGTCGAAGATGACGCCACGCACCATTTATCGTTCCTCCAGTGGGCGGATGCGGCGGAACACCGCAAACAACACGATATCGTACACGATTTTCAACCCGCCGCCCAGCACGAACGGCAGGCCCAGCGCCACTGTCTGCATCGCGACACCAGAGAGCACGGGCGTGATCGCCTGCGCGACGTTGCGCACGACATTGGTGGCCGCCGCCGCGGCGGTGCGCTCGGCCGGGGTCACCACTGCCATCGTATAGCTCTGCCGGGTCGGCACGTCCATCTGCGACAGCGCGTGGCGCGCCAGCAGCAGCCCGATCGCCCAGGGTAGCGAGGGAGCGGCGGGGACCAACATCAAGAGCAGGTTGCTGGGCAGGTGCGTGAACACCATCGTGTTGATGAGGCCGAACCGGGCGCCCAGTTTCGCCGCGGCGAGGAACGAGCCGGCCTGCAGGAGCCCAATGCCGAGAAACACCGGCCCTAGCACCTCCGGTCCAGCGCCCCAGCGCAAGTGCAACCAGTAGGCCATCAGGCTCTGCACGACAAAGCCGCCGGCCAGCGAATCCAGGCCGAAGAGCGCGGCCAGGCGCATCACGATACCGCGTGACGCCCGGAGTCCCGGCCGCGTCGCGTGGCGAGCTGCTTCCGCGAGCTCGACCGCCGGACTGAGATGCGTGAACAGTAGCAAGACGCACAATCCTAGCGCGGCGTACAGCACGAACATCACCCGCAGCGCCCCGACCGGCGGCAGTCCCAGCCAGCGTTCCATGGCCGTGGGAGCCGCGGCAAACAGTGACCCCGCCGCGCCCCCCAGCGCACCCGCCGTGTTGTACACGCCAAAGATCGCGGTGCGGTGCTGCGCATCGGTAGTCTGAGGAAGGATCGCCTGCTCAAGAGAGAGGAACGGTCCGACTTCGCCGGACGTGGCGCCGATGGTCCCGGTCAACGAGGCGAGAAGGAGCAGGAGGTAGTTGCTCGTCACCGCAAATGCCCCGCCGGCGGCGGCCATCAACACGGCGCTGATGAACAACATGCGTCGCCGCCCCACGGTATCTGCGATCACCGAGAAGATGACGGTCAGCGCCGCGGACCCGGCCAGCGTGACGGTCAACACGGCGCCGATCTGCCAGGGCGCCAGACCAAGGCCCTCCAGATACACCCCGAGGATGACGCTGAGATATCCGTAGGCGAAGGTGCGGACGGCGCGGGCGGCCAGAATGAGGCGGCCGTCGTGGCTTAGCCATGGAACCAAGCGACCCGGGACCAGGGGGCCAAACCTCACGACATGTCGCTGTTCAAATTTCGAATTGCATGCCTTCTATGCCGGAGACGAGTTCGAAGGGGAAAGGCCCGGCGTTGCCGGCCTCGGCGAGCAGGCGATCGAGCATCGCGTCGCTGTGACCGGGATCGTGGTGGAACATGACCAGCCGCCGCACCCGCGCCAGCCGCGCAAACGCAATGGCATGATCAATGGCCGAATGTCCCCAGCCCACGTGCTCAACATATTCCGGCATGGTGTACTGCGTGTCGTGGATCAGCAGGTCCGCCCGTTGGGCAAGCTCGTACCCTGAGGTCCACGCGGCGTCAAGTGGAAAGCGCGGGACACCCAGCGCAGGTTCATGGTCGGGCAGGTAGGCCAGCGTCCCTCCGCCGTCGGTAATGCGATAGCCTACCGTGGGGCCAGGGTGCGCCACCAGTTCACAGGTGATCGTAAACTCGTCGACCTCAAACCGGCTCAGCGGGACATCGTGCAGATGGGGACGGCTCGGGAGGTCGCGCAGGCGCACCGGGAACAGCGGAGGCGACAAGTATCGGGTCAGGCGAGTGCGTAGGTCCTGGGTGGTGGAACGGGGGCCGTAGACGTGCACCTCCACCCCGTCGCGATAGAGAGGGGCGAAAAACCCCAGGCCCTGGATGTGATCCATGTGCAGATGCGTCAGCAGGATGTGGATCCGGGTGACGCCGGGATCGACCGTCCCGCCGAGGCGCCGGATCCCGGTGCCGGCATCGAGCACGAGCAGTGCGTGGCTGCGCCCCCTCACCTCCACGCAGGAGGTGTTCCCACCGTACCGGACGGTCTCCGGTCCGGCGCTGGGCAGCGACCCCCTTGTGCCCCAGAGGGTAATTCTCATCGCGCGTTGACGCTGTAGAAGATGGCCACCGCGCCAAGAAACCGGCGCCCCTGACCCTCCAGGGGGAAGGCGACCACTTCGAGCTCGCGGGGCACACCGTCGAGTCCCGTGATCCGGATCCGGCGGTAGGCGGGCCGGCGCTTTTGCAGCGCAATCGCCAGGGGCAACGCGTCCGGGGGCAGAGGAGCGCCGCGCTCGTCAACAGGGGCGAAAATCGTGGACCACTCTCTTATTGGCATCTCTCCCGCCTCGTCAAACTGGCGCCCCAACAGCGGCTCGGCCGAGGCGTTGTAGTAGAGAAGATTGCCTTCGGGATCCACGACAAATACTGGCAGCGTGAGGTAGCTGGCGAGCTGCCGCATCAGGATGATCTCCACCTGTTTCTGGAGCATGATCCTGAACACTCCTTGAAGGAGGGGACAGTCCCCTCCTGCTGCGGCCCTTGACGGCGGCGGGTGGGGCAATCTAGAATTGTCATAGTGTGTCCTATTGATGATAGGACAATTCAGCCCATGCCCCTGCGGGTGCGCCGCGACGGGCCGCTGCCGATTGCCGAGCAGATCGCCGCGCAACTGCGCGGGCTCATTCGCGCAGGGCGGCTACGCGCCGGTGAGCGGTTGCCGCCGGTCCGGGTGCTGGCCGGCTTCCTGCGCGTGAACCGCAACACGGTGGCCAAAGTGTACGCCACGCTGGAGCGAGACGGTGCCCTGGTCACCACACAGGGGCGGGGGACATTTGTCGCGGCAGTCTCATCGCGCCCGGGCGAAGAGACGCTCGGGCCGCTGATCGACCGGCTGCTGGACGAGGCCGCGGCGCATGGCATCGGTGAGGCGGAGTTGCATGCGCTCGTGGTCGGCCGCGCCGCGCAGCGGGTGCGTGCCGACCGTCCCCGGGTGGGGTTTGTGGAGTGTAACACCTCTGACCTGGCCTACTTCTCCCGGCAACTGGCCGCGCGGCTGCGGGTCCCGCCCGTTCCGGTGCTGCTCTCCGATCTGCCGCGTGCGGCCTCAACGCTGGATCTGGTGGCCACCACGATGTTTCACGTCGAAGAGGTCCGCCGGCTCCTGCCGCATCATGAGGTGGTGGGCTTGATGGCGATGCCGGAACTGTCCACGCTGGAGGTCGTGGCGCAGCTGCCGTCCGACGCGAAGGTCGCCCTGGTCTGCGCGACAGAAGAGGGCGTGCGCAGCAAGGAGCGCTCCATTCACGCCGTGGGGATTCGCCGGCCCAACTTGATGACCGCCACGTTGCAACAGGAAGGAAAACTCGCCGACGTGCTGCGCCGCGCGGACGTTGTGCTGGCGTCGCCGAAGGTGCTGGAACGCCTCAGCGGCAGGATCCCGTCCAAAGCGAAAGTGGTTGCGTTTGCCAGCGTGCTGAATGACGGCGCGGTGGGCTTGCTGGAGGACCGCATTCGAACCTGGCGGCCTTCCCCGCACGGGCGCCGCGGTCGCGCGGCGCGCATGCGCACCCGGCGCGCAGGACGGCCGGCATGACGCGCCTGCGTATCGCCGTGCTCATGGGCGGGCCCTCCCCCGAGCGTGACGTGTCGATGGCCACCGGGCAGGAGATCGTCGCCGCGCTCGATCCACGGCAGTATGACATTCTGCCCGTGGAGATCACGAAAGAGGGCCACTGGCTGCCGAGGCCGGACCTCACACCGCTAACTACCGGCAACGCGGCACCGCGGCAACGCGGCAACGCGACGACGATCGAGCGAGTCGTGAGTCACGGATCCCGTCTTCCGGTTCCCGTGAGTTTCGAGCAGGCCGTGGCCCGCGATCACGTCGACGTCGCGTTCATCGCCATGCACGGGCCGTACGGAGAGGATGGGACCGTGCAGGGGCTTCTGGAGTTGCTGGGGATTCCGTATACCGGCTCGAACGTACTGGCCAGCGCGCTGGCGATGGACAAGCTGCGCAGCCGGCAACTATTTGAATGGCACCGCATCCCGGTGCCGGGCTACCTCAGCGTGACTGCACCGGTCTGGCGTGACCGCGACCGCGTCCACCGCCAGGTGGCCCAGGAGCTCGGCTATCCCTGCGTCGTCAAGCCCAATGCGGCCGGCAGCAGCATCGGCGTCTCGCTGGTCCGTGAACCCGCCACACTGGATCCGGCGGTTGAGGCGGCCTTTGCGTATGGACCGATGGTGCTGATCGAGGAGTACGTGTCGGGAACGGAGATCACCTGTGGGATCATCGATGACCCCATCACCGGAGACCCCATCGCCCTCCCGTTGATCGAGGTCGTTCCCAACGCGGAGTTCTACAACTATCAGGCAAAATATGCCACCGGCGGCAGTGAACACATCGTTCCGGCCCGGGTCTCTGCGCAGGTCGCCCAGCAGGCGGCAGCGCTGGCCGTGCGCGCCCACCAGGCGCTGGGGTGCGAAGGGATGTCGCGGGTGGACATGATCACGCGCGGAGTCGATATTGTTGTCCTGGAAGTCAACACCATCCCAGGGATGACGGCCACCAGCCTGCTGCCCGATGCCGCCAAAGCTGCCGGTATTAAGTTCCCGGAGTTATTGGACCGCATTATTCGGAGTGCTCTCCGCAGGTCGCGGCAGCAGTCTACCCAGTCTCCACGGTCTCCCCAGTCTTCACAGTCTTCCCGGTCTACATAATTCCAGACGCGGACGCTTCGCCACTCCTAGTTCTCTGTTTTCCGACTGGATCATTGAGACTGTGAAGACTGAGCAGACTGGGAAGACTGGGTAGACTCAGAAGGACGCTTATCTGCATCACCGAAGAGAACTCCCACCGTGGACCGCAATGCCTTCGTAAAAAGCCATGCGCTGGGCAACGATTACCTCATCATTGATCCACAGGCGCTGTCCTTTCCGCTGACCGAGCGGACCATCCGCCTGATCTGCGACCGGCACCGCGGCGTGGGGTCAGACGGGATCCTCACTCCGGTCCCCCCGGTGAAGGCCGACTTTGGGTTGCGCATCTTCAACCCCGATGGCAGCGAGGCGGAGAAGAGCGGCAACGGGCTGCGCATCTTCGCCCGCTACCTGTACGACCATGGCCTGACGAGGAAGACACAGTTCACCGTCGAGACGGCCGGAGGAGTCGTCGCCGTCCGGCTGCACCTCCGGGGGAGCGCGGTGGATCGCATTACCGTGGAGATGGGGAGGGCGACGTTTCACAGCGAGCGTATTCCTGTCACCGGCCCTCCGCGGGAGGTCATCGACGAAGCGGTCGATGTGGATGGGCAGTCTCTGGCGATCACCGCCGTCTCCATGGGCAATCCCCACTGTGTGGTTTTTGTCCCCGACCTGCACCGTGTCGATCTGCACCACCTCGGGCCGCGGCTGGAACGCCACCCGATGTTTCCGAAGCGGACGAACGTGCAGTTCGCGCAGGTGCAGGCGCATGACCGTGTGGCTGCATTGATCTGGGAGCGCGGAGCCGGCGAGACGCTGGCGTCCGGCAGCAGCGCGTGCGCCGTCGCGGCTGCCGCAGTCCGCAAGCGGCTGGTAGACCGGATCCTCACCGTCGCCATGCAGGGCGGCGAGTTGCAGATCTCCGTGTCGCCGGACTGGTCGGTCGAGATGACCGGTCCTGCGGTAGAAATCTGTCGGGGCATCTTGTCCGCGCCATTCCTCAGCGCGCTCGAGGCCGGTGAATGAAAAAGATCCTGTTTATCGTCCTGGACGGGCTGGGCGACCGGCCGGTTGCGGAACTGGGCGACCGGACGCCGCTGGAGGCGGCCGATCTGCCTCACCTCAACCGTCTGGCCGCATCTGGGCAGCAGGGCACGGTGATCACCGTCGGCAAAGGCATCGCCCCCGAATCCGACGTCGCCGTCATGGCCATCCTGGGGTACGATCCCCTACGCTTTCACGCCGGTCGTGGGCCCCTGGAGGCGCTCGGCGCGGGACTGCCGTTTCAGGACGGCGACCTCGCGCTGCGCGGAAACTTTGCGACCCTGGGCGCCGGCTGGACCATCCTGGACCGCCGCGTCGGCCGCAACCTGCAGTCGCAAGAAGCCGTGGAGCTGGCGGAGGCGGTTGAGCGCGAGGTGCGTCTCAGCGCATCGGGAGCGGACGTGGTGGTCCGGGCCACCAGCGGTCACCGCTGTGTCGTCGTCATGCACCCGAAGGAAGGCCGCCTCTCGGCGAAGATCTCGAACACCGATCCGGCGTACGCGCGGGTGGGAGGTCTGGGCGTGGCGAAAGCTGATGCCGGCAATAAGGTGGACGAGTGCCGGCCACTCGATGACAGCCCGGAGGCGTGGACGGCGGCGGAGCTGGTCAATGAATTCACCCGCAAGAGTCGGGAGGTGCTGGACGGCCATCCCGTCAACCGGCGACGGCGCGAGCGGGGCGATCTGCCCGCCAACGTGATCCTGCTGCGCGACGCGGGCGACCATCTCCCGCAGACGCCATCGATGCAGCAGCGCTTCGGCGTGCAGTTCGGATGCTTCGTGGAGATGCCGGTGGAACGCGGGATCGCCCGGCTGCTGGGGATGACCATCATCGAAGTGCCGCCGAGCGCGGACGATCGAGAACGGGTGTACCGCCTGTGGGCGCGTCGCGCGATCGAGGAGCTCCCGCGGCACGGCGGGCTGTACCTGCACCTCAAAGGACCCGACGAGCCGGGTCACGACGGCGAGTTCCTCGCGAAGCGCGACGTCATTTCCGTGATCGATCGCGCCTTCTTCGGAGAGCTCCTGCCGAAGATCCGTCTGGATCAGACCATCGTCGCCGTCACGGCGGACCACGCCACCCCGTGCGCGCTGAAGAGTCACTCCGCCGATCCGGTGCCGCTGCTCGTCGCGGGAGGCGGCGTGACAGCGGACGGGACGGCGACATTCGGCGAACGTGCCGCCGCGCAGGGGCGCATCGGGCAATTGTTCGGAGTAGATATCATGCCGATGCTCGTCAAACTCGCGCAGTAGGAGGAGATTGCGTGGAAGGTTTGAGGAGGTTCGTGACTAGCACTGTGATGGCGCGGGCAGAACACGCGATGATGGTCCGCATGCGTTCGTTTGCCCCATTCGTCGCGACGCTCCTGGTCTGTCTGATCTTCGTCCCGGCGCTGGCTCAGAGTCCTGAGGTCTTCCCCGGCGTCGACGGCGTCGAACTGGCAATTGACTCTCTGACAGGCCGTCGGATTGGCGTCGTTACCCATCAGGCCGCCGTCTCCCGTGATGGTCGGCTGACCATGCTTGTCCTCACCTCGCTCCCCGACGTTCAGCTGTCCGCGCTCTTCGCCCCCGAGCACGGACTCGGGGACGATGCGCCGGTCGCTCCGCCCGCCGGCACGCCCGTCTACAGCCTGTTTGGGCGCGTGACCCAGCCCACCCAGCAGATGCTGTCGCGGGTTGACGTGCTGGTGATCGATTTACAGGACGTGGGTGTGCGCCCGTTCACGTATGCTACGACGATGGCACTGACGATGGAGGCGGCGCGCAGCGCCGGCAAGCCGGTGATCGTGCTGGACCGTCCCAACCCGATGGGCGGGCTGCTGGTGGACGGTCCGGTGCTGGAGCCCCAGTTCCGCTCATTTATCGGGATGTATCCGATTCCGTACGTGCATGGGATGACGATCGGTGAACTGGCCCAGCTGTACAACAAGGCCTTTGGCATTGGGGCCGATCTCCGCGTGGTGCCGATGCGCGGCTGGAGCCGGCGGATGCATTGGGCCGACACCGGCCTACCATGGGTTAATCCGTCCCCCGGATTGCTGACCCAGGACAGCCCGTACTATTACGCCACCACGGGGGCCATCGATGGGACGAACCTCTGGAACGGGGTCAGCACCGACGCGCGCTTCCAGGTGATCGTGGCGCGATGGATCGACGGCGCCAGGCTGGCAGAGCGCCTTAACCGGTACAAGCTGCCCGGGGTGATCTTCTCGCCGACGGTAGTGCCACTGCCGTTTTCCAAACAGGTGTGGTCAGGGGTGCAACTGCATGTGATGGACCCGGCGCAGTACAAACCGATGACGACGACGGTGTACGTGCTGGTGGAGATCCACAAGATGTATGGCAACCGGCTGGTGTTCAGGCGGCCGCGGCGCGGCCTGGCCCTGTTTGATCGGGTCTGGGGCACGCGGCAGGTGCGGCTGGGCATCATGCGGGGCGATGATGCGGCGACGATCGTGGCGCGCTGGCAGCCGGGCCTGCAGGAGTTCCTGGCCCTCCGCCAGGGCTACCTCCTGTACCCGGATACTCCGCTATCGGACACGCCCGCTTGGACCAAGGCCCCTGACATGCCGGGGCGCCCACAGATCAAACTTCAGGAATAATCGGAAGATATTCGAGTAAGTTTGGATCTATTTTGGAGCCGGGTGGATGGTTCCGTGGCACCGCGGTTGCTGTGTAGTTGGGCGGAAGGCCGCGCGGTGCGGCGACTACCACCATGGCACGACTCCGATGGATATTCCGACGCGTCGTTACCCCTGTTGTGGGCGCATTGCTTATCTGGATCGTCGTGCTTGCGATTGCGCAAGGTCCTGATGTCGCCCTTGGCGTTGACGGC
>Ga0209375_1000330_pt1 | contig 42152 bp, 46 predicted proteins | sample GraSoiAngelo_131_FD_185888 | JGI IMG/M metagenome (GOLD analysis project Ga0209375, IMG submission 185888) | Grasslands soil microbial communities from the Angelo Coastal Reserve, California, USA - 14_0929_02_30cm (SPAdes) (version 2) | ecosystem: Environmental > Terrestrial > Soil > Grasslands ...
TGTGCAGGAACACCACAATCGCGTACACGGACATCTGGTCCTCCCCCTGATGAGGCGATGAGCGCGGATCCTGGGACCCGCTATATTTAGGTAGACAGTATGTACAGTTAACGCGTGACCCGTGTCCAGAGTTTCATGAGCCCCCGTGCCTACCGGCTCGGCCGGCGCACGGCCGCGGCTCAGCGCACCCGTGCCCGAGTCCTGCGCGCCGCCCGCCAGCTGCTCACCGCCCGGGCCGGCGCCGAACCCTTCAGCGTCGACGCGGTGGCGCGCCGGGCCGGCGTCGCCCGCATGACCGTGTACCACCAGTTCGGCTCGCGGCGGGGATTGCTCGAGGCGCTGTTCGACTCCTTCGCCGCCGGCGGCGAGCTCCCGGACCGCCTCGCCGCCGCGTTCCAGCGGCCCGAGCCGCTCGACAGCTTGGCAGACGTCGTCGCGGCGTTCGCTCGGTTCTGGGACGCCGGCCGCCCGTGGATCCGCCGGGTGAGAGCCTTGGGGGTCCTCGATCCGGAGCTGGGAAAGGCGGTGGAAGCGCGCAACGCCCGCCGTCGAGAGGTCGTGCGGGTCCTGGTGCAGCGCTTGGGGACGCGGTACGGGCGGCCCGCTCCGGACGAGCAAGCCCAGGCTGCGGAACTGCTCTACACACTCACGAGCTTCGAGACGTTCGACACCCTCGCGGGCCCTGGGCGCAAGCTGCCGGAGGTCACCGGTGAGGTCCTGCGTCTCGCCCGTGCCGCGGTGGTGCGTCACGACTAGCGGCTAAGGTGCCAAGCGACGAAGCCAGTTATTCAGTGGAGCTGAGGGGGCTCGAACCCCTGACCTCCTGGGTGCGATCCAGGCGCTCTCCCAGCTGAGCTACAGCCCCGTGGGGTGCTGAACTTAGAAACGCAGCCCCCAGCGAGCAACCCCTGAAACCTAGCGCCCTCTCTGTCCCGCCAAAAGGCGTGGTGCGTGGTGAGTGGTGCCCGACGGCTCAGACCGGAAGCCCGGTGAGGACCGTCACGCACCACACACCACTCACCACGCATCTAGTATCTTACTCTGAGGCTTCCATGCGGCCCGTCTCCTTCACCTATTCCGGCACCGTCGGCGCGCCGATCGATCGGGTGTTCGCGCTCATCACCGACCCCGGCCGTATGCCCGAATGGCTCCCGGGCTGCCGCTCGGTGAAGCCCGCCCCCAAGCTCTCGGGCAAGGGCGACCGCCACCGCATCATCTTCGAGCGCGACGGCCGCCGCGTCGACGCCGAGATCGAAGTCATCGACTACACCCCCCCCTATACCTACGGCTGGGTCGAGATCCGCCGCCGCGCCGGCGCCCGCACCTACTTCGCCCTCCAGTTCCAAGGCGGCGCCACCAAGATCACTATGAAACACGTCTGGGAGCCGGTGGGCCTGAAGGCGTGGCTGCTGGGACAGTTCTATCGCCGACGCAACTCGTACCAGACGTTTGATGGGCTGCTGCAGAACCTGAGGAAAGTGCTGACGAGGTGAAGGACCAAGATGCGTGGTACGTGGTGCGTGGTTTTCTCCGATGCACGACGCATGTCGGCGAAGGCTGGCGGACCACCTGGGGCAACCACGCACTACGCACCACGCACTAGTCGGTGAGTGGCACCTCGATCGTCATCCCATCCCTCGCCACCGTCGTCTCGGGAAACACCGTTCGGGCTTCGCTCACCAGTTCCTCCGCGCTGATCGAATAGCGTGCCGACACATGGCTCAACACCAGCCGCTTGGCGTGCGCCGCCAATGCGACCTGCGCCGCCTCGCGCGCGGTCGAATGCCCCGTCTCCTTCGCCCGGTCCTTCTCCTCCTCCCCGAACGTCGCCTCGTGGATCAGTAAGTCGGCGCCCTGCGCCGCATCCACCACCGACCCGCACGGGCGCGTGTCGCCGGTGAACACGATAGCCCGGCCCGGACGCTTGGGGCCCACGAAGACGTCAGACGTCAGACGTCGGCCGTCAGCTAACTCAACCGCCTCACCATTCGCCAGCTTGCCCCACAAAGGGCCTTCGGGAATGCCCGCGGCTCGCGCTTTCTCCACGTCGAACCGCCCGCGCCGCTCGTGCTCCTTGAGCGCGTAGCCGACGGACCCGCCCCCATGCTCCGTCGCAAACACCAGAATGTCGTACTCTTCCCCCTTCCCCCTTCCCCGGCCTTCTACCGTGTCTCCAGGCTTTACTTCGCTCACCTCGACTTCAAACGGCACCCGCTCGACCCCCAGCTGCAGCGCCTGCGCCAGCAGCTTCTTCGCTCCCTTCGGGCCGTACAGCCGCAACGGCTCGGCGCGCGCCTGCAGCCCCAGCGTGCGCACCAGCCCGATCACGCCGAGGAAGTGGTCCGCGTGGAAATGGGTGAAGAAGATCTCCGACAGCGCGAAGCTCACGCCGTAGCGCATCATCTGGCGCTGGGTGCCCTCGCCGCACTCGAACAGCAACGTCTCCCCTTCACGCACGAGGGCGAGGGCGGAGACGTTGCGCTCCACCGTCGGTCTGGCTGCCGACGTACCGAGAAAGGTCACGGAAAGCATGGGGCCGAATATAAGAGGGAGAAGGCGTGGTGAGTGGTGAGTGGTTTGCTCCGAGGCGAAAGCGAGCCCCGCACCGTCAGCCACCACGCAGTTTTCCAACCCCTGCGGCAAGAAACAGATGCCGAGGGCCGGAACGTATTCGGCTACCGTACCCCGATGCACAGCTACAAGAGCTTAGAAGCTTGGAAACGAGCGCACGCTGCTATCTTGCTCGTCTTCCAAGAGACGGATCGAGCGCGGCATCCGCGTGCGTTTGGCCTGTTTGATCAGCTCAAGCGGGCGACGCTCTCGGTCGAGGCCAACATCGTGGAAGGGTACGCTCTCGGCACCGTTGCCTTGTGCCGAAGACACTTACGGATCGCATTCGGATCCGCCGCTGAAGCAGAGTGCCAGGTGCGCATCGCCCGAGAGCTCCGCTATCTACCCGAGTCGGTTGCAGGAGAGATCGAGGAGACGCTCGGCGGAGCGATGCGCGCGATCTACGGCTTGATGGCCTCTCCCCCCGTGATCCGACGCCAATAGTTTCACGCCCTTGGTAAGCGCGAACCCCTCACCACGCACCACGCCTTAGAAGACCTTCACGTTGATATACCTCCCAGGCCGCTCGCGGAGATCTTTCAGCAGGGCAGTCAGGGACGTGAGCGTCTCGTTGAGGTTGCGGTACAGCATCGTGTCGCTCGCCATCTTCCCGAGCGTCCCCTCCCCACGGTCCATCCTGTCGAGCACGCGCTTGAGCGACCCGGTGGCGTCGGCGAGGCGGGTGGTGAGTTGGGTGAGATTGGCGCTGAGCGTGTCGAGCCGCGCGCCCGACTTCTCGACCTTGGACGCGCCCAGCAGCGTGTCGAGCCGCTGCATCACCCGCTCCAGCGCGGCGAGGGTCTGCTGCGTCTGCTTTATCACCGGGCCGTTGGCGGCGCTGGTGAGCGCCTCCATGCCGCGCTGCGTCGCCATCAACGTATTGTGGATGTCGCTCGCCAGCTCGCTTGCGTTCAGGCCCTTGTTCACGTTGGCGATCAGCTCGTTGGCGCTGGTGGCGGCGCGCGACGCGACGTCGGCGAACTGCTCCTCGGTCACGCCTTTGATGTGGGCGCCGGGCACGAGCAGCGTGTCGTTGATGCCGGGGTTGTAATCGACGAACTTGGCGCCCAGGAAGTCGGCCGAGGCGACCGCCGCGGTGGCGTCCTGGTGCGGCCGCACCTCGGGGTCGAGCTGCAGCGTCACCGTCACCCGCCCCACCCGATCGAGCCGCACGTGCGCCACCCGCCCCTTCTTCACGCCCGACACCCGCACCGGGTCGCCTTCCTTGAGCCCGCTCACGTTCTTGAACTCCACCGCGACCGGCACCCCCTTCGAGGTGATCGAGCGGCCGGTGAGCCAGAACATGAAGACCGTGAACGCGATGAGCCCGAAGACGACCAGCGCCCCGACGCCCACTTCCTCTTTGTAGCTAAGCTCCATGCTTTCCCTGGCTCCCCTCGGCCTGGATCAGGCTCATTTCGAGATCGCGCTCGAGGAACTGCTGCACCGCCGAGTCGCGCGAGGCGAGGATCTGCTCGGCGGTCCCCACGGCGCGGATCTTGGCCTGCCACAACAGCGCCACCCGGTCCGCCACGCGGAACGACCCGCGCACGTCGTGCGACACCACCACGCTCGTCACCCCCAGCTCGTCGCGCAGCCGCTCGACCAGCCCGTCGATCACGTCGGCGTTCACGGGGTCGAGCCCCGAGGTGGGCTCGTCGTACAAGAGATACTTGGGCTTCCCCGCGATCGCCCGCGCGATGCCCACGCGCTTCTTCATCCCGCCCGACAGCTCGGCCGGGTACTTGTCGGCCACGTCGGGCGCCAGGTTCACGAGCCGCAGGCACTCCTTCACCCGCTCCCGGCAGTACGCCTCGTCGCGGTGCTGCTGGTCGTCGGTGATGCCGAGGCGGATGTTCTCCGCCACGGTGTCGGAGTCGAACAGCGCGCCGTACTGGAACACGTAGCCGATGCGGCTGCGCAGCTGCTGCAGCTCGGCGCGCTTGAGCTTCGGGACGTGCAGCCCGTCCACGATCACGTCGCCCGAGTCGGGCTTGAGCAGCCCGTTGATCGTCTTCAGGGTGACGCTCTTGCCCACGCCCGACGGCCCCAGCAGCGCCACCGTCTCGCCGTCCTGCACGTCGAGGCTCACGCCGTCCAGGACTACGTTGTCGAGGAAGCGCTTGGAGATGTTGAGGAGTTGGATCATTTCACGCCGAGCAACAGCTTCGTGATCACCGCGTCGAGCAGCAGGATGCTCACCGACGCCGACACGACCGCCGTCGTGGTCGCCCGCCCCACCCCCTCGGCGCCCTGCTGGGCGTTATAGCCGATGTAGCAGGGGATGAGCGTGACCGCGCCCGCGAAGCAGTAGCTCTTGATGAGCGAGTACCACAGGTCCAGGGGCCGGAAGAAGTAGCGCGCGCCGTACTCGAAGTCGGCGTAGGTCAGGCCGAGCGAGCCTTTGGCCGTCAGGTAGCCGACCACGATCCCGGTCGCGTTCGCGAACATGGTGAGCGCCGGGATCACCAGGATCCCCGCGATGACGCGCGGCAACAGCAGGTGAGTAATGGGCGAGCGCCCCAGGCTCTCGAGCGCGTCGATCTGCTCGGTAACGCGCATCGTGCCGAGCTCGGCGGCATAGCGGGCGCCGATCCGGCCCGCCAGAATCAGCGCCGTGAGCACCGGCCCGAGCTCCAGGATCATCGACTCCGAGATCACGGCGCCGGCATAGTAGAGCGGCAGCGTGCCGGTGAACTGGTAGCCCGTCTGCAAGCTCGTCACCGCACCCGCGAACCCGGCCACCAGCAGCACAATGAACAGGCTGCCGTAGCCGATATGGGTCGCCTGCTCGAGAGTGCGGGGGATGTAGACGCGCCACTCCGCCAGCCCGCGCAGCATGTCGATCAGGAGGTAGGTGAACCGCCCCGCGTTGCCGAGGACGTGCTGGGCCGGGCGGCGTCCCCACCGCCCGAAATACCGCACGAGGTCCAGCGCGCCTACGGCCGCCATGGCCCGTCCATGGGCTGTATCTTGGGGAGGCATGACTCGTTCGTCCACCCCCCGCGCCGCTAAACCTCCGAACGCGCAAGCGTTTACAAGGAAGCTGCTCGCCTGGTACGCCCACACGGCGCGCGACCTGCCGTGGCGCCGCACCCGCGATCCGTATCGCGTGCTCGTCTCCGAGTTCATGCTGCAACAGACGCAGGTGAGCCGAGTGCGCGAGTACTATCCGCGCTTCCTCGAGCGGTTTCCGGATCTGGAGGCGCTCGCCAGCGCGCGGCCGCGAGCCGTGCGAGAGGCATGGGACGGGCTGGGATATTACGCCCGCGCTGCGAATCTCCACGCGCTCGCGCGCGTCGTCAGTCAGGACTTGGACGGCACGTTGCCCGAGGACCCTCAAGCCCTTCTCAAGTTGCCGGGAGTCGGGCCCTATACAGCGGGCGCGGTCGCGAGCTTCGCCTACGAGAAACCCGTGCCCGCCGTGGATACAAACGTCGCCCGAGTGATCCGTCGGGTGTTTTTCGGACGTGCGACGGGCAAGGTGCAACGTGTTACGCAGGTGTGGCGCCTCGCCGCCGCCCTCGTGCCCCGAAACGGCAAGCGCGCCTGGAAGTTCAATCAGGCGATAATGGAGTTGGGAGCCTTGATTTGCGTGGCGCGGAAACCAAAGTGCGAGCAGTGTCCAGTGAGACCGGATTGTAGGGCAGGAAGGGATCCTTGATGCAAACACGCTGCCTTTCGCTGGGACTGTTGGTCGCCATCATCGGCCCTGCCTGCAAGCGGCAAGAGGCCCACGATGAGAAGGCTCCGGCTCCCGCCCCGCCCGCTCAAGCAGTCACCCCCACGCCAGCGAACGCCGACAGCGGCGCTTCAGGGTGGGACTCCCCGGAAGCCGTTCGGTTGTCGGGCGTGCAGTATACTGCTCCGACTCGGCTGTTCGGCGTCCTCGGCGTCACGTCACCTGAATTTTTCGACAGCATCGGACCGGGTTATAAGATCGGGACGTTTGTCGATGGCCGATATCGCGGGGGTGATCTGGTGTCGGCTCGGTGGCGAACCGACGAGCCCTGCAAGGGCGAGGGATGTGACGACCCCGTGTATCTCAGATTCGTAAGAGTCAAGGACGACCTCGTTTTCCTCCCTCACAACTCAGATGGCGGTTGGTATGTCGGGCAACAGAAACAGAAGTTGCAGCTTTGGACAGGCGCATTTTCGGCAGCGGGTCTCACCCTCGGCTCAGATTCACAGTTCGCAGTGCGAGCGTTCCTGCCTGCCGACACGATCTCGCGCGGTTCTGAGACCTTCCGGCTGGTTTCTCGCCGCTGCAAGAGCGATTCGCTCAAGGTCGCGTTTCGTCACCCGGTGTTTCAGGAGGTCCGCTTCGACGGGCAGCTGTTCTATGTGACCCGCCCGGACGGAAGTTGCCTGACATTCGAGTACGTGCCCTACTTCTCCGAGAAAGAGATCGTGTGGGACAGCCCGCCCAAGGAACCGAACAAAGGCGGGTATTCATGGAAGCAGGACGCCCAGTTCGGGCATCTTGAACTGCGCTACGATCCCTTCGTTGCCGCCGCTGTCGTCCAGATCGATCGGGATGCGACAGTCGCCGGCCATACCAAACGCGGGGAGCCGGTTTACGAGCTGAAGGATCCCAATCACCCACTACTCAAGGAGTTCTACCAGGATTACGAGGCCGACGTCGCAAAGGCAGAGAAGCGCGATGAGAATGCACCCGGCGTCCGACCGCCGGCACGTTCGTATGAGCAATTCCTGGCTGCCAGACCGATCTTCTTGTGGCGTGACCCGTTCGGCCGTCTCATGCGCTTTACCAACAATGATTTCCTGCCCGTCTACCTGGCCGAGCCCGTGATCTACGTCTACCCGACCACAGCGCAGCGGGTGCACGTCGAAGCCAAACCGCTGCACTCTATCAAGGCTTCCATTCCGCCCTACCGCGGCGGTTGGGACGTGGTGGCGCTGCCGTCCGGAGAGTTGGCCGGCGTTACAGATCGGAAGAAATACTCATACCTCTTCTGGGAGGGGCTCTCGTCCATCTCTCCTATGAGGCAGGAAGGATTCGTGATACCGCAAGAGGAGGTGCCGCGCTTCTTCGAGTGGATGCTGCCGCGGCTGGGACTCAATCAGCGGGAGAGTAGAGACTTTCGCGAGGCGTGGCTGCGCCGATTCCACGAGGCGCCCTACTACTTCATAACGTTCCTGCCTCGAGCGACGATCGATCGACTCGCGCCATTGGTCGTGACCCCCCAACCGGACGCCGTTATTCGAGTGCTCATGGATTTCCGACCCTTGTGGACAAGAGAACCGGTCATAGCGCCGGAGCTTCCCACGCCTCCCGAGCGACGTGGGTTCACTGTGGTGGAATGGGGAGGGTTACTGCGCTGAGGGTCACCAGTGCCCAGGAAGACCGGTTTGCAGAACGGGCAAAAGCAAGCGCGGAAATGCAAAAGCTAGACGCACAGACGCACAGCGGTAAACAGTTGGAGTGAGCAGGAAGTCCTGTTGACTCACACTGTTTTCCGCTGCGCGTCTGTGCGTCTAGTAGTTGCCTGTTCTGGCCACTGCTCTCTGCAGCCCGTATCATAAAGCGTGACCGAACTCGAGAACCGGCTGCAGGCCGCTCTGGGGTCCGCCTACCGCATCGAGCAGGAGCTGGGCGGCGGCGGGATGAGTCGTGTGTTCCTGGCCGAAGAAGTGCGGCTGGGACGGCGGGTGGTGGTGAAGGTGCTGCCGCCCGAAATGGCGGCGGGCGTGAGCGCCGAGCGGTTCGAGCGCGAGATCCAGCTCGCGGCTAAGCTGCAGCATCCCCACATCGTCCCCCTGCTCACCGCCGGAGCCCGGGGCGACCTGCTCTACTACGTCATGCCCCACATCGCGGGCGAGTCGCTGCGCGCCCGCATCGCCCACGAGCGCGCGCTGCCGGTGGGTGAGACGGTGCGCATCCTGCGCGACGTATGCGATGCGCTCGCCTACGCCCACGGGCATGGCGTCGTGCATCGCGACGTGAAGCCCGACAACGTGCTGCTCTCGGGCAAGCACGCGCTGGTGACGGACTTCGGCGTCGCCAAAGCGGTCGCGAGCTCGAGCGGCGCCGGCACGCTCACCTCCCTCGGCATGGCGCTCGGCACGCCGGCCTACATAGCCCCCGAGCAGGCGGCGGGCGACCCCACCGTCGATCACCGCGCCGACTTGTACGCCGTCGGGGCGCTCGGCTACGAGCTGCTCGCCGGCCGGACGCCGTTCGGCGGGCTGTCGCCCCAGGGCATGCTCGCGGCCCAGGTGACGGCCACTCCGGACCCCGTCACCCTGCACCGCGACAGCGTACCGCCCGCGCTCGCGGCCCTGATCATGCGCTGCCTCGCGAAGCACCCGGCGGACCGGCCCCAGAGCGCCGAGGAGCTGCTCGGCCAGCTCGAAGCGATGGCCACGCCGACGGGAGGCACGCTGCCCGAGCAGACGGCGATCTCCTCCGGCACGGCAGCCGCCCTGCGCCGGTCGCACCCCGTGCGCGTCGCCACGCTGTTCGGTCTCGCCGCCGTGGGCGTGCTGGCCCTCGCGCACCTGCTGGTGCGGCTGCTCGGCCTGCCGGACTGGGCGTTCGCGGGCGCCGTGGGACTCGCGGCCGCCGGCCTCCCCGTCATGCTGTGGACCGGGGTGATCGAGCGACGCCGGGCGCTGGCGCGCACCACCGGCCGGTCGGCGGCAGCCACGGGCGTGCACCGCTGGTTCACGTGGCGCCGGGCGCTGGTCTCCGGCGCGGCGGCGTTCGGGCTCCTCGGGCTCGGCACCGCGGTCTACATGGCGATGCGGCTGCTCGGCATCGGGCCGGTCGGCACGCTGGTCGCGAGCGGCGTGCTCGCCGAGCGCGACGGCCTGGTGCTGGCGGACTTCGAGAACCGCACGGCGGACTCGACGCTCGGGCCCTCGCTGACGGAGGCCTTACGGGTCGACCTCGCACAGTCGGGCGTCATCCGGCTGCTCGACGCTGCGGCGGTGGGCCAGGCGCTCGGCCGCATGGGCAAGCAGCCCGGGATGGCGCTCGACCTGGCCCTGGCGCGCGAGTTGGCCCAACGACAGGGCGCGAAGGCCGTCGTGCACGGCCAGATCGATCCGGTGGGGCGCGGCTACCTGATGTCTGCCGAGCTCGTCACGGCCGCCGACGGCACCGCCCTCGTGGCGCTACGTGAGAACGCGAGGGACGACGGCGCAATCATCGACGCCGTGGACCGGTTGTCCAAGCGGCTGCGGGAGCGGATCGGCGAGTCGCTCAAGACGATCCGCGCGAGCGAGCCGCTGGAACAGGTCACCACAGGGTCGCTCGAAGCGCTGCGCAAATACTCGCAGGCCGTGAAGGCGAACGACGCCGGGCAATTCGCTCGGGCGGTTTCGCTGCTCGAGGAGGCCACCAGCCTGGACACCACGTTCGCGATGGCGTACCGCAAGCTCGCGGTCGTGCTGAACAATACCGGCGCCGCGCCTTCCCGCGTCGCCGAGGCCGCTGCCAGGGCCTTCCGGCATCGCGACCGGCTCACGCCGCTCGAGCGCTACCTGGCCGAGGCGTTCTATTACTATCGGGCGGAGTTCGACCGGTCCAAGGTCGAGAACGCCTACCGCTCGGCGCTCGAGCTTGATCCCGAAAACTACGTGGCGCTCAATAATCTGGCACTCACGCTGATCGACGTGCGCAGGTTTGCGGAGGCCGAGTCCCTGACCCTGCGTGGGATGGCGTTCGCCCCCAACGCGACCTTGTACGTCAATGCGGCCGAGGCCCAGGTCGGGCAGGGTAAGCTCGCCGAGGCCGCGCGCACCGTCGAATCGTTCGCCCAGAAGGCACCGGAGAACCCCCTCGCATTCTTTCTGCGCGCGCGCCTCGCCGACGCGAACCGTGACTTCGACGGCGCCGAAGCCATCGTCCGGTCGCACGCGCAGCTGGCACCCGACCTGGCGATTCAGGAGGGAACCGCGGACGCCCTGGCCCACATCAGCCTGGTGCGCGGGAGGCTCGCCGACGCCGAGCGCCACCTGCACACGGCCATGGCTCTGAGCGAACAGCGCCGGCAGCCGGGATCGTACGTCGGGTACGCGGTGGCGCTGGCCATGATCGAGCTACGCTACCGTAACGCGCCCAACGCGGCACGGCGCGCAGTAGAGGAAGCCCTCCGCCGCCATCCTCTGGCATCCATTCCGGCGGCGGATCGGCCGTACCTGCTCCTGGCGTGGTTCCAAGCGGAAGCGGAGCAGTCGGAGCGGGCCAAGCAGCTCCTCGCCGAGTACGACGCGACGGTCCCCGAGGCGTTCAGGCGACGCCAACCGTTCCGTCACGGCGCGGCGGCCGCGCTGGCCCTCGCGGAGGGCCGGGTCGAGGACGCGATCACCGGGTACCGCGCCTGGTACGCCGAGGGCAACTGCGCCGTGTGCGGGTTATTCGAGCTGGGCCGCGCATACGAGCGGGCGAGCCAGCGCGACTCCGCGCTCGCCGTCTATGAGCGCGCGGTCACGACGCCCGGGCTCATGCGCCTGTTCGAGGAAGCGCCGACCTTGGGGCCGACATACCGACGCTTGGGCGAGCTCTACGAGGAGCGCGGCCAGCTCGACAAGGCGCGCGACTATTACGGCCGGTTCATGGACCTCTGGAAGAACGCTGATCCGGAGCTGCAGCCCGTCGTGCGGGACGTCAAGCAGCGGTTGGCGCGGTTGGTCGCGGAAGGCGTGGAGTAGCAAGCGTCGCCGAGGAGTCGCGGCTGAAGCCGCCGCTCGGCCCTGCCGCTGAAGCGGCGTCAGTTCACTGACAGGGCCGAGCCGCGAGTTTACTCGCGCTGCTCCGAGCCCGGCCTCTCATCATCTCCCGAGCGTCACCGCTCCCATCGCGATCAGTCCGAGCGCCCCCGCGAGCGACGCCGCGAGGATCTGCCGCTTTCTCAGCCGGTTGAAGGCTTCGGGGAGCTCGCCCCTCGTATCCGGCTCGAGCCGCGCCAGCTTCGCCGCCGTCGGCACGCTGATCGCCACCGCCGCGATCGCGCCCAGGAGACCGGAGCCCATCATCAGCCCCATCCACCCGGGCACTGCCCCCTGCTTCATGTACGGCCCCGCGAGGGCAAAGCCGCTCAGCACCACCGCGAGCGCACCTGGCGCCACGAGCAGTCGTTGAATCGCGCCGATCAACTGGTAGCCCGCGAGGCGCTCGCGGGCGGCGAACCGCTTCGCCGTCACTCCCGCGACCATGGTGGCGAGGCCGCCGCCCAGCCAGAGGGTGAAACCCAGGACGTGCACCAAGAGCCAGAATCCTCGCATGTCTACCCCCGCACGACTTCCGGCACCGGCTGCCGGCCGGCGTACCCGGCCTCCAGCGCATGCCAATGCTCGATCCTGTCCTCACCTATCTTCCAGCACCAAAAGATCTCCTTGCCGTCGAGCTTGCCGTAGAAGTCGACCAGCCCCTGGTCGAACCCCTTGAAGACGCAGCCGATCTGCCCGAGCTCGAGCAGGTAATCGTTGATCTGCTTGGCGACTTTGTCGACCTGGTGGCGCAGCTCGAGCTGCTCGGGCGACTCGCCCCAGTCGGGCTTCGCCTGCGCGGCGACGAGCTCGTAGCGGGCCACGAGGTCGCGCCATTGGGGGTGCAGCGCCACGATGTCGGCGACGATCCGCTTCACGAGGGGAAGCGTCTTATTGGCTTCGGCGAGGGTGAAATACTTCCGGGGCACGGGAGAATCATAAGTGCGGAGTGCGGAATGCGGAATGCGGAGTGTTAGGGGAAGGTTCGCGCGCGGCACGACCCTACCCGGCAATTCCGCACTCCGCACTCCGCATTCCGCACTTGGGGACTACTCCCTGACTATGACTATTCCCTGTATGAACTCCGGATGCGGAATAAACCCCACCACTCGCTTGTTCCCGTCTACTACGACGATCGTCGATCTGATATGCGCATCCGTCTCTTCCAACTGCTCGATCTTAAACCCCGTTAGCTCCGTCTCCGGCGTGACGACCACCGTATCGCGCCGCGCGTGCACCTGGGCGGAGCACTCCTTGGGATCGTGCCCCGCCGCCACGCACTGCGTCACGATGTCGCGGTCGGAGATGGTGCCGAGGTAGCGGCGGTCCTTGGGGTTATCGACCACCGGCACGACGGAGATGTCCTTGGCGCGCATCAACAGCGCCACCTCCGCGCTCGTGGCGCCGGCGGCCGCCACGAATGGCTCCGGGATCATGATCTCTCGAGCAAGCATCGCTTGGTCGCGTCGTAGCCCGCCTGTAGATACCGCTCTGCCGCACTCACCGCAAATGTCGCTTCCCGCTCGGCGACGGGCCTCACCACCACCAGTTTCGGCGCGGCTTGCGGCCAGTCGGCGATCTGCCGCTCGACCTGGGCGGCCATCATGACGCGGATCGCTTCGCCGTGGGCGCGGATGAGCGGCGGTGGAAGACGGGGAAAGGCGGGGGAAGGCGGGGGAACGGGCTCATCGAAGCCAGGGCCGACGTGGATAGCCACGACCAGGTCGGCGGGGATCTGGCTCGCGGGCTCGAGGCCGAGCACGGCGCGCAGGCCGCCGTCGGCGAGCCGACGACCGTCGATCCGCGCCGGCGGAAAGTAGAGCGGCAGGGCGCACGAGGCGTACAGCGCGTCGTGCAGTGGCAGGTCGACGCGACCGCCCGCCCCGAACAGCAGCAGCTCTCCTGAATCGAGGTCGGTGACCGTGAGCGTGAAGGGAGTCTGCAGCGCCTCGAACCGCGTCGCCGGCACGAGCCGCCCGATGGCGCGGCGCAGCCCCTCGGGCTTGAACAGGTTTCCGGCGAAGACGCCCTTGACGAGCGCGAGGGGATCGATCGGCGCGACGTCACGCCGCGACAGCGAGCGGGCGGCGATGACGACCTCGTCGTAGGTCGCGCCGCTCGCCAATGCGGCGCCGATCACCGCGCCCATGGAGGTGCCGACGATGTGCGCGATCTCGAGCCCCGCCTCGCGCATCGCTCTCCAGGCGCCGGCGCAGGCGAGCGACTTGGCCCCGCCGCCGCCGAAGACCGCCACCACCCGCGCCACGCTAGTGCGGAGTGGGGAGTGCGGAGTGCGGAGTATCACGGTGAGCGTCGTGCGGCACGACCTCGCATTTCAACTCCGCACTCCGCACTCCCCACTCCGCACTCATTCTCCGGCTCCAGTGTCGTACCGCCGATCCATCACCCGACTCGCCCGCCGCTTAGCCGCCCGGTCATAGCGCCGCTTCTCGTCTGGCGTCTCCGGCACGATCGAGGGGACCGGGGTCGGGCGGCCCTTGGCGTCGAGCGCCACGTACGTGACATAACACGAGTTGGTGTGCCGCTTCTCGCCCGTGAGCACGTTCTCCGCGATGATCTTGACGCCTACCTCCATCGACGTGCGTCCCGCGAAGTTGACGCGCGCGTACGCCGTGAGCAGTTCGCCCACGTGGATCGGCTCCCGGAAGTCCACCTTGTCGACCGAGACGGTGACGCACGGCTTGCCGGCGTGGCGGATGGCGGCGACCGCGGCCACTCGGTCCACCAGCGCCAGGACCACGCCGCCGAACACGTTCCCCAAGATGTTGGCGTGCTGCGGCATCATCAGCTCCGACATTATGGTCTCCGATTCCCGCGGGTGCTTGGCGTGCATCAATAGTCCACCGGCCGCAGGTAGAACTCGCCGATTGCCGTCTGCGACATCACCGCGACCGTGGGAAGACGGCGCTTCCAGTGGGTCGACTCCAGGCGACCCTGCACCTTCGCCACTTCCGCGGGGGTGAAGCCGTGCGCCACGACTTCCTCGGTCTTCATGCCGCGGATCAGGTAATAGAGGATCCGGTCGACCTTGTCGTAGCTGATGCCGTAGTCGCCCTCGGTGGTCTGGCCGGGGACCAAGTCGGGGGTGGGCGGCTTGGCGAGGATCACCTCGGGGACGCCGACGTGACGGGCCAGGGCGCGCACCTGCGTCTTGAACAGGTCGCCCAGCGGGTTCACGGGCGGCGTGTCGTCGGCGTGCCAGGTGAAGTAGCCGAGCAGCCGCTCCGACTTGTTGCTGGTGCCGATCGGGAGGGCTTTGTGCAGCGCCGAGAGGTCGAACAGCACGATCATGCGCTCGCGCGCCATCACATTGCCGCGGCGGGTCGGGTCGCCACCGCCGTCGCCCACCTGCTGCAGGTAGCCGTCCACCGCGGGGGTGATGTCGATCGTGCGCGACTGAATACCGAGCTGGTCGATGACCAGCTGCGCGTGCTCGAGGCTCTCGGGGCTCGACGTCTTGTAGGGCATGCGGACACCGATCACGTTGTCCTTGCCGAGCGCCTCGACGGCGAGGAACGCGGTGAGCGACGAGTCCACGCCGCCCGACACGCCCACGATCCCCTGCGTGAAGCCGCGGCGGCGCACGACTTCGTCCTTGAGGAAGCTCACCAGCCAGCGGCGGGCGAGCTCGCAGTCGATCTGGAGCGGGTCGCCCTCTTCCACCCCCTTCCCCACGATGTGGATTGCGGATTGCGGATTGCGGATTGCGGATTGAACAGACGCGCCGTTGGTAGCTGGATCGAACTTCACTGCAGGGCGCTTCCTGCTTGTCCCCGGTCCCTTGTCTCTTCTCCCAAGGTTCTTCATGAGGTGCGGGAGATTGACTTCGAGATCAGCGAGGAGAGGAGAATCCGCTCGCGCCCGCGTCAGCTCGTCGAGATCGAGGTCGTAGGTGAGCACCGCCTCCTCGAACAGCGGCCCGCGCAGCGCGATCTGGCCGCCGGGACTCACGACGACCGAGCCGCCGGGGAACCCCTTCCCCCCCTCGAACCCGACGAGGCTCGCGTACACCACGTACACGCCATGCTCCTCGGCGAGATTGCGCAGGATCCGCTCCCAGCGCACCACGCTCGCGGGGAGCCGCACGCCCTCCTCGTCCATCCCCGTGCCGCGGGCGGGAGACGCACTCGGCACGAGGATGAGCTGGGCGCCCTCGAGCGCGGCGATCGTCCCCCCGATCGAGTGCCAGGCGTCCTCGCAGATCAGGATCGCCGCGCGCCCCGAACGGGTGTCGAACGCGTGGATCTCGCGCCCCCGCTCCACGAACCGCTCCTCGTCGAACACACCGTAGGTGGGGAGAAAGACCTTGCGGTGGACGTGGAGAATACCGGGTGAAGCGTTGCGGGGCGTAGCGTCGCCGAGCGAGGCGTAAAGGCACGAGTTATAAAACCGGTTCTGAAAGACCTCGTAGAACCCGACCGCTACATCCAGCGGCGGGGCATTTGCCGCCTCGTGCTGTAAGCTGAGATCACGGAACAGCGTCCCCGCGGTGACCGCGACGTCACGCACCCCGCCTTCGACGAAGTAGCCGGAGGTCGCCGTCTCGGGGAAGACGACTAGGTCGACGGCCGGCTCAAGCTTCGCGAGCTGCGCCAGCACCCCGCCGATCCGCTGCAGGTTGGCGGCGTACTCACCCTTGGTGGGGCGGATTTGGGCAATGGCGATCCGAGGCATGGGTGTGGAGGGAAGATAATCGCCCTTTCCAGGGCTATCTTCCACTCCAGGCGATGGAGTTCGCCTCGAACCGCCCCAACCGGGCTGATGACTCCTACCCGAATTCCCGCGGGAGGAGTCTTTTTATGGCCGTGAGCTTGCTCAACGACAACCAGCAACGCCGCCTCGGCGCGCACCTCGGGCTGCTCGTCTCGGATCTCGAGGAGCTCGCCGAGGCGCTCGCGGCGAGCCTCGACCCGGGAGTCGACGCGGTGCGCCGGCGGCTCGAAGCGCTCGGCGCAGCGGCGCGCGGCTTGCCCGAGGAGGCGCCATGATCGCCTACATCACCCTGGGCGGCATCGCCGGCACCCTGGCGCGGTGGTTCCTGCAAGGGTGGATCCAGCATCGCTCGGGCCTCGTGACGTTCCCCGTCGGCACGCTCGCGATCAACCTCATCGGCTCGCTCATCATCGGATTCGTGATCCGCCTGGCTACGGGCTCGACGATCGTCACGCCCGAGCTGCGCGGCGCACTCACCATCGGGTTCTGCGGCGCGTTCACGACGATGAGCAGCTTCAGCTACGAGACGGTGGCGCTGCTCCAGGACGGCGAGTACTGGCGCGCGGGACTGTATGCGGGAGGAACCGTGCTGGGATGTCTGGTCGCGACGGCGGTGGGGTTGGCGGTGGCGAATAGACTGCTGTAGGTAGGTGATCCGGTAGTTCCCAGGCTAAAGCCTGGGCTCGGCACGACACTGTCCTAAAGGACACCCATGTGCTTCAGCACAGTGCATCGCCGAGCCCACCCTTCAGGGTGGGAATATGAGAGAGGACGGGCGTCCCATGCCTCATCGCTTCAAGGGCGAGCGCACCCTGATGCGCATTTTCATCGGCGAGAGCGACAAGTATCACGGCAAGCCGCTGTATCAGGCGCTGCTCGAGAAGTTTCGCGAGAAGGGCCTCGCCGGCGCGACGGTGCTGCGCGGCGTCGCGGGCTACGGCGCCTCGAGCGTGGTCCACACGGAGAAAGTGCTGCGGCTCTCGCTCGACCTGCCCCTCATCATCGAGATCGTCGAGACCGAGGAGGCGATCCAGTCGATCCTTCCCGATCTGGACGCGATGATCGGCGGGGGGCTCGTCACGCTGGAGCGCGCGCGCGTGATCCTGTATCGGCCGGCGAACGCGCGGCAGAGCCAGCAGGAGCTGCATAGAGTCGAAGGGCTGGAGGCGGAATGACCTCCGGTCATCCTGCCCCGTTATTCCCATGCTAAAGCATGGGCTCGGCAGGCACTGTCCTAAAGGACACGCGTGTGCTTTAGCACAGTCATGTGCCGAGCCCACGCTTTAGCGTGTGAACTCACGAGTGGGCGTCCCTCGTCCGGCTCTTACCGTCCAGCTCAACCCCCACGCCACCGCCAGCACGCCGAGCGCCACCAACACCGTCTGCGGCTGCCCCAACGCGGTCCCCACGAATAGGGCGAGATAGACGCCGATGAACACGAGCGGCAGCGCCGGATAGGCGGGCACACTGAACGGGGCCCGCGGCTCCCCCGCCGCGCGCAGCCGGAACAGCGACGCCACGGTGAGGCCGTCGATCAGCAGGACGAGCGCGATAGCGAGGGTGAGCAGCTTTTCGAAGGTGCCCGTCGCGGCGAGGGCGATCGCGACGGCGCCTACCAGCAGCATGGCGACCCATGGCGTCCCGCCCGGATTCACGCGCGCCAGCGCCCCGGGCGCCAAGCCCTCGCGCGCCAGGCCGAATAGCACCCGCGGCGTCACGAAAATGTTGCCGTTGAGCGACGCCAGCACCACGAGCAACGCGAGCGCCGCCACGACGGCTCCGGCCTTCGCCCCCACGATCGCGTTGGCGACGTCCGCGGCGACGAGGTTCGATGCCGCGATTTGCGCGAGCGGCAGCACGTGCAGGAACGCCGCGTTGAGCAGCAAGTACAGGGCGGTCACGATCGCGATGCCACCGAGCAATACGCGGGGCAGCGTGCGCCCCGGGTCCACCACCTCCTCGGCGATCTTGGCGGCGTCGGGGTAGCCGTAGTAGGTCCAGATCACCGACTGCGCCGCGAGCGCCAGCGCCGCCCACACGGCCGCGCCGCGCGGCGGGTCCGCCAGCTCCCCGTGCCACCCCGCTCCCGTCCCCCGCGCGAACGCGACGACCACTACGCCGCCCAGCGCCAGCAGCTTCGCCGCGGTGACGAGATTCTGCACCCACCGGCCGGACGCGACGCCGATCAGGTTCACGCCGGTGAAGAGCGCCACGAGACCGGCCCCGAGCCACGGGATCGCGGCCGTGCCCGAGCCGGTGAGCCGCACCAGGAACTCGGCCGCCGCGACGCCGATCGCGGCAATCGCGGCCGTGTACATCCCGAGAGCCTCCACCCACCCGACGACGAACCCGGCGCGGGACCCGAACGCCTCACGCACGTACACGTACTTGCCACCCGCCCGCGGATGCCGCGTGGCGAGCTCGGCGAAGCAGAGCGCGCCGAGGAACGCGAGAGCGCCCCCCAGCACCCACGCGACGAACGTGAGCCACGGGCGGCCCAGCTGCGCCGCCACGAGCCCGGGCGTGCGGAAGATCCCCGACCCGACCATGATCCCCACGACCATGGCGAGTCCGTCGACCAGCCGTAACGATCGTTTGAGGTCGGTCATAGCTGCGGGTGTGGCATGGCGGGGGAATGTGCACCCAAAAAAGTAGGGGCGCAGCATGCTGCGCCCCTACCCGTCTACCCGTCTATCCGTCTACCCGTCTAGCTTGTCACGGCCGCCGCCGCCCGCCGCCCCCCGACGACCCACCCGACGAACCGCGGCTCGCCGATGCACCGCCCCCGCCCCCGCCATGATTCCCTCCACCCCCACCCCCGCTTGCTCTGCTACCACCGCCACCACCACCGCCTCCGCCTCCACCCCTCCGCTCCCCACCGCTGTTACTCGGGCGATCCCAACCGCGACCGGTATCGCGTCGCTCGGTGCCGCGCGCTTCCGGAGCCCGACGCTCGGAGGGCTCGGCCCGGGTGCGCGCCGGCGTGGTGGAGCGGTCGTCCCCTGCCCAGGGATCGCGCGAGCGCGCGGAGCGCTGCGCTGGCGCCGAGACCGGAACCACACGCGCACCACCCGCGCGGCTGAGCAGCGTCCCCTGCGGCACCCGGAACCGGGGGCTGACCCCCATCACCGTCGGAGCCCCCGCCGCCCGATCTTTGAACACCAAGCCTCCCCCGCCCCCCCAACCCCGCCGCGCGCGGTCGATGAACAGGCCACCGCCATAGCTGCGACGGTTGTAGATGACGATCCCGCCGGTGTAGATGAACGGCGCGTATCCGTACCGCGGGTAGAAGAACGGATCGTAGAACGTGGCCCCGCAGAAGAACGGGTCGTAGAAGAACGGATCGAAGCACGAGCTGGAGGCGAAGCCGTAGCCGTAATACGGCCAGCCGTAGCCATAGCGGAAGCCCAGGCGCCAGCCGTATGGCGAGTAGTAGTGGCGGTAGCCGCTGTAGTAGTTGTCCGACGCCGCGACGGTATAGTGCACCGCGTCGTAATCGAAGTGCCCGTCGGGCACCATGCGCTGCACGATGTCGAGCAGCGCCTGCTCCTTGTCGTCCCCGTCGCGCGTGCCGAGCACGCGGTAGTCCCAGTGATCGCCGCGCACGAACTCCTCGAACTTGAACGGCGCCGCCGACCGGGCCGCGAGCACGACGCCCGAGCCATCGCCGTCGTCGACGTAGAACGCCTCGCGGTCGCCGCGGCCCCGTACCTCGAGCGTCTTGCCGCCGCGCACGAAATCGTCGTCGCTGGGATCGAGCGGGAACAGCACCCGCACGCGCCCCTGAGCGTCGCTGCGGAGCACGACGACATACCCATCTTCGTCCGTGCGGACCTTCACGCGCGCCTTGTCGCCGCGCTGGAAATAGTTGTCTTGGTTGAGCGAAACTTTGATGGGTGGGTCGTCACTGCGCAGCGCGTTCGCCGCCGGGTCGGGCGGCGCAGCAGCGAGCAGTGAGACCATGAGTGTGAGAACCATAAGTCCTTCCTCTTATATACCCCTAAGAGGGCAAACACATCAAGAAGCATGCCGGTTTCCGTTCGCTGCCCCAGGGCTCCCGGTGCGCCACCCTGACCTCCTCCGGGGACAGCGGCATGTCCCGGAGCGAGACATCGCCTCACCAGCGATCCGGCCTCCCGGCGTCCGGCACGAACAGGCTCTGCCCGAAACGCGACCTCCCGAACGCGCCGATCAGCGCCTGGGTCTCGGGCGCGACCAGAAAGTCCGCGAACGCCTTGCCACCGGCCGTGTTCACGCGCGGTGCATTCTTCGGATTCACCTCCATCACGTGATACACGTTGTAGAGCAGCGAGTCGCCCTCGACCTCGGGCACGAGCTGCAACTTGTCGCGCCAGGCGAGGTAGGTAGCGCGGTCGGTGATCGTGTACCCGCGCTTCTCGTCCGCCATCTGCAAGGTCGCCGCCATCCCCTGGCCTGACTCGATGTACCAGCCCACCCCCGCCGCCGCCCCCACCGCCGCGCCCGTCGGCGGTGCGACGCCGGCCTGCTTCCAGAGCTGCAGCTCGCGTTGGTGGGTCCCCGACCGGTCGCCGCGTGAGATGAAGGTGGCCCGTGCCGCCGCGGTGCGGCGCAGCGCGGCGACGGCGTCGCTCAGGCCCCGCAGGCCGGCGGGGTCGGCCGCCGGACCCACGATGAGGAAGTCGTTGTGCATGACCAGGCGGCGATGCAGGAAGTACCCCGAGTCCGCGAGCAGGCGCTCCGCCTCCGGCGCGTGCGACAGCACCACGTCGGCGTCCCCCCGGCGTCCCATCTCGAGCGCCTGGCCACTGCCGACGGCGATGACTTTGACCCGGTACCCGGTCTGACGAGCGAACACGGGCAGCAGCGAATCGAGCAGCCCGGCGTCACGGGTGGAGGTGGTGGTGGCGAGGAGAACCTCGCGGTTCTGGACGGTGGAGGGCGGTGAAAGGCGGTGAAGGGCGGTGGAGGAGAGCGCGACCAACACAAGCGGCAGCACCCTCCACCGCCCTCGACCGCCCTCGACCGCCCTCGACCGCCGTCTCATCTCACCACCGCACCTGCAGCTGCACCACGCCGCGGTTGTTCTCGAGCTGCACCACCTGCTCCCGGAACACCTCGTAGTCGGCCATCACCTTGAAGTCGTCCCCGCGGATGAAGTACTGCAGTCCGACGAGGTAGCCGGTCGAGCGGTCGGTCGCGACCTGATCGCTCGGGTCGTATTGCTCGACGCGGCCCAGCAACTCCACCAGGTGAGGAACGACGATGTACCCCGCCAGGGCGTACCAGCCGACCGTATGAACGTCTGTCCTCCGGCTGCGGTCACGGATGTACTCGGCACGGGCCACGGCGCGCGTCGTCCGGTACATCGCCTGGGCGTCGACTGCAGCGCTGTCGCTGTAGCCCGCGAAGGCGCCGCCCACGTCCAGTCCCCTGACCGGCGTAACCGTGGCGCGCGCGAAGTAGGCCATGCGATTGTCCGGATTGGCGGCGCGGTTCGGCCCCTCGCCGTTGACGACGGCGCCCTGCAGCGTCACCCGGTCCGGAATGCGCCACTCCAGCTCGGCGCCGATGTCGCGCCTGGCGGCGGTGACGATGTGCGAGCGCTCCGTGGTCTCGAGCATCCCCGAGCTGAGCAGCGATTCGAGGGCGAACGGGACGCGGAACTGCCCCACCGTGCCGGTCCACCGCTGGTGCGTCAACCGCACGAAGAGATCGGTGATCGACACCGTCAGCGGGGACGCGGGCGGCGTGGCCGGCGCGCCGGTGGTGCGCATCTCGACCTGGGCGCGGTACGAGGCCCACGCGGTGAGCGACCCTTCGAGGGCGAACCGCGCGCGCCGCAGCAGGAACGTGGCGGAGTCTCCCACGCTCTGGAAGCGGGGCTGGATGTAGCCGGAGATCTTGGGCGCGGCCGACAGTGCGGCCGGCGTCTGAGCGAGCGCGGGCGTGGTCAGGGGCGCGGCGAGCGACAACGCAGCGAGGACCGGGCTCGAGCGCACGTGACTGCCTTTCGCGTGATGGGAGGGAGCGGACTGCGCCGGGCGCCGAAGCTAGCGCGCCGCGAGTCGATAGGCAAGCCGCTGCCTATCGGCGGAGGATCTTGCGAAACGCCGCGAGACTGAGCCGCTCCACTTCCCGCCGCCAGTGCGCGAACACCTTGAGGAGCCGGCGGGCCTCAGGAGTGAGCCGCGCGCTGCCCCGGCTGGAGCCGCCGCGCGTGGTCGTGAGCACCTTGGCGCCGAGCACGCGCTCCATCTGGCGGATGCGGTTGAGGCAGGTGCGGTAGCTCCAGCCCACCGCCTGCCCCGCCGCTCGGATCGTCCCGGTGCGATCGACCGCGTCGAGGAAGCGGAGATAGCGCGGCCCCATGAGGAACGCGCCGTCCCAGTTCAGCCACAGCTTCTGGCGCGGCGCCAGGTGCGCGCGCAGCGAGCCGCGGCGGGAGGAGGGCATGAGGGGGCAGGGTGCGCTAGATTGAACGGCGAAACGTAGCCACGGTCGGTCCGATGAGCCAACTGCTCGACGCCGCGGCCGGCATTCCCAACGCCAGCGAGCCGATTCCCGGGATCGTGACCGGCGCGCAACCCACACTGGAGCATCTGGCGGCCCTCAAGCAGGCAGGGTGCCAGGTCCTGCTCGACATCCGCGAGCCGATGGAGCCGCGTCCGTTCCGCACTCCCGACGCGGTCCTGGCCGCGGGGCTCGAGTACGTGAGTATCCCCGTGAGCCACGGGCCGCTCAGTGACGCGACGTTCGACCAGCTGCGGACGACGGTGCGAGACCTCGCGGGGAAAAAGCGCGTCTTCTTCCACTGCGCCAGTGGGAACAGGGTGGGCGTCGTGCTGATCCCCTACTTCATGCTCGATCAGGGAATGAGTGAGGAAGACGCCGTGACGGAAGCGATGCGCATCGGGATGCGCAATGCCGGGCTCATGGAAGAAGCGTTGGATTACGTGAGGCGCAGGACGTAGGTCGACACAGATCAGAACAGGCTGGTCTGGGACCGCAGCTTGTCCGGCTCCACCGGACTCACCCCGATCAGGCGCTGCATCTCCCTCGCGCTCGCCGGCGCGTGTCCCTGGAAGTGATTGCTGAAGTAGCCATACACCGACGAGACTCGCGCCGCGAGCGCGGCGAGGGCCATCGCCCACATCGAGAGCTCGCGGTCGCGGCTCACCTGCACCGCCGAGAAGTCCTCGATGCGCTTGCCGCCGCCCATCCAGCGCACGTAGGCGAAATCGGCGGTGGGGCGGATGGCGAGCTCGATCATCTCCTCACGCTCGAGCCAGCGCCCCTCCACCAGGACCAGGGCGACACCGTGGCGGTGCAGTAAGTCGAGCAGCTTCGGCCCGACCCAGCCGCGCTGGCGGAACTCGACCGCCCAACGCAGCCCGGCGGGGAGGCGCGCGAGAAACGCGGCGACCGTGTCCCATCGGTCCGGGCCGAACTCGGGCCCGAGCTGCACCAGCAGGGGGCCCAGCTTTTCGCCGAGCAGCCGGGCGCGCTCGCAGAACAGCGTCAGCTGCTCGGGGTCCGGAGCCTGCGCCTCGGGGGTGAGCTCGCGTGGCAGTTTCAGCGCGAAGCTGAATCGAGCCGGCACCCGCTCCGCCCAGCCGCGCACCACGTGCTCGCCCGGCGTCGCGTGATAGGTCGAGTCGACTTCGACCGTGCCGAAAGCCCTGCTATAGAAGGAGAGGAAGTCGTGCGGCTTCGTGCCAGCGGGATAGAAGGGCCCGACCCAGGCGGGATAGTTCCAGCCCTGTGTACCCACATGGATCCGCGAACCCGGCCCTACGGTTCTGTGCAACGTATCTCTTGCAACGCCTCCTTGCTACGTCTTTGTGCTACGCCTTCGTGCTACGCCTTTCCGTTTTTACGGATTTCGATGCCAATACATCCTCATCTCCGTGATCTTGCCGTCTTTCGTCTCGCAGAACATCGCGCCGCGCGCGTCCACCCACTCGCCGCTGCGGCGGCGGCGGTAGGTGCAGCGGAACTCCGTGGCGAACCAGGGGCCCGCCGCGTAGATCTCTCCCGACTTGAACGTCACATCCGCCTGGTTGACGGGGATGTCCTTCCAGTAGGCTCGGATGGCGTCGATCCCCACGCTCTGCTCGCTGAAGGGGGTCTCGAGGAACACGGCGTCGGGGGCGAAAACGGACAGGATCCCTTCCACATCCCCGGCCCCCCACCCCCGGCCAAACGTCTCCAGGAGTTGACGATAGGCTGCGTTCATGGCGCCCAATATACCCCAATCTGGAACCGCCGGTCGGCACGTATGGTACACGGGAGGCGACTGCGGGTCGTCCCCGCACATTCGGAGTTTTTCTTTCAGCGTACTCGCTACAGGAGGATCTCACGATGTTGAAGCGGATCATGGCTACGACGGCCGTATTGGCGTGCTTGGCGCTGCCGCTCGCAGCGCAGGGGCACGCGGCGACGCCGGGCAACGAGATGACGCTCATGGGCCAAGTGGTCGACCTGAACTGTTTCACCACAAACGGGGCGTCGGGCGCGGCGCACAAGGGGTGCGCGCAGGCGTGCGCCAAGGCGGGGGTGCCGCTCGGCATCCTGTCGAGCGACGGGACGATCTACCTGCCGGTGAGCGCCAAGCCGGGGGATCCCCAGAACTCGAAGCTCGAGCAGTACATCGAGGGCAAGGTGAAGGTGACGGGTACGCATCGCATGGTGAGCGGGCTGCACACCATCGAGATCAAGACGGTCGCGGCCGCGACCTGATGCGCAGTGCGCTGGGCGCCGGGCTTCTGGCCGCGGCGCTCGTCGCTTGCGGATCTCCGGCGCCCAGCGGCCTCACCCTCCTTTTCCTCCGTCGCTCCCCGGCCGCCCCCCTGGGCGGCCTCTCCTGGGCGCCCGATCCCGAGAACAGCCGGCTGGTGGCGTTCGACGCGCGGCTGCGCGTGGCGCGGAGCTTCACGAGCGCGCGGCTCGCCAACCCGATGGCAGTGGCGGCGCTCGGCACCGAGCTGCTCGTCACCGAGCGCACGGGAGAGGGGCTCGTGCTCGACACGACCGGCCGTCCGGTGCGCGAGTGGGAGAGTCCCAACCTCGCGTCGCTGTACGCCGCGGGCGGGGGCGCCGTCGTGGCGGTACGCTCGCCGTACTACATCCCCCAATTCGCGGCCGAGCCCGACACGGCGCCGCTGATCCGGATCCTCGACACCCTCGGCAGGCCGGTGGCCGGGCTCGCGACGATTCACCTGCCGCCCGTCCCGTTTCTGGCACAGCTGACGAACGCGGGGGCGGTCGCGGTGGGACCCGACCGGTCCGTGTACTTCGCGCCGCTGGTGCGGGACGAGATCCGCAAGTACTCAGCCGGCGGAGCGCTGCGCTGGACCGCGAAACGCGGGCTGTTCCGGAGCGAGGCGGATCCGGAGTTCTTGCCGCCGAAGGGGCGCGACATCGGCGTCCGGAAGGCGCTCGTCAACGTGGCACTCGCCCTCGGGCCGGACGGCCGCCTGTACGCGCTCGGCTCCGACGACTCGGGCGCCACCAAGCTGCGCGTCGACGTCATCGAAACGGCGCGCGGCGCGATCCTCGCGACCCGCCACCTCGGGGCCCGCGAGACCGCCGTCGCGGTCGACGCGCGCGGCCGGCTCGCGCTGTTCGACGCCGACTCGCTCGTCGCCGGCCTGGCGCAGCGGGAGCGCGAGCCCTTTACCCCGGGCTTCGCGCTTCCCGACGTACAGGGAGACACCGTCACGCTCGCGCGGTTCGCGGGCAAAGTCACGCTCGTGAACTTCTGGGCCTCGTGGTGCGACCCGTGCCGCGAGGAGTTCCCTCACATGGCCGAGCTGTACCGCGAGTTCGCCCGCAAAGATTTCGAGATCGCCGCGATCTCGGACGACGTAGACCGCGGCAAGATGCTGGCTTTCGTGCGCCAGTTCCGCCCGCCGTTCCCGATCCTGGTGGGCGGGGGGCGCATGAAGCAGACCTACCACTACCGCGGCCTCCCCTACTCCGTGCTGCTCGACCGCCGGGGTCGCGTCATCGAGCGGATTTTCGGATTCGGCGGTGCGGAAGAGTTCGCGAATATGCGCCGGACTATTGCAAACGAGGTGGCCTCTCCCTAGCGTGTACCCGTGACGCTCCCCGTCATCATCGATACCGATCCCGGCATCGACGACATGCTGGCGCTGCTGCTGGCGCTCGCATCGCCGGAGCTGGAGCTGCGCGGCATTTCGGTCTCCTACGGCAACACGGTAGTCGAGAATGCCTACCGGAACGCCGTCGAAATACTGCGGCGAGCGGGACGGCGGGTCACGCTCGGCGTGGGGGCGCGCCGGCCGCTCAAGCGACAGCTTGCGGTGGCGCGGGAGACGCACGGCACGACCGGGCTCGGCTACGCGGAGCTGCCTCCCCCCGGCGTGATCCTCGACTGGGTGAAATCGCTCGAGCGATTGCTCGCCGAGCAGCCGGAGCCGGTCACACTGGTGACGCTCGGGCCGGTGACCAGCCTCGCGTTGGCGCTGCGGCGCGACCCGGAGGTAGTGCGCGCCAAGGTCGGCCGCCACATCGCGATGGTGGGCAATATCGCCGCCCGGGGCAACACGACCCGCTACGCCGAGTTCAACGCCTGGTGCGACCCGGAGGCGCTCGACACGGTGCTCCGTGCCGAGCTGCCGACGGAGCTGGTCGGGCTCGACGTCACCCGCGAGGCCGTGCTCGGCCCGCAGGACGTCACACGGCTGGCGAACTCCCAGTCCCCCAACGCCCGCTGGATCCACGACGCCCTGCGCTTCTACATGGAGTTCCACAAGGAGGCCGAGGGGCTGGACGGGTGCATCGTGAACGACGTGCTGCCGATCGCCCTGCTGCTCCGCCCCGACGCCCTCACGTTCGAGGACCGCAACCTCGTCGTGGGCCTGGACGACGGGGACCACCGGGGGCACACGCGCGTGAAGCCGGACGGAGCGCGCGTGCGGGTCGCCACGCAGGTCGATATGAACAAGGTGCGGCCGCTCCTCTCGGAGCGCGTGTTCCGCTGGGCGACGCGGGCGACGCCGACGGCGATCTCTCAGGAAGGAGCGACCGTGTGACGCCGCTGCCGCGCAAGGTGGCCGTGATCGGCGCCGGAGACATCGGCTGCGGCTGGGCAGCCCTGTGTGCCGCCGCGGGCTGGCCCGTCGCGATCTTCGACGCCAACGCGAGCGGGCTGGAGCGCGCCGCGACCGACGTGCCGCGCCGGGCGCGCGCGCTGGTGGCGCTCGGACACGCCACGCAGGGGATCGTGGAGCGCGGGCTGCTCGAGCTGCAGCAGGGCCGCAGCCTGCTGCAGGCGGTGCAGGACGCCGACTGGGTGATCGAGGCGATCAACGAGGACCTCGTCGCCAAGCAGCGGCTGTTCCACGCCATCGAGGACGTCGCGGGACCCGAGGCGCTCGTCACGAGCTCGTCGAGCGGCATCCCACCGACGGAGCTGTTCGCGCGCTGCCGCCGCCAGGATCGCTGCCTCGTGGCGCACCCCCTCAACCCCCCGCAGCTCATCCCCCTGGTCGAGCTCGTTCCCGGCGCGCAGACGACCCCGGCGATGGTCGCGCGGGCCCACGATTACCTGCGCGCCCTCGGCCGCATGCCGATCGTTCTCAAGAAGCCGGTGCCGGGCTACGTGGTCGGTCGCATCGCCGCGGCGGTGTGGCGGGAGTGCATCGACCTCGTGCTGACGGGCGTGATCGCGGTGGACGATCTCGACCGCGCCGTCTCGCTCGGGCCGGCGCTCGGCTGGGCTGCCGCGGGCCCGCACCTCACCTACCACCTCGCCGCGGGCGACGGCGGCGTGACCGCGTTCCTGCAGCAGCTGCTCGCGAGCTTCGAGGGGTGGTGGGGCCAGCTCGCCACGTGGCAGCGGCTCGAGCCGGAGCAGGAGCGCGCGCTCACGCATGGGGTCGAGCGCGCATATAAGGGAAAGGTCGAAGAACTGCGGGAAGCGCGGGATCGGCGATTATCGGCCATTCTGCGAGCCCTGGAGCAATCTCGCACGGCATAAGAAACGTCACGGGGATACGTCACGAAAAGGCGTCACGAGACTACGTCTTCTCGCGACGCCTTTCTGCTACGTCTCTTCGCGACGTCTTCCCGTGACGCCGTTCTATTTTTTATCCGCCCTGACCATCAGAATCGGAATCCTCGTCATATGCCGTAATGCCGTCGCGACACTGCCGTGAACGACGTCCGCCAGCAGCCGATGCCCGTGCGTGGCCATGGCGATCAGGTCGCACTCCTCACGCTCGGCGGCCGCCGCGATTTCCCGCGCCGGCTCGCCCCCCGCCAGGACCGCGTCGGCGTCGAAGCCTTCCGCCTCTAGCCGGCTGCAGAGGTCCTTGAGATACGCGCGGTCCTCCTTGATCTCCTCCGACTCCCGCAGGTCGAGCTCGTTGATGTTTCGCGCCACCCACCCGTCCGCCACGTGGATGAGGACGAGCGAGGAGCCGAGCTGCTTCGCCAGCTGCCGCACGTGCGCCAGGATGGTCTCGTCCGCGGGTGAGTTTTCGAGCGGCACGAGGATCCGTGAATACATCAGACGCTGCCCCGGAAGATCTGAACCAGGAGCCAGGCATTGAACCCGGCAATCGCCCACGCCACGACCCAGGCGAGCACCTTGAGCCACGCGGGGTTCACGAACTCGCCCATCTTCGCCCGGTCGGAGGTGAACCGGACGAGCGGGAAGACGGCGAAGGACAGCTGCAGGCTGAGGATCACCTGGCTCAGGATGAGGAGCTTGGCGGTGCCGCTCTCCCCGAAAAAGATAGCCGTGAGTGCCGCCGGCACAATCGCGATCAGCCGCGTGATGAGTCGCCGCAGCCAGGGCCGGATCCGGATGTTCAGGAACCCCTCCATGACGATCTGGCCGGCGAGCGTCCCCGTGAGCGTCGAGTTCTGCCCGGACGCGAGCAGGGCGAGGGCGAACACGGCGCTCGCGCCGGCGACGCCGAGCAGCGGGGTCAGCAGCTGATAGGCGTCCTGGATCTCGGCGACTTCGGTATGGCCCGACGTGTGGAACGTGGCCGCCGCGACGACGAGGATGGCCGCGTTGATGAAGAGAGCGCACGTCAGGGCGATGGTGGAGTCGAGGAACGCGTACCGAACCGCCACCCGCTTCCCGGCCGGGGTCTCCTCGTAGCGCCGGGTCTGCACCACGGACGAGTGCAAGTAGAGGTTGTGCGGCATCACCGTCGCACCGAGAATGCCGATGGCGATGTAGAGCTTGTCACCGTCCGCCAGGATCGAGGAGCGCGGCACGAAGCCCGCCGCGACGGCCGCCAGGTCGGGGCGCGCGATGATGATCTCGAACAGGAAGCAGCCCGCGATGGTGGCGATCAGGGCCACCACCAGCGCCTCGAGCAGTCGGAAGCCCTTGTGCTGGAGGAACAGGACGAGCAGCACATCGAGCGCGGTGATCGCGATGCCCCACGGCAGCGGGATCGCAAACAGCAGGTTCAGGGCGATCGCCGACCCGATCACTTCCGCCAAGTCGCAGGCGGCGATGGCGATCTCGCAGATCACCCACAGCCCGATGGAGCTGGGCCGCGAGAAGTGATCCCGGCACGCCTGCGCCAAGTCCCGTCCGGTGACGATCCCGAGCTTCGAGGCGAGCCCTTGCAGCAAAATCGCCATGAGGTTCGAGAGCAGGATCACGCTCAGCAGCGTGTAGCCGAACTTCGAGCCACCGGCCAGGTCGGTGGCCCAGTTGCCGGGATCCATGTACCCCACGGCCACCAGATAGCCGGGACCGGCGAACGCGAGCGCCTTGCGCCACCAGGCCCCTTCGCGAACCGGGACGGTGCGATAGACCTCGGCGAGACTGGGCGCGAGCCGCGGCCGCCGCCACCCCGGCTCGGGCTGCTGGCCGGCCGCCCCGGCCTCAACGGCCCGCGTAGCCACGGTCCGTCACCGGCACTTCCCGGCACCACAGGGCGAGCGCCAGCTCGCGCCCCACGACGCGCGGATCGCCCGACGGGACGAGTCCGATCGTCGTAGGCCCGTTGAACGGCTGGCGGTCGGTTACCGTGAGCAGCACGCCAGGCGTGAGCCCCTGCTCGGCGAAATAGCGCAGGCGCGCGGGATCCTGCGTCCCCACCTGCCGCAGCTCGAGCTTCGTGCCGACTCCCGCGTCGGCGAGGGACACGAGCTCGGCTTCCTCGATCTCGCCCGTCGCGGTCGGAATGGGATCGCCGTGCGGGTCGTATTGCGGGTTCCCCAGCGCTCGCGCCATGCGATCGATCAGCTCGTCCGAGACGGCGTGCTCGAGCCGCTCGGCTTCCGCGTGCACGCCGCCCCAATCGTAGCCGAGCTGCTGCGTGAGATAGAGCTCGAGAATGCGGTGGCGGCGGATCATGCGCAGCGCCGCGCGCCGCCCCTGTGCCGTGAGCTGGACTCCCCGATACGGGACGTGCTCGATCAGCCCGGCTTCCGAGAGCCGCTTCACCATCCCGCTCACCGAGGGCGGCGCGACCTCGAGCATCGCGGCGATGTCGCTCGTCGCGGCGAAGCCGCCCTGGTTGGAGAGGTGGTAGATGACCTTGAGGTAGTCCTCCACTGAACGTGTCAGCGGCGGATTGGCGTCCCGGAGCGTTGCATGCATGCCGATTCTCCCTGCCGGAAAGGCGCTAGAACAGGGGCTGTAACCAGCCGGTTATCAGCGGTCAGTAAAACGACTTAGCAGACAATAACTCTTCAACATTAGACTACGCTAATTCCTAGATACTGTCAAGCGAAGATGTGGATTTTGAGGGACTACAGAATGAGCTTATAAGACGGCGCCAATCAGCTGGAGGAACGGGGTCAGGATGCGCTCCGTCATCCCCCAAATCACCTCGCCTTCGATGACGTAGGCGGGAAACGTGCGCTCGACGCCCCGCACCGCGATCGTCAGGTCACGGCGCGCGCCGGGCCGGGATAAACGAGCGAGCGGGAGCCAGAACGCGCGCTGCACCTCGGCGCCGGGCAGGAGCGCCGGGCGAGACGGGAGTGCGAACACGAACGGGCGTACGACGACGGGGGGAAGCGTGGGAGTTCGTGGGTAGAGGTCGTCGAGCACGCCGAGGCGCTCCGCGACCGAGAGCTCGACCCCGGTCTCCTCGCGCGTCTCCCGGATCGCCGTCGCCAGGAGATCGACGTCGGCGGGATCGTAGCGGCCGCCCGGCAGCGCGACCTGCCCGGACCAAGGATCGTCGCTGCGCTCGGCGCGCCGGATGAAGAGGGCCTCGAGCCCCTGGGCCGGGGAGCCTTCGAGCAGGATCAGCGCGACGGCGGCGGGGCGCGCTTCGGGCGCGGTTTCGGGCTTGGCCCGATGATCCTCGAGGGCATCGCGTACGCGGGCGAGGGTCGGCGTCACGCGAGGTGCCTCGCGCACCAGTCCACCGTGCGCCACACCACCTGCTCGAGCGCGGGGTTGGAGCCGGCCCAGGGTTGCCTGGCGCCGAAAGTGTGGTCCGCACCGTCGACCAGGAACAGGTCCGTCGCGCCGTCGCGGGCCGCCTTGCGGAGATCGCGACCGTCGCCCCACGGCACCGATGCGTCCGCCGTGCCGTGTACGATGAGCCACGGCGCCCGCACGCGGCCGGCGGCCTGCAGGACGTTCAACGCGGTAGCGCCGTGAGCGTCGAGATCGTCCAGGATGTCCCGCTCCAGCGGCAGCTCCTGCCCGGTGCGTTGGTTCACGATCCGGCTTTTCCCTGTGCGGCGCAGCTCGTCGGTGACGGGCGCGATGAGGCGGCCCAACCGGGCGACGGCCGCCCAGGTCACGAGCGCCCGCACCCGCTCGTCCCGCGCGGCCCGCAGGGTCGCGATGCCACCACCCAGGCTGTGACCAATCAACCCGTACGCCGACGGCTGAAAGCCGAAGGCGCCGTTGGTCACGGCGTCGAGCACGATGTGGAGGTCCTGCAGCTCCTGCGAGTAGGTGTTGTGAGCAAAGCGCTCCAGCTCGTCGAACGTCTCACCGTCCTCGCCGACGCCAGAGCCCGAGAAGCTGAACGACACGGCGGCGAACCCGGCGCGCGCGAGCCGCTCGACCACGTAGGGAAAGAATCCCCAGTCTTTGAAACCCTTGAGCCCGTGACAGACGACTACGACGGGACGCTCTCCGCCAGCGCTCGTGACGTCGCCGCGCAGAGGGCCGCCGTCGGCTCCGGTGAGCCGGAAGGAACGTTTCGACGGAGTGGCCAGAGGCTAGCTGTTGCGAATGCTCAATAATACCTTCCCGGCCCGATGCGCAGCCACGTGTGGATGACGACCGGCCTGGCCGCCGGCCTGGTGCTGGGGTTGGCGGCCGCCACCACGCAGCATCCCGTGCTGATGACGCTCGCCGCAAGCCTGCGGCCGCTCGGCACGCTGTTCCTCAACCTGCTCTCGATGGTGGTGATCCCGCTCGTCGTCACCGCGCTATTCGCAGGCGTGGCCGGGCTCGGCAGCATCAAGCGGGTGGGGCGGCTGGGAATCAGGACCTTGGGGTTCTTCTGGGTCACGACGCTCGCCGCGATTCTCATCGGCTTCGTCGTAGCGGCGCTATTTCTGCCGCTCGCCGGCGTCACACCTGCCCAGCAAGCGGCGCTGCGCCAGGCGGCGCTCGCCGACTCCGGGCTGGTGCGTCACGCGGCCGAGCAGATCCCCACCGGGGCGCGCTTCCTGGTGGAGCTGATACCCGCGAATCCGGTGCGCGCGGCAGTCGACGGCAGCCTGCTGCCACTGATCGTCTTCACCACGATCTCCGCCGTCGCCGCCGCGGGGCTCCCGGAGGAAAAGCGTCGTACGCTGACCGATCTCGCGGACGTGGCGACCGGGGCGCTGATCCGCATCGTCGGGTGGGTGTTGCTGCTCGCGCCGCTCGGTATCCTCGCGCTCGTCGCGGGGGCGGTCGCTCAGTTCGGCTGGTCGGTCGTGAAGACGATGGCCGTGTTCGTGCTGGCCGTGATTGCCGGGCTCGCGGTGTTCATTGCGGGCGTGTTGCTCCCGGCAGTCATGCTCGGCGTACGGGTCAAGGCGACGGGCTTCCTCAAGGCAAGCTGGCCGTCGATGGCGATGGCCTTTTCGACCACGTCGTCACTCGCGACGCTGCCCACGATGCTGGCCGCCGCCGAGCAGGATCTTAAGATCTCGCGGACCGTGGCGAGCTTCGCGCTCCCGCTGGGCGCGAGCATCAACCGGTCGGGGAGCGCGCTGTTTCAGGCAGTCGCGATTCTGTTCGCCGCCCGCCTGTACGGGGTGGCCCTCGGCGTGCCAGAGATGATTCAGGCGGGCGCCGCGGTGTTTCTGGCTTCGCTCACGGTCGCCAGCGTTCCGTCAGCGAGCATCGTGAGCCTGGCACCGGCATTCACCGCGACGGGATTGCCGCTCGCCGGACTGACGCTGCTCATCGGGCTCGACCGCATCCCCGACATGTTTCGTACGATGACCAACGTCACCGGGTCCCTTGCCGGCGCCAGCGTCGTGGCGGCCCTGGAGGAGGAGAAGGTGAAGTGACAGAAAGGCGACATCAATTCGACAGCCGCCTTACACCTGCTAGAAGTACACCGTCGCCGCGAAGCTCAACCCCTGCACCGAGCCGTCGTAGGCCCAGTACTTATTAGTCGATCCGCCGGAGCCTCTGGCAGTGCTGCGCGAGTACGAAAACGCGACGCTCGCGGTGCCGCCGATGCTGAAGCGCTGCGTGATGAGATACGCGCCGCCCAGCTCCCCGAACGCGCCGGCATGCCAGCCATTGGCACAAACGCCGGGGCCGGCCGTCTGTCCCCCGCAGGCGTGGTGGAACCCGCCCAGCACCCCAAGAGTCTGAAAGCTCGCGACCGACTTGCCGCGAGCCTGATAGAAGCGGCGCCCGACACGGGCGTTGACGTCCGCATTCGAGCTAAAGCCGTCAGTCACCAGCGAGTCGTTCAGACGGCTGGTGCCACGCGAGTGGCCTCCGGAGAAACTGAAATCGAGCAGCCACGCTCGAGTCGGTGCAGTGAACCGCATGACCCCGAGGCTCGCGATGGCAAGCCCGCCGGAGAACAGAGCGGCCCACTGGCCCGAGCGGAACGGAGTGGTGTCCACCGTGGTCGAATCTTGGGCGGCGGCGGCGGCGGGAAAAACGAGCAACAGAGCGGCGAACCCTGAACGGAGCGGAAACACGGACGGCCTCCTGGGAAGGCGAGGAAGCCGTCTAAGCTACGCCGCCGCCTGTGCCTTCGCGCCTAGGGCAGTGACGCCATGATCTTGCGGTATTCGGCTTCGGTGTGTGCCTTGAGCGTTTCGGTGCGCAGGTTACCCTGGGCGCCGATGCTCAGCGCCAGCCGGGTGGCGGTGGCGTCGTCCGGCGCTTCCAGGATAACCACGCCGTCGTACTGGCCCATCGTGAGATAGAAGGCTTTCAGCTCTGCGCCGGCGCGGCGGAACGCTTCCTTAGCGGCGTCGAGGCGGGCCGGGCCGTTCTTAGCGTCCGCGATGCCCTGCTGAGTGTAGCGGAGCAGCGTAACATACGTGGACATGCGTGCCTCCTGAGATGCTGGTTAGAAGCCCACGCTTCCAGTCCGCGCCATCATCGACGGGCCTGTTGTGACGAACGGGCGAACGCCAGCGCGTCGAAGTCCGGTCCCACACCGAAGCGGTCGGTCACCGCGCCGCTCGTCGAGATAGTGCCGAACGTCGAGAAATTGTTTGCGCTCGGATCCTGGCGCAGGTAATAGAACAGATTCGGGCCATACCCGAGATCCCCGGCCACGAACGTCAACGCGTCGAAGTCGAGCCCCACACCGAAGCGGTCGGTCACCGCGCCGCTCGTGGAGATGGTCCCGAGCGTCGAGAAACTGTTCGCCCCCGGATCGTGGCGCAGGTAATAAAACAGACTCGGGCCATAGCCGAGATCCCCGGCGACGAACATCAGCGCGTCGAAGTCGAGCCCCACACCGAAGCGGTCGGTCGCCGCGCCGCTCGTCGAGATAGTACCGAACGTCGAGAAATTGTTGGCGCTCGGATCCTGGCGCAGGTAATAGAACAGATTCGGGCCATACCCGAGATCCCCGGCCACGAACGTCAGCGCGTCGAAGTTGAGCCCCACACCGAAGCGGTCGGTCACCGCGCCGCTCGTGGAGATGGTCCCGAGCGTCGAGAAATTGTTCGCCCCCGGATCGTGGCGCAGGTAATAGAACAGATTCGCGCCATACCCGAGATCCCCGGCGACGAACGTCAGCGCGTCGAAGTCGAGCCCCACACCGAAGCGGTCGGTCACCGCGCCGCTCGTCGAGATAGTGCCGAACGTCGAGAAATTGTTGGCGCTCGGATCATGGCGCAGGTAATAGAACAGATTCGGGCCATACCCCGCGCCGATCGGAGCGGCGGGAAGCACATCCGCCCGGATAGGAACCCCACGGGGTGCAGTCGGCTGGGCTGCGTCGCGGCAGGCGGCGAGAACCGCGAGCAGGAGACACGCTTCGATTCGAAGCCGGTACATGGCTACCTCCTGTGAACTTTTACATCAACGCCACGCCGCGCATCCGGCGTGGCCTTACCGCGTGTGCGGGCTTCCCGTAGGTCCGTGGGGGGCGCTTCCACGCAGCTGGTCGCGCCCTCAGTGGCACGTCCCGCTCCCCGAGTCTGTAGCCGTCTGGCCCGCCACGGGGATGAACTGCCAGGCGTACGTCCCGTCACCCAACGTGAGCTTCAGCACGCCGTTGACGCCCGTAAGGCGCACCTCGCTGTTGGCGATCGGCGTGCCGAAGGGGTAGGCGCCCGCGCCCCCTCCCGTGCCGACGACGAACTCGCGAATCCCACGAGCCAAGTCGAGCGCGCCGCCGGGCGTCTGGGGGGCGAACCGCTCGTAGTTGTGCTCGTGTCCCGAGAGCACGATCTCCGCGCCGGCGTCGTACAGCGCCTGCCACAACGGCTGGGCTTGGGCCATGCTGCCGTGCGTGCTGCCGGAGCTGAACCGCGGGTGGTGCCAGTAAGCGAGGGTGCAGCGTTGGGGATGCGCAGCGAGGTCAGTACGGAGCCATTGCTCTTGGGCCGAGCCCGCGCTCATGGAGACGTCGCTGTTGAGCGCCACGATGTGCCACGCGCCGAGATCGTAGCTGTAGTATCCCTTGGTGGGATCGCCCGCCGCGGCGCCGAAGTAGCTGAAGTAGTCGGCGGCGGTCGGGCTCGTGTCATACTCGTGGTTGCCGAGCGCGGGGGCGGTGCGGACCTTGTGCCGGCCCCAGCTCGGGTTGTAGCAGTTCTGGTAGTTCGCGAGCGAGCCGCTCGGGTAGACATTGTCGCCGAGGGTGAACACGGTGCCCGGAGTCGCGTCGAGGATGGCGGCCGTGGCCTCATCGCCGCTGGAGCTGCACGAGGCGACGGTCCCGGCCCCGACGAGCGTCGCGGTCGGCGCCGGTGTGGACACGGTGACAGACTTCGCTCCCAGGCCCGACGCGCCGTCTCGGTCGGTCACGGTCACCCGTACCGAGTAGGTGCCGGCGGTTTGGTAGGTGTGCGTCGCCGTAACGGGCACAGCCTGGCTCGTGGTGCTACCCGCGGTCTGCGGCGAACCGTCGCCCCAGTCGAACACGTACGACCAGGGAGCATCATTCACGCCGGGATCGGTGAAGCTCGCGCTGACCGTGAGTGCGCTGCCTGCGGTGCCGGTCTGATTGGCTCCAGCGTTGACCGAGGGCGCCACGTTCGCGATGGTCGCGCTGGTCGTCACCGGAGCGCTGGAGGCCCCGCGCGCGTCGGTGACCGTGAGCGTCACGGTGTGGACAGCGTTATTCACGTAGGTGTGGCTCGGCTTGACCCCGGTCCCGTTGCTTCCGTCGCCGAAGGTCCAGTTATACGTCAGCGCGTCACCGTCCGGGTCCGATGAGCCGCTGCCGTCGAAGCTCAGGACGGTGCCCTCTCCGCCCGAGTACGGTCCCCCCGTGGCAGCCGTCGGAGAACGATTCGCAACAGTAGTTACAGTTACCGTCAGCGTTCCGACGCCCGCTCCGCCGTCCTTGTCCGTTACCGTCACTCGCACGGTGTTCGACCCTGCCGCGGCGTAGGTGTGAACGGCCGTAATGGAGCTCAACTGGCTGTTCGTGCTGCCGGTCGCCTGCGGCGAGCCATCGCCCCAGTCGATGCTGTAGGACCACGGGGCGTCACTCACGCCCGGGTCGCTGAAGGTTGCGTTGAGCGTGAAGGGGCTTCCCGCGGTGGCCGTCTGACGGGCTGCGGCATTCACCGAGGGCGCCACGTTTGCCACAGTCGCCGTGACCGTGACGGGGGAGCTCGCCGCGCCGCGCGCGTCGGTGACGGTGAGCGTCACGGTGTAGGTCCCGTTGTTCGCATACGTGTGACTCGGCTTGGCGCCAGCGGCGGTGCTCGCATCGCCGAAGCTCCACGCATATGTAAGCGCGTCACCGTCCGCATCCGACGAGCCGCTCCCGTCGAAGCTCACGGCGGTGCCCTCCGAGCCCGAGTAGGGTCCTCCAGCGACGGCCGTGGGAGCGTGATTCACCGTCGGGGACGTACCATGGCAGGTCGCGGTCCCCGAATCGCTGGCTGCCTGCCCCGCTACCGGAATGAATTGCCAGCTGTAGACGCCGTCAGCGAGGGTGAGCTTCAGCACGCCGTACACCTGGCTGATGAGCACCTCGCTGTTCGGGATGATGAGGGTGTTCGGCAGGTCGAGACCCCCGCCTCCCGTGCCCACGATGATCTCACGGATCCCGTTCACGGGATCTGCCGCGCCCGCAGGGGTCTGTGGGGCAAACCGCTCGTAGTCGTGCATGTGGGCGTTGATGATCAGTGTCGCATGGGCCGCGTAGAGGTCCTCCCAGAACGTCTTGACGGAGCTGGTGGGATAGAATGCGCTCGAGGTCGTCGAGTAGAAGCGCGGGTTGTGCCACATCGCGAGCACGCACTGCTTCGTCGTCGCGGCAAGATCCGCCTTGAGCCAGGTCTCCTGCGTCGAGCCCGCCGCAGTCGAGACGTACGTGTTGTTGCTGTTCAACACGATGATGTGCCAGGCGCCGAGATCGTAGCTGTAATAGCCCTTGCCGGCGTCACCCGCCGCAGCGCCGTAGTAAGTGAAGTACGGAGCCGCCGTAGCGCTTGAATCGTACTCGTGGTTTCCCAAGGCAGGATAGGTGCGGGATTTGTGCCGGCCCCAGCTGGGACCGTAGCAGTTGGTGTAGTTCGTGGTCGTCCCGTTGGGGTAAACGTTGTCGCCGATGGCGAACACGGTGCCGGGAATCGCGTCCAGCAGCGCAGCGGTGGCTTCGTCGTTCGTGCGGCTGCACCACGCGATGTTGCCAGCGCCCACCAACACGACCGAGGGTAGGGGCGTCACGTCCGCTCGGGGCGTGGCCTGGTCGCGCGGGCCCTGGCTGTCGCGGCACGTGGTCGACAAGGCACCGGCGAGCAGCACCGCCGCGGCGAGGCGGGCGAAGGAGTAGTCCCTGGACATCAGGGACGCCTCTCGCTGCGCAGCCCAGGCTCGAGCAGCCAGACGCTTCGCCACACGCGGTCTTTCGCGGCTGCCAGGAGGCGGAGCGCACCGGTGAGTGGCAGGCCGCGGGGGTCCTCCAGCAGCATCGCCTGGAGTTCTTCCAACAGACCCAAGGCGTTACGACAGTGCGCTGCCGGTCCTTCGGGGAGCCGCTGGGGGCCGCGGCTCCCGGTCGCCTTGGCAAGCCGAATCGGTTTCATGGTTCTCTCGCTATCTCGCTGGCCCCGAGCGAGTTGGAATCATCGAGGGCCCCTGGGTGGGTGCACTCGCTCGCGCCGCACGCAGGGGCTAAGTTAGGAGGTTGCGGTTAGCGCCGGGTCAAATGCGGGTCAAACGGGGCCCGATTGCTGGAACTTCGGACGTTCGGCGGGCTGTCCATCAAGGGTGACGGCGTGGCGATCACGGGCGCCGCCACCCACCGCAGGACGCTTGCCCTGCTCGCGCTGCTCGCCGCCGCGGGCAAGAACGGTCTGAGCCGCGACAAGATGATGGCCTACCTCTGGCCCGAGCGCGACACCGGACACGCGCGCGCCCTCCTCAAACAGGCCTGCTACGCGCTGCGGCGCGATCTTCACACACACGAGCTGTTGCTCGGCGCGCCCGAGCTGCGGCTGAATCAAGCTGTGCTCGCCAGCGACGTGCAGGCCTTCGAGGAGGCGCTGCAACGCGGCGATATAGAAGCGGCGGTTCGGGTCTACGCGGGGCCGTTCCTCGATGGGTTCTTCGTCGGCAAGGCCCCCGAGTTCGAGCGGTGGGTGGAGGCCGAGCGCGCGCGGTTGAAGCAGCGCGCCTGCTGGGCGACCGAGACGCTGGCGACGGCAGCGGCCGCACGGGGCGAGCACGAAGCGGCGGTCACGTGGTGGCGCCACCTCTCCGCACTCGATCCACTCAACGCGCGGATCGCGCGAGCATTGATGGGTGCGCTAGCGGCGACGGGAGACCGAGCAGGGGCGCTGCGGCACGCGCGGATTCACGAATCGTTGCTGCGCGAAGAGCTCGACGCGGCGCCCGATCCGGCGGTGACCGACTTCGCCCGGCGGCTGCGTGACGTCTCCAAAGAGGCCGACGGGCGCTCCTAGAACCCCGCCGCCCTGCCCGCCAGCACCAGCCCAACCACAACGCTCGCTGCCGCCGAGCCGAGGTGCAGCACGGTGGCCCAGCGCGCCCCCCGCCCCGACGCCAGCCGCACCAACCCCGCGAGCGAGAACGACACCAACAGCATCCCGATCATGGTGCCACACGCGAACGCGACGAAGTAGGCAAGCTGTGCCGCGCGGGTCGGCGCCGCGGCGACGAGCAGGACGATAATCGCGGCGCTCCCGGCGAGCCCGTGCAGCAGCCCAAACCCGAGCGAGCGGCGCGCGTCACCCCGTGGGTGTTGATGCCCGTGGGTCGCGCCGCGGGCGTGGCTGTGCAGATGGAGATGAGGGGCACCGTCACGGTGCGTGTGCACGTGCAGGTGCCAGCGCCCCCGCGCATACCGCAGGATCACGGATCCGCCGAGGCCGATCAGCAGCAGCGCGACGAGGAAATCGGCGGCTGGCCAGAGCCGGTCGGGCAGATGGAGCCCGAACAGCATGATCACCGCCACTACCACGCCGACACTCGCCGTGTGCCCGAGCGCCCACGCGAGCCCGAGCCGGCAGGCATCGAGCAGGCGACCCTGTCGGGTGGCGAGCGTCGACACCGCAGCGAGGTGGTCGGGCTCGAACGCGTGACGGAATCCGAGTAGCAGGCCGAGGCCCGCGAGAGCGAGAAGGCTGGGGCTCATGGCGGCCCGCAATTTAGCCTATTCTATATGAAGAAACATGGAACCCGGCCTGATCGCAGCTTCCGAACGGCGGGCGCTCGCTGCGGTGCACGCGCGCTACGCGCCAGTGAACGACCGGGTCGCCGCCATCCTCGAACACATCCGCTGCGACTGTCGCCAGCTCGCCTCCGAAACCCGGAACCGCGGCAACGAGCGCCAGGTGGAGGAGTTCATCGCCCGGCTCTCCGCCGAGGTCGGCAACCGGGCCTACGAGGTCAGCCGCCGGGCGGGCCGCGAGCCCGTCGGCCCCGAGGACGCGCGCCGCTGGGAGGCCGCCTGCCGCCGCAGTGACGCCCCATGCGTTGTCATCGAGCGGCAGCGACTTTCCGCGCTAGCGGTCCGTACCACCCGCTGGAACTACCTGTTCACCGTGCCGGGCGAGAGCGAGGATCGCGTCGTCCTGGTGGCGCACTACGACACCTGGCGCGGCCCCGGCGCGGACGACAACAGAACCGGTGAAGAGATCCTCAAGCAATACCTCCTCGCCGATCTGCGCGCCGCCCACCGGCCCGCGCTGACCCACACCTATTTCATGGCCGGCTCCGGGGAGTGGGCGTTCGATATCGCGTTCGACCTGTCACCGCGCTTCGCGATCTGGGTCGCGAGCCATACCACCGTCACGCTGGTCGCGGTAGTCGTGACCGAGCTCGCGATCCTGCTCTACCTTATGACGCGGCGCATTCCCACCTGGATAGACAACGGGTACAGGCACGAGAACAGGGCCGACAATCTAGGAAGTCTAAGGCGGGTCAGGGGTTAGGGAATAGAACAGGCAACGACTAGACGCATAGACGCACAGTGGCGAGCAGGTGTCAGAAAACAGGTGGTCCTCATGCTGCCTCCCGTTCTCCGCTGCGCGTCTGTGCGTCTAGCAGTTGCCTTTCCTGCGTTGCTGCAACCTTTTACCTCCCGTTTCCTATCAGATCGTGCACATGGAGCTCACCAGTCCCGGGGTGGCGACACTGCGCAGAGATCCGGACCAGGCGGCTACAGGGGCGGGAGGCGGGGGGGGCGGGGGGCGCGGGGGAGACGCGGAAACCGCCGATGTGGCGCTCGCCGCCAGTGGCGACGGGCGCGCGTTCGAGCGGCTGTACCGGGCCCACGTGGCCCGCGTGCACAGCCTGGCGCGGCGCATGATCAGCCCGGAAGTGGCCGACGACGTCACGCAGGACGTGTTCGTCCGGGCTTGGAGCAAGCTCGCGACGTTCCGGGGCGAGGCGGCGTTCGGCACCTGGTTGCACCGGCTGGCGATCAATGTGATCCTGGCGCGCCGTACGTCGCTCGGCACGGAGCGCGGGCGGTATCACGACGGGGAGGACGTGCTGGACGCGGTGCCGAGCCGCCCCGCCGCGAACGAGCTGTCGCTCGATTTCCAGGAGGCGATCGGCCGGCTCCCGGACGGCGCGCGCGAGGTGTTCGTGCTGCACGACATGGAGGGCTACAAGCACGAGGAGATCGCGGACATGCTCGGTATTGTGCCCGGGACGTCGAAATCGCAGCTGCATCACGCACGCATGGCCTTGAGGAAGCATCTCGATCGATGAGGGTGGAGGCATCATGAAGGACCAATGGACTGATCGGCTGTCCGGCTACCTCGACGGTGATCTGGGAGTGGCCGAGCGAAGCGCGCTCGAGGCTCATCTCGCCAGCTGCCCGGCGTGCGAGGCCACGCTGGACCAGCTGCGCCGAGTGGTAGCGCGCGCGCAGGCGCTCGATGACCGGCCGCCGGCGACCGACCTGTGGCCCGCTATCGCGGAGCAGATCGGTGTGTCGTCGGGCGCGCACCGCGTAGTGAGTCTCGCGGCGCACCGCGCCCGCCGC
>Ga0209375_1000336_pt1 | contig 41740 bp, 38 predicted proteins | sample GraSoiAngelo_131_FD_185888 | JGI IMG/M metagenome (GOLD analysis project Ga0209375, IMG submission 185888) | Grasslands soil microbial communities from the Angelo Coastal Reserve, California, USA - 14_0929_02_30cm (SPAdes) (version 2) | ecosystem: Environmental > Terrestrial > Soil > Grasslands ...
TGTGTACTTCAGGTCCGCCGGAATGTTCGCCATCGCTGTCCTCTTATTTTTTCACTCGAGACGGATGAAACGGCGTTTGTGCTCGGAGGGGGGCTCCGCCCCCCTTCCGATGCCTCCCCCCAGGAGGAGTTGCGCGGGCAAAGCCCGCGCTCGAAACGACCTATCCGTTCCGGGCGTCCGCGTCACTTCTTCACCCGCGACGGATGAAACGGCGTTTTCACCACGCGCGCCGGACGCGCCTGGCCGCGGATGTCGACGCCGAGGTCGGCACCGACGGCCGCGTGCGGCGCCTCGACGTAGGCGAGCGCGATCGACTTGTCGACCGACGGGCCGTACGACCCTGAGGTGACCACGCCCAGCGTGTGGCTGTCCTTGACGACCGGATAGCCGTGACGGGCCACCGCGCGGTCGGCCATCTCGATGCCCACGAGCTTGCGCCGCGGCCCGGCGACGCGCACCTTCTCGATCGCGTCGCGCCCGGTGAACTCCCCCTTGGCCGCCTTCACCACCCAGCCCAGCCCCGCTTCGATCGGGTTCGTGGTCTCGTCGATGTCGTTGCCATAGAGCGCGTAGCGCATCTCGAGGCGCAGGGTGTCGCGCGCGCCGAGCCCGATGGGCGCCACGCCGTCGGCCGCGCCCCTGTCCAGCAGCGCGCGCCACACTCGCATGGCATCGCGCGCGGGCAGGTAGAGCTCGAAGCCGTCCTCACCCGTGTACCCGGTGCGCGAGATCACCGTCTGCGCCCCGGCCACGTGGCCCGACCTGAACCGGTAGTAGCCGATCGCCGCGACGTCGCAGTCGGCGAGCCGGCCCACGAGCGCCTCGGCCTTGGGTCCCTGCACCGCGATCAGCGCGGTGTCCGCCGAGATGTTGCGCCACGCGGCGCCGCGGAACTGGCGCGACTGCTCGGTGACCCAGGCCCAGTCCTTGTCGATGTTGGCGGCGTTGACGGTGAGCATGAACCGCTCGGCCCCGAGCCGGTAGAGCGTGAGGTCGTCGACGATGCCGCCGTCGGGAACACAGAGCAGCGAGTACTGGACCTGTCCGATCTCGAGCGCGCTGACGTCGTTGGTGGTCAGGACTTGCAGCGCGGCCAGCGCCTGCGCGCCAGTCACCTCGAACTCGCCCATGTGGCTGACGTCGAAGAGGCCGACGGCCGAGCGGACCGTGCGGTGCTCCTCGATGATGCCCGTGTACTGCACGGGCATCTCCCATCCGCCGAACGGAACCATGCGCGCGCCTGCGGCGACGTGTGCGTCGAATAGCGGCGTTCGTTTCAGCGGACTGTCCATGCGAGCGCTTCAGTTAATCATTGCCCCGGATGACGGTCAAGCCACGCCTCGATGGCGCGCCGCATTTCCACCGGACGTTCCATGGGGATCCAGTGCTCGGCATCGATCACGACGATCTCACCGTGAGGCAGCTCGGCGAGCCTCCGCTCGACGACCGCCGGATCGCCGTAGGCGCCCCCACTGGAGAGCAGCGTGAGGGTGGGCGCGGCAACGTCCGAGAGATCGCCGATGCCGGCGACCAGCGCGAGCAATGCCTGGAGGTAGACGCCGAGCGGGATACACGCCAGGTCATCCCACGGTGACGCGTAACGCTCGAGCAGCACCTGGCTGTTGCCGGCGGCGATCGCCGCGCGCGTCTCGCGATCGAGGGCTTCGAGGTCGAGCGGCTTCAGACGGCGCCGGTACAGGCCGAGCGCGTTGAGCCCGCGCACGATCGAGACGACCGGCGCCAGCACCCCACGCCACCTCGCGGCGTGTCCGAGTCCTCCCCGCAACGCTTCGGCGAAGATCGGCTCGATGAGCACGAGGCCGGCCGCGGCCTTCGGCCGGCGGCGGCCGAACTCGAGCGCGATGTTGGCCCCGAAGCAGTGCCCGACCACCACCACGGTCTCGTGAGGCTCGGCGTTCACGATCGCCGCGAGATCGTCGCACCAGACGTCCATTCCCATCCGGCCGCGATGCACGGACGCGCCCTGGCCGCGCAGATCGGGTCGGAGGATGTCCCAGTTCTCTCGCAGCGACGTGGTCGCGACGAACTCGCTCCAGCGCGTGGCATTGCTGGCGAGGCCGTGTAGCAGGATGAGAAGGCCACGCGACCGGGCCGGGCGCCACAGCCGGTAGGCCAGCCGGGCGCCGTCGGAAGCCGTCAGTGTCCGGGAGAATTCCATCGGGAGGTGGCCGGCATCGCAATTGCGTCTGAGCAGGCCCAGGGTATGCAGGGACATGGCGTCAGGGGCGAGCTGGAAAACGGCCGGATCCTGCTCGTAGAGGATGCGGACGACATCCGCGATGCCTTCGGGGTGCTGCTCAGGGCCGAGGGCGCCGAGGTGGCGACGGCGTCAACCGGGCGACAAGCCGTCGAGCTGGCGGGTCGGGAGCCCTTCGACATCCTACTCACGGACCTCGGCCTGCCCGACATTCCGGGCGACATCCTGATCCGCGAAGTGCTCGCGACCACTCGCTCGCGGCCCCACGTGGTCGTCGTGACCGGCTACGGCGAGCCGTACGCCAGCCGGGCTCGGGAGGCCGGTGCCGACGTCGTATTGACCAAGCCGATCGAATGGACGCTTCTGCTGCGACAGCTCAAGCAGAGCCTGCGATCCGGCCCTGCCAGCGGTGCGGCGTCCGTCGCCGCGTAACTTCTTCAAACCCTCTCGTCGACTCCCAGGAGCCTTGCTGGATTTTCCGCGACCATCGTCCGGATGTCCTCCGGCGTGATTCCCTGGTGTCCTTCTCGAGAATCGCCCCGTCGGCCGCGAGGGCCTGCTGATCCTCGAGCGACATCCCCGAGAGCGCCAGGTCGGGGTGGGTGATGAGAATCTTCCGCACACCGATGCTGCGCGCTTCCTTCACGAGGACGCGGATCTCGGGAAGCGAGAGGTGGCCGGTCGAGAGACAGATGTCGGCGGCGGTGATCAGCTCGAGGATTTCGCGGACCCCGGGCAGGAGCGCGCCGTGGGCGTCGAGCACCGACAGCCCGGTGAGCGTCTTGTGCTCCGTCGTCTTGCGCTCGACAGCATCGGCTCTGGCGCGCATCGACGCGCCGAAGTGACTGCCACCGAAGAAGCCGATGTGGTGGCGCGCGGAGAGCGTCGGCATCCACACCATGCGGCCCCCGAGCTTGATGCAGCCGTCGACGGCCTGGGGATTGAGGCCGCCGACGCTGTGATTGAGCACGATGCCGCCGAATGTCTCGATGCCGGGCACCTGCCGCCGGACGAGCGCCGCCCGTCCGGTGGTGTCGTGCTCGTGCGCCTTGAGGAGCACCGCGCGCATGCCGCGCTGGCGTGACTCGAGCGCGAGCCCGATGTCGTCGGTCACACGCTCGAACACGCTGGGCGCGGCGTGCTGGTGGAGGTCGATCGCTCCCTGGAGCAGCTCGTCGCAGAGTCGCGTCACGCCGCCGGCAACCAGTCGCGGAGCGACTTCACCTGGCAGCCCGCCTTGTCCAGCGCCTCGCGCACGGTGCGCACGATGCGCTCGGCGCCCGGCGTGTCGCCGTGACAGCAGATCGTGTGCACGGTCATGTCGACGGTGACGCCGTCCATCGTGACGACCTTGCCTTCGGTGGCCATCTTCACGGCTTGCGCGGCCGCCTTCTGGGGATCGGTGATGAGCGAGCCCGCGATCTTCCGGGACACGAGCGTGAGGTCGACGTTGTAGGCGCGATCGGCGAAGCCCTCGGCCGCCACCCGCGCGCCCATCTTCCGGCAGACCCGCTCGTACTTGCTGCCCGCCGCGGCCATGAGGATCAGCGTCGTCTTGCCCGAGGCCATCACCGCCTCGCCGGCCGCCTCCCCCAGGCTCTCGCTCTTCTCCATCATGTTGTAGAGGATGCCGTGCGGCTTGACGTGCTGCAGCTCGGCGCCGGCCGTGCGCAAGAACTCGCGCAGCGCGCCGGTCTGGTAGCAGATGTAGTCCTTGATCTCCTGCGGCGAGACGTCCATCACCCGGCGGCCGAAGCCCATGAGATCGGGGAGTCCGGGATGCGAGCCGACCGCGACGTTGTGCTGGAGCGCCAGCTCGACCGTCTTGCGCATGACGTGCGGATCACCGCCGTGATAGCCGCAGGCCACGTTCGCGGACGTGATGAACGGCATGATCTCGGCATCGGCGCCGAGCGTCCAGCGCCCGTAGCTCTCGCCCATGTCGCAGTTGAGATCGATGAACTTGCTCGCCATCGAGGATCTCCTTATTCCCTGGCCAGCACGCGGGCCAGGGCGTTGACGAAGCGGTCGGTGTCTTCCTCGCTCATGGCCAGCGAGCAGGCGCCGAGCCCGCGCTGGGAGAGGAGGATGCCTTCGTTGAGCAGGCCCAGGAAGATCCGCATCGGGGCCTCGGTGTCCTTGGGGCGGCTCGAGCGGTAGTCGGTGAGCGGCCCGGTCGTCCAGTGCAGACAGAAGAGCGAGCCGATGCCGGTGATCTGGCCCTTTCGACGCGTGGCTTGCAGCAGGCGCGACACACCGCCGCGCAGGCGGGCGCCGAGCGAGTCCAGTCGGCTGTACGCCTCGGGCGAGAGCGCGTTCATGGTGGCCAGGCCCGCCGCCATCGTCACGGGGTTGGCGTTGAACGTGCCGCCGTGGCTGATGCGGGCGCCGCCGCGCCGAGGGTCGTACGCGTTCATGATGTCCGCGCGGCCGCCGAACGCGCCGACGGGCAGCCCGCCCCCGATGATCTTGCCGAGCGTCGTCAGATCGGGCCGGATGCCGAAGCGCTCCTGGGCGCCGCCCCACGCGATGCGGAACGAGATGACCTCGTCGAAGATCAGGACGATGCCGAGCCGCTCCGTCACCGCCCGCAATCGTTCCAGGAAGCCGGGTTCGGGCAGCAGGATGCCGCCGATGCCAAGCAGCGGATCGACGAGCAGGCACGCGGTCTGCGCGCCCTCCTTGGTGAGGATCTCCTCGCAGGCGTCGCCGTCGTTCCACGGCAGGACGATCGTCTGCTTGAGCGCCGCCGCCGGCACGCCGGCCGACGCTGCCACGGGCTTGGGATGCCGCCGTCCCCCCGAGGCCTTCACGTCGGGCGCCACGCTCACGAGCACGGCGTCGTGCGTGCCGTGATAGGCGCCCTCGAACTTGGCGACCTTCGGCCGGCCCGTGAAGGCGCGAGCGACGCGGACCGCGTTCATCGTCGCCTCGGTGCCGGAGTTCGTGAAGCGCAGCGACTCCATGGACGGGATGCGGCGCGTGAGCGCCTCGGCCAGTCGGATCTCGTGCTCGGTGGGGCCGGGGTAGGACATTCCGAGCGTGACGGCCTCGTGGGCCGCCTTCACGACGTCGGGCGGCGCGTGACCGAGGATGAGGCTCGTGTAGTTGCCGTTGAAGTCGAGGCGATCGACGCCATCGGCGTCCCAGAGGTGGGCGCCCTGCGCGCGCTGGATGTAGAACGGATAGGGGTCGAAGAACGTCGTCGTCCGACTGTTCCCACCTGGCATGACGGCGCAGGCTTCTTCGTGAAGTGATCGCGATCGGCCCGTCTTCGCCAGGTACTCGTGCAGCTCCTTGTCGATGGCCATGCGGCCTCCGTCACTCCGCGGCCAGCGCGTCCGCGAGGGACGCGGGCCACGCTCCGAGCGAGCGATGCGCTTCGGCCAGCGTCACCGCGCGGAAGCGCAGGCGCTGGCCCGGTTTCACCTGTCCCAGGCGGCCGATGTCGAACGAACAGACCGTCGCCACCTTCGTGTAACCGCCGGTGGACTGGCGGTCGACGAGGAGCGCGATGGGCTGGCCATCGCCGGGGACCTGGATGCTGCCGAGGGCGATACCGTCCGAGATGATATCGTGCCCGCGCCGGTGGGCGACGCGCGCTCCGCGCAAGCGCGCGCCCATGCGGTCGGACTGGGGCAGCATCTCGTAGTCGCCACCGAGCAACGCCGCGAGGCCGTCGTCCGTGAAGCGCTCCGCCTGCGGGCCGAGGACGACGCGGATCGTCGGCGCGGCGGTCAGGTCGGGAATCGCGCTCGGCTTCACGTGTCGCCGCGCGGGCATCGGTGCCGGCAGCACTCTCAACACGTCCTCCTTCCTCAGCGCGCGGCCGTCGAGCCCGCCGAGGCGTCCCCGAAGGTACGTCGACCGCGAGCCGAGCACCAGCGGCACGTCGAGTCCCCCAGAAAATGCGACATAGGAACGGACTCCCGACCGTGCCGTCCCGACCTTCACGACGTCGCCTGCCTGGAGGACGAGCGTCGTCCACGCTGGCGCCGCGGCGCCATTGATCGTCACCGGCATGTCGGCGCCGGTCACCGCGATCGCGCACGGCGCCCCGACCTCGAAGCGTGGGCCGAGCACCGTGCACTCGAGGCCGGCGGCCGTGTCGGCGTTGCCGACGAGACGATTCGCGAGCACGAACGACGCGCGGTCGATCGGTCCCGACTGCGGAATGCCATAGCGGAGCTGGCCGGGGCGCCCCAGATCTTGCACGGTGGTCTGGGGGCCCGGGTCGAGGATTTTTATTGTTGTAGCGGGGGCCGCCAGCCCGGCTTGCGTCGCGGGTGGACTGTTCGAGGTGCTCGTGGCTGCGCACGATTTTTGGACCTCATCGTACTGCGCCCGGTCGATCCGACGGAAGCGCACGTGATCGCCCGGGCGGAGAAGGATCGGGTCGGCGGCCCCGGGATCGTAGAGCTTCAACGGTGTGCGTCCGAGCACCCAGTAGCCGCCGGGGCTCTCGACCGAGTAGATGCAGCACTGGATGCCGCCGATCCCGACGCTGCCCGCCGGCACTTTCGTGCGCGGCGTCTCGAGCCGCGGGATGTGGAGCGCATCGGGCATGCCCCCCATGTAGGGCAGGCCTGGCGTGAACCCGATGAAATAGACGAGGTGGTCGGCGCCGGCGTGGAGCTTCACGAGCTCATCGGGGCTGAGCCCGAGCCGCTTGGCGGCGGCCACCAGATCGAAGCCGAGCTCGGGATCGTCGTAGCAGCAGGGCAGCTCCACTGTTCGCGAGGGTGGCAGCACGGCCGTGTCGGCCTGGTCGGCGATCGCGGTGATCGCGGCGCACAAGGCTTCGTACGTGGTGACGCCCGGGTCGTAGTAGACGAGCAGCGCGCTGAAGCTCGGCGTCATCTCGGTGACGCCGGCCAGGCCCTTCTGCTGGATCAGGTATTCGAGCGCGCGAACGCGGGTGTTGAGCTCTACGCTGATCTCCTCGCCGAGGATGACGGAAACGGCGAGATCACCTGCGGGAAAGAAGCGCAGAAACCCCTCTCGACTAGAGCGCCGCGAGCTGCGAGTTCGGGACGTCGGTGATGAACATGTGGCCGGGGCTATGCGTGATCATGAACGGCGGCCGCGAGGCGAGTGCCACCGCTTGCGGTGTCACGCCGCAGGCCCAGAACACCGGAACGTCGCCGGGCTTGAACGCCTGCGCATCACCCCAGTCCGGCTTGGCGATGTCCTTGACGCCGATCGCCGCCGGATCACCGATGTGCACGGGCGCGCCGTGGGCGTTCGGAAAGCGAGCGCTCGCCGTCACCGCCTTCGAGAGCTGACTGCTCGCGATCGGACGCATGGAGACGACCATCGGCCCGTGGAACACGCCGGCCGGACGACACTGGACGTTCGTCCGCCACATCGCGACGTTCTTGCCCTGCTCGACGTGCCAGAGCCGGATGCCGGCGTCGAGCAGCGCCCACTCGAACGTGAACGAGCAGCCGAGGAGGAAAGCGACCAGGTCGTCGCGCCAGTACGGCGTGACGTCGGTGACCTCGTCGGCCACGACGCCATCCTTATATATGCGGTAGCGGGGGAGGTCGGTCCGGAGGTCGGCGCCAGGGGCCACGCCGACCGGCTCGGGCGATCCGACGTCGGTGACCTCGATCAGCGGGCACGGCCGCGGGTTGCGCTGGCAGAAGAGCAGGAAATCGTACGCGTGGTCCTTCGGCAGCACCGCGAGATTGGCTTGCACGAAGTTCTGCCCGAGTCCGGCCGTGATGCCGTTGAGCTTGCCACTCCGGATGTCGGCCCGGATCTCGCGCGGGTGTCGCGTGTCGATCGACATGGGTCATTCTACTATCAGCTCCGTTCACAGTGCACGACCGAGTGCATCGCCGAGTGCGCCGCGACCCGAGCCGCAGGGAGCGCGCCGGAGGCCAACGACGTCATGCGACGCTCATCGGCGCCGCGCTCCTAGCGCTGGCCCAACCGCGGCCAGACGTCCGGATTGACGAGGACGTCCGGACGCTCGCCGCGGAGCACGCGCAGCATCTCGCCGACGACCTGGACACCCATCTGGCGATTGGCCTCGTTGGTGACACCGGCCACGTGACACGACACGACGACGTTGGGGAGATTCAGGATCGGGTTGTCGAGCGCCGTCGGCTCCTGCTCGAATACGTCGATGCCAGCGGCACCGAGCTTGCCACGCGTGAGTGCTTCGAACACGGCGCGCTCGTCCTGCACGCCCCCGCGCGAGGTGTTGACGTAGATGGCGCCGTCTTTCATGAGCCCGAGCGTCCGCGCGTTGATCATGTGCTTCGTCTCGGGCGTCAGCGGCGTGTGGCAGGTCAGCACGTCGACCTGAGGCACGAGCGCCTCCAGGCTCGCCACCGGCTCGGCGCCGCGGCGGCGGACCTCGTCGGCCGGCACGTACTTGTCGTAGGCGAGCACCTTCATCCCGATCGCCCCGGCGAACTTGGACACGCGGCGGCCGATGTTGCCGATGCCGACGATGCCGAGCGTCTTGCCACCCAGCTCGGTGTTGCCGCCGGCGCGGTCGCCGCCGTGACCGCGGGCGCTCCAGTCACCGGCCCGCGTCCGCTTGTCGACGGTCACGATGCGCTTCGTGCACGCGAGCATCAGCATCAGCGCGTGCTCGGCCACGGCCTGCGAGTTCGATCCGGGCGCATGGACGACGGCGATGCCGAGCCGCGTGGCCGCCGGGATGTCGACGCTGTCGAGGCCGACACCATGTCGCCCGACGACCTTGAGCCGCTTGCACGCCTCCATGAGGCTGGCCGAGGAGCGCGGGCGGCCCCGGAAGAGGATGCCCTGAGCCTCCGCCGCCGTCTTGATCATGCCCTCCTCGGTCGGATCCTCGGTCAGGATCACGCGGCATTCGCGCTCGAGGATCGAGACCGCGTCCTCGTGGAGCGGGGCGCTGACGACGACGAGGGGCCGGGAATCGGCGGGCATGGACGCGTCTCCTTTCCGTTCTGTGGGCCGACCGCTACTTGCGGGCGACGAAGACCAGGCGCGGCGTGTCGAGCGAGAACGGCGTGCCGTCGAGCGCTCCGTACACGTCCACCTGACTCCAGCGCTCGGGACGGAGCATGGCGCGCAGCTCGTGGGCGGCGTAGAGACGGATCTCCGTCTCGCCTACCAGCTCACCGGTCGCCGCGTCGCCGGCTTCGTGGGGAAGACGCCACCAGCGCGCGTGCCAGCGGCTCGTGGTGGCGTCGAAGCGATTCTCGATGCGCAGCGTGCCGTCGTCCACCGGCAACCGCTCCTCCGGCGGCATCGCCCGGACGGAATGGTCGCGGTTGCGCGTGTCGAGCACGAACAAACCGCCCGGCTTGAGCGCGCGCCAGAACCGATCGAGGAGCAGGCGGTCCTCGTCGTCGGAGAAGTAACCGATGCTGGAGAAGAGGTTCACGGCGAGGTCGAACTCCCCCGAGAACTCCATGTCGCGCATGTCCTGGCACATGAGGCGCATCGTGACGCGCGCGCTCTTGGCCGCCGAGCGCGCCCGCTCGACCTCGGTCTCGTTGAAGTCCACGCCGGTGACGTGGTACCCGCGGCGCGCGAACTCCACGGAGTGCCGCCCGAAGCCGCAGGGCGCGTCGAGCACGGCCGTGCCGCGCGTGAGCCCGGTGCGCCCGAGGATCCACTGCACCGCACGCGCCGCGTCGGCCGGCGACTCCACGGCCTGCGAGATCGTCGGCCAGGCCTCGCGGAAGAAGCGCTCGCTCTGAAACATACGCGTTGGCGATTATAGCCGGCGGCCGGTGTGATATGGTTTGCCGCCATGAGCACGCTCGTCACCGGACCCTTTGGCTGCATCGGCGCCTGGGTCGTGCGAGACGACGCGCCTCCGCGGCCGGCCACGCATTATGGCGTCTACAAGGTCGCCAACGAGGAGACGGCTCGGATCTCCTGGGAGGAGCACACGATCCCCTCGATGGGATTCCGGCCGCTCACAGTGTACGGCCCCGGCGAGACTTCGGACTCACCGCCGATCCCACGCTCGCCATGAAGGCTGCCGTGCTCGGCCGCTCCTTCAAGATCCGCTGGGGCGGACGCACCGACCTCGTCTTCACCGAGGATGTGGCGCGGGCGCTCCTCGCCGCTTCGCGCTCGCGGCTCGACTGCGCCCGCGTCTACAACCTGCATGGCGCCTCCGCCGCCGTCACCGACGTCGTGCTCCTCATCGGCGATACGTGGCCGTCCGCCCGCGGGCTGCTGAGCCACGTGGAGGAGCCGATTCCCTTTCCCGACGCGCTCGACGATGCGCGCTACCAGAGGGACCTCGGGCCGGCGCTCGCGACTCCGCTCGAGGCCGGCGTGCGGCGCACACTGGAGGAGTTCGCTCGGCTCGAGAAAGAAGGCCGGCTCGACGCCCGGGAGCTGGGGTGAGCGGATACTCGGTGCGGTTGGCGACGCCCTCCGACGCCGAAGCCATCTGCCGCATCTACAACCAGGGGATCGAGGATCGCCTCGCCACGCTCGAGACCGAGCTGCGCACGCCGGACGAGCGACGCGCGTGGATGGCCGGCAAGAGCTCGCGCCACCCCGTCATCGTGGCCGAGAACGAGCGCGGGGAGGTCGTCGGCTGGGGAAGCCTGAACGCCTTCAACGCGCGCGACGCCTACCGTCACGTCGCCGACATTTCCGTGTACGCGGAGCGCGGCTATCGCGGCAAGGGCGTGGGCAGCGCGCTCCTCTCCCGCCTGATCGAGCTGGGCCGCCAGCACGGCTTCCACAAGCTCGTGCTGTCGGCGTTCCCGAACAACACCGGCGGCATGGCGCTGTACACCAAGCACGGCTTCCGCACCGTGGGGATCTACAAGGAGCAAGGCCAGCTCGATGGCCACTGGGTCGATACGATCGTGATGGAGAAGCTCTTGTAGGAGGAACGTATGAAGCGTTGGATGATTCTCGCCTCCGTCTCGCTCACCGTACTCACCGCCGGGGCCGTCTTCGCCGAGACCTGCCTCTCGCCCTACATCAAGAGCCTGCGGCAGCCCGAGAAGGTGATGTACCTGTGGACGCTGCCGGCCGGCACGGGCCCCGACTACCTGAGCGTCGTCGACGTGAACCTGGCCTCACCGACCTACGGGAAGATTCTTCGCAAGGTCGAGGTCGGCTCCAGCGGCAACGAAGCCCATCACATGGGCTTCACCGACGATCGCACCAAGATCTGGGCGGCCTCGCTGAACACGAGTCGATTCTTCATCTTCGACGTCGGCGGCGATCCCATGAATCCCCGCCTCGTGCGCACGGTCGACGACGTCCCGCGCGTGACCGGGCTCAGCGGCCCTCACACGCCGTATGCCATTCCCGGCCGCATCCTGATCAGCATGGCGTCGGGACCGGAGGGCACGGGACCGGGCGGCCTCGCCGAGTTCACCAATGACGGCGAGTTCATAGCGAGCTACAAGACGCCGAACCATCCCTACGAGACGGTGGTGAAGCCGGAGTTCAACCGGATGATCACCTCGAGCTGGGTGGCCCAGCGCACGTTCATGAGCCCGCTCAACACGTGGGACCCCAAGGACTTCTCCAGCTCACTGCTGGTGTGGGACCTCAAGGCACGTAAGGTGATCCAGGAGCTGAAGGGCGATCCCATCCCGCTGGCCGCGCGCTGGATGCTGAAGCCCAATGCCACCTACGGCTACAACATCAGCAACGGCGGCGACTCGATCTGGATGTTCCGGCGCCAGAACGACGGGACGTTCACGTATCGCAAGGTCGCGGACGTCGGCAAGGGCTGCCTGCCCGGTGACCTGCGCCAGTCGCCGGACGACCGCTACCTCTACGTGAGCTGCATCGGTGGCAGCGAAGTGCAGGCCTGGGACGTCACCACGCCGGACAAGCCGCGCCTGCACGACACCGTCGGCGGCATCGTCCAGGCCAACATGATGCACGTCACGTTCGATGGCCGCCGGCTCTACGTGACGAACTCGGCCATCAGCAGCATCGACTACTCGCCTCGGTACGCGCTTCGTCTCATCCGCATCGGGCCCGACGGCAGGATGAAGCTCGATCCTCTCTTCGCGCTCGATTTCTCGCAGGCGCCCGACGGCCCCGCGCGCCCGCACGACATGCTCCTGAATTAGTTTCATGGGGGGCCCCCGAAATGGCCCCCCAAACCCCCCACGTTCGGAGCGCCCCGCCGGAGCCCGCGACGTTCTCGATATCCTCCGGCGTGCTACAGTCTCCCCGCTCTGGCGGAATACGTCACTGCCCAACGATGAGGCAACCGAGTTCAGGAGGCTCTATGCGGCGCTCAGGATTTCTTCGCACCGTTCTGCTTCTCACGCTCGCCGTCGCGCTGACCGCGACCACGGCGCCGGCGCAACAGACCAAGCCGCCCGTGGTCGTCGCGCTGGTCGCCGCCATGTCGGGCGGCTCGGCGCTCTCGGGCGAGGCGATCAAGCGCGGGCTCAGCGTCGCCATCGACGAGATCAACGCCAAGGGCGGCGTGCTGGGTGGACGCAAGATCGAGCTGGTCATCCGCGACGAGGAGGGCAACCCCGGCAAGGGCGTGACGGCTGCGCGCGACGTCATCGAGCGCGAGAAGGCGGTCGTGGTGTTCGGCGGAATCCACTCCCCGGTCGGCCTGGCGATGCTGCCCGTGTTCCACGAGCTGAAGGTGCCGTACGTCGGTCCCTGGGCCGCGGCGACCGGCATCACCCGGAACGGCCGGAACCCCAACTTCATGTTCCGCGTCTCCGCCAACGACGACATCGTCGACCATTTCCTCGCCAAGCACGTGACCGACAAGCTCGGCAAGAAGAAGCCGGGCATCATCCTCGAGAACACGCCGTGGGGCGCCAGCAACCAGGAAGGCCTCACCAAGTGGTTCGGCCAGCTCGGCGCCCAGCCCGTCGGGTTCGAGAAGTTCAATTGGGGCGACCCCGACATGAGTCCCCAGCTCCTGCGCCTCCGGAACGGCGGCGCCGACGCCATCGTCCTGGTGGCCAATGCCCCCGAGGGCGCGCAGGTGGTGAAGAGCCGGGCCAAGATCGGCTGGGACGTGCCCACCATCTCGCACTGGGGGATCAGTGGCGGGCGCTTCGCCGATCTGACCGGTGAGCTCTCGGAATCGGTCGTCTTCGTGCAGACCTATTCGTTCTTCGGCAAGCAGAGCGACGTGGGCGATCGTGTGATCTCGGCGCTGAAGGCCAAGTACGGCATCAAGGGCCCCGAGGACATCCTGGCGCCGGTCGGTACCGCCAACGCCTACGACGCCATGCACCTGGTGGGCCTGGCGATCGAGAAGGCCGGGGCGGCCGACGGCGTCAAGATCCGCGACGCGCTCGAGAACCTCGGCGAATACCGCGGCCTCATCAAGACCTACAAGCATCCGTTCACGGCCGACGAGCACGACGCGCTGAACGAGAAGGACTACGTGCTCGTCACGTGGAAGCAGGGCAAGATCGTCCCCGTGACGATGAAGTAGCCCCTGCGATAAGAGGGTTTGGGGGATCCGCGACGGATCCCCCAAGTCCACATGTTCGCGCAGCTCCTCTTCAGCGGCCTCGCCCTCGGCAGCATGTACGCGCTGGTAGCGCTCGGCTACAACATCACCTACGCGACGAGCAAGACGGTCAACTTCTCCCAGGGCCAGTCCGTGATGGTGGGGGCTGTCGTCGCGTACGCGCTCTACGTGAGCGCAGGATGGCCCTTTGCTCTCGCCCTCGCGGTCACGCTGGTCGCGCTGGCCGTCGTGGGTGTCCTCGTCGAGCGCATCGCCGTCAGGCCGTTCCTTCGCTCGGCGTCGATCGCCTGGCTGCTGGCCACGATCGCGCTCGGGATCATCGCCGAGAACGTCACGATGATCCTCTTCGGCAAGGACGCGCGCGCGTTTCCCTCGGCGCTCGCGACGACGCCGTGGATGATCCTCGGCGCCGGCGTCTACCCCCACGAGCTCCTGGTGCCGGTGGTCGGGATCGCCCTCATGGTGGCGGTCGAGCTCGGCTTCCGCCGGACGCTCGCCGGCAAGGCGCTACTCGCCGTGGCCTTCAGCCACGAGGCGGCCGGCCTCATGGGGATCGACGTCAATCGCACGATCACCGCGGCCTACGCCCTGTCGTCCCTTCTCGCCGGCGTCGCCGGCGTGCTCCTGGCGCCGCTCCTCAACGTCTCGGCCACGATGGGCACGACGATCGGCCTCAAGGCGTTCGCCGTCGCGATCATCGGCGGCATGGAAAGTCCGCGCGGCATCATCGTGGCTGGCTTCCTGTACGGGATCTTCGAGGCGATCGTGGCCGGATATCTCGGGACGGGCGTCCGCGAGATCCTCGGCTTCGGTCTCGTCATCGTCGTCCTGCTGCTGCGGCCGTGGGGGCTCTTCGGCGCGCCGGCGCTACGGCGCGTGTAACGTGACCGGCGCCGGGCGTCTCGTCGTCGCGCTCGGGCTCGTCGCCGCCGCCGGCGTCCCGCTGGCGACGTCGAACACGTATTACCTGTTCATCGCGATGCTGATCGGCATCAGCATCGTCGTGACGACCGGGCTCAACATCCTTGCCGGTGCCTCCGGGCAGGTCTCACTCGGCCAGGCCGGCTTCTATGCCCTGGGGGCCTATGCGTCGGCGATCATCACCACGCGGCTCGGCCTCGGCTTCTGGATTGGGCTGCCCGCGGCCATCGTGCTGGGCGCCGCGGTGGGCGTGGTGCTGGCGCTGGCCTCCCTGCGCGTGAGCGGGCCCTACCTGGCGATGGTGACCATCGCGTTCGGCATCATCGTGGAGCACGGCCTCATCGAGTGGGACGCGCTCACCAAGGGCTTCGGCGGCATCGCGAGCATCCCGCGGCCGCGGCTCGGAGCGCTCGAGCTGACGTTGCCGTTCTACTACTACGTGGTCGCGCTGACCGTCGTCGTGAGCCTGCTGCTCGCCCGCAACCTGGAGCGCTCGGCGTGGGGCCGCGCGCTCGTGGCCGTCCGCGACAGCGAGATCGCCGCCGAGGCGGTCGGGCTCAATCCCTACTGGGTGCGTACCGTCGCCTTCACCCTGTCGGCGGCCTTCGCCGGAGCCGGTGGGTGCCTCTACGCGCATCTCGCCGGCTTCGTCAGTCCCGACTCGTTCACGATGCAGACGTCGATCCTCTTCCTGCTCATCGTGCTGTTCGGCGGCCTCGGACGCGTGACGGGGCCGCTCGTCGGATCGATGGTCCTCATCGTGCTGCCTGAGCTGCTCCATCGCTTCTCGGACTATCGCCTCGTGATGTACGGCGTGCTGCTGCTGGGGAGCATCTATTTCCTGCCTCAGGGGGTCGTGGGGGCGCTCTCTACTTGGCGGCGATCTCGAACACCCTATGATCGTCGTGCTGAGGGGGGACCCTTCGTCCCCCCTCAGACTCCCCTTTTTGCGCGATCCGCGACCGAGGTTCCGCCATCCGTGTCCGGCGATTCTTCAGCGCCGACCCTTGTCGCGAAAAGTCTCGAGATGAGGTTCGGTGGACTCCTCGCGCTCGCCGACGCCGACGTCACGCTCGCGCCCCGGAGCGTCCACGGCCTGATCGGTCCCAACGGAGCCGGGAAGACGACGTTGCTCAACATCCTCTCGGGCTACTACCGACCGACGTCGGGCACCGTGACCATTGGCGAGCGCGCCCTGGATGATCTGGCGGCGCACGGCATCGCCCGGGCCGGGATCGCACGGACGTTCCAGACCACGCAGCTCTTTGAGTCCATGACCGTCGCCGACAACGTCCGCGTCGGCCTCGCCGGCGAGGCCACCGGAAGCCTGGCGAGCACGCTGCTCGGGCTTCCCGTCGGCCGGCGGCGCGAGCGCGATCTGCGCGCCGAGGCGATCGGGCTGCTGGCCTTCGTCGGCTACGACGGCGACCCTGACGAGCTCGCTCGCAACCTGCCCTTCGGCGTCAAGCGCCTCGTGGAGATCGCCCGCGCCATCGCGCGGCGACCCACCGCCCTGCTCCTCGACGAGCCGGCGGCCGGCCTGGCCCAGTCGGAGATCGAGCGCCTGGCCGAGCTGATCGCGCGGATCCGCGATACCGGCATGGCCGTCCTCCTGGTTGGACATCACGTGGACCTCGTCATGGGGATCTCGGACCGGGTGACGGTGCTGAACTACGGGCGACGCATCGCCGTCGGCACACCGGCCGAGGTCCAGCGAGATCCCGCCGTGGTCGAAGCGTATCTCGGCCAGGTGGGGCGCGCGCGACGCGCCGCTCCCGGCGAACCCGCTCGTGCCGCGACGGGCGAAACGATTCTCGAAGTCCAGAACCTGGGGGTGGCGTACGCCCGGATGGAAGTCGTGAGCGACGTCGGCGTGACGGTGCGGCGCGGCGAGCTGGTGGTGATCATCGGCGCCAACGGCAGCGGCAAGACCACCACGCTCAAGACCATCGCCGGTCTGCTGGCGCCGCGGCGGGGCACCATCGCGTTCGAGGGCCAGGACATCACGCGGCGGCCATCGCACTGGATCGCGCGTCACGGGATCGCCCTCGTGCCCGAGGGTCGCATGGTCTTCCCGGAGCTGACCGTCCTCGACAACCTCCGTCTGGGCGCGTACGGCCGCCGCGACGCCGAGGTCGGCGTCGATGTCGAGCGCGCCTTCACGCGGTTCCCCGTGCTTCGCGATCGCAAAGCGCAGCTCGCCGGAACACTGTCGGGCGGCGAGCAGCAGATGCTGGCGATCGCGCGTGGGCTCATGGCGCGGCCGCGGCTGCTCCTGCTGGACGAGCCGTCGCTCGGCCTGGCGCCGCGCCTCGTCGCGGAGGTCTGGGCGGCGCTCGCCGCGCTGCGAGATGAAGGCCTGACGTTGCTGGTCGTCGAGCAGATGGCGGAGGTGGCCCTCGAGAGGGCCGACCGCGGGTACGTGCTGGAGCATGGACGCATCGTCCTGGCCGCCGCCGCCGGCGACCTGCTGCGCGACGAGCGCGTCGCGCGCGCCTATCTCGGCCGCGAGCGCGGCCGGCCTGTCGCTCCCGAGTCTCGTGGTATATCGTGACGTCCATCCTCGATCAGGAGGCCTTCATGAAACGATCCCTTGTTACCGTCTGCATCCTCGCGCTGCCCATCGCCGTCGCCCTGCTGACGGCCCGCTCCAGCACCGCGGGACCCGAGAAGATCGAGTTCCCGGCGAACTGGGAGCAATACGTTCTCTACACGATCGTCGATCGCTACGACGTGAAGCAATACCGTGAGCTGTACGCGTCGTCGCAAGAGGCGGTGGACGCCATGAAGCGAGGCCAGCCGCTTCCCGACCGCACCGTCCTCGTGCTCGTGCAGTACAAGGCGCAGGCGGACGCTCAGGGCAATCCGCTGAAGAACGCGAGCGGGCGATTCCTGAAGGGCGATCGCATCGGCTTCACGGTGATGGAGAAGCGCCAGGGCTGGGGTGCCGAGTATCCGGGCGACCTCCGCAATGGCGAGTGGGAGTATTCCGCCTTCGGCACCGACGGCCGGTTCAACGCGAACGCGAATTACACGGGCTGCTTCCAGTGCCACAAGCCCCACGAGAAGCAGGACTTCGTGATCTCGCTGGCCGGTCTGATGGGCGGCGGCGGCACCACTGGCACGGGCGCGCCCGACGTCCGCATCAGCGGGTTCTCCTTCGGGCCACCCCGGCTCACGGCGGCGCCGGGCCAGGCCGTGATGTGGATCAACAACGACGACTCACCGCACCAGATCACGCTGACTGCCAGCAAGGCACGTGGCCCTGTGTTGACCAAGGGGCAGTCCTACTCGCATACGTTCGCGGCCGCCGGGACCTACGACTACGTCTGCGGCCTCCACCCGAACATGAAGGGCCAGGTCGAGGTTATTTCACGCTGAGACTGAGGCCGTCGGGCTGCAGGAAAGCGGCCGCTCCGTACAGCACGCGCCCCACGATACAGAACCAGGCGAAGCGATCCGGATCGCCGTCCGAGCAGCGCCGGGCGGCGACGCGCGGCTCTCGGTCGGGGACGGTCGTTGGCGCCGGCGACGGCGGCGTGGTCGAAGCGCAGCCGCCGATCAATAAGGCGGCGAGGAGCGGGCCGATGTGACGTCACATGTCACCGGCGAGTCTAGCACTCGGGCGTGTCCGCGCGGACCGGAGCGTGTCGGCGCACACGCAGAGATCAATTCGGGGCCAGGGTCGTAATTATTTGCCTCGCCTGATCACCGACTCCGCCTAAGTCCCGTCACGCCGGTGCGATCAATCGATGACCTCGTCCGCGCGCAGCAGAACTTCCTGCGGAATCGAGAGCGCAAGTGCCTTTGCGGTGCGAAGGTTGACGCTCATATGCAGAGTATTGGGCTGCTCCACGGGCAGGTCGGCGGGCTTCGCTCCCTTTAGGATCTTGTCCACGTACGCCGCCGCCCGGCGGTAATTCTGCGAGAGATTCGGTCCGTAGCTGAGCAACGCGCCGGCCTCCACGTTCTCACGGAACACGGAGAACGCAGGTAGGCGATGCTTCATGGAGAGTTGCGCGATTATCGCGCGATGCTGCAACAAGGCGCCGTCGGCAGGCGTGATGATCGCTTGCACGTGTTCGCTCACCGCGGCGGCGAACGCCCCGTCGAGATCGCGCGCACTGCGCGCCGTGACGAATATGGCCTGCAGACGATGTTGCATCGCTGCCGCCTGTTGGATCCTCTTCGCTGCGGCGGAGGAATCCGGGTTGTCTGGGTTGAGCAGCGCGGCAAAGCGCGATGTTTTTGGCAGGATTGTGCGCAGCAGCTCGATCTGTTTGACGGATACGTCGATCGCGAGATTCGCCAGACCCGTGATGTTGCCGCCGGGATGCGAAAGGCTCTTGATGAAGCCGTGGTCGACTGGATCTGGCGCGGAAATCATGACCACCGGGATCGTGCGCGTCGCATGCTGCGCGGCCTTGATCGCCGGCGGATTGCCGGCGACGATGATGTCGACATTCATATGCGCCAATTCCGCCGCCATGCCGGGAAACAGCTCGTATTTGCCGTCGGCGAAACGCCATTCGATGAGGATGTTCTTCCCCTCCACGTAACCGAGATCGCTCAGCCCGCGCAGAAAAGCGCCGAGCAGGTTGCGGTCCACGGAGGACTCGCGCGAGCGCTGATAGAGGAATCCGATTCGCCAGACTTTTTCCTGCTGCGCAAGCGCGGCAGGCGCGCCGAGCAGAGCGGTGACGGCGGCGAGAACGCGAATTACGCGACGGCGATGCAATGGGCCCCCCGTACGGTTTGCAAAGATTATACGCGGGCGAAATCCGGCCCTGATCCTCAATTCACATAGTGGGTTGCGTACTTGCCGCCCATCGCGACGATACCGAAGGCGGAGCCGGCGATGTCGAAGTTTGAACGAGAAGTGCTGGTTGATCGCCGGCGTGTCGCGCGGGAAGCGCTGCAGCGGATCGCGCGTGTCGATGGCGTTGCGCCAAGCACGACCACAGCGTCTCGAACCGACTCGCCCGACTGGATCACGGCGAGCGTGTTCTGGATGCTTGGTCTCGAGATCGAAGGCGATCTCCGACTCGCGCATCAGGTAGCGCGCCGAGTCGATGAGGGCGTGCCCGCGCGATCTTGATCTGCACCGCCTGGAACTCGCTTACCTTGGCGCCTGTATACGTGCCGATGCGTGTCCTGAACGAGGCGGTGACGTGCTCCAGCGCGCCTTCCGACGCGCCGAGCGCGCTAGTCGACAGCGGATGACAGCGAGGCGGCTCTGCAGAACGTGCTCTCCGGAGCCGACGTCGTCGTCACCGCGGAGCGGCACCGACCACGGCGCCCACGATCGCCCCGTAGGCCAGATGGGCGATCACGGTGACGATCGGCGTCGCGCGTCCATAATTGAGCAGCATGAAGCCGGGCGGCTCGAGCAGTGGTGACGAATCCGCCGCGGTGAACGGCGTGCCCATCCTCGGATGGATGGCGGGGAGCAGCACGTTGGCGAGCGCGCTGCCGGCGAACAGCGAGTGGAGCAGACCGAACGTCATCCCGAGCCGCCAGCCGGCGCGCCCGATCACGAGGAACATCGCGTAGTACACGAGCGAGAAGGCCATCCCGGCCACGAAATGAAGGCCGTAGCCGAGGACCTTGGCCCTCGTGCGGTCGTCGGTGAAAGCCGTCCCGAGCAGGAACGGGATGTCGATGCGCGTCAGGCGGAGCTGACTGGCGCCGCTCAGCGCGGTGGTCAACACCAGGGTGCCCGCGAAGCCTCCGGCCAGCGCCGCCCACACGCTCATGACGGAAGCCGGGCGATGGCGGCGGCCGCGCTGATGATGGCCAGGTGCACCAGCCCCTGGGGAAAATTCCCGAGGAATTCGCCGCTCGCCGGATCGAGCTCCTCCGAGAAGAGTCCGACGTCGTTCGCCAGGGCGAGCGCCGCGTCCATCGAGCGCGCCGCGTCGTCGCGGCGTCCGGCCAGCGCCAGGGCCTCGGCGAGCCAGAACGAGCAGCACACGAAGACGCCTTCGGCGCCGGCGAGCCCGTCCTCGCCCGTGTAGCGATAGACGAGCGCCCCCCGGCCGAGCTCGCGGCGCACGGCTTCGATCGTGCCGGCGAGGCGAGGCGACGTCGGTTCGTCGTACCGCATGATCGGCATCATCAGAAGGCTCGCGTCCAGCTCCTCACGACCGGCGTACCGGACGTAGCTGCCGAGCCGCTCCGACCAGCAGTGGTTGTCGATGAAGGCTCGGATCGCCGCCGCCTCGGTGAGCCAGCGCTGCCGGCGCCGGTCGGACAGATGACCGGTCTCGGCGAGCTGCGCCGCTCGATCGAGCGCAACCCAGCACATGGCCTTGGACTCGGTGAAGTGTTGGGGCTCCATCCGCACTTCCCAGATTCCCGCGTCCGGCTCGCGCCAGTGGTCGGCCACGAAGTCGGCGAGCTCCGCGAGCTGGTTCATCGTGTCGCGGTCGATCCGGGCGCCGCGTCGCACGTATCCGAGGGCGGCGTCGAGCAGCTCGCCGAACGTGTCGAGCTGAAGCTGGTCGGCGGCGGCGTTGCCGATACGCACCGGCCGCGAGCCGCGGTAGCCGCTCAGATGATCGAGCACGCGCTCGGGCACGTGGGCGCCGCCGTCGAGCCGATAGAGCACCCGCAAGCGAGGCGACGTCAGTCGCGTGGCGTGCATGAACCACCAGAAGAACGACGTCGCCTCCTGACGACAGCCGAGCTGGAGGAGCGCCTCGATCGTGAAGGAGGAGTCACGGATCCAGCAGTAGCGGTAGTCCCAGTTGCGCTCGCCGCCGATCGCCTCCGGCAGCGACGTGGTCGGCGCGGCCGTGATGGCGCCGGATGGTGCGAAGACGAGCAGCTTCAGCCCCAGCGCGCTCCGCACGACGGCATCGCGCCAGGGGCCGGCGTACGTGAGCTGCCCCGACCACCGCTCCCAGAACGCCGCGGTGGTGTCGAGCCGAGCTTCGACGTGGGCGCGTGGGGGGAAGACGAGCGGCTCGTTGCAGGTGGCGATCACGCCCAGGAGGGCCCGATGTCCGGCCGCCATCTCGAACCGCCCGCTCACGCCGCCGTCGCGAATCTCCGGAGCTCCCGCGTCCCAGCTCCCAAACGCGACGCCGTCGGCGCCATGGCTGGCCACCGGAATCTCGCCGCGACGTTCGAGGCGCGCGCGCCGTCCGTAATCGAAGCGCGGCGTCGCTCGCCACCGCATCGCGACGCGGCCGCTCAGGCCTTCGACTCTGCGCGCCAGCTCCCGCAACGGACCGAGGTTGGCATCGGGCAGCGTCATCGCGTCGGTGACACGGACGCGGCCGCTGGTGGTGGTGAACGTCGTTTCCAGAACGTTGGTGCCGGGTCGGTAGCGTCGCGTCGTCTCGTAGCGCTCGGTGGGGCACAGCTCGAAGCTGCCGCCGCGCTCGGCATCGAGGATCGCGGCGAAGACGCTGGGCGAATCCATGTTGGGCAGGCACAGCCAGTCGATGGCTCCATCCCTGGCCACCAGCGCCACCGTCCGGCCATCGCCGATCACCGCATAGTCGCGAATCGGCACATACCGACCCATAGGTTCCAGTGTACCGACCCGCTCGCAAAGCGAAGAGGGGGGTCTGGGGGGAAGCGGTACGGGTCCCCCAGCTTATCTCACGGCATCAGCACGGCCTTCGCATACTCCGCGGGCGGTGCCGTGAGCAGCTCGCGGAAGACGCGCGCGCCTTCGTCGAGCGTGAACGGACGCACCCACGGGGCCACGTCGATCCGGTGGTGGGCGAACAGCCCGATCGCGGTCTCGATATCGCGCGCGGTCACCGCGTACGAGCCGGTGATCCGTCGTTCGCCCAGCACGACCTCCCGCCCGGGAAGCTCGGTGGCATCGCCGTGGAGCCCGATCCACACGACCTCGCCGCCGGGGCGCACCATCTCGACGGCCGCGCGACGGGTGACGCCGGCGCCCACGGCATCCACGACGACGTCGGCCATCGCGCCTCGCGTGCTGTCGCGCAGCTCGGCGACGACGTCCTGGCGCGTCGGGTTGAAGACCGGCTCGGCGCCCACGGCATGCGCCATCTGCAGCCGTGCCTCGTTCGTGTCCACCGCGATCAGCGTGAGCGCGCCGCCCGCGCGAGCGACCTGCAAGGCCAGCAGCCCGATGGCCCCGCAGCCGATCACGACGACGACCTCGGGAAAGCGAACGGTCACGAGTGACCACACGTGGACGGCGTTGGCCAGCGGCTCGATCAGCGCGCCCTCGAGCGGCCCCACCCGCTCGGGCAGTGGGAAGAGCACGGAGGCCGGCGCGGCCACGCGCTCGGCGAACGCGCCGGGGCGGTTCATCCCGAAGATCTGGCGCTGCGGACAGAGATGGGTGGCGCCCGCCCGGCACGACCTGCACCGTCCGCACGGGATCACCGACGACGCGGCGACGCGATCGCCCACCTTCACGTCCTGGACGCCGGGGCCGAGCTCCTCGACTTCACCACAGAACTCGTGACCGAGGATCACGGGCGGGGTGCGGCGCGGGCTGCGCGAGGCGACCGCCTCTAGCTCGGAGCCGCAAATGCCGACGGCGGCCACGCGAAGCACGACGTCGCCCGGGGCGGGGCGCGGGCCGGGGACGGTACGGACCTCCAGGGTATCCCAGGCCGAGTAGACGAGCGCCTTCACGCCCCTAGACGGCGCGCAGGCGACCGGCGACGTCGAACGCGAGGGGGGCGGGATCGCCCAGCGGCGTGAGGTCGGAGCGGCGGGCCACGTCCGGAAGGTAGGCCTCCGACACTTCGATCTCGCCGAGCATCAACGTGTTCTTGATCCGGATGACCCGCGCCTTCTCGGGCGGCGTCAGTCCGATGCAGGAGAGCGCCGTCTCGATGGCCTCCCGATCGGTGTCATACGTGGCCGGGATCTTGGCGCCGTTGGGCGTGCAGGCGGTGATGCAGTTGATGAGCGTCGGCTTCATGTCGATCTTCTCCACGAGCCGGCGCGTGGTGAAGTCGGCGTTGCCGATGCCGGTGGCGTTCCCGTAGCTCTCGTCGGTGAGCTCGAGAGCGACGATCCAGAGGATCTTGGGATCGTTGGGGAACGGCTCGTGCGGGTTCGATGGCCGCCCGATGACGTTGGTGTCCATACCCGAGCCCGAGATATTCTTGCCGATCTGCTCGACGACCAGGACGTCGATCGGCGAGAAAGGCAGGCGCGCCATCCACTCGCGCGCGTCCTTGAGCAGGCGGCGCTCGCCGTCCTCGAGATTCGCGGCGTTGAAGGCTTCGATCCGCGCCGTCTCGTCGTATCCGTTCTCGACGATCCCGACGCCGAAGCCGATGCGCGCTCTGGCCAGCATCTCCCGCCCGACCGACGTGATCACCTTCTCGTAGCCGTGGTGGATGTTGGCCCGGTGGTACTGGATGGCGCCCTGGTACTTGCCGAGCCCGATCGTCATCATCTTGAAGAGACCGGATTCGATCGAGCCCTTGAAGTCGGTGTGGGGTTTGACACGATTGACGAGGCCGATCCAGTCCGCCTGCGACGCGTACGTGTCGAGCCACACGGGGAGGCCGAGCGCTTCACCGACCTGCACGACATCCATGGTCGCGCGCACGGGACAGCCCATCGTGGCTTCGGTGATGCCGTAGTGCTCGAGGACCGAGAGCTGGCCCTCGGGCGTGCCACCACCGTGGCTGCCCATGGCTGGGAAGACGAACGGGCGGGCGCCGAGGTCCTTGAGGGCCCGCACGGTGGCGCCGACGATGACGTCGATGTTGGCGATGCCCCGGCTGCCAGCACCGACCGCGACGGTGTCACCGCGCTTGATCGGCAGGCCGGCGGCGGCCAGGGCATCCGCCACCGAGCGGGGGATGTCGGCGACGCGTGGCCGAGAAAAGGTCTGGCGCACGCGCACCATTCGGGGGAGTGACATACGGGGATTTTACCCCGGCAATTGTGGTATATACAGGCAGTTTCGATGCCTGCCGCTCTCCGACGAATCGCTCTCGTGCTCGCGCTCGTGGCCGCCGCTGGGTGCGGTTGGCTCAAGCCGCAGGCCACTCCCATTCTGCCCGCCGAGGAGCTCTATCAGCTGGGGGAGAATCAGCTGAACGAGAAGCGGTACGAGGACGCACGGAAGTCCTTCACGAAGATCGTCGAACGCCATCCCAATTCCTCCTACGCGCCGCGGGCGCGCTTCCTGCTCGGCGAAGCCTTCTACCGCGATGCCGAGTTCGACAAGGCCGTCAAGGAATTCGAGACGTTCCTGTCCTTCTACCCGCGCCATCAGATCGCCGATCTCGTGCAGTATCGGCTGGCCATGGCGTACTACGACCAGGTCAAGCCGATCGAACAGGATCAGACGCTGGCCAAGAAGGCGCTGGAGGCGTTCAAGACGGTGGTGAAGCAGTATCCGGAGAGCCGCTACGCCACCGACAGCCTGGCCAAGATCGACATCTGCCGCGGGCGCCTCGCACAGAAAGAGGTGTGGGTGGCCGCCTACTACATCAACCAGGGCAATCCGAGCGCGGCCCGCCAGCGTCTCGAGCTGGTCCTCAAGGACTATGTGCGCACGCTCGTATACCCCGAGGCGCTCTGGCTGCTGGCCGAGGTGAACAACGCCGAGGGCAAGCCCGACGCGGCCAAGGAGTTGTTGAACCGTCTTGCCGCCGAGTTCCCCTACACCGATTTCGGTCGGCGCGCCGCCCAGCGGCTCTCGGCTCAACGGTAACGCCGATGGTCCGGAGATAGTCATGCACGACATCGTCGATCTTCGCTCCGACACGCTCACGCTGCCGACGCCCGAGATGCGCGACGCCATGGCGCGCGCCGAGGTCGGCGACGACGTGTGGGAGGAGGACCCCACCGTCAAGCGCCTGGAAGCCATGGCCGCGGAGCGCACGGGCAAGGACGCCGGCCTCTTCGTGGCGTCGGGGACGCAGGGCAACCTCCTCTCCGTGTGGAGCCAGACGCAGCCGGGCTCGGAGGTCGTCCTCGATCTCGACTGCCACATCTTCAACAACGAGGTGGCCGGGGCGTCGGTCATCGGCGGCGTGCAGATGCGCGCGGTGAAAACCGCGCGGGGGTTCCTCAGCCCCGACCAGGTCCGCGAGTCGCTGCGGCCCGCCAACATCCACATCCCGCCCACGAGCCTGGTGTGCATCGAGAACACGCACAACCGTCACGGCGGGACCTGCTGCACACCCGAGGAGATCGCCGCGGTGGCGGCCGTCGCCCACGGCGCCGGCGTTCCCGTCCACCTGGACGGCGCGCGGCTCTTCAACGCGGCCGTCGCCCTCCGGCGTGACGCACGCGATTTCACGCGCGACGTCGACACCGTTACGTTCTGCCTCTCCAAGGGCCTGGGCGCTCCGGTGGGCTCGGTGATCTGCGGCCGCCCCGAGGTCGTGACGCGGGCCCGGCGCCTGCGCAAGATGCTGGGGGGTGGCATGCGGCAGGCCGGCATCATCGCGGCGGCCGGCATCGTGGCCCTCGAGCGGATGGTGGGGCGGCTGGCCGACGACCACGTGAACGCGCGGACGCTGGCCGAGGGCGTGGCCAAGCTGCCCGGCATCCGCATCGACCTCGGCAGCGTGCAGACGAACATCGTCATCTTCGCCGTGGGCGCCGTCCCAAAGCGCACGGCCGAGGCGGCGACGCAGGAGATCGTGCAGGGCTGCGCCGCCCGCAAGGTGAAGGTCCACGCCATCGGCCCGACGGCCATTCGCTGCGTGACCCACAAGGACGTGGACGCCGACGACATCCGGCGAGCGCTCGAGGCCATCGCCGAGATCACGAGGGGCTGGTAGGAGAACCCATGGCCGAGCGACTGCTCGACGTCAGAGGCCTCAAGACCTACTTCTTCACCGACGAGGGCGTGATCCGCGCCGTCGACGGCATCGACCTCTACATCAAGCCCGGCGAGACGCTGGGTGTGGTGGGCGAGTCGGGCTGCGGCAAGAGCGTGACCGCCCTCAGCATCATGCGGCTGATCGCCCAGCCGCCCGGCCGCATCGTCGAAGGCCAGATCCTCTACAACGGCCGGAACCTCCTGGACCTGCCGCCGGCGCAGATGCGCAAGATCCGCGGCAAGGAAATCGCGATGATCTTCCAGGAGCCGATGACCTCGCTCAATCCGGTCTTCACGGTGGGCGAGCAGATCGCCGAGGCCATTCGGCTCCACGAGGGCCTGGGACGCCGCGACGCCATGGACAAGACGGTGGAGATGCTGCGGATCGTGCACATTCCCAACGCCGAGCGCCGGGTGAAGGAGTATCCGCATCAGCTCTCGGGCGGCATGCGGCAGCGGATCATGATCGCGATGGCGCTCTCCTGTAACCCCAAGCTCCTCATCGCCGACGAGCCGACCACCGCGCTCGACGTCACGATCCAGGCCCAGATTCTCGAGCTGCTCAACGAGCTGAAGGCGCGCTTCAACATGGCGGTCATGCTCATCACCCACGACATGGGCGTGATCGCCGAGACGGCCCAGCGCGTGGTCGTCATGTACGCCGCCCAGGTGGTGGAGGAAGCGTCGGTCAGTGAGCTCTTCAAGGAGCCCCTGCACCCCTATACGCAAGGACTGCTGCGCTCGATTCCGCGCATCGACCTGGCCGCCACCCAACGCCGCAAGCTCGACACGATTCCGGGCACGGTGCCGACGCTGCGGGGCGAGGTGAAGCCGGGTTGCCGGTTCGCGCCGCGTTGCCAGTTCGTGAAGCCCCAGTTCTACGAGAGCACGCCGCCGCTCAAGGAAGTGCGGCCCGGCCACAAAGTGGCCTGCTTCCTCTACTGAGGAGCGCGACGATGGCCGAGTCTCTTCTCCGCGTTCGCAATCTCCGAAAATACTTCCCGATCCGGGGCGGCCTCCTCTCGCGCGAGGTGGCGCGCGTGCACGCCGTCGACGACGTGTCGTTCGACATCATGCGGGGTGAGACGCTGGGCCTCGTCGGCGAGTCGGGCTGTGGCAAGTCGACCACCGGGCGGTCCATCCTGAGATTGATCGAGCCGACCTCGGGCGAGGTGTGGTTCGAGCAGAAGAACGTCACGACGCTCGACAAGCGATCGCTGCGGGCCCTCCGGAAGGAGATGCAGATCATCTTCCAGGACCCCTACGCCTCGCTGAATCCTCGGATGACGGTGGGATCGATCATCGGCGAAGCCCTGGTGATCCACAAGCTGGCGCCGAACCGGCGGGCCCGCGAGGAGCGCGTCATCCAGCTCCTCGAGACCGTCGGCCTCTCGGCCGATCACCTGCGGCGCTACCCTCACGAGTTCTCGGGTGGCCAGCGGCAGCGCATTGGCATCGCGCGGGCGCTCGCCGTCAGCCCCAAGCTCATCGTGGCCGACGAGCCGGTGTCGGCCCTCGACGTGTCGATCCAGGCCCAGATCATCAACCTGCTGGAGGACCTGCAGGCCAAGTTCGGGCTCACGTACCTCTTCATCGCCCACGACCTGTCGGTCGTCGAGCACATCTCCACGCGCGTCGCCGTCATGTACCTGGGCAAGATCGTCGAGATCGCGCCGGCCAAGGAGCTCTACACCAACCCGCGGCATCCCTACACGGAGGCGCTGCTCAGCGCGGTGCCGATCCCCGACCCGACGGTGAAGCGCAAGCGCATCATTCTCGAGGGCGACGTGCCGAGCCCGATCAACCCGCCCTCGGGCTGCCGCTTCCACACGCGCTGTGCGCTGCGGGTGCCGTCCTGCTCGACCAACGACCAGGTGCTCAAGGAGGTCTCGCCGGGGCACTGGGTCGCGTGCCAGGTACGCACCGGCGTCGCGATCGCGTAGCTTCTTGAACGCGGGGTCGGGGCTGGTGTGGTCCTCTTCGACCACGTGCGCTGGGGCGGGTTCGCGTTGTGGCGTCCCCTCTCGCACCGGTGCGCAAAGTCCGACGCTCAGGGAACGGGTCTCAGAGGACTACACCACCCCCAACCCCCCGGCCATGACGCGGCGCGATCGCGGATCCGGCGCGTGCATGACGGCAATTCAATTCCCGGCGATCGCTGCGTGGGGCGCTGATGCCTAAGGTAACGGTGAATGGGATCCGGATGTTTTACGAGGAGACCGGCGGCGGCGAGCCGTTGATCCTGATCATGGGCTTCGGTGGCGACCATCTGGCGTGGGCCTTCCAGGTCCGCGCTCTCGCCGAGCACTACCGCGTCGTGACGTTCGACAACCGGGGCGCCGGGCAGAGCGACGCGCCGGAGCCGCCGTACACGATCCGCACCATGGCCGACGACACGGCGGGTCTCATCGCCGCGCTCGGGATCGAGCGCGCGCACGTCGTCGGCGTGTCCATGGGCGGCATGATCGCCCAGGAGCTGGCGCTCGCCTACCCGGGGCGCGTGCGGAGCCTTCACCTGGGGTGCACGACGGCGCGGCCCGATACGCACATGAAGGCGCTGCTGGCCGCGTGGCGAGACATGCGGGCGGCCTTGACCCCCGACGCCCTGGTCAGGGCGCTGATGCTCTGGCTCTTCTCCTACCGCACCTACGACGAGCGTCCCGAGTTCGTGGAGGCGGTGATCCAGACGGCGCTCGCGAATCCCTTCCCGCAATCGCTGATGGGATTTCTCGGCCAGGCGGCGGCCATCGAGCATCACGACACGCTGGCGCGGCTCCCCGGCATCCACTGCCCGACGCTCGTGAGCGTCGCCGAGGACGACATCCTGGTCCCGCCCCGATTCTCGCGGGAGCTGGTGGCTCGCATCCCGGGCGCCGCCCTCCGCGCCGTCGTCGGCGCCGGCCACGTCTACTTCTGGGAGCAGGCGGACGCCTTCAACGCGCTCTGCCTGGACTTCCTGGCGGGGAAGATCAGTCCGTCTCGAGCGTGACCGTGTAGCCCTTCCGTTCCATGCACCGGTTCATCGCGTCACGGTCGAGGCGCTGGGATGGGGCGAGCACGACCGCGGTGTTCCGCGTGGATTCCTTCCGGCAGGTGCCGAGATCGCGGTCGACCTGGACGGCGCTGGTGTGGGGCTTGTTGTAGACCCACTCTCCGGTGCTCGAGCACCCGGCGAGGAGCAGGATCGCGGCGACGACGTGCGCCGGCTTCATACCTCGCATTGTCGAGTGACGGCAACGCGGCTGCAAGCTGAATGGAGCGTCGGAAGGGGCGCAGCCCCTGCCCGGGCTAATCCCAGAGGTAGGCGCGAGGATTCACGGCCTGCCCGCGGACCATCACCTCGTAGTGCAGGTGCGGGCCGGAAGAGCGGCCGGTGTTGCCGGTCAGCGCCAGCTCGGTGCCGCGCTCGACCGTCTGCCCTTGCCTGACGTTGATCTTGGAGAGATGACCGTACAGCGACCGCACGTCCTGGCCGTGGTCGATGATCACCGCCAGCCCGTACTCGGAGTGGGGGCCGGCGTGGATCACCGTGCCGGCGGCCGGTGACTTCACCGAGGTGCCACCGTTGGCGGCGATGTCGAGGCCGGAGTGGAACTCGGGCGCCTTCGTCCACGGGCTCAGCCGATTGCCGAACTCCGAGTTCACGGCGCCGCGCACCGGCCAGCGCGACGGCAGCGCCGCCAGCGCCTTGCGGGCGCGCGTGATGAGCTTGTCGAGCGCGCGCAGGCTCTCGCCTTCCTCGATCACGTTCTCGGCGAGGAGGTCGAGCTGCGCCATGGCCGAGAGCTTGCCCGTCGGACGCTCCGTCGGCGTCGCCCGCCCACCGATGCCGGTGCCGGAGTTCTTGGGCGCGACGTCGGGACCGAACGCCTCCCAGATGTGCCCATGCAGCTCGCCCCAGCTCGCAACTTCCTGGCGCAGCTCGGTGACGCGACGATTGAACTTGTCGATCATCGCCCGCTGCTCGTCGATCTGCTGGTACAGCGAGGCGGAGTCGCGAATCCGCTGGCGCACGTGCCACCAGTCTCCGACGACGACGCTGAAACCGCCCGCGACCACAACACCAGCCACGAGGATGGTCAGCGGAAGCCGCTTCGGGAACGAGAGACGAAGGACTCGAGCGCCGTCTCCTCGCACCACCAGCAAGCTGAATTGCTTCTTGTGGTTCACCCGCGCGGATCTCCCTTGGGTGAGAGGACGCCCCAGATCCTGCGCGGTTTCTAACATTGGCTCCCTGAGACTGTCAACCGCCTCTGTGGTCGCCGCCAGCCCCGAGTCGACCGCGTGCTGCGTACTCATGCCGCCCTCATGAGGGCAAACGATGTGCCGACCAGTGTGGCGAATGGAATCAAGGAGTTACAAATCCGGGCCCTGCCATCACGGCACGCGTGCGTCAGTCCGGCGTCGATCGCTCGACGACCACTCGTTCGCTGCGTCGCCTCGACGTGTGATGTAACTCCTCGTCAGAGTTCGATTTATTGACACTCCGCGCGCGGCCTCGGTATCATCACAGGACACCACCGCGAGGGGCTCATGGACGAGTTCTATCGGATCAAGCGACTTCCGCCGTACGTGTTCGCGATCGTCAACGACCTGAAGACCAAAGCGCGAGCTCGCGGCGAGGACATCATCGATCTCGGCATGGGGAATCCCGACATGCCGACACCCCCGCACATCGTCGCGAAGCTCGTCGAGGCCGCACAGAATCCGAAGAATCACCGCTACTCGGCTTCGCGCGGGATCACGCGCCTGCGCGTGGCGATGACGAAGTGGTACAAGGACCGCTACGGCGTCCATCTCGACGCCGACACCGAAGTCATCGCGACCATCGGGGCCAAGGAAGGCATAGCGCATCTGGCGCTGGCCGTGCTCCAGCCCGGCGACGGCGCGCTCGTCCCGAATCCGACCTATCCGATCCACGCCTACTCGGTGGTGATCGCCGACGGTGATCTCAGGTCCGTCCCGCTCACGCCCGACGGCGACTTCTTCCTACGATTGGAAGAGACAGCAAAGCTTGCCTGGCCGAAAGCGAAGCTCTTGATCCTTTCGTTCCCGCACAACCCGACGACCCTGTGCGTGGACCGTAGCTTCTTCGAGAAGGTCGTGGCCTTCGCGCAAGAGCACCGGCTCATGGTCGTCCACGACTTCGCCTACGCCGACTTCACGTTCGACGGTTACCAGCCACCGTCGTTCCTCGAGGTGCCGGGCGCCAAGGACGTCGGCGTGGAGATCTTCTCGACGTCGAAGTCCTACAACATGCCGGGCTGGCGGCTCGGCTTCGTCTGCGGCAACTCGAAGATGGTGCACGCGCTCGCCCGCATCAAGTCGTATCTCGACTACGGAGCCTTCCAGCCCATCCAGATCGCCGGCATCGTCGCGCTGGAGGGCGACCCCACCGTCGTGCGCGACATCGTGGAGGTTCACCGCAAGCGCCGCGACGTCCTGGTCGATGGGCTCAACAAGCTCGGCTGGTCGGTCGAGAAGCCGAAGGGCACCATGTTCGTCTGGGCGCCGATTCCGGAGGATTTCCGGGCCATGGGCTCGCTGGAATTCTCGAAGCTCCTGATCCAGGAGGCGAAGGTCGCCGTCTCGCCCGGGATCGGCTTCGGTGAGTACGGCGAGGGGTTCGTCCGGTTCGCGCTGGTGGAAAACGAGCAGCGCATCCGTCAGGCGCTGCGCGGCCTGAAGCGCCTCGGGCGTTGATCGCACCGGCGTGAAAGAAGTCCGCATCGGATTGCTCGGCCTCGGCACCGTCGGGGCCGGAGTCGCCAAGCTGCTGGAGTCGGAGCGCGCGATGCTGGAGGAGCGCGCCGGCTGCCGCCTCCGCCTCGCCGCCGTCGCCGACCTCGACGTCACGCGGCCCCGCGAGGGCCTCGACATCACCCGCCTGCCGATGACCACCGACGCCAATCGCGTGCTCGGCGACGGCCAGGTCGACATCGTCGTCGAGCTGGTCGGCGGTCTGGAGCCGGCCCGCTCGTTCATCCTCAAGGCGCTGGGGAGCGGTAAGCACGTCGTGACCGCCAACAAGGCGCTGCTCGCCCATCACGGCGCCGAGATCTACGACGAGGCGCGGCGGCGCGGCGTCATGCTCGGCTTCGAGGCGTCGGTCGCCGGCGGCATTCCGCTCATCCGCGCCGTGAAGGAAGGGCTGGTCGCCAACCGGGTCCTCTCCGTCTTCGGCATCGTCAACGGGACCTGCAACTACATCTTGTCGAAGATGACGGGCGAAGGGCTCGACTTCGGGGTCGTCCTCAAGGAAGCCCAGGCGCACGGTTACGCCGAGGCCGATCCGACGCTCGACATCGAGGGCCTGGACTCGGCCCACAAGCTGCAGATCCTGGTCACGCTCGCCTTCCGCACGTTCGTCGATCTGAAGGACATCCACACCGAAGGCATCACGCGCGTGACCCCGCAGGACATCGCCTACGCGCGCGAGCTCGGCTACCGGGTGAAGCTCCTCGCGATCGCCAAGGCCAACGATGGCGGGGTCGAGGTGCGGGTCCATCCCACGATGATTCCCGCCGACTCGCCGCTGGCCGCCGTGTCGGGCGTCTTCAACGGCGTCTTCATCACCGGTCACGCGGTCGGTGACCTGATGTTCTACGGCCGGGGCGCCGGCCAGCTTCCCACGGCGTCCGCGGTGTGGTCGGACATCGTCGAGATCGCGCGCCGCATCGCCCACGGCGTGCCCGCGCTGGCGCTGGATCTGCCCGCGACGGCGCCCGGCGTCGTGCCGCTCCGGCCCATGGACTCGATCCGCTCGTGCTACTACCTGCGCGTCATGGCCCAGGATCGTCCTGGCGTGCTCTCGCGCGTGGCCGGCATCCTCGGCGAGAACAACATCTCGATCGCGTCGGTGCTCCAGAAGGAACGGGCCGCCAAGGAAGCGGTCCCCGTGGTGATGATGAGCCACGAGGCCCAGGAGAAGGACATGCGGGCCGCGCTCGCCGCCATCGACCGCCTGCGCGTCGTGGCCATGCCGACGACGATGATCCGCGTGGAGGGCGGGTCCGCATGAAGGCGTGGCCGGGCGTGATCGAGCAGTATCGCGAGTTCCTCCCGGTCAGTGACCGGACACCGATCGTCACGCTCCGCGAAGGCAACACGCCTCTGGTGCCGGCGCCGCGTCTGGCCGAGGCGACCGATCCGTCGCTCTCGATCTACCTCAAGTGCGAGGGCTTCAATCCGACGGGCTCGTTCAAGGACCGCGGGATGACGATGGCGATGTCCAAGGCGCTCGAGGCCGGATCGCGCGCGGTCATCTGCGCCTCCACCGGCAACACGTCGGCCTCGGCGGCCGCCTACGCGGCGCGCGCCGGGCTGAAGGCCTTCGTCATGGTGCCCAAGGGCGCCATCGCTCTCGGCAAGCTCTCACAGGCCGCGATTCACGGGGCGAAGGTGTTGATGGTCGACGGGAACTTCGATCAGGCCCTGTCGATCGTCCGCCAGATCTCGGAGACTCACCCGGTCACGCTCGTCAACTCGGTCAATCCATTCCGGCTGGAGGGACAGAAGACCGGCGCCTTCGAGGTGGTGGATCAGCTCGGACGCGCGCCCGACTATCACCTGATCCCCGTCGGCAACGCCGGCAACATCACCGCCTACTGGCGAGGGTACCGGGAGTATCAGCGGGCCGGCCGAATGTCGGAGCTGCCGCGCATGGTCGGCTTCCAGGCCGCGGGCGCGGCGCCGATCTACGAGAATCGCGTCATCGAAGAGCCCCGCACCGTGGCGACCGCGATCAAGATCGGAAATCCGGCGAGCTGGGGCCCCGCGCTCGAGGCGCTTCAAGACTCCAAGGGCTGGATCGACATCGTGACCGATGAGGAGATCCTGCAGGCGTATCGTCTCCTCGCCCGTGAGGAAGGCATCTTCATGGAGCCGGCCTCGGCGGCCACGGTGGCCGGCCTCATCAAGACGGTGAAGGCAGGGCGCTTCGAGTCGGGCGCGACGCTCGTCCTGACCCTCACGGGGCACGGCTTGAAGGATCCCGACACCGCGCTCGAGTCGGCGTCGCGGCCCACCACAGTTCCGCCGGCTATCGACGCGGTGCTGGCTCAGCTGGGCCTCTGATCTTCCGGTTGCTCCGCGGTTGAGCCGCCTCCGGCTCGCACTCGGCATCGCGATCAGCGTGGCGCTTTTCGCCTACCTGCTCACGACCGTGAACCTGGCACAGGTCGCCGAGCGCTTGCGTCACACGCACCTCGGCTGGACGGCCATCAGCGTCCTGCTCGCGCCGATTGGACTCTGCGTGCGCGCCGCGCGCTGGCGCTACTTGTTCACTCCGGCCGATCGGCCCCCGGGGCTCCTGCCCGCCATGATGATCGGCTACATGGCCAACAACATCCTGCCGCTGCGCGCCGGTGAGCTCGTGCGCGTCTACGTCGTGGCTCGCCGGTGGGGCCGCGGCTTCTGGGCCGTGCTCGGCACGCTGGTCGTCGAGCGCGTGCTGGACAGCCTCGCCATCGTCGGCGCCCTGGCGATTCTCGTCTTTCTCATCCCCGTACCGAAGATCTTCCAGTACACCGCGGCCACGCTGCTCGCCGTCGACCTCGTCGCCGTGGCGATCCTCGTCACGCTGGCCGTCGCACCCGAGGCCGCCGCCCGGCTGCTCGCGCGGCTCACCGTCCGCTGGCCGCACGTCGAGCACCGAGCGACCCGGATCTTCAGCACGTTCGTTCAAGGGCTGGCCGGTGTGAGGGCTCGCGGGAACCTCGTGCCGCTCATCGGATGGACGCTTCTCGTGTGGGTCGTTCCAGCGCTGTCCGCGTGGACGATGCTGCTCGCGATGGATCTTCACCTGCCGCTCACGGCGGCATGGACGGTATTGGCATTCGTCGGACTCAGCATCAGCATTCCATCGGCGCCCGGTTATGTCGGCGTGTTCCATTACGCCGCCGTGCTTGCCCTGGAAATCTTCGGGGTGACGCGAGAGACCGCCGTCGGTTACGCTCTGCTCTTCCACGCCGCGCAGATCGTGCCGGTCACGCTGGTCGGCTGGCTCTTCCTGCTCCGAGAGCACGTGACGCTTCGAGAGGCAGCGCGCAGTCGAGCCGCCGAGGGCTTGTCGGCGCAGTAGCGCCGAAGGGAACCGTCAGGCCCCCTCGCGAGTTTAGGCGGCTGTCCGAGCTCGGGTTGTGATCGCTTCCCCAAGCCAACGTGGAGGTCCAACATGAAAAGAACGCTCGCGCTTGTCACTCTGGTTGTCTTGCTCCTTCCTGTCGCCCTCGCCGCGAAAGACTCCAAGGATTCCAGAGACTCTCGGAACACTCTGGTGAGGTTCGAGGGTGGAATCGGGGTAGACCCGGTCTCGAGCGGCGTGGGAACTGCTACGACGGCCGAGGTCGTGAACCGGAACATCGTGCGTGGTACCCAGCCTCCTGGCCAGATCTGGAGGATCGCTGCCCTGAGTGCCGAGGTGAAGACCGATGGTCGGATCAAAGTCGATGGACGCGGCCTGCTGCTGGCGGGCGGAAACAGCATCGGGACGAATGCAAATCAGAGCGTGCGTGCCCGGCTGTTCTGCGACGCCACCACCGCATTCGACTCTGCGAATCTCGTTGCGCTGCAACCCAACGGCGACTTCCGCATCGACGATGTCTTGAGATCGGCTGCCGGAGCGACGCCGCCCAGCCCGTGCGCGTCACCGGTTCTTCTGATCATCAACGGCGGCGGCGCGTGGTTCGCCGCAGGCATTCCCGATCTCGACAACGACTAGGTAATTCTTTTCCTCACGGTCTGCGGGCGCCGGTCACCCCGGCGCCCGTGCTGTTTCTCCGACCCACTGCCTACGCGACGAGCACACGCTGTATGATCCCGACCACGACGAACATCGGGAGGCGTCAATGAAGGGTCGAGTCGCGGTGCTCCCAGCCTACGGCGGCAAGTTCGAGCTTCGCGAATATCCGGTTCCGGACCCCGAGCCCGGAGCCATCCTCGTCAAGCTGACGCGCGCCGGAGTCTGCGGTTCCGACCTCCACATCTGGCGCGGTGAGATGAAGGAGATCTACGGCTCGCCGCCGCGCGACCTCACCTTCGGCCACGAGATGTGCGGCCGCGTCGAGCGTCTCGGGGCCGGGGTCAGTGTGGACTCCGCCGGCCAGCCGCTTCGCGAGGGAGACCGCGTCACCTTCCTCTACTTCTTCCCGTGCGGCCGCTGCCCGGTGTGCCTGCGCGACGAGATGGGCAGCTGCCCGCGCAAGGCCCGCGCCAACCGCGTGGCGGGAACCGCGCCCTACTTCAACAACGCCTACGGCGACTATTACTATCTGCGGCCGGGCGGCTTCATCTTCCACATCCCCGATGAGGTCTCCGACGACGTCGCGACGCCGGCGAACTGCGCCCTCGCCCAGGTCCTCTACGGCCTCACGCGCGCGGGCCTGCAGCAGGGCGATACCGCGGTAATCCAGGGCGCGGGCGGCCTCGGGCTCAACGCGGTGGCGGTGGCTCGCGACGTGGGCGCCGACCGGATCATCGTGCTCGACCGCGTCGCGTCTCGCCTCGAGCTGGCGCGAGCGTTCGGAGCCGACCACGCGCTGAGCCTGGCCGATCTGACCACGCCCGAGCGTCGGATCCAGGCCGTGATGGACCTCACGGGCGGATTCGGTGCGGACGTCGTGGCCGACTTCGTCGGCTACCCCGACGTCGTGCCGGAAGGCCTCAAGATGCTGCGCGGCGGGGGCTGTTATCTCGAGGTCGGGTCCATCGCTCCGGGCAACGTGTTCTCCTACGACGCGACGGCCCTGGTCCGTGGCAACGCGCGACTGGTCGCCACGTCCAATTACTCGCCGTGGGCGCTCGCGCAGGCGCTCGCCTTCCTCCGGCGGAACCGCGCGCGCTTCCCGTTCGAGCGGCTCGTCTCGCACGTCTTCCCGCTGGCCCAGATCAGCGACGCGTTCCAGGAGGCCGACTGGATGCAGCGCGGCAGCGATGGCCTGCGCATCTCCCGCGCTGCGCTCTCGATGGCGAGCTGAGACGACGGACGCTTCACCCTCCGTCGATCGTCGCGACCGTAGGAGGCGAGGCGCAAGCGCGGAGGCCCGCGCGGGGCCATGTTACGATGCCTGAGCGATGGCGCTGATCGTCCAGAAATACGGCGGGTCGTCGGTCGCGGACGTCGAGAAGATCAAGAACGTGGCCCGCCGGGTCGTCGAGAGCGCCGGCGGCAATCAGCTCGTCGTCGTCGTGTCGGCGATGGGCAAGACTACCGACGGGCTCGTCAACCTCGCTACCCGCATCTCGAACTCGCCCGATCCGCGAGAGATGGACATGCTGCTCGCCACCGGCGAGCAGATCACGATCGCGCTGCTGGCCATGGCCCTGCACGGGCTCGGCTTCAAGGCGCGCTCGTTCACCGGGCCCCAGGTCGGGATGCGCACGGACACGGCCCACACCAAGGCGCGGATCACCCGCATCAACGCCGAGCGGGCGCGGGCCGCGCTCGATGCCGGTGAGATCGTGGTGGTCGCGGGCTTCCAGGGGCTGAGCGAAGTGGACGAGATCACGACGCTCGGCCGCGGCGGGTCCGACCTCACCGCGGTGGCGCTGGCGGCCGCGCTCAAGGCCGACGTCTGCGAGATCTACACCGACGTCGACGGCGTCTACACGGCCGATCCCAACATCGTTCCCGATGCGCGCAAGCTTCCTCGCATCGCCTACGACGAGATGCTCGAGATGGCGAGCCTGGGCGCCAAGGTGCTGCAGGCGCGGTCGGTGGAGTTCGCCAAGAAGTACGGCGTGCCGGTGCACGTGCGCTCGACCTTCAAGCCGGTTCCCGGCACGCTGGTCACCAGAGAGGAACGGGACATGGAAGAGGTCGTCGTCACCGGGGTCACCCACGACCGGAGCCAGGCCAAGATCTCGATCCTTCGCGTGCCCGACCGTCCGGGCATCGCCGCGCAGGTGTTCGGAGCCATCGCTGAGACCAACATCGTGGTCGACATGATCGTGCAGAACATCAGCCGGGACGGCTATACCGACATGTCGTTCACGCTGCCTCGCAGTGACTACGGGCGCGCCGTCGGCGCGCTGCAGGACATCGGGCGCAAGGTCGGCGCCCAGGGCGTGGTGCACGACGAGCGCGTGGCCAAGGTCTCCATCGTCGGCGTGGGGATGCGCAGCCACTCCGGCGTCGCCTCCCAGATGTTCGCCGCGCTGGCGCGGGAAGGGATCAACATCCAGATGATCTCGACGTCGGAGATCGCGGTGTCGTGCGTCATCGAGGACAAGTACGCGGAGCTTGCCGTGCGCGCGCTCCACGACACCTTCGCGCTCGGCCGCGAGCGAGAGGCCGCGGTATGAAGGGCAAGGCCGCCGTCTTCCTTGGTCCCGGCAAGGCGTTCGAGCTGCGCGAGCTGACCGTCCCCGACGTCGAGCCCGACGCGGTCCTGATCCGCGTCTCGCTCGCCAACGTGTGCGGATCGGATTTGCACTTCTGGCGGGGCGACGCGCCGCTCAAGCTGCCCCAGGACGGTTGGATCTTCGGTCACGAGATGACCGGCCGCGTGGCGAAGCTCGGCCGCAACGTGAAGACCGACTCGCTGGGCCGGCCGCTCGCCGAGGGCGACCGCGTCACGTACACGTACTTCTATCCCTGCGGCCGGTGCGCGGCGTGCCTCAACAAGGAGCCCGCGGCGTGCCTGTTCAAGATCGGACGCCCGCTCGGCCCGTCGGAGTTCCCGCATTTTCACGGCGCGTTCGCCGAGTACTACTATCTGAAGCCGGGCGGCGCGCTGTTCAAGGTCCCGGCCGAGCTGTCCGATGCGCTCGTGTCGCCGGTGAACTGCGCGCTCAGCCAGGTGATCTTCGGCCTGCACAAGGTTGGCCTGCGCTTCGGCGACACGATCGTGATCCAGGGTGGCGGCGGCCTCGGCATCCAGGCCGCGGCCGTCGCGAAGGACATGGGCGCCGCCGTCGTGATCGTCGTCGATCAGATCGCCGGGCGACTCGAGCTGGCGAAGCAGTTCGGCGCCGACCACACGATCAACCTCAAAGAGGTGGCGGAACGCAAGGATCGCGTGAAGCTCGTCCGCGACTGGACCGGCGGCGCCGGCGCCGACGTCGCCTGCGACTTCGTCGGCTTCCCGCAGGTGATTCCCGAGGGCCTCGACATGCTCCGGCAGGGCGGCACCTATCTCGAGATCGGCACGATCAGCCGCGGCGCCAAGATCGAGCTGGAGCCGGCGTCGCTGGTGTGGGGAGCCAAGCGCATCGTCGGTGTCATCATGTACGACCCGTGGGTGATCCCGCGCGCGCTCGACTTCCTCGTGCGCAACCGCACGCGCTGGCCGTTCGATCGCCTGATCTCTCACACGTATCCGCTCGAGAAGATCGACGAGGCGTTCACCCAGTCGGAGTGGCACGCCAAGGACACGACCCGGATCATGCGCGCGGCGCTGACGCCCTGAGGGTCCGCTGAGCGTCTGATTTTTTCGACTCTAGCGTCGCGTGCGACGGCGTGCGTATCGTCGGCGCATGCTCTACACGCGGCCGCAGCTGGTCCTCCTCCTCGCCGTCCTCACCGCGGCCGGCGCCGGCCTCGCCGTCGGCCACTGGCGCGCACACCATCCCGAGCTGGTCGAGCGCCTCGAGCAGCTCGATCGCACACCGGCGGTCGCCGCCGGCCAGCCGGGTGGCGCCATCGCTTCCCCGTCGGCCGCTTCAGGTCGTGAGTCGGCCGCCCCGATTCGCGAGCGCCCGCGAGCCCCGTCATCGACCGAGCGGCGTGGGCGACCGGCCAAGCTGACTGCGCCACCCGTCGAGGCGCCGTCGCCTGGACCGCTCGATCTCAACGAGGCCGGCGTGGACGACCTCGCGCGTCTGCCCGGTGTCGGGTCAGGGCTCGCGCAGCGCATCGTCGCGGCCCGTGACGAGGGCGGCCGTTTTGCGTCGGTGGACGATCTCCGCCGCGTGCGCGGCCTGGGGCGTGTCAGGCGCGAGCGTCTGCGGCCGCTCATCACCGTCGGCGAGTGACGCTGAGCTGGCCGCGCGTTCCGCTCGCTCCCCTGGCCGTCGCCTTCGCGGTCGGCGTGGCGGCGAGCGGATGGGTTCGCGTGAGCGTCGCGGCAGTGGTCGTGGCCGTCACGCTCGTCTGGGGCGCGAGCCTCCTCGTTCTCGGACGCCTCGCGCCGGCCACCGGCTGCCTGCTCGCGGGCCTGGCCGCAGTCGGCGCCATTCGGGCCTCACCATGGCCGCTGGCGAGCGATCACATTGGACGGTTCGACGTGCCGGCCGTTGTGCAGGTCACCGGGCGCCTGGCGGCAGAGCCGGTCGTGTTCGCCGCCGAGCGCACGCGTGTGCTCCTCAATGTCGAGCGTGTCGGCGACGAGCCGAGGACTGGCCGCCTGCCGGTGACGCTCTACGGCGTCGCACCACCGCTCACCGAAGGTCAGCGAGTGGCGGGGGAGATGAGGCTCCACGCCGCGACAGGGTTTCGCAATCCCGGCGGCTTCGATTACGGGGAGTTCCTCCGGCGCGAGGGAATGCCGGTCGTGGCCAGCGCTCGCGTCGATCGGTTGATCGCCCTCGATGACCCGGGGCCGCGCTGGAACGTTCGTGTCCGCCGCGCCGCTCGCGAGGCCATCGCCCGCACGTTGCCCCCCACCTCGGCCGCCCTCCTCAGCGGCCTGTTGCTCGGGGATCGGGCCGACCTTCCTCCCGAGGTCGACGACGGCTTCCGTCGCGCGGGCGTGTATCACGTCCTGGCCGTGTCGGGCTTCAACGTCGCGCTGATCGCGGGCGCCGTGTTCTCGGTCCTGACGCTCGCGCGCTGTGGACGGCGTGTGGCCGCCGTCGCCGCCATCGCGGCCGTGCTCGGCTTCGCGTTCGTCGTCGGCCCCGAACCCTCGGTCCTGCGCGCGGTCGTGATGGGCGTGCTCGTGCTGGGCGCCGTGCTCCTCGAGCGCGACGCGTCGGTGCTCAATGGCCTCGCGCTGGCCGCGCTCTTGATCCTCGCGGTCCGTCCCAACGATCTCGCCGATCCCGGCTTTCAATTGTCGTTCGCCGCGACGGCCGGGATCGTGCTGGCTCCGCTGCCGCGCGGTCTCGTCTGGGGCTCGCTCGGTGTGAGCATCGCCGCCCAGCTCGCTGTGCTGCCGATCGCCCTCTGGCATTTCAACCAGCTCTCCACGATCGGCCCCATCGCCAATCTCGGCGTCGTCCCGCTGGCGGGGCTCGCCACGATCCTCGGCCTGCTGGCCGTCACGGTGGCGTTTTTCACCGCCGCGGGTGGCGCGGTCTTCCTCGACGCGCTCTGGCCGCTCTTGCTGGCGATGCGTGCGCTCGTCACTCTCGCGGCGCGCGTGCCCGGAGCGCTCGTTCATCTGCCGGCGCCCCACTGGACGGCGAT
>Ga0209375_1000344_pt1 | contig 41217 bp, 35 predicted proteins | sample GraSoiAngelo_131_FD_185888 | JGI IMG/M metagenome (GOLD analysis project Ga0209375, IMG submission 185888) | Grasslands soil microbial communities from the Angelo Coastal Reserve, California, USA - 14_0929_02_30cm (SPAdes) (version 2) | ecosystem: Environmental > Terrestrial > Soil > Grasslands ...
TCGATGGGAATGGGCACGGCGTATTTCTCCGGCTGTCAGGATGCTACGCAGCGTCTAGGTGGCGGCAATCTGCACTGACCAAAGGCGGCCCGCCAGCAAGGCTCGCCGAGAGACTCGTGGCGCTGCTGCTGGAGCCTGCACGGACTTATCTGCCGGCACCCGACCAGGGCGGATGGCCTCGCGAGACGGGCCACGGCGGCGAGGCAGCGGTGCCGAAGAATCTACGGGCACGTTGATCAGGTGCGGCACCGCACCGAAGCCGTGTAGTACCGGATCGAGCAGCACGCCGCTGGGTTTCCCGCCTACCGCCACCGTAGCTCAGTGGTAGAGCTCTCGATTCGTAATCCTGCACGGCCAGCGCATGCCAGCGCTGGCCGTTGTGTTTTCAAGGGGTTAGGCGACGCGAGCGACGGCCGGCGCTCAGCAGAAACGTCATCGTTAGCACCACCGTTGGCACCATGGCTCGGCTAAATTTCTTTAATGGCAAACCTGGCCTTCAAACACGACGTCGCCATCTGTGCAGGTTGAATCAGCCGACGCCGATGACGACACCTCCGATTGAGCCGACCGGCTCGGGACCCGCCAGCGAGCCATTCAAGCAGGCCGAGGACGCGCAGCGATTCGTGCTCAAGGTGGCCTACGAGCACTTCCGCCGCACCGGAGAGTGGCCCAATGCCCGAGAGCTCGATCTCGAGTTCGGCGATGTGCTCGACCCGATGGGTGGCCTCGAACTCCTGACCCGCCACCTCGGCAGCGACAAGGTTAGACCGGTCTCGCCCGCCAGCCCGAACGACTTCGTGGTCGTCACGCTCAAGGGATTGGCCGATCTTGGGGAAGCCCGCGACGACCTCGAGAGGTTCCTCGACGCGGTCCGGTTCGCCGCCAAGCGGTACCGGGAGAGCCGTGGCAAAGAGACGACGTTGCGGGTGCAGGACCTCATTGCGCTTCCCGGCTTCGACGCCGCCGCAGCTAAGCGGGCAGCGACCCTGTTTGGGTACGCGGAGGTCGTCTCGGGTGGCGGCGGCCCCGATCAGTGGGGGCTCCCGCATGCGATCCGCCGCTTCGCGAACCTCCGTGATCTCGACGACTACTTCGCCCGCGTCAACGTTGGGCACCAACGCGGAATCGCAATTGCGGAGCACGCGGCGGGCGTTAGTCGTGCAGGGCGAGGACCCCGGACAACCAGCCGGCCATTCAAGCGCATCTTTCTCAGCCACGCCGCCGACGACGGCAGCCTCGCTCACTACCTCGATAATGTGCTGCGCCAAGGCTCGCCAGGTCTCAAGGTTTTCGTGGCATCGAGGGCGGGGGACATTCCGACGGGCCGGGACTGGCTCGATGTGATCGAGAGCGAGCTCAAGCAAGCTGACGCCTACCTGTTGCTCCTCACGCCTTTCAGCGTTGGCCGGTTCTGGTTGTGGTACGAGAGCGGCGCGGCGTGGATGAGCGAGCGCCCATTCATTCCCGTCACCGCGGCGGGGTTGGCCAAGGGGAACGTACCCTATCCCCTCGGAGCGCTTCAGGCCTTGTCCCTTGAGGACCCCGGCGACGTCACGCAGCTCGCCCGCGATCTGGCCATTGCAATTCCCGATGCGGACGCCTTCTGCGAGACGGTGCGGCAGCTCAGCAAAGCGCTCCCCCACGCGGCGAAAACGCCGTTCCAGGGAGTGACGCTTAACGGGCGGTTCTTCGATTGGGATGGTCCGATTCACAAGCTCGACCAGCGAACGCCCGTGCCGAACCCGCCGGGCCTCACGGAGGCGCTGCAGGCTGCGGGCGCCGTGCCGTCGTTCGGTCTCGTCGACGACCTGCGCCAGTTTCTCGCAAAAGGCCTCGCGCAGGTCTACGAAACTGACCGCCAGACGTGGAGGCGGGAGATCCTCTACTCGGAGGACGGTGACCAGGTTCTCTTCGTCCGCCCGCCGCTGTACACGCCGGTCCCCAGCTGACAGACATTTCCACGCGAGAGTTGTCGCGAAAGCACCCGTCCGTGTCGCAAAAACAGCCTAGTTCCTTGCCACCGGGCATCACAGCTTAGGTGCCGTGGCGACGATCCTCGAACAACCGAACTGCGTCGCGGCGTTCCGCTACGCGCCTAGGCCTAAGTAGGCATGCCGTGGCAAGAGGGTATCGCGGGCGTTCAGCTGGCGATTGCCGCCGAACCTGGAACACCAGTACACGTCCTGGCTGGTCCCGGAACCGGCAAAACGCTCGCGATGATGCATCGTATCGCCCGACTCCTGGAGGAAGGAGTCGACCCTCGACAGACTCTCGCTGTCACCTTTACCCGGACTGCCGCCCGCGACCTTAGAGAGCAACTCCGGGGGCTCGGAGTACGTGGTGCCGACCAGGTTAACGCTACGACTCTCCACTCTCTGTGCTTCTCAGCACTTCTAGCTGATGAAGTCTTCCAAGCAACCAACCGTCGACCACGCCCGCTTTTGTCGTACGAGATAGATCAACTCGCCAACGACCTGAAGAAGCAGTTCGGTGGGAAGAGAGAGGTCTACAAGCTGGTCGAAGCGTACGAGGCAGCGTGGGCTCGGCTCCAACACGAGGAGGCAGGCGGCCCTAGGGATCCGCGAGACCTTGAGTTCGAGGCGGCCCTGCTGGACTGGCTCAGATACCACCGTGCCATGTTGATCGGTGAACTAGTACCCATTGCTCTCCGCTTTCTCCAAGCGAACCCTCATGCCGCAGTACTGCCCGTCTATCGGGCGGTGCTGGTAGACGAGTTCCAAGATCTGAATAAGGCTGACCAAGCCCTAGTAGATGTCCTCGCAACCAAAGCCAACCTCACTGTAGTCGGAGACGATAACCAGTCCATCTACCGCTTTAGGCACGCAAACCCCGAGGGGATTCGGGTGTTCCCCGCACAGCATCCTGGCGCGATCTCCCATGCAATTGAAGAGTGTTGGCGCTGCCCGCCGAACATCGTGGCGATGAGTAACGATCTCATCGCTCACGATCCCGTCGCTCGTCAGGCCCCTTTGACGGCTCAGCCCGGGCGAGCCGCCGCGTCCGTGTACATCGTCCAGCATCCCACACTGGGCGACGAAGGAGATACTCTCGCCGCGTATATCGACCAGTACCTGAATCAGCGAAACGGTCTTCCACCGGGACAAGTTCTCGTTCTCAGCCCGCGGCGAATCTTCGGTAATGGAGTCCGCGACGCCCTGATCCGCCGTCGCCGAAATGCGATGAGCTTTTTCTGGGAGGATGCCCTCGCTGCGGACGCAGCAGCCGAAGGCTTTTGTCTCTTGACGTTACTCGTCAGGCGCGACGACCGCGCTGCTTATCGCGCATGGCTTGGGTTGGGCGACACCGATGGGAACAGAGCGGGATACACTAGAGTCAGGGCACACGCTCAAGAACACAGCCTTGAACCCTTCGACGTGTGCGAACAGCTCTCAGCAGGGCAAATCAACCTCCGGTACACGGAGAAGGTTGTTCAAAGGCATAATGTGCTCAAGGCTCGCTTGGCCGCCCTAGCTGGTCTCGAAGGACTGCCCCTAGTCGCCGCACTCTGGGACGCCACCGACCCGGACACGCTCACCATCCGCCTTGCTGCCGGCACCGTGGCCACGGATTTTCCCCAACCGCCGGAACTGCAGCCACGATTGGCGGAAGTCATCACACAGCCGGAACTCCCGGATTCAGCCGGTGACGTCATCCGGATCATGAGTCTACATAAGGCCAAAGGGCTGACCGCGGAGCTAGTCGTCATCGCGGGCTGCGTTAGCGGCGCGCTTCCCACAGTGGATCCGAAGCTGCTACCGCCGGAGCAGGACCTCGACTGGAAGGAACAGAGACGCCTCTTTTACGTCGCGATAACACGTGCCAAACATACCTTGGTCCTCAGCTCGGTTACGCAGCTGCCTTTACGAGTAGCCCTCAAGGCGAACATACCGCCTAGCGGAGTATTCAGAGACGAGGGAGAACCGTGCGCTCGTCTCGCCGCGAGTCCCTTCATCGAGGAGCTTGGCCCCACGCCTCCACGCCCACGGGCAATCAGGGGCTCGGATTGGCGAGCCGCGCTGAGCTTCTAGACCCAGGACATGATCAAACGCTCCGCCGTGAGGCGCTCCTCACCGGCGCTCGCACGTCCTTCCAGGACGTGCTTGACGGCCTCTGGCTCGTCGCCCGTCGCGGCCGTCGTGACGTAGATCGCCCACGTTCCGCCGGCGCAGCCGCCCACGCCTGAAGCCACTCGAGGTTCTGGTCCTCGATCGTCGACGCGCTGAAGGACTTGAGCTCTGCGCCACTGAGAGGCCATGACTACTCTGACGGCGTCGTAGTATATTGGGGAGCGCGCATGAAACTCTCACTCGTCAGACTCGTCGCCACGCTGCTGCTGAGCGGCCAGATGTTGCCGGTTGGCCTGCCGTTGTTATGTGACCAAGTCCAACGAGGAACGCCGGCGAACTGCGAGCAACAGATGGCGTCCCACCCGTCTGGGCCGGTCGTCGCTGCGACGACCCACGCTAGCCCGTGCGGCAATTCGGCGTTCTGCGCGACCGCGGCGAGCGCGGTGGTTGCGCTTGGCGGACCTGTTTCCCTTTCCGCAGGAGAATCTCACATCCTCGGCTTCGGCGTCTCGACCCTCGCCCCGGCCGACCCACAAGCACCCCTCCCTCCACCTCCCCAAGCCTAGCCTCTCCCAAGCGTAGTGTGCCCTGACGCGCCGCCCACAACGGCGCGGGCTCCGGCGCGTTCCGCCGGAAACTGATTGGCGAGGAGAGGTATGCAAGTCCGACAACTGATTCTGACCGCGAGCGCGCTCGTGATAGTGGGCGCCGGGCCTGCGCACGCGCAGGGCTCAGCGTCCGTCGCCGGCGACTCGGGTTTACAATCGCTGGTCGCTGAAGCGCTCGCGCGCAACCCGACCGTCGCGCAGCGGCAAGCAGCCGTCCGAGCCGCCACGCTCCGCATCCGACCGGCCGGTTCGCTGCCCGATCCGATGCTGACGGTCGGCGTAATGGACCTGGTGCTGCCGCACTTCGAGTTCAACCAAAGCGACTTCACCGAGGCGGACGTCGAGTTGAGCCAGGAGATTCCTTGGCCCGGCACTCTAGGCGCGCGCTCGGGGGTCATGCGCGCGGCCGCCGCCGGTGCGAGGGCGGAAGAAGGCACCCTCCGCCGGGACCTTACGACCACGATGGCGGTCGCCTACTACCGCCTTGGCTACGCGGTGACGGCGCTGGAGACGCTACGCCACCAGCGGGAGCTTCTCGACGCCGCGGTCCAGCTCAGCACGACGCGCTACGCGACGGGCGCCGCGCCGCAAAGCGATCCCCTCCAGGCAAAGCTGGCCCGCGATCGTCTGCGGTCCGAGCAGTTCGCATTGGAGAGCGAGCGAATCGCCGCGCTCGCTGCGGTGAATGCGCTGCGGAACCGGGCACCCGGCGACTCGGTCCCGGTCACCTCGATCGACCTGGCTGAGCTGCGTGCCTGGACAGCGCCGCAGCCTCCCGCCGACTCGCTCGTGGCCCTGGCCCTCGCGACCCATCCCCGGCTGGCGGCTCGCCGGGCGGCAGTCGACGCAGCCACGCGCTCGATTCAGGTCGAGCGTCTCGGCGCGCGGCCCGACTTCACCCTGACGCTGCGCTACGGTTACCGACCACGGGCGTTCAACTTCAACTTCCCCGATTTCTTCTCCGCCTTCGTAGGCCTGCGCCTCCCGATCTGGGCCTGGCGCAAACAGAACCGGCTCGCGGATGCCGCCCGCGCGGATTCGACTGGGGCCGCGGCTGGGCTGCATGACGCGGAGCTCCAGCTCGGTCGCGAGGTCACTGAAGTCGCTGCCCGAGTCCAGGCGTCAAAACAGCGCCTCGCGCTCCTCGTGGACGGCGTGCTGGCCAATGCGCGCGGAACAGTCGAATCGGTGCTGCGGAGCTATCAGGTCGGTCGCGCCGAATTCCTGACGCTGCTGTCGGTCGAAGACGCGCGATACCGGGCCGAGCTGGAAGCGGTCGCGGTCGCGGCGGACTACCAGACCCAACTCGTCATGCTGCGGCAGTTGACCGCAGAGGAGTCGCAGCCGTGAAACAGATCACGATCGGGCTGCTCGGCGCAGCCCTGATGCTGACGGGATGCAAGAAGGCGCCCGCTCCGAGCCAGGCGACGGCGGGCATGAAGAACATGCAGGGGATGCCCGGAATGCCGGCTGCTGGCGCCGACACGTCGGGGGTCCCGCTGGATCGCACCGAAGGCGCGAGGCTCGGCATCACGTTTGCTCGGGCTGCCGAGCGCCCAGTAAAGTCGTCCGTGCGGGCAGTCGGGATCTTGAAGTACGCCGAGCCGAACCTCGTGTACGTCAACGCTCGGGTCGGTGGCTGGGTGGAGCGCCTGTACGCTGACTACGTCGGCAAGCGCGTCCAGCAGGGAGAGCCGTTGCTCGCGCTCTACTCACCCGACCTCGTGAGTGCGCAGGAAGAGTATCTGCTGGCGCGGCGACTGAAGGACGACACTCTCGCGGCCAGCGCCCGGCGCCGTCTCGCCCTGTGGGACATCCCGGACGATCAGATCGACAGTCTGGAGACGAGAGGGAGCGTGACGCGCACGCTGTTGCTGCGCGCCCCGCGGAGCGGCGAAGTCACGGAGAAGATGGTCATCGAAGGCCAAGCGGTGAGGGCGGGGGACAACCTGTTCCAGATCGCCGACGCCCGCGTGCTATGGGTGGACGTCGCGATCTTCGAGCAGGACGCGGCAGCCGTCCGCGTCGGCACCGCAGCCACGATCACCGTGGACGCGCTCCCCGGACGGTCGTTTCGCGGCAGCGTGACGTTCATCTACCCGCAGCTCGACGAGAAGACCCGCACGCTGACGGCCCGCGTGGCGGTGGAGAACGGCGACGGCGCCTTGCGCCCGGGGATGTACGCGACGGCAGCGCTCGCGACGGCGGGCCGGCGGGGTGTGAGCGTGCCGCTGGAGGCGGTGCTGCCCACCGGGACGAAGGACCTCGTCTTCGTGAACCGGGGCGACGGCCGGTTCGTGCCTCGGGAGGTTCGAGTGGGGCTCCGCGGTGACTCACTCGTCGAGATCGTCGAAGGATTGCGGCCGGGCGACGAAGTCGTGGCCTCGGCGACGTTCCTGCTCGACTCGGAGTCGAACCTCGGCGCGGCGATTCAGGGACTCATGCTCCAGATGGGGATGGGCCTGAACATGGGCGGGATGCGGATGCCCGCCAAGGAAGGTGCGCGCCGGCCATGATCGAGAAACTCATCGCCTGGTCTATCAAGCGCCGCGAGCTCGTGGGGCTCGGCGCGGTCTTCGTGTTGGTGGCCGGTGTGCTGCTGCTCCGGACCATGCCCGTGGACGCGATCCCGGACCTCTCGGATACCCAGGTGATCGTGTACACCGACTACCCGGGCCAGGCGCCCCAAGTCGTCGAGGACCAGGTGACCTATCCGTTACTCACCACGTTCCTCGCGGTCCCCAAGGTGAAAGTCGTGCGCGGGCAGTCGATGTTCAGCTCGTCCTTCGTGTATGTGATCTTTCAGGACGGGACCGATCTGTACTGGGCGCGCTCACGTGTGCTCGAGTACCTGAACGCGATCCAGAGCCGGCTCCCCGCCGGCGCCAAGACCCGGCTGGGCCCCGACGCTACCGGCGTGGGCTGGGTCTATCAATACGCGCTCGAGGGTGCCGGGTATTCGCCCGACCGGCTCCGCTCGATCCAGGACTTCCAGGTGCGCTACGCCCTGCAGTCCGTGCCGGGCGTGGCCGAGGTCGCGAGCCTGGGCGGGTTCGTGCGCCAGTACCAAGTTCTGCTCGACCCGGCCCGGCTCCTCGGCTACGGCGTCACTGCGCGCGAAGTCATCGCGGCCGTGCGCGGGGCCAACCAGGACGTGGGCGCGCGCACGGTGGAAGTTGCGGGCTCGGACTACGCGATCCGCGGGCTCGGGTACTTCCGTGGAGTCGGGGACATCGGGAAGGTCGCAGTCGGCGTCGGGAAGGATGGGCGCCCCGTGCGGGTGGGTGATGTGGCCCGGGTGACGATCGGGCCCGACCTGCGGCTCGGGATCGCCGAGCGGGACGGCAAAGGCGAAGCGGTGGGCGGAGTTGTCGTCATGCGCTATGGCGAGAACGCGTTGCGCGTGATCGACGGCGTGAAGCAGCGGATCGCCGAGATCGCGCCCGCGCTGCCGGCCGGCGTCCGGATCGTGGCGACGTACGACCGCTCGGACTTGATCCACGGGTCCATCAAGACCCTGTGGCGCACGTTGCTCGAGGAGTCGGTCATTGTCGCGCTCGTCTGCGCGGTCTTCCTGCTGCACGCGCGCAGCGCCCTCGTCGCGATCGCCACGCTGCCGCTCGGCATTCTGGTGTCGCTCGCGGTCACCCGCTGGCTCGGCATCAACGGCAATATCATGAGTCTCGGCGGGATCGCTATCGCGATCGGCGCCATGATCGACGCCGCGATCGTGATGCTGGAGAATCTCCACAAGCACATCGAGCACGAGCCGGAGCGGCCGCACTGGGAGCGCGTGTTCGCGGCCGCCCGAGAGGTGGGCCCTGCGCTCTTCATGTCGCTCCTCATCATTACGTTCGCGTTCCTACCCGTCTTCACGCTCGAAGACCAGGAGGGGCGTCTGTTCCGGCCGCTCGCGCTCACCAAGACCTTCGCCATGGCGGCGGCGGCGCTGCTCTCGGTGACGCTCGTGCCCGCGCTCATGGGCTGGTTCGTGAAGGGAAAGATCCGTGCGGAGGCGGAGAACCCGCTCAACCGCTGGGCGATCCAGCTCTATCGGCCGGTGCTCCAATGGGCGCTGCGCGCCCGCTGGCTGGTGCTGGGCGGTGCCGCGGGCGTCCTGCTGCTGACGCTCCTTCCCTTGGCGGGTCTCGGCAGCGAGTTCATGCCGCCCTTGAACGAGGGCTCGCTGATGTACATGCCCAACACCCTGCCAGCGGTATCCCTCACCACGCAGCGGCGACTGCTCCATGTGGAAGACTCGATCCTCATGACGTTTCCTGAGGTCGCGTCGGTGTGGGGCAAGGCGGGTCGGGCGAATACGGCCACCGACTGGGCGCCGATGTCGATGGTCGAGACGGTGGTGAACCTGAAGCCCGAGTCTGAGTGGCGGCCGGGGATGACCCAGGATCGCCTGATCGCGGAGATGGATCAACGGCTGCGTCTCACGGGTGCCGTCAACACATGGACAATGCCGATCAAGAACCGCACGGACATGCTCTCGACCGGCGTGCGGACGACCCTCGCGGTCAAGATCTTCGGCCCCGACCTCCAGACCATCCAGCGCATCGGTCAGGATATCGAGCGCGCGCTGGCGCCACTCCCCGGCACGGCGAGCGTCTACGCGGAGCGGTCGTTCGGGGGGCGCTATCTGGACATCCGGCCGGATGCGGATGCCCTCGCCCGCTATGGACTCACCACCGGGGACGCGCAGGAAGTGATCAGCCTGGCGCTCGGTGGGGAGGAGATCACGACCACGGTGGAGGGCCGGGAGCGCTATCCGGTGCAGGTCCGCTATGCCCGGGACTTCCGGGATGACCCCACTACGATCGGCCGGCTGCTGGTCGGTAGCGGTAACGGCCCGCAGGTGCCGCTCGGCCAGGTGGCCGACATTCAGTTCAGCCCCGGTCCACCGATGATCCGGAGCGAAGGCGGTTACCTCTACGACCAGGTGTCGATCGATGTGCGGGGGCGGGACGTGGGGAGCTATGTGCGCAACGCTCGGGCCGTCGTGGCGCGTGAGGTGAGGCTCCCCACCAGCTACTGGCTGCGCTGGAGCGGTCAGTACGAGGCGATCGAGCGGGTGAAGGCGCGGCTCCAGGTCGTCGTCCCACTCACGCTCGGGATCATCGCGCTGCTGCTGTATCTCACCTTCGGTACCGTAGCCGAAACGGCGATCGTGATGCTGTCGCTGCCGTTCGCCTTGGTGGGCGGGGTGTGGATCATGTGGCTGCTCGACTACAACTTGTCGATCGCGGTCGCGGTGGGATTTATCGCGCTTGCCGGGGTGGCTGCTGAAACGGGCGTCGTGATGCTCATCTACCTCGATCACGCCTGGCAGGATGCGGCGAAGGCCCGACCGCGACCGACGCTCGGCGAGCTCGTGGCGGCGATCGAGCACGGGGCCGTGAACCGGGTACGGCCGAAGCTCATGACCGTGCTCGCGATCACGCTCGGCCTCGTGCCGGCCTTGTGGAGTCAGGGGGCGGGGGCGAGCGTGATGAAGCGGATCGCGGCGCCGATGGTGGGCGGGATGGTGACGTCCACAATGCTGACGTTGATCGTAATCCCAGTCATCTACTACCTGTGGAGACGCCGAGGACTGAACGGTTAATGAATCGCGCCGCTTTGCTTCGCCGAGGGGTGGTGCTCGAGGGCGTGACGGTTGGCTACAATGCGCTCGAGGGCGTAATAGCGATCGCCGCGGGCCTTGTTGCTGGCTCCGTGGCGCTGACCGGGTTCGGCATCGACTCGGTGATCGAGGTGGCGAGCGGCGTGGTGCTGTGGTGGCGGCTCAGGGCGGAGCTGGGCGCGGCGCGCGTCGGCCCCGCCGTCGAAGCGCGGGCAGCGCGCTGGGCAGGTGTCCTCCTTCTCGCCCTCGCGGTCTACATCGTGGTCGAGTCGGGGCGTCGGCTCCTGACCGGCGATCGGCCTGGGGAGAGTGTGGTGGGGATTGTGCTGATGGTGCTGTCTTTGATCGTGATGCCCCTGCTTGCCCGAGCGAAGCTCCGTGTGGCGGCCAGTCTCGGGAGCCGGGCGCTGCGGGCCGATGCGCACGAGACAATCGTGTGCGCGTGGCTCTCGGCGACGACTCTTCTCGGTCTGGGGCTGAACGCGGTGCTCGGCTGGTGGTGGGCGGATCCGGTAGCGGCCTTGGTGATGCTGCCGCTGATTGTCCGAGAGGGTGTCGAGGCTTGGAGGGGGGAGGCTGGCGAAGGCGAGGTGGCCTAGTGGTCTCAGGAACGCCAGCGGGTACCAACCATCAGGCGGCCGAGTTCAAACGCTTCCCGGGCGAGCAGCTCGGAGGCGAGGGCGCTCAACGTGCTCATGCCGCGCAGCACGACAGCTTCGCGACGTCCTTCGTGAACGTCTGCGCCGCCAGCTTGACCCCCTCAGACAGTGTCAGGTACGGGTGGAACGTCGAGGTCAGGTCCTCGATCGTCAGCCCAAACTTGATCGCGAGAGCTGGCTCGGTGACCATCTCCCCGGCCTCGGCCCCGAGGATGTGCGCGCCGATGATCTTCTTGGTACCGGCATCCGCCACCAGCTTGATGAATCCCCGGGTGTCATGCGCCGCGAGCGCCCTTGGCAGGTGCTCGAGTGGCAGCTTGGAGACGAGCGGCTCGATTCCCTGAGCTCGTGCCTCGCTCTCAGTAAGGCCGACGGAGGAGACGGCGGGATCAGTGAAAGTCACTTTGGGCAGGGCCGAGAGATCGTACCGCCGCTCGTTCCCGGTGAGGGCGTTCTCAGCCGCCAGTGCACCGGCATAGGCGGCCACATATACGAACATAGGGTCGCCGATCACGTCGCCTGCGGCATACACGAAGGGGTTCGTCGTCTGCAGAAACTCGTCGACGAGGATTTCTCCCTTCGTGCCGAGGGTGACGCCGATGGTGTCGAGCCCGAAGCCCGCCGTGTTGGCTCGGCGACCCGTGGCGAGCAGCAGCTGTTCGGCGCGTGCAATGCGCGCGGCGGAACCTGCGTGGTACTGGACCTCGTAGCTATCGGTGCCCTTGCTCACTCGATCAACCCTGACGTCGGCGTAGACCTCGAGCCCCTCCGACCGGAGGTGGTCTGCCAGGGCGTTGCCGATATCAGCGTCTTCAACGGCGACGACGCGGGGCAGCGCTTCGAGGACCGTCACCCCCACGCCGAGCCGCGCGAACATCTGTGCAAGCTCGAGACCGACAGCGCTCCCGCCGATCACGATGAGGGATGTGGGAAGGCGCTCCAACGCCATCGCCGACGCGTTGTCCAGGTAGCCGGTGTCGGCGAGACCTGGGATCGGCGGTGCCGAGGGAGAGGAGCCCGTCGTCACGACGATCTTGCCCGCCGTGAGCGTACGACCACTGGCGAGTCGAACCTCGCGAGCTGAGACGAGCGTGGCGCGCTCCTGGAACAGCGTGATCGAGGGGTAGGCACGCAGCACGTTCCAGTACTTCGTCTGCCGCAGCTCGGCCACGAGCGCATCTTTCTCGGCGCGCACCGTCGGCCAGTTGGGCTGTCCATCGGTCGAGGGGATTCCCCGAAAACCGTGATGGACCCTCCGGTGCTGTGCCTCGGCCGCGCGGATGAGCGTCTTCGACGGCACACAGCCGACGTTGACGCATGTCCCGCCGAGCGTGGAGCCTTCCACCATCGCCACCCGGGCGCCCAGATCGGCAGCCTGAATCGCGGCGGCGAAACCCGCCGAGCCACCCCCTAGGACTACGAAGTCAAAGTCGCCGCCGCCTCTTGTGATCACGCTCGGCGCCTCGGTCACTGGCCGCCTCCGGGCGCCTTCGTCGTGTCGGTCAGGATCGTGGCGCCGAACCCGGTGAGTCGGGTGAGGTGCGCGGCGATCTGCGCCGGGCTGACTTGCCGCGGGTCGTAGCGCACGACACCGAGGCTGTCGTCCAACGTCACGGTGGCACTGTACACGCCCGGAAGCCGCTTCAAGGCGAGCCGTGCGGTTGCGGGGCAACTTCCGCACGTCATCTTGGAGATGTGAAGCCGAACGGTCGCCGTGTCCGGACCCTGTAGGGCGACCTGCGCGGGCTGCGCGCGGGCCGTCTGGAGTCCCGCGCCGCACAGTGGGCAGAGGAGTGTGGCCCCGCCGACTCCAGCAGCGAAAAGCAACGTGACCTTCAATGACGACAACATGGTGAACCTCCTATCCCAGCACGAATTTCGACCACCAGGGGAACGTGAGCAGCGGGATAGACACGATCGTCGCCGTCCATAGCGCCCACTTCATCCAGCGGTGGGCGATCGGCGAGGCACACAAGGTGCCAGGCTCGCACGCCCGCTTCTCCTCACCTCGCAGCACAACGAAGCCGAAGCCAAGCGCCAGCATGGTACCCGCGACGAAGTAGGGCCGTAGCGGCTCGAACGTCGCGGCGAGCCCGGCGCCGCTCAGGCCGAGTGCGACGGCGACCAGGGGCCCGGCGCAGCAGAGCGCCGACGCCACCGCGGCGGCGATACCACCCGAGGCCGCGAGCACCGTCTTAGTGGTCGGCGTCGGCATCGTCCCCCAGGGCCTCCAGAATCGGACACTCGTCTGTCGGCCGCCGGGCGGCACAGGCTGCCGCCAGCCGGTCGAGCGTGCGCTTCATGCGCTGGAGATCGCGGATCCTGTGTTGGACGAGCGCGATCTTGTCTCTGGTTTTCCGCTCGACGGCGTCGCACGCGGCCCCGTGGCGCACCCGCAGGGCGAGCAACTCCTGGATTTCGTTCAACGAAAAGCCCAGCTCCTGGGCGTGCTTGATGAAGCGGAGCCGGCTGACCGCGTCGTGGGCGTACTGGCGGTAGCCCGACGCTGTGCGCCGCGGGGCCGCGAACATGCCGCGGCGCTCGTAGTAACGGATCGTCTGAACGTTCACGTTGGCCGCGGTCGCGACCTGGCCGATGGTGAGCGCCATGAGTGACTCCCCCGAATCGGTCACCAAGATAGACTCTGTACCATGGTATAAGGTCAAGGGGCCCGCCCCCGCGCCTTGCCCCGGTGACTCGGGCGGGTAGGTTAGCGGTATGGTGGGGTGAAGTCAGAGCTCGGTCTTCGAGCGTCGAGCGCTCGCCGTGTGGCGAGTGGCCTTAGCCTGCCCTTGGTTGCAGCTGCGAGCGTGTCTCCGCGCGGCAAATCGGTTTGCTCTCTTCTTCCACTCCTACAAAGCTCTGCACACACCGGCCGGACCCACGCCTGTCGCGCTCGTGCGCCCCCGTGCACGGAGGACCCTGGTCGGATGCATCGTGCGCCTCGTGTTGGCATCGGCAAGGAGGAACAATGAATTGTAAGCGATGGGACGCCAGGTTCGTGGGCCTCGTCGGGATCGGCCTCGCCCTCGCGTGCGAGCGCGGCGCGCCGATCGCGGCGCCCTCGACGTCGCGGGCTGGCGAATTCGCGGCGAGCGTCAATGCATCGGCGCCCGCTGCCCACATCGGGTGGGAGATCTTCGGGTCGGCGTCGGCGACGGCGGCCGACGGGTTGCAGATCTTCGTTACAGGGAACGGGACGTTCGTCGCTCCGGCAGGCGGAGGTGGGACCTCAAGTGCCGCGACCGGGGGCGGAACGTGGGAGACGCGGGACGCGAGCAACGCGGTGACAGGGAGCGGCAGCTATGGCGTCACCGGACTGGTGCGGTGGGAGCGAGCGCTTGCCTCGGTTCCCAGCATACCAGGGAGCACCGCAGGACTCGCGATCTTGCGGGTTGAGTACGATGACGGGAGCGCTGGGACGCTCACGATCAGTTGCCGGATCACGGCGGAGCAGCCGGGTCGCTTCGAGGGGGTTACGGCATCCAAGGGCTTCGTGGACTACTGGAACCGCGTGACGTCCCCGAACCTGTTCCACGTTCTGAACTGAGGCGGGGGCGAAGAAACGCATCCTGGGGGGCGACGCCTTCATGGCCTGAACCGTCATGGGCACGTCGCCGTGACCCGTGATGATGAAGATGATCGGCATGTCGGTCCGCTCCACGGCGATGCGGAGAAGTCCTGGGCTGCACATGCGTAGCCGAAGTTGCTAACTTTGGGTCTGCCGCCACCGTAGCTCAGTGGTAGAGCTCTCGATTCGTAATCGAGCGGTCGTCGGTTCAAATCCGACCGGTGGCTCTGACAGGACAAGGACTTTCCCGTTGGTCCGACGTCGGACGAACGGAATGCTGACTGGCCCTCCATGATGGTCACGATGGACGATCGTGGCGAGTGGTGACATGGTCTCGGGCGGACGACGACGAGCCGGAACCCTGGCAGGCATGAGTGAAACACCCCCTCCCGTCGGCCCGGACGCCGGTGTGGGACGAGTGTCCGCTCGACGACAGACCGCTGGAGTGAGAACCAGTCTTGCTAATCGGAGGACGAGGTTATACCGTTAAATGTGCAGAACGTGCAGTTTCCCTTGAGGTTGGGCCGAGGAGTCCCGCGAGTGTGGGTGCAGTGCAGGGCGAGGGATCACCTCCTTCACTAGAACGGTGGGCTCGCTTGGTGGTCGATGTCTCGGGCCCGCTCAGCCGTGGCATCTGGTACCGCGTTCTTAGCGCCGGTCCAGAGGAAACGGTCGTCGTGGTGCGGAACCACGCAGTGATCCTCCCGCGCCTATCTCTCGAAATCGTGAACACCCGCCCAAGCCGCTAGGCAATCGACCCCACGGTCCTGTCGTCGTGTGCGGCATCGCTGCCTCACTCGTTGACCCCGCCACAACAGTGCTTGGGCACGTCGTCTGACCGATGAGTTGGGTCGGACGGAATCTCCAATTCCAGCACGGAATCTCCAATTCCAGCAAGGCAATAACCTGCCCGTTTCGGCACGCCGACGTGGCCCCGGGGATGCAGGCGGGCGAGACTTGAGCCCGACTGAACGTGCATGCCCAACGAGACTACGACATGAGCACCGAGCCAATGCAGCGGGACCAGCCTCGGCGACGCGTTTTGGATCGGCGGCGAGACTTCGGCCGCCGCATGACCCGCGACCGACGACGTGTCGTGATCGCCGTTCACGTCGAGCGCCGTTGCGGCACAGATCGCCGATCAGGCGGCCAGCGGCGCGCGAGATCGGAACGTCGCACGCCGCCTGAGGGCTTTAGGCTCCTCTAGACCTCGCGCCATTGCGGTGCCTGAGCCGCTCCGGATCCCACCGCCATAACAAGAGCGGCCCTTACACCTCCCGGTCAGGGTGAGGGTGCCGTGTCCCGCGCTCTGGGGCCGCTCGTGCGGAGCCGGAGGGTTGCCCCAACCTGCAAGGATGAGACCTCTTCGAGGCGCTTGGTTGCGGCACTCCCCGAGAAGTCGTAACGCTCCAACGTGTAGACCGCCCGGACACTCATCCGGGGCCCGCGCCACTCGACACCCGCCCCGGCGGCCAGGGCGATGTCGGGGTGTCCGAGCCCGCTGACCGACACGACCGGCATCCACTGGGCGCGCACCAGGCCACGGACGCCGTCGAGCGCCAGCGGGACGTGTGCCTCCGCTCCCAGCCGGAGCGTCGTCCAGCGCTGCCGCGCCAACTGGGTCGAATAGGAGCGGACGTTCAACCCTGCCTGCGCGGTGAGCCAGGGACGAAGTTGCGCCTCCCCCACCAGCTGGACCTCGGCGACGTCGCGGTCTTCGCCCCGCGCCGAGTCGGAAGCCAGCCGGCCGCCCAACGCCTCGCCCCACACTGCGAATCGGTCTCCTACGAGCACCCCGAGCGCCCCGCCGAAGACGACGCCGGCCGAGGGCTGCACCATGCCGGCGTCGCGGACCCGGTGCTCGACGCGCCCGACCTCCGCCCGGCCGTGCAGTGACATCTGACCGGCTGCCGCACCGGGGGCCAGCGCCAAGCCGCTGACTGCGAGGATCGCGGCCCCGATGTACCGTCTCGCGTTCACGGACCGACCCCGGCCGCTGGGCCGATGACGAGCCGTGTCTCTGCCAAGCGCTCACCGTTGCGCTGCAGAATTGACGCGTTTGCCGTGGCGCGATCCGCTCGGCGCCGCCCGTTCGCCGCGACGTTGGCGGGGATCTCGCGGTGGCGCTGCCGGTACACGAAACCCGCCACGCCCGCCGCGGAGGCGGCGCCGGCCATGCCGGCGGCGAGCGTCCGCCCCCCGCCCTCCACGTCACCGTTGGCGAGCAGTCTGGGAATCAGCAGCGCCGCGGCGGTGAGACCGAAGCCCTTCAACAATGCGCCTCTCGCCAGGCCGGGGGGCTGCTGCTCGGGGAGGAGCTCGTCCGGGCGGAGCGCCGGCAGCGTGTCCTCCAGCGGAAGGTGGTCGTGCTCGAGACTGAAATACAGCCGGGTTGAGTCCCCGCGCTGGTTCAGCCGGCTTTGCCCGGTGACCAGCAATTCGTACCGCCCCGGCGGCGCCAGGCGGCCGTCGCCGAGCAGGCCGTCCCACTGCAACTCCCGGGGCCCGTCGTTGTCTGCCGCGTACAGCGGCAGCGCGGCGGATGCCCCGGTGGCCCGGAGCTCGACCCGCAGGGCCGCCGCGTGGGTCGAGAGCACCGTGAAGGTCAGGCGCTCGGTCCGCGGATCGAGGGTGTCGGGCGTCACCGGCCGCACGCCCACCGCGAACGTGAGGCGTTTCGCCTCGCCGAAGGCGGCGAGCTCTTTGGGGGTGAACTTTTGCGGTTCGAGATCGGTGAAGGGGTCGCGCTCAATGGCGGCTCGGAAGTAAAGGATCCCCGAGTCGGCCTGGCCCCGCACGACCAGCGCCGCCCCGAGATACTTGTAGGCGAGGCCGCGTTGCGCTTGTGTCACGATGAACGGGGAGTTGGGTGAGACGATCTGGCGCAGGATGACGAGCTCACGCTCGACGTCCAGTTCCGCATGATAGCGTACGGCGCGGTCGAGCATCTCTGAAGTGGTGCTCTGGGCCGCGCCAGCGGCAGGCGCGGCGAGGAGCACCGCCACCAGTGCGACGCGGCTCACGGTGCGCTCCGGAGCGCGATGAGGCCAAGCCGCGTGGTGCCGCCCGGCGGTACCATGAACGTGGTGTCGAGCGTGACGGAGCCGGGGGCTCTGATCCGCAGGCGCCGTCTCCCGGCCGGCACCTCGACGTCGAACAGGGTCCCTACGCCCGCCTGCCGGTCGTCGATGTAGATCACCGCGTCGGCCGGCTCGGTGCGCAGCCGCACCAGACCACGGCGGCTCGGCTGCGCTCCGGGGTTGGTCGGGGCACCGGCGGGCGTGGCCCTCACCCTAGCGGTCGGTTGCGCCGGGACGCCCGCCGACTCCCCGGGCGCTCGCGCCGCCGCCGCGCTATCCGCCGGCGCCGCGGCCTCGAGCGTTGCCGGCGCGGTCGGCGCTCGCGACCTCGCCGCCCGCACGCCCCACCACGCGCCCGAGGCCGTCAAAACGGCTGCCGCCCCGAGCCCCAGCGTCAGGAGCGGCGAGCGCGCGCCCCGCCTGACAGGCGCCTGGCTCGGTGGTCGCGTGCGCGCATCGGCTCCCGATTGGCGAGCGTCCGGGAGGGGTGGGAGGACGCCCGTACGCACAATGGGCACGCGGTAACCTCGTGCCAGGCGGCGCAGCGTCTCCTTGGCACTGCGCTGCTCGGCGTCGAAAAAGGGCAGCGCCTCGAGCGCGGCGACCAGGTCGAATGTGGAAGTGAAGCGGTGGGCGGGATCCTTCGCCACCAGCCGCTCGAGGACGTCGACGAGCGGCTCGGGGATCCCGTCCCGCACGCTCCGGATGTCGGGCGGCGGAGTGAAGTAATGGTGTTGCACGACTGCCAACACCGAGCTCGCGTCGAAGGGGGCGGCACCTGCGAGCATCTGGAAGGCGACGATGCCGAGCGAGTATTGGTCGCCCTGGGGTCCCACGGGGTGTCCGGCGCATTGCTCCGGACTCATGAACTGGGGCGTCCCGAGGACGGCGCCGCTCGGTGTCACCTTGGCGTCTTCCGCCGCCCGGGCAAGGCCGAAGTCGGAGACGTAGACCCGCCCTTCCTGGTCGACCAGGATGTTGGAGCTCTTGATGTCACGGTGCACGGTGCCGAGCTCGTGGGCGTAGGCCAGCGCACTCGCGGCGGCCCGCAGCACCGCCACCACCACGGGCAGCGGGAGCGCTCCCTGGGCCTCGACGATCGCGTCGAGCGGACGGCCCTCGACGAACTTCATCACGATGTAGTGGATGCCGCCGGCCTGGGCCACGCGGTAGATCGGGACGATGTTCGGATGATCGAGCCCGGCAGCCATGCGGGCCTCGCGCCGCAGCCGCTCGACCACGGCACCGCCGATCGCGGCGGCAGCGAACATCACCTTGAGGGCGACCGGGCGGCGCAGCGAGACGTCCAGTGCCTTGAACACGGCCGCCATCCCGCCCCGGCCGCACTCCCGCTCGATCTCGTATTCACCGGCCAGTACATGGCGCAGCTGCGCCAGCAGCGGATCCTGCTCTTCCGCCTGGAGGATCACCGTCGCGGAACCGGGGTCGCTTGCCTCCGTTCCACAGCGACCGCAGAACCGCAGGCCGGACGGGACGTCGCTGCCGCAGCTAGCGCACCGCATCAGGTCCCTGTCGCCGTGAACGTGACGGCGGCCAGGCCGGACGGCGTGGCCGTGACGGTGTTCTGCCCCGGCGTCGCACCGAGCGTCAGCGTGCCCTCGGCGAGCCCACTGGCGTTGGTAGTCACCGTCACCTTGTTGCTGCCCCCGAAGCTCCCGCCGCCCGTCGTGACCCGGAAGGCGACGCTGACGCCTGCGACCGGCTTCCCCGCGGCGTCGACGACGCGCACGGTGAATGCCTTCGGGAGCAGGGTGCCCCGCACGCCGGTCTGGCCGTCACCCCGGACGCTGCGTGTCGCGCTGGCCGTGGCGCCGGCGGTGTGTGGCGTGGCGTTCCAGCTGCTCGAGTTCACGGCCCCGACCACGCTGTCTCCGGTAGCCGTGATGTCTGCGAGGCGACGTGGCCCGCGCGGGTCACCCCACCAGGTCTGCGGGAGGCTGACGCTGGCCGCGACCTCGTTCACGACGCCCGCCGGACCGTTGTCGAAGATGTCGTTGTCCCGGGCGGTGAGACTCGAGAGCGCGCCGAGTAGGACGCCCTGAACGTTCGCGGAGACGAAGTTGCTGTCGATCCGCACGCTCGCGCCCGCGTTCGCGACCCTGAGCCCCGCGTTGAAGGGGTGGCCCGTGACGCTGTTCTGGACGACCGTGACGGATTGAGCCGACAGCTCCAGCGACGCGAGCGCCGTCGTGTCCATGGGTCCCGGGCTGAATCCGGCGCCGGAGATGGCGTTGCCCCGAGCCGTGAAGCTCGACCCGGTGAAGTTCACGGCCGCCCGGCTGTTAGTGAAAGCGGACTGCTGAACTAGCAGCCAGCCGCTGTTGACCGCGATGGCGTGGGCGGCGCCGGCGGTACAGCCGTTCAACCAGCTGCTTGTCAGGGAAACGTAAACCGCACCGAGCGCGGTGAGACAGCGGCCCTGGAGAGTGGTATTCAAGGTGTCGTTTTGAAGCACCAAGACATCGCTCTGGGCCCCGAGGGTCGCGGTGAGCGCGCTGTCGACGCGGGTGCCCTGAATGTAGAGATACGAACGGTCCGACCGGATGCCCGCACGGTTGCCCACCAAGAGGTTGGTAAAGACCTGCGCGCCGGGCTGTTGGGGAAACGCCGGGTTGGTCACGTCGACGAAGCGGATGCCGTTGAACGGCTCCTGATCCGCGCGAGCGACGTCCCGGAAAGTGTTGGCGGTGACGATAATCTGCGACGACGCTTGGATCTCGAGCCCCGCCCACTCGAACAGCGTACCGCCGGAGAAGACTTCGCCGTTCAGTCCGAGCGGCCGCGTGTCGAGCACGTTACTCTGGATCGTGGTCGCATTGCTCGCGCGCACGAACATGAGCCGCTGCCGGCCCGCCAGGTCGTTCAGCGCGACGGTCGCGCTGGGGCTCGAATCCACCAGGATCTGGGGCCCCTGCGTGCCCCGCACGGTGGCGTGGCGGACGGTATTGCCGCTGCCGCGCAGCACGCGCACGCCGGCGCCGGGCTCCGCGCCCGGCACTGAGTCCACTAACTGGATGGTCACGGTATCCACGACGACACCAGTTGCGTCGCGCACCCGGATGCCATAGCCGCGCACGGAGCGGATGTCGCTGCGTGTGATGGTGGCCGCGGATGACGTGGAGCTGTCCAAGGCGATCCCCGACCCGATGCGGCCGGCCGTGGTGCCCGGCGGGTTGACGTAAAAGTTGGCGACGCGGAGATCGGCGCGCCGCGCGTCGATCGCCGGCCCGGCGAGCGTGTGACGCAAGGCCAGGTTTTTGATGGTCACGGTCGCCGTCGTGTAGGCCGTGATCCCAGCGGCGCCCGTGTCGTGCGACACGAGCGGCAGCAGCAGCGGGTCACGCGGCACGCTGAGGACAAAGGCCGAATCGTCGCCCAGTAGCGTGAGGCGCTGGCTGAGGGCTACGGTCTCGGAGTACGGCGCCGCGCCCTTGCGGACGAGCACCGTGTCATCCACGTCCGCTGCGTTGACGCCGTCCTGGATCTTGGCGTATGGGCGCTTGATGGTCCCGAAGCGCGGCCCGGTCACCAACCGGTTGTCCACGACGAGTCGAGTCGGGTTCAATACCACGTCCACCACGGTATCCGCCGCCGCTCCGGCTCGAGCGATCACGAGCGCGCTCCCGAACCCGACCGCGGTCACGACGCCGCTCGGGGAGACGGTCACCGCGGCGGGATTGGTCGACGCCCAGGTGATCGGATAGCCGGGAATCGGGTTGCCTCGGGCGTTCTGCACCGTGCCCGTGTAAGTGACCGATTGTCCCAGCTTGGTGAGCGTATCGCGGGCGTCGCTCAGGACCACGGAGGCGGGGAGGTTCAGCACGCGAATGCGGATCGAGTCCCGCAGCGTGTCCCCCGGTGCCCGCGCACCCTTGGCGCGTACCACCGTCGCGCCGGTGTCGCGCGCGATCACCACCCCGCCGCTGGTCACCGACGCCACGAGCGGCACATCGCTCGACCACGCGACCGAGCCCGGCGCCAGCGTGTCGCCACGCGCGTTGAGGATCACGATTGGCACGGGGAACGAATCCCCGAGGCTCGTCAGGGTGTCGGCGGACCAGGTGATGTCGAGGAATACGGGGACGTTCGTTACGGTGACGAGGCACGTGTCCGCCACGGTCCCCGAGGTAGCGATCACGTGCGCCGTGCCCACGCCCACGGCGACCGCGAGCGGCCCGGCCGTGGTGTCGATCCGCACCACCGTCGGCTCCGGCGTGCGCCACACCACGCCCGGGTTCTGGATCAGGTTGCCGCGACTGTTGCGCACCGTGACCGAGAGACGAAGCGTGTCCTTGAGACTCGCCAGCGCCGCGGTCGCTGGTTGAGCGTCGACCGAGGCCGCGAGATCGCCGACGGTAATGGTCGCTGTGTCCCGCGCGGCGTCCACCACTGCGACCGCGCGCCCGACGCCGGACCCGACGCCCGTGACCAGGCCGGTCCGGTCCACCGTCACCACGGTCGGATCGAGCGTCGCCCAGCCGGGAGTCTTGTTCGGCGCCACGACCAGGAAGCCCAGGCTGTCGAACGCGCTCGCCGTGATGGACTGCTGGTCGCCCAGCGCGGTGATGGGCGGAACCGGTTCAGGCGAGATCACGACCCGCTTCGCCTGCTGCGCGACGGTCACGGTCAGACTGTCTAGCACGGCGCCGCTCTGGGCGCGGATCCGTACCGTCCCATTGTCGACGGCGCGCACGCGACCGCCCGTCGTGACGGTGGCGATGCTGGGCGCGGAGCTCGTCCAGCTCACCGGGACGGACGGCATGACGTTGTCCCGCGCATCGAGGGCGGTGGCGACGATGGTGGACTCCGCGGTCAGGGCGCTCAGCAGCAGCGCGCTCGGAGACAACCGCAAGTGGGCGAGGCGCTGTGCGACGAGCACGCTCGCGGTCCCGGTGTCGTTGTCCACCACTGCTCGAAGCACGGCCTGGCCGTTCCCCCGTGCGACGAGGCGACCGGGCGCGACCAGCGCAGCGACGGTCGTATCAGACGAGCTCCAGGTTGGGGACACGCCCGGGATCGGGTTGCCGTACGCATCGCGGGCGACGGCGCTCAGGGCCAAGGTGTCCTGCAGGCTCGTCAGTGTGTCGGCCAGGGGCACGACAGTCACTGAGCCGACGACGACGTCCAGCGTCTCGCTCACCGACGGCGCGGGGTCCGGCATCAAGGGGCTGACCAGAGAGGCGGTGAGACGCGTGCGACCGCGGCGCCGGGCTACGAGGGAATCACCCCCCGCGGTCCGGCCGACGATCGTCGAGTCGTCAATGGTGTAGCGGAACCGTGGATGGTCGACCAGGGCATCGCCGACCTGCGCCGTGAGCGTGAATGTGCTCGTGTCGCCCACGACCAAAACGGTGTCGCCCGAATACCGCAGGACGACGGGGGCGACGTTCGGTCCGGTGAGGGCGTCGGAGACGACGCAAGCCGCACCGAGGGGCAAGAGCGCACCGAGCAGAACCCGCCAGGTCGCCCGCTGCGTGCCCGTAATGACGCCGTCCTTGTGTATGGCGAGTGTCTGCCGACGCGATGCCTGCCGGCGGCATCTCGGTCACTGGGGGCGCGCGTCCCGTGGCGAAGTGCTGAGCCGGAGCAAGCGACATAAAGAGTACGGAGCGTCTCAATAGTAACGCCCGGCCGCGTCGCACGTGACGAGCCGTACGCCACCCCCGTGATCGGGCGCACGCAGCCGCGCGTGGGCGGCTACGCCGTGATCGTCAACTTGTGCCCCCTCGCCTTGAGCGAAGCCGCGAGCCCCGCCCGCTCCGCGGACTTCATGTAGGCCTCATCGGGGCTGATCTCCTTCTTCTCGACCAGGTCGAGCAGCGCGTCGTTCAGCGTGACCATGCCCAGCTGCTTCGAGGTCTGCATGATGGAGGGGATCTGGAAGGTCTTGCCTTCGCGGATCAGGTTGGACACCGCGGGTGTGGTGAGGAGGATCTCCCGCGCCGCCACCCGCCCCCCGTTGAGCCGCTTGCACAGGGTCTGCGAGACCACGCCTTTGAGCGACTCGGAGAGCATCACGCGGATCTGCGACTGCCGGTCGGCCGGAAACTGGTCGATGATCCGGTCGACGGTGGAGGAGGCCGTGGTGGTGTGCAAGGTGCCGAACACCAGGTGCCCCGTCTCAGCCGTCTCGATCGCGATCGCGATGGTCTCGAGGTCGCGCATCTCGCCCACCAGCACGATGTCGGGATCCTCCCGCAGTGCCGCGCGCAGCGCCGACTTGAAGCTTTCGGTGTGGACCCCCACCTGGCGCTGGGTGATGAGACATTTCTTGTTCGGGTGCACGAACTCGATCGGATCCTCGATCGTGATGAGGTGGTCGGTGCGCATCCGGTTGACGAGGTCGACCAGCGCGCACAGCGTCGTGGACTTACCCGAGCCGGTGGGGCCCGTGACGAGCACGAGGCCCTTCGTCAGGAAGCACAGCTGCTGCACTTCCTTCGTGATGTTGAGCTGGTCCACCGTGACGACCTGCGCCGGGATCACCCGGAGCACCGCCAGCGGCCCCTTGCGGTCGCGGGCCGCGTTCACGCGGAAGCGAGCGAGCCCCGCGATCTCGTAGGCGAAGTCCGAGTCACCCAACTCCTTCCACTCGGCCCGGTTGCGGTCGGGCATGATAGCGAACAGCATCAGCTCGAGCTGTTCGGTGCTGAGCGCGCCGCCGCTTTGGCGGGTCATCTCGCCGTGAGTGCGGAAGATCGGCGGCTCGCCCACGCGCAGGTGGAGATCGGACGACTTGGATTGCACCAGGGCCCGCAGCAGGTCACCCAACGCCCGCTCGGCGGCCTGGTACTGCGGGGCGGCGAAGTCCGCCGGCAGCCCGGCCGGAGGGGCGCCGGGTCGTGGTGTGACCGGCGCTTCGACCAGCGGCGCGGCGGCGATCGCGGACGAGCGTGGCGGTTTGGGGGGAGCGGGAGCGGCAGCCGCTCCGGCGGGTGCCCGCGGGGCGGTCGGAGCAGGGGCGGCTGCCGCGACCGGCCGGGTGGCCGCCTTCTCGATCGGCGCCACCACCGCCGTGAGCCGCCCCATCTCGGGCACGATCCGTACCCGCACCATGCCCCGGTCCGCCACGTACTCGAACTCCGTCTCGGCACCCTGGTCGATATGATTCGCGGACTCGGACGGCGCCACCTCTACGAGCAGCGCGTAGATGTGCTGGTCGGTGAGCGGCTGCTTCGAGACTTTGCGTGGCTTGCCATCCTTCACCAGGGTTACCGGCTCGTCCGGCAGCAGGTAGAGCTGGTCACCGCGTTCCCGCAGCAGGACGTCGACGAACGGATCGAGCTTCGCGGCCATGCCTCAGTCCAGAGGACGCGCATACAGCACATGCGCGCGGTTCACGTAGTGGGTGGCCGCGTGGGTCCACAGGGCGAAGAACAGATCGGCCGACGCGTTGAGGTAATCGAGCAGCCGCGCATGGTGGCTGGGGAGCTCAACGCTGGCCCACCCGCCCAGGGTCGCGCCGCCTGCCAGCACCAGCTCGGTGCCGAGCATCCGGGCGGCGGACAGCCGGGCGGGGTCCGCGATCGGGGCCTGGCGGTCCAGCGACAGCGAAATCGTATGGGCTTTGGACACGAGCAGCACGTCGCCCTCGTCGGTCGGCCGGAACGCGAAGAACCCCTCCGGCCGGTTGAGCATCTCGAGCACCGTCTCCGGCCCGTCGTGGTGCGCCACGCGCTCCATCACGTACACGACGCCCGGTCGCGACACACCTTGGGTCAGCAGCAGCTGCGCCGGCACGGGGGTACGAGGCAGGGAGAAGTCGGACACGGGGGAATACTAAGTACGTCACGCAGATACGTCTAGCAAAGACGTCGCGCGAGAACGTCACGCGGAGGCGTATACGGTTCTGTTTGACGCCTTTGTGTAACGCCTCTGCGGGACGTCGTATCGCGCGACGACTTACTCACGTCGTTGGCACTGCACGAGCGCGGGCGGCGTTCGAGAGCATCCGATCTGCTCGTCCATGCCGCTCGCGATGGGGCCGCAGGCCGTGGTTTGCGCGCCGTCGCGGGCGGCCTGCTGCGTGGCGCCGACGGCGGTCGCGCAGTTGGTGCGGCCGTGAAACTCCATGCAGACGTGGCACTGGACCTTGGCGCGCGCCGTCGTCATGAAGAAGAAGAGCGCCGCCACGGCGAACACCGCGGCGAGGGTGTAGAGCGTGGAGCGCTTCATGGCGGCCGGGTCGAGACGCCTACTAAGGTAGGCGTCGCGACGGCACTGTCAACGAGCCGACGCCCTCCGTTATCGTCCCCCGGCCGCTGCCTTGCGCGATGGCTCGCGGAATTGCTCCTGCTCCGTCGAGCCTTCCATCGCCGTGACCGACGATTGCCCCCCGGTCGCGATCTGGGTGATCTCGTCGAAGTAGCCCACGCCCACGAACTCCTGGTGCCGCACCGCGGCGTAGCCCTCTTTTTCCGACGCGAACTCCCGATTCTGCAGCTCCGCGTACGCGGCCATCCCTTTTTCTTTGTAATCCTTCGCCAATTGAAACATGCTGTGGTTCAGGGCGTGGAACGCGGACAGCGTGACGAACTGGAACTTGTAGTTCAGGGCGCCCAGCTCCTGCTGGAATGCGGCGATCTGGGCTTCGCTCAGATGCTTGCGCCAGTTGAACGAGGGCGAGCAGTTGTACGCCAGCAGCTTGCCCGGGTACGTCGCGTGGATGGCTGCGGCGAACTTCGTTGCTTCCGCGAGATCCGGCTTGGACGTCTCGAACCAGAGCAGATCGGCGTAGGGGGCATAGGCGAGCGCGCGGGCGATGGCCGCGTCGACACCGTCCCGCACCCGGAAGAACCCCTCGGCGGTCCGCTCGCCGGTCACGAAGCGCCGATCGTACTCGTCGCAATCGCTCGTGAGCAGCGTCGCGCTGTTCGCATCGGTGCGCGCGATCAGGATCGTGTCCACGCCGCACACGTCCGCCGCGAGGCGCGCCGCCACCAGCTTCGTGATGAACTCGCTCGTCGGCACGAGCACCTTGCCGCCCAGATGGCCGCACTTCTTCACGGACGCGAGCTGATCCTCGAAGTGCACCCCGGCGGCCCCGGCGTCGATCATGTTCTTCATGATCTCGAACGCGTGCAGCGGGCCGCCGAACCCCGCCTCGGCGTCGGCGACGAGCGGGGCGAACCAGTAGGGCGCGTCGTCGCCATTCATGTGCGCGATCTCGTCAGCGCGCTTGAGGGCGTTGTTGAGGCGACGGAGCAGCGCGGGCACGGAATCGGAGGGGTAGAGGCTCTGGTCGGGGTACATCTCGAGCGCGTTATTCGCGTCGGCCGCCACCTGCCAGCCACTCACGTAGATCGCCTTCAACCCCGCCTGCACCTGCTGGATCGCCTGATTGCCCGTGATCGCGGACAGCACGGCGACGTAAGCGTCATCCTGGAACAGCTGCCACAGGCGGGCCGCGCCGTACCGGCCGAGCGAGTACTCGATGTCGATCGAGCCGCGCAGGCGGTACACGTCGCCCGCCGTGTACGGTCGGGTGACGCCGCTCCAGCGCTTCCCCGTCTTCCATGCATGCTCGAGAGAGGTGACGAACTGCTGCTTATCCATTGTACCCGTCCGTGGTGAGTTTCGAGCGCTGATCAGTCGAGATATTGGTACGCAACCGTGGTGAGGAACTCTGCAAACTCCGCGCCGGTCGCGAGCTCGGACAAAATCCGCCCTGCGAGCGAAAACTGCGGGGCGCCAGGGCCGTCCGCACCTACCCGTTCAGGTAGGGTCTCCACCAATTCGGACAGGGTCTGTTGCAAGAGTGTGGCAGTAACGGGTCGTCCGCTCTGCAGCCGCGCGTCATGACGCAGCCACTGCCACACCTGAGCGCGGGAGATCTCGGCCGTGGCGGCGTCCTCCATGAGGTCGTAGATCGGCACGCACCCGGTGCCGCCGAGCCAGGCGGCGAGATAGCGCAGTGCCACGTCGACGTTCTTCCGCAGGCCGTCCTCCGTGATCGCGCCCGGCGGCGCCGCGAGCAGGTCGCGCGCCGTCACCCGCACGTCTTCGCGCTTCACGTGGATCTGGTGGGGCCCGCGCAGATGGGCGTCGAACACTTCGCGGGCGACGGGGACGAGGCCCGGATGCGCGACCCACGTCCCGTCGTGCCCTTGCCCCACCTCGCGCAGCTTGTCCTGGCGCACCTTCTCGATCGCCTGCGCGTTCAGCGCCGGGTCGCGCTTGATGGGGATCTGGGCCGCCATCCCGCCCAGCGCGTGGATGCCGCGCCGGTGGCACGTGCGGATCACCAGCTCGGCGTAGGACTTGAGGAATGGCCGGTCCATGGTGACGAGGCCGCGATCGGGCAGCAGGCATTCGGGGCGGTGCCGGAACTTCTTGATGTAGCTGAAGATGTAATCCCAGCGCCCGCAGTTGAGCCCGGCCGAGTGATCGCGCAGCTCCCACAGGATCTCGTCCGTTTCGAACGCGGCGAGGATGGTTTCGATCAGGACAGTGGCGCGGATCGTACCGCGGGCGATGCCGAGCGCGTCCTGCGCGGCGTTGAACACGTCGTTCCAGAGGCGTGCCTCGACGTGGCTCTCGAGCTTCGGTAGGTAGAAATACGGGCCCGAGCCTTTGGCGATCAGCGCCGCCGCGTTGTGGAAGAAAGCCAGGCCAAAATCGAACAGCGCTGCGGAAATCGGTCGGCCGTCGACCAGCAGGTGCTTCTCGACCAGGTGCCAGCCGCGCGGCCGCACCATCAGCGTCGCTGTCCGCGCTTCGAGGGCGTAGCGTTTTCCTTCCGGGCTCACGTAGGAGATGGTTCCGGCCACCGCGTCTCGCAGGTTCTGCTGGCCGCGCACGTTGTTCTCCCAGGTGGGCGCGTTCGAGTCCTCGAAGTCGGCCATGAAGACGTTCGCGCCCGAGTTGAACGCGTTGATCATCATCTTCCGGTCGACGGGTCCCGTGATCTCGACCCGCCGGTCGAGCAGGTCGGGGCGGATCGGAGCGACCGTCCATTCGCGCTCGCGGATATCGTGCGTTGTAGGAAGGAAGTCCGGGAGGCGGCCCGCGTCGATCTCCTGCTGGCGCTGCTGCCGTCGCTGCAGCAGCTCTTGGCGCGTGGGCTCGAAGCGGTGCGCCAGCGCGGTGACGAAACCGATTGCCTCCGCACTCAGGATGCTATCGCACCCCGACGGGGGCGGCTTGAGCAGCTGGACGGCGGGCTCGGTGGCGGGCATATGTAACAGTAGCCAAACGCCGTCGCTTTGACGACCGGCACGCCGAGACGACCGCTGCCCCCGCCGTTCGCGATTCCGAACCTGACAGAAGCGACCGGGGGTGGTCATACGACCATCCCCGGCCGCGCGGCGTCAGGGGCAGGGGTTGTGAAGCTGGATGTTCCCGCCGTCCAATTTGCCAGACGCCGTATATCCGGTCGAGAGCGTAAGCGTGAAGGTGTCGTCCCGGCCGGGCTCGCCGTTATCAGCCACGACGACCGTATACGAGCCAGGCTGACCGTTGATGTCAGCTGTACCATCGATGCGACGCGTCGTCGCACCCACCGGCGCGTAGGCTGTCACACCCGTTCCCTTGACTTTCAGGTTCGCCCCATGGTCGATGTAGGTGAGATGGCCCCAGAGCGCGCCTTGCTTGAGCCCGCCCGCGACGGCGAAGTTCGCCTTCGCGCCGGATGGGCCGGTGATCCACCCGCCGCCGGTCACGAAATCCCCACTGGGACAGGGTGGCGGACCCGCGCATGAAATGTCGGCGTGCGCCGACGCGATGACGACGTCCGCTACACCGGTGACGGTCACGTGGAGCGCGTTGACCGTGATGTCTCCCGGCCCGCCCGTTTGCTCGTTGATGACCACCTGGCCCTGGCCGTTGGGCAAGGTAATCGTCTGGTTGGGCTCCCCGGAGACGACGATCGCCTGGCCGTTGATAACGAGCTCGGCGATCTCTGAGCTGCCGCTCGCCGTCGGACCAGCACTTGTGCATTGCGCCTCGGCTCGGGCCATGAGGAACCCGGCAGAAACGCTGTTGCCGCCCGCCGTCAGGCTCAGATTAGCCACCGATGCCTCGGAGCGACTGTGATTGCCGCGGCCGACCGTCGAGGCGTGGAGCACTTGCACCGTCAGCAGCCCTGGCACCTCGCCGTCGAGCAGCGACGTTTCGTCCTCGCCCCCCGACGACGGGAGCGGGCCGGCATCGGCGAGGACCACCTCCACCGGAGGCACCAGGGGCGGCGTCGCCGTCGCCCGCACCACCGTCGCCCGGCCGCTGTAGGTCGTAGTCGACGGAGCAGTCGTCTGGTCAAGCCGCTCCGCACCCGGCGGCGCGGTAGCCCTCTCACAACTGATTAGTAGGCCCGTTGCGAGCCCCAGGAATATGGTGCGCTTCATCATTTCCTCCCTTCGTACAGACCGATGTAGCTGGCGCGTTGTCTCGAGACGCGCTGCCGTGCCCGCATCCTAGAGGGGGGCGGGGACGGCTGTCTGTCGGGAGAGCCTGTACGTGAATGTGGGGAGACTCCCCCCAGGCTGCTGTGGGAAGAACTCCGACTTGCGGCGCGCGCTACTCGACCTTAAGCAGGCCCGCGCGGAGGGCGAAGCGCACCAGCTCGGATCGGTGCTTCAGTCCCAGTTTTTCCATGATGCGGGCGCGGTAGGTGTCCACCGTCTTCGGGCTGAGGCGCAGGAACTTGGCGACCTCGGTCGAGCTGTGCCCCTCGGCGGTGAGCGCCAGCACCTCGCGCTCTCGCGCGCTGAGGCGGCCGAGGGTGTCTTTCGCCGCGGTGCCTTTCCCCTGCTTGGGGCGGGCGTCCTTGTAGTGGTCGACGAGCACCTTGGCGGCGCTCGGGTCAAGGAAGATCTCGTTCTGCACCACGGTACGGATCGCCCGCGTGAGACTCTCGTGCGTGCTCGTCTTGGTCACAAAACCGCTGCCACCCGCCTCGAGCACCTCCAGCAGCACGCCTTCCTCCAGGTGGGCACTGAGGACGAGGACCTTCGTGCCGCCCTTGAGCCCGGCGATGCGCCGCACCGCCTCCAGCCCCCCGATGCCAGGCATAACGAGGTCCATGAGCACCACGTCTGGCTTGAGGGACCGGGTCTTCTCGACCGCCTCCTCCCCGGTGGCCGCTTCTCCGACCACGCGCAAGTTGGATTGGCCGTCGAGGAACGCACGCAAGCCCGCGCGGACCACCCAGTGGTCGTCAGCGAGCAGGATCTGGATCGGATTGGGCACGGGCGCGGGTGCCGTCGGGGGAGGCCTTCTCACGGTCCTCCTTAACCTGACGAAAACGTTGACCCGCGTCTCGTCCGACCGGGCGTCAAGGTGCGGAGAGACCCTCTCAGGATACCGAGTTGGACTCGCTTGGCAAGGGCGGAAGGGTGATCTTCGTCACGCACTTTCCGGCCTTCCGTCGTTTCGTCGCTTTCGTAGCTTACACGACCGACATGCCGAGCACTTTGGTCATCGTGGGCTTCTGCGTCCTCGTTGTGAGCGTGGCGCTGTTCCGCGGCGTCCCCACGGCCGTCCGCGGCGGGCGCTGGCTGGGCGGTGCTGGCCGCGGGCTCGTCGGCCTTTTGCTGCTGGCACTCGCCGCCCTCGCCGCGACCATCACGGTGGGCATTCGGGGCTACCGGGCGCTCACTTATGAAGAGGTGGCGGCTACTGTGAAGACCGAGCCGGTAGGGGTGCAACGCTTCCGAGCCACGATCGTGCTGCCCGACCAGCGGCTCGCGATGTACGACCTCGCGGGCGACGCCTTTTACGTCGACGCCCACATCCTGAAATGGCACCCCTGGGCGAACTTCGTCGGCTTGCATACGGCCTACGAGCTGGACCGGGTCACCGGCCGCTACAACTCGGTGACGGACGAGCGCACCAGGCCGCACACCGTGTACTCGGTCGCACGGACCAGGCCCGTCGACCTGTTCTTTCTGGCGCGCCGCTTCAAGCTGCTCGGGCCCCTGGTGGATGCCGAATACGGCTCGGCCGCGTTCGTGGCGGGGACGCGGCCAGCGGAGTACGAAGTGCGCGTGTCCACGACGGGGCTGCTGATGCGACCGGTGATGCACTAGCGCCGTGCCGAGATTCCCACGCTGAAGCGTGGGCTCGGCGAGGCACTGTGCTGAAGCACACCCCACTTTAGTGTTGCGTTGTGCCGAGCCCAGCGTTTAGGATGGGGAACTCCGCCGCCGCCGCTTTTCCATTCGTTGTGTTTGAGGAGCCCCTACCATGCCCGACCCCCTCACCCGTCGTGGATTCGCCGAGCGGCTCGCCCTCGCGGCTGCCGCACCGTTTGTGACGGAGGGGCTAGGGACTTGGAGCTCGGGGCTCGGAATGGCACTCCCGAGCCCCGAGCCCCAAGCAAGCCCCGAACCGTCGGCCCTCGCGAAGGCTCTGGCCGAGGGGATTCTGCTCCGTTACGGCGACCGGCTCACGGCCGATGACCTCAAGACGATCACGCAAGCCATCGAGAACCGCCTGCAGGGTCTGGAGCGCCTGTATCGGGTGACCCTCGCCAACAGCGACGAGCCCGATTTCGTGTTCTCTGTCTACCGCGGGGCGGAGTGATGGCCGGCGACCTCGCGTTCGCTTCAATTCCCGAGCTCGGGCGTCTGCTCCGGACGCGCCAGACCTCCGCCACCGCGCTGGCCGAGCTGTTCCTCGAGCGATTGGAGCGGTTCGGGCCGCGCTACAACTGTCTCGTCACCGTGACGCCCGAGCGCGCCCTGGCGGAAGCTGCGCGGGCGGACCGCGAGCTCGCTCGGGGGAAGATCCGGGGACCGCTGCACGGCATCCCGTACGGCGTGAAGGACCTGCTCGCGGCGGCGGGTTATCCCACGACCTGGGGCGCCGAGCCTTATCGCGCCCAGACGTTCGACGAGGATGCGACCGTAGTGGCGCGCCTCGGCGCCGCGGGCGCCGTGCTCGTGGCGAAGCTCGCCATGGTCGAGCTGGCGGGAGGCATGGGGTACAGCCAGGCCAATGCCTCGTTCACCGGGCCCGGGAAGACCCCCTGGAACGTCGACTACTGGAGCGGCGGGTCGTCGTCTGGTCCGGGCGCGGCCGTGGCCGCCGGCCTGGTGCCATTCGCCATCGGATCGGAGACGTCGGGGTCGATCCTCACGCCCGCCGCCTACTGCGGCCTCACCGGGCTGCGCCCGACGTACGGGCTCGTGAGCCGTCACGGCGCGATGGCGCTGTCGTGGACGATGGACAAGCTCGGCCCCATGGCGCGCAGCGCCGAGGACTGCGCGCTCGTGCTGGCCGCGATCGCCGGGAAAGATCCGCAAGACCCGTCGTCGGTCGGGCGGGGCTTCCGCGCGCCGCCGCCCGAGCCCCGCAGGGGAGGCCGCCGGTTCCGGATCGGCGTGCCGAAGGGCGTGATCGACGCGGTGCAAGGGGAGGTGGCGGAGAATTTCACCGCGACGCTCGATGTGTTGCGCGGCATCGCGCAGATCGTTCCGGACGTGGAGCTCCCGGACCTGCCGTTCGGCGTGGTGGGGGGCACGATCATCGCGGCCGAAGGCCTGAGCGCCTTCGACGACCTGCTCGACGGCAACCGCCTCAAGGATCTCACCGCGCCCGAGGACCGCACCGGTGGCTACGGAGCGCTCGCCATCTCGGCGCGAGACTATCTGCGGGCGCTGCGGGTGCGGCGTCTCATGGGCCGGGCGTACGACGAGCTGCTCAAGCCGTTCGACGCCATCGCGACGCCGACGCGCACCACTGTCGCGAGCCCGCTCGACAAGGCGTTCCGGGACGCGTACCCCGACGTGCGGGGCGGCGTTTCCATGATCGGCTCGAGCAACGTGGTGGGCGTCCCGGCGATCTCGGTACCGAACGGGTTCGGCCTCGCTGGCCTGCCGACGGGCTTGAGCCTGGTGGCGCGGGCGTTCGATGAGGCGAAGCTGGTGCGCATCGCGCGCGCCTATCAGGCGCGGACCGATTGGCACACGCGGCGGCCGGAGGTGGCGTGACGCTCATCCTGAAGCTGCTCCAATCGCTCTTCACTGCCCTCCACTCCGAGGGCACGCCCGGGCAAATCGCGGCCGGGATCGCGCTCGGCTCCGTCCTCGGCCTGACGCCGCTCTTCAACCTCCACAACGCCGTCGTGTTCGGGCTGATCGTGCTGCTGAACGTTTCCTTCCCCGGTGCCATGCTCGGCTTCGCGCTGTTCATCCCGGTGGGGTTCCTGCTCGATCCGATGTTCGACCGGATCGGGCACACCCTGCTGCTCGAGATGCCGGCCCTCACGCCGCTCTGGACCACGCTCTACAACGTCCCCGTGGTGCCGCTCACCAACTTCAACAACACTGTCGTGCTCGGCAGCTTCGTGTGCGCGGTCGCGTTCGCGTCGCCGCTCTTCTTCCTGAGTCAATGGGGGGTGACGCGCTACCGCGCGACGGTCGGCGAGCGGGTGCGGCAGTCGAAGCTGTACAAGCTGATCGGCGCTTCAAAGCTGTACGACATCTACCGCCTGTTCCGGCCGGGGCCCTGAGATGAGCGTCGCCAATGTCCGGTGGAAGGCGGTGAGGCCGCTCGCGATCTGCGGTGCGCTTGGGCTCGGCGCGTGGATCTTGTTCGCCGACCGGGTCGCGAAGGGCGCCGTGGAGTCGGTAGGGACGACCCTGATCGGTGCCACGGTCGAGATCCGCCGCCTGCACCTCGACGTGCCGCACGCACGAGTGGAGCTGCGCGGCCTCACCGTGGCGAGCCCGTTCGAGGCCCTGCAGAACCTGCTCGAAGCCGACGAGCTCGTCGCCGACGTCGACCCGCTCCCCCTGCTCGAAAAGAAGGTCGTGATCGACCGCCTCGCAGCGAAGGGCTTGCGGTTCGGGAGGCCGAGAACGACAGACGGGCGGGTGAGCGGACAGGGAGACGGCGTGAGGGGGCAGGTGGAGCGCTGGTTCGCCCAGCTGCAGGTGCCGGTCCTGAAGCTCGCGACCGGGAAGATCGACGTGGGCCAGCTCGACCCGAGCAAGCTCAGCACGCCTGCTGCCGCGCAGGCGCTCGCTGCGCAGGTCGACTCGGCCCGCCAGGCCTGGGACCGCGGGCTGCAAGGGCTCGATGTCGCCGCTGCCGTCGACTCCGCCAAGCACATGACGGACCGCCTCCGCGGCGCGAGGCCGACCGACCTCAAGTTGCTCGGGGACGCCCGGCGCACGCTCGACCAGGTGAAACGGACCCGCGATGGGCTGGCCGGCCTCGAACGGAGCGTGCGCGTCGGCACCGCAACGCTCGAGGCGGGAGTAGCGGGGCTCGCCGCCGTGCGGCAGCGCGACTATGCGACCGCGCGTGCGCTGCTGCGGCTACCGGCGCTCGAAGCGCCGCAAATCGGCGCCGCGCTGTTCGGGTCTGAGGCGATCGAGCGGTTTCAGCGCGCGCTTTACTGGGCGGAGCTGGGCCGTCGCTACATGCCACCTGGGCTGAAGCCGAGCGCGACGCCGGGGCCGCGGCGCGCGCGCCGCGCGGGCGCGACGGTGCGGTTTCCGCGGGAGCGGGCGTACCCTGCCTTTCTGCTCCGGGCGGCCGAGCTGAGCTTCGAGCTGAGTGGTGGCAGCGGCGGCGGCGCCCCCCGGACGTTCGCGGCCCGCTTGGCGGGGCTGACGAGCGATCCCACGCTGTACGGGCGACCCACGACCCTCGACGCGTCGGCCCCCGGCGTGCAGGCGGCTGCGCTCGTCGACCACGTGCGCTCCACGCCGCGCGACACCGCGGCCGCCAGCATCACGGGCGTCGCGCTGCGCGGTTTCGCGCTCCCCTCGCTGCCCGTCCGGCTCGACCCGGGGCAGGGCACGGTCTCGCTCAGCTTGGCCCTGGTGGGCGACAGCGTGCGGGCGCGCTGGAGCATGCGGTCCGAGCGTGTCCACTGGACGCGCGACTCGACGACCGCGCCATCGCAGCTGGGCGATATCGTGTGGCGCGTCGTCTCCGGCGTATCGACCGTCGACGTCGCGGCGAGTCTGGACGGCACGCTTGCGCGCCCACGGCTCGCGGTGGGGTCGAATCTCGACCGCGTGTTGGCCGAGCGGGTCCGCGCGGTCGCGGGCGAAGCGATCGCCGGCGCCGAGCGGCAGTTGCGCGCCCGGGTAGACAGCGTCGCCGAGCGGCAGGCGGCGCCGGTGCGCGCCCAGGTCGCCGCGCTGACGACGGACGTGACCCAACGCGTCAGCGGTCAGCGGGCCCTGCTCGACCAGGCGCAGCAGGCGCTCGAGCAGCGGCTGCGGGAGCTCACCCGCGGGCTGCCGGGCGTGCGGCTGCCGTGAAAGCGAGGTTCATCGGGCGCGGCTGAAGCCGCGACTCGTTGGTCGCGGCTGAAGCCGCGACTCGGCCCTGCCGCTGAAGCGGCGTCAGTTCACTGACAGGGCCGAGCCGCGAGTTCACTCGCGGACTCGCCGCGAGTTCACTCGTGCACTCGTCGCGAGCTCACTCGCGCACTCGAGGGGGGTCGATCTCGTGCCGTGCCACGTCTGCACCTCGGTGCCGGTCTCAACCAATCTCATTGCGGCGGCATCGTAAGTTGAAGTGACCGACCTCGTCCGACAGGCGCAGCAGGGCGACCAGGCCGCGTTCCAGTCGCTCTACCGCGAGCACGTGGGGCGGGTGTACGCGCTGTGCCTGCGGCTCACGGCCGACGCCGCCGAGGCCGAGGAGCTCACGCAGGATGCGTTCGTCCGCGCGTGGGAGCGGTTGGCGACCTTTCGGGGCGAGAGCGCGTTCTCTTCCTGGTTGTACCGCTTGACGGTGAACGTCGTCTTCATGAGTCGCCGGGCGGCGCGGCGCCGCGCGCAGCGGGTGTTCGCGGCCGAGGACCCGGGCGCGCTGGAGCGGCCGGGTCGCGAGTCGAATCCGGGGGTCGGGCTCGATCTCGAGCGGGCGGTCGCCGCCCTGCCGCCCGGAGCGCGGGAGGTCTTCGTGCTGTACGACGTGGAAGGATACCGGCACGAGGAAATCGCCCAGCTGACGGGCATCGCCGTCGGGACCTCGAAGGCCCAGCTGTTCCGGGCGCGTAGATTGTTGCGGGGGATGCTGGAGTCATGACGGAACACGAGAACCCGCCGGAGTTTCGCGAGCTGCTCGACCGAGCCGCGCAGCTGCCCAAGAGCATCGCGCCGCCGCACGACCTCTGGCCAGCGATTGAAGCGCGCATTGCCGGGAAGAGGCCGGGGACGGGGGAAGGGGGAAGCGGCTGGGTGCCCTGGCTCGTGATCCCGCTGGCGGCAGCGGCGGCGCTCGCGGTGCTGCTGCTCGGCCGGCGCGGCCCACCGCGTCCAGGTGAGGCGTGGGAGGTGACGCGCGTGGCGGGGGTGCCGCTCGTCGGCACCACGCCACTCGGCGCGACGGGCGCGCTCAAGGTCGGCGACTGGCTCCAGACGGACGATTCGTCGCGCGCCGTGATCTTGGTGGGCGACATCGGCCATGTCGAGGTCAAGCCCGGCACTCGCATCCGGCTGGTCCGGGCGCAGCGCACCGACCATCGCCTGGCGCTCGAGCGCGGCGAGATCTACGCCACCGTGGACGCGCCGCCCCGATTGTTCTTTGTCGACACTCCCGCCGGCACCGTCGTGGATCTGGGGTGCGCCTATACGCTCGCCGTGGACTCGAGCGGCGACGGTACGATCCGCGTGTCGGCTGGATACGTGGAGTTCGACTGGAGCGGCCGCCGCTCCATCGTGCCGCTCGGGTTCCGGGCGGAGACGCGTCGCGGCTTCGGCCCCGGGACGCCGTACGCGGAAGACGCGCCTCAGGCGCTGCGGCGCGCGCTGGCGGCGTTCGACTTTGCGAGCGGTGGGGCGGAGGCGGTCCGCCAGGCACTCGCCGCCGCGCGGCCGGAGGACGCCGTCTCGCTGTGGCACCTGCTGGGGCGGGTGGATCCGGCGCTGCGGGCGGGGGTCTACGACCGGCTCGCCACGCTGGTACCCCCGCCCGCCGGCGTCACCCGCCCGGGCGCGTTGCAGCTCGACCGGGCGCCACTCGAGACCTACTGGAACACCATTCGCCGGATCGCGTGGCGTAGGACCATCCTCAAGGGCATTCGCGACATCGATCCCCGCACCGGCATGGCCCGGTGACCCGCGTCGCTGCCGCGCTCGCTGTCGCGCTCTGGAGCGGCACGGCGTTGGGGCAGGAAGTGCCCGAGCGCACCGCCGATCTCCGCGCGGACGTGGTGGCCCGGGGCCTGAACGATCCGCTGTACCTCACCGCTCCCCCGGGGGACGCCCGGCGCTTCGTCGTGGAACAGGCGGGACGCATCCGGATCATCAGGGACGGCCAGGTGCTGGCGACGCCGTTCCTGGACTTGAGAGACTCGGTTGGCGCGGGCGGGGAGCGCGGGCTGCTCAGCGTCGCGTTCCATCCCCAATTCGCCCGGAACGGCTGGCTCTACGTCAACTACACTGACAAGCACGGTGACACGCGCGTCAAGCGCTTCACGGTGAGCGCCGATCCCGATCGCGCCGATCCCGCCTCGGGCAAGCAGATCCTGTTCATCGCGCAGCCGTACGCGAACCACAACGGCGGGCTGGTCATGTTCGGGCCGGACGGCATGCTGTACGTCGGGATGGGCGACGGCGGCTCCGGCGGGGATCCGCACGGCAACGGTCAGAACAAGCGCACCCTGCTCGGCAAGCTGCTGCGCATCGATGTCGACCACGGCGATCGCTACGCGATTCCTCCCGACAACCCCTTCGTGGGCGCGGCGGACGCGCGGCCCGAGATCTGGGCCACGGGGCTGCGCAACCCGTGGCGCTTCGCGTTCGACCGGGCGACGGGACTCCTCTATGTCGCGGACGTCGGGCAGAACCTGTGGGAAGAACTGGACATCGTCCCGGCGAGCCGGGGCGGGTTGAACTACGGCTGGAACGTGATGGAGGGGGCGCACTGCTACGAGGCAGGGGGTTGCGACACGACCGGGCTCGTGCCGCCCGCGCTCGAGTACGACCACTCCTACGGCTGCTCGATCATCGGGGGATTCGTGTCGCGCGGCCGCGCGTCCGCCTCGCTCGACGGTCAGTATTTCTTCTCCGATTACTGTCAGGGCTGGCTGCGCAGCATCACCTACCAGAACGGCCGCATCACCTCGCGTACCCTGTGGAAGGTCCCCCGACTCGGTCAGGTGCTGTCGTTCGGGGAGGATGCGGCGGGGGACATCTACGTGCTGTCCGATAATGGGAACGTGTATCGCATTAGCGAACGCTAGACTTCCTTCGTGATGCGCGAGTAAACTCGCGGCTCGGCCCTGCCCGTAAACGGGCGTATCGGGTTCCGGGCCGCCACTTCATCCACGACTCCTCGGGAGGGTCGCGAGTGAACTCGCGGCTCGGCCCTGTCAGTGAACTGACGCCGCTTCAGCGGCAGGGCCGAGCCGCGGCTTCAGCCGGACTCCTCGGGCTGCCACTTCCTCCACGACTCCTCGGGAGGGTCGCGAGTGAACTCGCGGCTCGGCCCTGTCAGTGAACTGACGCCGCTTCAGCGGCAGGGCCGTGCCGCGGCTTCAGCCGCGGACCACGTGGACTCAAACCCCGTCGCCCCCACCGGCATCCCATCAGCAACCCGTTTCCAGGAGTCGCCCATGTTCTCCCGCATCCGTTCTCTCGGCCTCGCCGCCGCGGTTTCAGCGCTCGTTGCCGCCCCCGCTCTCGCCGGGCCGCCGTGGATCTCGATCGAGCTGCCGGTGAACCCCTATGACCAGTCGATGCGCGGCGCCTTCCTGCTGGTGCATGCGTTCCACCACGGCACGCCGACGGGGTACATCGTCACCGGGACCGCCGAGGGGATCGTGAACGGCGAGCGGCGCTCGATCAAGCTCGAGTTCAGCGAGACGTCGCGTGACGCCGTGTACGCCCTCAAGCGGATGTGGCCCAGCGAGGGGGTGTGGACGCTCGTGATCAAGGCGAACCAGGGTGCGGACGACGCGGCCACGGCGGTGATCGAGCTCGGGCCGCAGGGCGAGGTGGCTTCGGTCCGTGTACCCACGATGCAGCGGGGTAGCTGGACCGTGCCCGCGCCGGTTTCGCTCGCGGATATCGACACGGCACTCAAGGCTCGGGCCGAGCAGCTCGCGCGGCGTTAGTGAGCTGCACTTCCCGACCATGATCCCGTCTGCGGTCCTCACCCCCTGACCCCCTCTCCCTTCGGGTCCTCACCCCTTTCATCCCCTCTCCCTTCGGGAGAGGGGAAACTCAACCCGACCTTCGTTCCCCCTCTCCCGTAGGGAGAGGGGGACAGGGGGTGAGGACCCACACGGAGAGGGGATCAAGAGGTGAGGCTGCTGATGGCTTCTATTGCTAATGGCGGCTTGACAAGTGCCGGTCGGCGGGTATGCGTAAGGGCGACGATTGTGCCGTCCCTCTCTCACCCTGGTGTACGGAGGCGCTCATGCGCAGACACGTCTTGTTGGGCGGATTGACACTCGCCGCGCTGGTGGCGGTCGGGAGCTGCAGCGACGACGTCGGGCCGACCACGAACGAGCGGTTTGCAGCGACCCTCTCCGGTGCAAACGAAAGCCCGGTCGTGACGACGTCGGCAACTGCGACGGCGGAGTTCACCGTCTTCAACGATGTACCCGGCATCTTCTTCAAGCTGAACGTGACCGGGCCGTTTACGGACAGTGTGACCGCTGCGCATATTCACGGTCCCGCCGACCCGGGCGTGCCCGCCGGCGTCATCGTAAACCTCTTCACTGGCCCGAACGCGGGCCCTGCCATCACCGGAACGCTCGCGGAGGGCGTGTTGCCAAGTCCCAGCCGCATCACGTTCGATTCGGTTCTGGTGCTCCTCCGGGCGGGCAAGGCATACGTGAACATCCACACCAAGACCAACGCGGGCGGCGAAATCCGGGGGCAGATCGCGAAGCAGTAACGGTATCATGGGGGCGGGATGTGGCACCCGACGTTGTCGGGAACCACAACCCGCCCGCTGTGTTCTGTTGGGATCGATGACTCGTTTTACAAACGGCTACGGGGGAGGCGCGCATGGCCGTCGTTCGTTGGACTTGGCTGCACACCCTCGGCGTGGGGTTGTTAGCGTTGGCCTGCGGCGGGGGCGGTGGCGGCGGCACGACGCCCCCCGGTCCGCCCGCCGACCTCGTGAAGAGCGCGGGAGACGGTCAGAACTGGTACTTTAACAACCCGCTGCCGACGGCCTTGAGCGTGACCGCGGTGGACGTGGACGGTCGGGCCGTGCCCAGTGTGGTCATCACGTGGGCGGTGGCGTCCGGAGGCGGCACCGTGACTCCGACGCAGAGCACGACCAACGCAAACGGTGTCGCGACCACGACCGATTCGGTCGGGGGCTCGACCATCCAGATCGTCAGTGCGACCTTCACCGGTCTGGCGGGCCCGGTCAGCTTCACCGAGCACGCCACTACGGCGCCGACGTCGGCAGCGGTGAGCGTGAACGACAATGTCTTCAGCCCCGCCAGCGCGGTGATCAAGACGGGCGGAACCGTCACTTGGACCTGGGCGGGGTCCCCCCTCGTGATCCACAACGTAACCTACACCGGCGGGCCCACTCCCCGGCCGGCGAATGGACCCAATAAAGCTGGCGGGAGTGGGACGTTTCAGAGCACGATCACCACCGTCGGGAAGTACGACTACACTTGCACCAAC
>Ga0209375_1000352_pt1 | contig 40673 bp, 37 predicted proteins | sample GraSoiAngelo_131_FD_185888 | JGI IMG/M metagenome (GOLD analysis project Ga0209375, IMG submission 185888) | Grasslands soil microbial communities from the Angelo Coastal Reserve, California, USA - 14_0929_02_30cm (SPAdes) (version 2) | ecosystem: Environmental > Terrestrial > Soil > Grasslands ...
CTCTGACCTTGCTCTTGTCGAGAAGGATAATCAGAGAATACGGGTTAAGTTCGGAGAAGAGGAGTATGTTGGACCCCGTGAGGTCCTTGACGAACTCGCCGAGTTTGGCCTCTTTGAAGTCTCCGAGTTCGACGGACTTGCGGAGGAGGTTGTTCTTGGCGACGACCATTGTCACCCGATCGCGGAGCCGTTTTCGCAGCTCGTGGATCTGAGAAGACCGGACCTTTGTTAGGTCGGCCGCCGCTATGACAGGATACTTCGACATCAGACCCTGTAATTGTTCTAGGGATTCTTTCTTCCACTCTGCGATCTTCCGCGTTGACAAAACTATCAGTTCTGGGTTGTTGCTACTTTTACCAGTGGACCCATCGTCGTCTTGACAGATACCGAAGAGATGTTCTTGGAGCCCCTCTCGAGTTTGGACTCTAGGCGGGAGATTACTGTCTGTATGTTCTGAACCAGCGCCTCGTCGGGCATGTCTTCTGTCCCTACTTTGCACTGTATCACGGGCTGGTCCTTCATTTTCAAGCGTGCATTCCGTCTCTGGCGCTTGATGACATCGTCTATCGGTGCGGTGGGCGGCACTGGTGTTGGCATCTTGCCTCTGGGTCCTAGCATCTGGCCGAGAGCCTTTCCCACCTGTGGCATCAGGGGCGCTTCTGCGATGAAGAAATCGTACTTCTGCGCGAGCTTTCTAGCCTGTTTCTTGTCGCGTCCCATCTTGTCCAAGTCCTCCCTGCCTATAACCAGGTCAGCTCCCGCGTTCCTGGCCCGGACTGCGAGGTCTCCGCCGGCAATTACGGCGACTTTGGTGGTCTTGCTGGGCGGAGTTGGAAGTTCGATGGACTCGTTGATTCTCGCTTCGGGTCGTTTGAGGTCGAGTTCTCGGAGCTTGACTGCCAGTTCTACGGACTGGTTGAACTTGCGTTTCTCCGACTTTCCCTTCATGTCGGCTACTGCTTTGGCGATGGCATCCTTCGAAACTAGCATCTTGCACTCCCTCTAGGATTCTATCAGTGCCTTCTGGTATACTCCTTTATCGAGGTCCTTGATGAACTCTTTCGGCTCCTTCGAATCGATGGTCACGCCCATGCTGACGCATGCCCCGGCGACCTCTTTGACGGCGGCGATTGTCGTCTTTGCGTAGCTGTCCGGCCTCTTCATCCCGGCCAGCTTCACTATCTGCTCAAGGGTCAGGTTGCCGACTTTTGTCGCCTTGGGAGTTCCAGATCCCTTCTCGATGCCGAGTTCTTTGACTATGAGAGCGGAGGTTGTGGGTGTTCCTATCTCAACGTCGAAGCTCTTGTCGTCAACGTCAACGACCACCTTGACCGGGACCTTCATCCCAGCGTAGGATTTTGTCAGGTCATTGATCTTGTTGACTATCTGGAGCACGTTGACCCCCAGCGGTCCCAGCGTAGGACCCAGCGGCGGGCCCGCGGTTGCCTTTCCGCCGTCGATCAGCGCATCAACCGTTTTCTTCTCGCCCAGTGTCTCCCTCTCCTCTACTCACGAGCTTGACATAGTCCGCGTGAACTGTGATGGGCAATGTTGCGAAGCCCTCTTCCAGCAGTTCGATGACGACCTCCTGCTTCACCTTGTCAACGTGTGTTATCTTTGCCCTGAGTCCTCTGAAGGGTCCACCTACAACCTCTACCAGGTTTCCAACACTAAGCTCCTCGATTACCGGCTTCGTGACTATGAATCGTTCGATCGCCTGGATCGAAACTACTCCCTTGGTCCGGGTGCGAGCGTGCCTTGTTCCGGCTATCGCCTCATCTACAAAGTGGGGTCCGTTGGCTTCGACGAAAATGTATCCCTTAATGACCTCAGGCGCGAGGATCGCTGTTATGGGCAGTTTCTTGACCTGGGCTCTGCTCGCCATCAGGTCGACAACGGTCCTCTCTTGACCGCTCGTTGTGCGGACTGCGTAGATCGATGTTTTCTGGGTTTGCTGCGTCATGCGTCTTCGCCGTCACACCTAAGGGGTTGTTCCACCCTGACTGGCGGGCAGTGTATAGAGCCCCACGAGCCAGAATAATATCCTGATGACAAAACCGATTCCACCCACGATTACGACGCCTAACAAGCTGATCTTGATCAGCAGGGCTGTTTCTTCCCAGTTCGGCTTCTGGGCTACGTGAAAGAGCCGTCTCGTTGACTGCAGGAAGGTCCGGGCGCCCAATCTATCGTCCCTGTTGCGTTCTGAGGACCGTCGCCTCCTCCGTCCCTATTTAACCATGCGACGAACCATCAGCATCTTTCAACCTCTATCCCCCATTCTTCTAGGCTTGCGATGAGGCTCCTTCTATCGCTAGCATTCAGGCCCTTCCAGTCGACCAGCGCCTTCTGACGATTGTAACCATGCGAATGTTGAGTGTAGGATGGACGAATATTCCCTCGGTCTTCGACTCGAGAAAGCCGTGCGCGTCTACAAGATTACGGGCAATATTTTGTGAAGCGGGATCTTTGGTAGAGGTGACTATGATTGCAGGATTCTCTTCATGAGCAGGTCGATCCCGGTTTTGATTGAACAGGCTCTGCTAATATAGTGTCACCGGCTTGACTTTATCGCGAAGTCACATTCATGAATCTGACCAATCGCTTTGAAGCTCCAGTAGTCCTTCCAAGTCGTGCTTCATTATGCCTGTAGCAAGCTTCATACATTCATCTGCGTCGTCTCTGGTGATTTTTCTGCCACGATGGACAAAGCTGTTCCTCTTACTCTTCAGTTCCATCAAGGATTTGTATTCTCTTTCAGGAAGCGTTCCCGCAAGGTTCAACGTCTCCAATATGCTGTCAGTCGACCAGCGATTGAAGTCTGTCAGCTTTGACTCGCGGTCGCCCCTCACATTCTTTTCGCTGAGGAAAGCCTCCCAAGAGGTCGCAAGATTTCTTTCAACAATAATCCAACTAATTACGAATGATTGAGCGTATTCGGCATCTTGCAGGTGGGTATTAGCCTCCAACCATAGAATCAGTTCATCGGCCTCGTCCGGATGTTTCAGGATTCTGTTTCCCCTTTCGACAATTTCTGAGAGTTTGTCCGGCTCTACCGGCACTCTCGGGTGCTGAAGGAAAGACAGCCTCTCGAACATTCTTTGTTCAACGAGCATGGCTCGCGGAGTTGAGCCGGACATTCCCCAGCTTCTAAATTCCAGAGTTTCTGAATCCAGGCTTCCTTGTCCAGCTTCTGACTCTCTGATAGTTTGTGCTGGAATCCCCTCCAGTAGCAAGAGAGCGGAGATGATATTGAAGACTCGAATGGCTATGTGTTTGTTCTTGGTTGTGAGCGCCATAAGGCCGTCCTTTGAGAAAACTAATCGGTCACTTCCTACTTTACACTCAATGGCTTTGTTCAGCATCCACGAGAACTGAATTCCATAGAGGTACTCCTTCAGACTCTTCGGCTCAGGAGGCAGACCAATAGTTATTGGTGGGAAAACGTACCCGACAGTTGCTTCGATTTGCTGTTCGGGAGCCGCGGGCACGGGCGGTTGCACATTGCTAATCTGAGCCTGTAATATGACGTTTGATATGATACCCTTCACCCTTTCAGTCGGGTCCGTCTCCGCTATGTTGCCAGCAAATAGACCGACCCAAGATTCACGGGTTAGCATCGTGCCACCATGGTCTTTTGGCCTGTCGACTCTGGCAAAGACGCTATTGGCTATTGTCCGAACATCGTTCACCATTGTATTGTACATTGCTCGGGCAAGCGTGCCTTGTCTTTGCAACACGACATTGGGTGTTCTGGGGAGTGGTTTAGTCCAGCGCGACTCTCCGAGTACGTCGTCAACCCGGTCGATGAATTCGTAGCCTTTGAATGGGCCGTTGATGATTATTTCTCTGTCTGGCCTATCGGCAAATCTTGAGGAGACAATAATTTGGAATTCAGGCTGTTCAAGCCAAAAGACCTCTACTTGACAAGGTTCTTGATAGTCGTCAGTGTTTGGGATCTTCTTCCGTTGCTCATCGGACAGCTTTACAACCTCCCTCCTGAAACGTTCAATGAACCTATTGAACCATTGTGAGAGTGCCTCGGCCCTATCTGTGTCGGGTTGCACCACCAATTGACTTTCGGTAGTTGCCATGGCCATGGTTGGCGAATGAGTATGTAATAAGAGAACAGTTGTGCCGCGTCTCTTCCAGTTGACCAAACAGTTCGATCCGCCGTGTTAGTCCGGCGTGCCACGACGACGCCAGCTAATCATAGACTATGACGATGGCGCGGAATACGAGTCGGTTGAGTGGTTCCGACCTAGATCAAAGAGACGACGGAGACACAATGTTGGTTTTGTGGAAACCACAACCCGTAAGAGTGAGTATTTCGAAGTCTCAAGATAATGTCAAACCCGAATCAAGCCCAACAGCATCTCTGGGGCCAGTGCTGGTGTGGAAGACATCACGTTCCACATGGCAGAGTCGAAAACAAGTTCTTGGGTGATGTGATCACGCTGGACTTTACAAAGCAACTTCGTGCAACCGGGCGCGCTATTGGGCAGGGTCTCGGTGTTGGCAGAATTGAGTGCAAATGTGGTATGGTCTTTGACTCCGCTGAAGCTTTCAACAAGCACTTGCAGGAGAACCCGGAGAGATGAATCAACTAGACAGGCTTCGGTGAACAATTGTCGTGGACTGGTTCGAGTAAACCCGCCCTCTCATTGTATCTGTAGTGCCATTGTTCTCCGTCTGGAATCTCTCTGAAGCAAGACTTGCAGATTGTGCCACCCATGCTCTATCTTGCCAGCGAGCAAGCAGATGGGTGTTAGAGTTCAGCGACGGGTATCCCTCGGACCATTGCATCCTCTGAGTCAGAGGACCCGAATCGGCGCGGAGATGCGTGATTCGTATTTTTATACGAATCAGTACAGATTTCTTTAATCCGAATACGCTACGTGCGTGTTTGCGGTCCACTGGCGAAAGCATCGATTGCCGTCTCGGTTTTCGATTGCTCCTATCCCTTTGGGTTTTTCAGGGCTCGGGGGGACGGGGGCACGGTGGGCCTCCACGATTATCGTGTATCAGCAAAGGCGGCTCGGCGTAATTTGGTATATATCTTGTGCGCAACTACGCGTCAATTTCTCTGATTCCTTCTGAACAATTCAGAAATGACCGAGCGAGACAGATGTCTAGATGTTTCGGAAAGGACGCTCAGGCGCGAATTCAGCCATACTAAATAGTTAGAGCGTATTCTCTCAAATGGGGTCTAGCTAGAAAACATCTGGTGTTATCAGCTAGAAGCGACTAGGCCCATACCAGTGGTTTAGATACATTACAGAAGAGCGAAACCAGATTTAAATCGTCCCTAGCTTGATAGAGGCTGGTAGGAAGAATGCTATGGATTTGGAAATAACCTACTGCCAGCCATGTGGGCACCAACCCAGAGCCATTGAGCTTGTAAATCAGCTGCTCGCCTCGTACGGTATGCCTCTTAACAAGAAACTGACGATCGCTTTGAAGCCGTCGGACGGCGGAATCTTTGACGTAGCCCTAGACGGACGGCTCATCTTTTCGAGAAAACAGGAAGGTCGATTCCCGACCGTCGAAGAGATCAAGAAACAGATCGACCCCAAGCTTTCAATCCCGCTCGAAGTACCGTCAAAATAGACACAGAAGAAAGACGGTAGGGCTGCCTACCGACACACTCGGAGTGTCTCAACCCTATTTCTTCACCCCATTATGTTCTTAACGATTGCATCGGGCTGAAACGGCTCGAGGTCGTCGTATTTCTGACCGGTGCCGACCAATGCGACCGGCTTTCCCATTATGTAGGATAGTGATATCGCGCTGCCCCCTTTAACATCGGCGTCCAGCTTGGCCAGGATGATCCCGTCGATCCTGACCGCTTCGGAGAAGATCTTGCCTTGCTCTACCGCATCGTTCCCTGTCAGCGCGTCGACTACGAGGATGGTGAGGTCGGGGTTTGTTACGCGGACGATCTTGCGCATCTCTTCCAGGAGGTTCTTGTTGGTCTGCATTCGTCCAGCTGTGTCTATGAGGACTGCGTTTATCGAGTGCGCTTTCGCATAGTTGACGGCATCGAAGGCAACGGCTGCAGGGTCGGCTCCGTACTGGTGTTTGATTAGGCGGACTCCGACCCGTCGAGCGTGTTCTTCGAGCTGTTCAATGGAGCCTGAGCGGTATGTGTCGCTGGCTGCGAGTATGACGCTACGTTTCTTCTTTTGTAGTATGTAGGCTAGTTTGGCTATGCTGGTCGTTTTTCCTGTCCCGTTGATTCCGACAAAGACGATTATGGCAGGTTCTCCAGCGGCTTTCTTTTTATCGACGAAGGAGAAGATGTCGAGTGATCCTGCCTTCTCGAGCACGGATAGGAGGATTCCTTGAAGTACGACCTTTACTCTTGTACGGGGGTCGGTGAATCGTGCGAACTGTACGTCTTTGAGTTTTTCTTTTAGCTCGTTGCTGACGAACTCTGCCACGGAGACAGCGACATCGTTCTCGATGAGTGATAGTTGAAACTCGTCTAGGACGTTTTCGAGATCTTTTCCTTTCAGTTCCGTCTTGGCGATTCGGTCGTAGAAGTTTGAGAATTGTGCTCTGAGCCTGTCAAACAATCTCTACCGTTCCACCGCCCTTCTTCCTTGCGAGATCGTTGAGATGGGCCCTATAGTCCTCGGTCTGGCCATAAACCTGGTTGAGCTGTTGCGTGACGGTGGCCCTTGCCTTTTCCAGTTCACTCGATCTTAGGCGGAGGTCCTTCATCGAGTCTTCGATCGGCTTCTCGATGCAGACCCCTGCTCCCACTCCTATGATGACCTTCTCAGCATCTGCAAGCCTCGCTTTGACGAAGCTGCCTGAGCCGATTGGTACGAGTGTTTCTGTCTCGCCCGGTTTTCCTTTCGTACCTTCGAGAGTTGACAATGCTGTCAATGTCTCCGATAGTGCTGCTGTGACAATGTCGAGTCGGGACTGGAGTACTCGTGCTGAGCTTTCCAAGAAACGTATGTCCATGAGGCTCTGGCGCATTTGATCGTCAAGGTCGCTTGGGCGAGTCGCTGGCCTCTTCTTAGCGACGGCCACTATGCCTGTTCTCCGGTCTCTGGGATTTCTTCAACTGTCTTGATTATTATCTCGAACTTCCGGGCTTTATGACGGCTTCCCATGTCCGCGTAGAGGCCTTGCAACGCGTCCTCTTTCTTGAGGGCCCTGATCTCCTTCTTGAAGTGGAGATTCTCTCCCCTCTTCCGAAGATCGCCAGTGATTCTGAACTTCTTGACCTCGCTCATTGCACATCTCTCTACGGGAGACGCGAGAATAATGCTGAGCCGTACTTAACCTAATCCGTCTGGAATACTGTGCTAACGGCCAGCAGCTCTGAGCCCAGCGTGTGGGAGCCGACGACCGCCCCTCTTGAGTTTACTACGATTCCAGATTTTGGATACGGAACACCTGAATTCACTGTTCCGACCGAGACTGGCACCTTCAGGACTTCCGAAATATGCTGTTTCTCTTTCTCATCAATGATAGGATTTGCAAGGACTCCTTTGTTGGATGCGACAGCCAGAGAGCCTACTTGTGGGAGCCCGCCGATCGTTGCTGTCTGAACTGGCACTTTGAGAGCTTTTTCGATTGCCGACACTGTCTTGGGTTTGAGACGCGGGTCTATTACTGCGCCGTAGTCGTTGCAAAGGATCAGGTTTCCGAGAGCAGTCCGTTTCTCCTGGATTACTGCAATGCGTGCACCTGTTGAGCGGAGCTTGGAGATTTCCTCCACAGTCGCCACGTATGGTAGGAGTAGAGAGTTCGAGTTTCCGGTGACGTAGATACCTACGAGCCTCGAATCAGCGATCCCGATCGAGCAGATGTCGGTTTCAAGGGCTTCGCTGTAGCTGCTCAGCTTTTTTGGGGAGATGCCTGCTGGCAGTACTGCTATTTTCTCGTTTGCGAAGCTGAATATTCCTACGTTCGGATCCCCGAAAACGTCAGACAGTACTACGGGCACGACTCATTTTCCCTCACCTGGAAAAACGATGACCTTGCCTTCCTTGTCCTTGACAACTCGAATCCGGATTCTACGTGGAGGTTTGCTTATTCCCCGCTGCCAGAGCATGCTGTTCGTCTCTTCGCTGATGGAGACTTCATTTGTCTTCATTCGCTGAGATACGAACTCTCGGAGGAACCTGATCGCTCTTGGGGTCCGCTTCTCGCGAGGAGCATTCCATATTCGGCGAAGGTTAAGATCATAGAATTTCTCTTCAACGATTTCCAGCTCCTCTTCTTCTGCTTCCTCTGCCTCTGCTGGAGCTTCAGGAGCTTCTTCGGCCTTGACTTCTTCCTCTTTCTCCTCGGGGATTTCTTCCGGCTTCTCTTCGATCTCAGGCTTGACCGGCCTAATTTGTTCAGGTTCTTCCAGAACGGGATCGTCCTTCTCTTCGAGAGGTTCCGGCGCTTTCGCCTTCGCCTTGGCCTTCGCCTTGGTAGTAGCTTTCGCCTTCTTCGGTTTCTTCGGTTTCTTTTCCTTGCTCGTGAGCGTCTACACCTTGATCTTGGTTTCTCTCCAGTGCCGCTGCTTTGGTGTTCGTCGAACCTTTCCCTCCGTCCTCGCTACGACCCATGAGGGGACAGGCTGGGCCTGTTTCAGGGCGTGTGAAAGGTGCTTCTTCTTCCCTGATGGTTTATGCCGTGCCATCGTTACGCTCTCCTGATCTTGATCTCTCTCTTCTGGCCCTCAAGTTGCATGAGGGTCTTCTTCAACTGCTCGTCGCTGACTTGTCCGCGCAGTCTACCGGACTGGGCTAGTTGTATAAGCTGCATCTCCAGTTCTTCTGCGAACTCAGGCTTTACCATTCGGATGTTGGTGAGGCGTTGTCTGGCTTCTGGTGTAAGGATCCTGCGGATTATTGCCTGCTTCTGTCGCTCAACCTGTTGCTGCGCCTGTGTTCGACGCTGATCATCGACTGCGGCTCTCTGCATCTCGGCGAGTCTGCGGCGGCGCAGGGCTTCAAGTTCTTCGTCAGAATAGTCTTCCTCGGCCATCAGCTCGCGGCCTCTCTGGGCCTAGCCTTCAACTCTTTCGCGACCTCAGCAGCGGTCTTATTCAAGAGGGTGAGGCCCTGTCTGGTCAGTTTCCGTCCCTTCTTGCCCTCAATCGCGACTAGGTCGGCTTTCTGAAGCTGCTGTAGCGGCTCCCTGATTGCGGACCCGCCTGCAGGGGCTTGGTGTTCGGGCGAGTTTCCTCGACCCACGTTGCCACCGTACTGGACGCGAAGGCGGGAGACGCCTACTGGTCCGTGAACGTAGAGTTTGCGTAGAAGAGAAGCGCATCTCATGTACCACCAGTCCGGGTCCTGTGGAGGTCTCTCCTTGTGGGCTCCTGTTTTAGCAAATTCCGACCAGGTGGGGGGTGAGATTTCTGAGACGTTCTCTTTCAGATGCTTGGCTAGCTTGTCTATCAGGTCGTTTGCTGGGACTTCAAAGGCTGTGGGCAATGGATAGCGTCCTCATTCCTTGCTGGAATTTTTCTTCGGGAAAGGCAAGGTCTGAGCGATATAAGGCTTCATCGGGCGAAGAACCTTCTTGGGGCTGACTCTACTGTTGACCGGGTATCTTCTTACGCTTCCACAGGACAGACAGGTAATAACGATGCCAGTGTTGTGAGCGTAGAGTCTGACTCTCGCATTATGCCCAGGGACCAGCGCTATCTCGCAACCCTTGCAGAGGTACCGCTTCACTTCTCTCGGGATTCTTGTCTTTGTCCTCTTTGAAATCCTGCGGGCTAGGTCCACGTAGCGTCTTGAAAGATTCTCGTTCTTCCGCGCCATCTCCTTTGCCTGGTCTACGAGAATCTCGATCCTCTCCCGTGCTACGGATGCGACTGCCTCTCGGGTCTTGTCATAGTTTCGTCGTGACGTAGGGCGTCCCATGAAGCTCATAACCTGAAGCGGGAATGAGTCGATTGCGTGTGAATCATTGACTCTGACTCTGATTCTTGCCGAGTCGTCCATAGAGCTTGTCCCTAATGAAATCGCGGGCCACCCGGCCATCCTCAGCTGGGCACGGAGGAAGAAGAAGGACCCTCATCGACTGATCCTGGACCAGAGTTATCATCATTCTGCAATTCTACGGCTGGGAGGTTCGGGAGTTGGCAGGGGAAGGCCGGATATTGCCCACTTTTCGCTACTGGTCGCTTTGGGTTCGCCTCTAAACGCTGAACATCAACTCCGATGTCTTGTCCACACGAGAGATGATCATGTCATCACCGTCAACCCGAGTGCTAGGCTTCCAAGGAACACTGACAGATTCACTTCCTTACTTGAGCAACTTTACGAAGAGTCTAGGATACCACCAAGAGGCCTTTCCTTAATGTCCCTGAAGCAAGAAACTCTGCCGAAGCTCCTGAATGAAATCTCCTCGGACAACGTGGTGGCTCTCACGACCCAGGGATCGCCCAAGGCAATGGAGATGGTTGCAGATGAGCTGAAGAAGGCCCAGCGGCCGGTGCTTCTGGTGGGCAGCTTTCCAGTTGGGCATTTTTCGAGTCAAACGGTAGACGCATCATCAGCGACTTATCGGATCGATCGTAGGAGGTTGGACGCTTGGACGGTTGTAGGAAGATCGATCTATGATTATGAGAGAGCGATCGGGTTGGAGAGGTTTTAGGAAACTAGCCCTTATGTAGACGGTTGACCACCTTTCACATGTCCAACGCGATGTCCTCTGAGATCGATCTTCTGCGCCAAAGGAAAGCTCTAGAGCTGAGGAAGAAGATGCTACTCTCGCAAGAAAAGTCCCAGCCAGCGCAACCTGCGCTAGCTAAGCTTAGTTCTCGGGAGACTGTTCGTAGGATTCTCGAAGGTAGAGGCGTTGAAGTCTTGGAGACTGCGAGGAGATACTATCCTAAAGAGGTAGGCCAGATTGAAGATACTCTGGCCGGTCTCATAGAGTCTGGAAGATTGAAGGGGCCGGTCTCCGGTGAGGAGCTCTACTCGTTCTTGAGACGGATCGGACTGGTCTTCAACATGGACGTGAAGATCAGGGTCAAGGAACATGGAGAGCTGAAGACGCTAGAGGAGAAGTTCCGAGATTCACACTGAACTGCGAGAGCTAGTGATTGGCCTATGTTGAGTAGGACCCAGAGCAGACCATAGCGGTCTTGGCCGGTTCGGTTTTTACGGATTCTTGATGGAGACTCCACATGTACTTGTAGTACTCTCTAAATTGCTCTGGGGGCACGGAAACTATTTTTTCGATGAAGCTATGATTAGCTCGACTCGTCCTTGGACGCAATGGAGAATGCCTTCAACGTCCCACTGAAGTGCACGCCCGAGGAGAAAAAACATTTTGTCGAGCGAGCAATGCAAGAAGCTCAAAACTCCAACTTTCCCACTGCACTAGAAATCGTCACCAACGGGCTAGATGCGCACCCTGCGTCAGAGGGTCTCCTCTTCCTAAAAGCATACTTTGGCTACAAGGTAGCTGATACCATGAGTAACGAACTCAGCTCGTATCCAAGGATTATCGAGCCAATCGGTAATGGCGGGCTAATGATCGATGGCGCGATGACTGCTCAGATGCTCAACAGGTTCCAAGACATCGTGAACACTCTCTCAGAGGCAGAAGAGGCGATCAACGAACTATTACAGGTGAATCCCAAGAGCAAAGAGGTTGCAGAGTTCAAGGGCTACATCGACCAGAAGAGACAACACCTGGACCAAGAATCTGAGAGCATACGGGCAACATTCAATAAGAGTCCCCAGCTAGCTGGAAACTTCTGCATGGGTTGCCAGCGAACCATATCCTACGACACACAGAAGGTCGTGTTTCGCCGATCTGCCGATTCTCGGTTGGAAGCCTGGCATCTTGGCTGCTTCCAATCAACGGCCAAGAACTAGAGCACTTTAGTTACTACTGCAGAAATCGGTCCATCCTCCTGTTCAACAGCCAGTCTAGCTCCCTCTTTGGCAAAATCTCTGTTGGCATAAGCGAGACAGGCAACCTTTCCCAGCCCTGGAGAGAAAGCCGCGCTTGTGATGAATCCCGCCTCAACATCGTTGCTCTTCAGCTTTGACCGCGCCGACGGAGGGTCTCTGGCTTCAATCTCCAACCTGACGAGCTGCTTGTTCACTCTACCTATGTGAGTAGCCCTCGCGACAACCTCCTGACCCATATAGCAGCCTTTGGTGAAGCTGATAGCATCTCTGAATCCCGCTTCCAGCACAATCGTATTGTCGTCAATGTCAATACCATACCTTGGATATCCTGCTTCGAGTCGAAGCATCTCCATTGCCTTGCTACCAATCGGCCGGACGCCCATGTCTCCAGTCTTCAACAGAAAGCCATTCCAAACTGCCTCGGCCTCTTCGTTTGGCAAGATAATGTCATAGCCGCCCTGTCCACTTCGGTCTCTGCTAACAATCGTGCTTGGTCCGAGAATCTTGTGGCCTAATGGTTTGAGACCTTCCAATTCTACTCCTAGGGCTTCTCCGATCGCCGGACCGGAGCTTGGTCCCTGAATTGTTATCTGTACGAGGTCCCGAGTGGCGTCTCGAATCTGAACATCCTCTGTGATTACGAAACGGTCGAGAGCGTCTTTCACCTTGGATGCTGGGGAATCCCCAGTGTCCACGAGTATGCCGTCTGGCTGCCCGTAGAGATACAGGTCGGCTAGAATCCGGGCCTTGAGATTCAGCAGGGCTGAATGTTGCCCTCCATCTTCTCGAAGCTGTGCCACATCGCTGGTTAGGAGACCGTTCAGGAATGAGACGCGATCTTTCCCGGTGATTCTTAGACGGCCAGCGTTCGATATGTCTGCGATGCCAGCGGCTTTCTTGACCGCCCAGTACTCTTCGATGGGATCCGAATAGCTCAGGGGGGTTTTGCTGGCGTCCAGCTGAGCCCCGAGCCTTTCGTGATGAAGAATCAGCGGATTGGACACGACTACTAGATCAGATCCCACTTTGGTGATTATATGGTTGTGCCCAGATTACCTTTTTCAACGGTAAACGGTGAAGGATCAGGACGATCTAGCATGGAGTTTGGGCTGAAGGATAGGGTTGCGCTGGTACCCGCGGCGAGCAAAGGAATAGGCTTCGGCGTCGCAAAGGTCCTCGCCTCAGAGGGCTGCAAGGTCGTAATCTCCTCGAGGAATCAGGATTCCATCCGAAAGGCGACGGAGCAGATCGTAAGAGAAACTGGAAATCGTGAGGCCTACGGCTTTAAAGCGGACCTCACCTCCAGAGAAGATGTAGATCAACTTCTCGTTTCGGCCCGACAAAAGATCGGAAGCATCGACATACTCGCGTACAATACGGGACCCCCAAAACCCGGAACGCTTACCGAGTTGACCGAGTCGGACTGGGACTACGGGGTCAAACTGCTCCTGATGAGCGCTACACGACTGGCAAAAGGAATCGTCCCAGAAATGGTCAAGAAACAGTGGGGTCGATTGATATTCATAACCTCAACCACCCTGAGACAACCAATCACGAATCTGATGCTGTCGAACACTGTGAGACTCAGCGTGGCTGGACTGTCAAAATCCCTAGCAACGGAGTTCGGGCCAAAGGGAATAACGTCCAACGGGATAATGCAGGGGCATATTCTGACTGACAGGCAGAGACAGATCGCAGAGGATGTCTCCAGACGGACTGGAAAGAGTGTCGAAGATGCGATGAAGCAAGCTCTCCTTGACGTACCGGCCGGCAGATACGGAACTGTCGATGAGATCGGCTACCTAGTAGCATTCTTGGCCAGCGACAGAGCGAGCTACATCAACGGGGCAATGATCCCAATCGATGGCGGAATGATAAAATCGGTATTCTAATCGGTCGGATAGTTGAAGCTTCGAGGATAAGTCAAGACCGAATGTACAGGGGCACTCTGCGTTTTCGCCCCAACGCATTTTCGCTGAGCGTGATTCGGGGGCTCCACGGGACAAGATTATTCTAAACCATCACTGGACATATTCGTGAAGAAGATTGCAAGAAGGTTTGGACCTTCCCTATCCCATCGAAAAGGTCTGGGACACAGCTTTATCGGTCCTCGACCACGCAGGCTGGGAGATCACTCATCAGAACAAGCCATCATATGGAATGGAAATCCACGTGACCATGGACATGATTACTTGGACAGAAACATTCTACTTGAATCTGATCAAGACTGGCGACAATTCGACAAGAGTCGTCCTGGGCAGAATCGGCCTGGCTCAGCCCGCTGACTGGGGAATTGCTAAACAGCACATCGAGCAGTTCCTACTCAAATTGGAATCCACCCTCCAAAATGTGAATCAGAGCGTTGACGAACGAAACTAGTCAATGAAAGATCAACATAGAGAGCCCGATATTTCGGATAGAACGTCGACAACTCAAATCAGGTCGCAAGTCTGTGGTGCGGCCGCCGGACACCGCACAATAAGTGCAAATCGCACGCAGAGCGAGTCATAGTTATAGGGTCTTTCCGGTTCTAGCATAAAGATGGTCTCGAGCCCCATTCTCTGGTCAGGCCGGTACGGTTGCGAGAAGAACCAGAAGTTTTCCTGGACTCTGAGAATCCCGTATCCAGGCGTCTCCCCTCCCGATACCAGGTTAATTATCCTCCTGATTCTGGGAGGTGCTCTTTAACGTGTCAAGCCCTTTCACATACGCTTCACCGGTGGTCGGCAGTAGGAGAGTTGCGAGTATCTGATCAGTGTTGTCTTGCCTGCACCGCTGGGGCCGAGGAGGCCGAAAACCTCTCCCTCCTCAATCTGAAGGTCAACACTCTCCAGTGCGACAACGTCTCCGGCCCCGGACTCCTTTGAAGAGTCGTCTCAGTTGCTTGGTTTCGATGGAGAGGTCTCGCTTCATGTTAGGGTGGCTAACGAGACCGTCTCAAATAAGAGTTGTTTGAAGAAATCACAAAGAATAACCCAACAATAACCGCTTCAGTAGTCACCGTTGGCTTGTCCAGAGAGGAATCTGCGCCAACCCAGCTCTTAACGATTAAATAACGAGTAAGCCATCTAGGCTCGTCTTGATAACAGCTCAGGATGCTAGTTTTGTCTCACCTGGTGAAGGAAAGAAGTGTAACGTTTTCGCGGATACGATCACGATTAAGGTACCGAGTGAAATGACCGGGGGCGCGTATTCAATATCCGAGGATGTCACCCCCGCGGGACAGGGCGCACCACCGCACATACATCGTCGCGAACTAGAGACATTCATTGTCCTGGAGGGAGAGTACGAATTCCAATGCGGCGACCGTAAGTTCAAAGCAACCAAAGGGGCGATTGTCGTTCTACCAAGAGAGGTACCGCACGCTTTCAAGAATACCGGGAATACCATAGGCAAGACTCTCGTCGTTCTGGTACCAGGTGGGATGGAGAAGGTGTTCGAGGATATCAGCGCGATGCCGCCGGGACCACCGGACATAGGAAAGGTCAACGCGATCACGACGAAATATGGAGTCGAGTTCCTCCCAATCGGCTAGCTTGATAGCCCGTCTCTTTCGGGAGATTAGGTCATCGGCACATCCTCAGGCAGCTGCTGACGTTGCGTTCGTTCGCTTCGGTCAAAACTCAAATTTCGAGCCCTTTCCCATAAGTAATCTCATCCCTTGATGAGAGAGTCCTACCTCGTAGTGGGAATATGCCCTAGACATGCATTAGACTACAAATCTCGACCACGGTTCTTCTGAGGTGTCGACCGGCCAATCTGTATCGGACGTGTGGAAGGATAGTCCGTGAGGTGGGATTCGCGCACCAGTTTACCGCTACATACAAGCTGCCCTACTCTTGGCCCGTAGTCGAGCCAAGCAGGATCCTTCCCGGCTCGCAGCGCCAGACCCAAAGTCCAGGTGATGCGGTGCGCTAACAGCGCACCACCCTTTAGGTTCAAATCGCTACCCGATTTCCAAAAATCTTGTTCGTCCCTGACGAGGTTTGGCCATGTTTGGTGCGGCCGCCGGGATTTGAATTCCCGAGCCGCTTCGAAACGGCTTCCCGGGTCGTCAGCGTTCTGCTGAACGCTGCGTTGGCAGGCTGATATCATAGACCAGGCTAGACCACGGCCGCACGATTGGCCCGAACGGCCGCGGGTCATTTAAAGACTGGCGGAGATCGCGACCATTGATCGGATTAGATAGATTTCTCTCCTGCCTCGAACTATTCGCCGGATTATCCATGGGTCTTAAATAGAAAGATGAGATTCTCATCGAATCTAGTGTCCTATCGATTGAGCATCCCTCTTGAGAATTTTAGGCGAGATCTCAGATCCAGGCTTGAAACAGACAAGCAAATGTCGGGAGCGTGGGCCATAGTGCCACTGCTCCCGCTGATAATGGGAGTCGGATTGTTTGTTGCCTTTATTGCAATAGCAGTCTCGTCACTCGGCTCCGCAGGGACTACTCCAACCCCTGGGACGAGCACAGCTTTGGTAGCCGGTCTCTTCGCCTTCCTGAGTCTACTCTACTTGGTCTACTTCCTGGTCATAATTCTCGTGGCCGTACTGATCTTCAGGCTAGTACGGAGACGCAACATGCACTTCAACCGGCAGATCCTTCTCTACGAGGACCTTCTGAGCGTCGCCAAGGAACTAGCGTCCAAGAAGAACACTGACGTCTCGATTCTTATCAACAACATGGATCGAAATCTGCGAGAAGCGAGGCTCGACGAGCTAGAGAAGAACGCCACCCTCTGGGCGATACTTAGTTTCGGTTTCGGTGCAGGATTGTTTTACGCGGGGTACTTCTTGATGAAGGACTTTTACCGGCACGAAAGGAGGGAGGACATGTTCATTCAAGACCTCCTCCGTACGTTCTACACGTTGGGAGTCACTATCAACCTTCCATACAGAACCTCCCCGGTTCCAGACAGAAGCTTCGCGTTATACTTTGTTCTCACCCTGATAACTGGAAGCATCTTCGCCGTATACTGGGTCTACGTTCTGGTTTCGGACCCCAACAATCACTTCCGTCAACAGATGGTCATAGAGGACACTATCATGGCTCAAGTATCCCCAATACTATCCTCCACTCAACCTCCTCCGCCACCACCGCCTCCCCCCGCTTCAATGTAGTCATATCATCCGAGAGTTCTTTGCAAATGGGAACTCCCACTATGTCAGATCGTCTTCCCACGCTGGTGAATCTAGGCTACAAGACAGATGTGAGAATTGGACCAGGATGGATACTCTTCGCGATAGCCAGCTACATTCTCTGGATCTTCACCGCTGTCTTCGCCTTCAATGATATCACTCTGCCAATACTGAACCTTCAGCAAACGTTGGGACTCTTGGGAACCCTCGCCTTCGCAACCTCGACGGGAGTCTCGTTCCTCGTATCCAGTCTCATCAGCCGGCAGAACAAACACGCGGAACGAGAACAGGAAATTGCATGGGAAATCCTGAGCGGGGTCCAGTCGCGAACCAGACCAGAACAGATGCATGTCCTATTACCTTTGAGTTCAGCAGAACAGGATTTTTCTATTCTTCTCCAGAGAACTCGGCAGCATAGTGCGATTCTCTGGTCTCTGCTGGTGCTCATTCCGTACGCGGGTTGGGTTTTCGTTATAGCTGCGTTGTTCTTACTGACAAGGGATTCGAACATTCACGAGACCATGGAACGGTCGTTATTCGAAGATCTGGACAGAACCGTTACGGCTGGCGGATGGCAACGCGCTGCTTTGGACGGCCAAATCCCGCCGTCGCGCAATGGTACATTGTACGCGATTGCGAGCGTGTTAACTGTTGGCATAGTTGCCATATCATGGCTGTACGTTATGATTATCGGAGAAGAAGCACACTTCCGGTTCCACTCTGTGCTAGAACCTCGCCTTTTGGAGGCCTTTTCGAATCAAGGAGGTCGCACAGGAAGCGTGGGCTGAGAATGGTCCGGAGCGCTCTTTTCGGAGTCAAGAGAATTTTCTTTGACAGAATTTTCGAGAGGTCTTACTGGACTTGGAGAAGACATCCAACGATAATTGTGCCGAGTATGCTGGGAACCGCTCTCTCAGTAATAGAACAGTCAATCGTGACGACCGGTCTTATCGTCTTCCTCGGCACTCTCGCCATGAATGGTACTCTCTCCGGGCTCCTCACACAGCTTTCCTCGAGAGGTCTAACGCTGAGTCTCCTGCAGAATTCATCCTATTCGTCTCTGCTAATACCAATAGCAGTCATCTCAACCATAGTCGTTCTGCTGACAGCGATTCTCGGAGGAGGATTCGTCTACTCATCAGAATACGGAGTCTACCTTGAGGCATGGAACAAGGACAAAGCAACGATCGGCTCAATCGTAGAGCATGGGAGTCGAAACTGGAAACGGATGGCTTGGACGCTCCTTCTGTCGAACCTGATTACATGGGGTCCCCTCGCGGCAGTGTTCCTTGCGTTGTTGGCCTCCGCACTTAACGCAAACAGCCTCGCAGGCTTGGTGGGATTTGCCGTTTCCTCCAACCTCATTTACCCGGCTCTGGCAGCATCCCTCTTGATAGCACTCTTCACTGTGTACTCCTACCCTGCTGTCGTGATCGACAACGTCTCGGGTCTAAAGGCGATAAGTAACAGTTTCAGGGCGGCGGGCCGCAACTTAACGGCTACGTTCAGCTATTCAGTCGTCCGAGTACTATTCCAGTTTTTCCTAGTTCTGGTAGTTCTCATGGCGGGATTCATTGGGCTGCCTCTATCATCTTTCGGAGCGGCGATTCTAAGCTTCCTCCTCACGCCCATATTGCACTCAACCAAGACAATGATCTATTACTATTCCAAACCTGAAGTTCAAGAGATGCCATTCGAACTTTCGAATCCGATCTGGCAAGATATTTCGAGACAGCTTCCCAGAGCTGCATGGCGGAAGATAAAGGCCGGACTGGCCGAAGCAGGAAGATTTGTCATAGGTCCGAGAAACCTACCCTTCCATATCCTATCCATTCTCGCATTCGTCCTCGGCGTCTCGATCGGAAACTATGTGTCGGTGAACGGCGTCAAGAACTACCTCATCAGCATAGGATATGTGCCGGGGCAGGGCAACAAGTCGGTTGTCTTTCCTCAGGTTATTCCACCGGTATTGGGCGCGGATATTTTCCTGAATAACTGGCTAGTCTCCATTGCGACTGGGCTTGCTGGGATAGGTTTCGGCGCACCTAGTTTCGCAACTATTCTTTTCAATGGGTTTATCCTCGGACTCTTGGTCCCGCTATCTACATTGACAATGCTACTGGCGGCGATTCTACCCCATGGTTTTATCGAGATACCTTCCTTCATCTTGGCCGGATCTATTGGAATCAAGCTGGGATACGCAGGTCTGAGACGGTTCACGGGAGCAGAGCGCGTCGCGGATGATCCAATGTCCGACGTAGGTATAGGACCAGCTGATTCAGATGGATACTTGTCTAGAACCCTCCGGCAGACCGTGTACGTTGTCGTCGGGCTGGCACCTCTCTTCCTGATCGCGGGGCTTATCGAAGCGGATATAACTCCCATTATCATGCGACTCTTCGGATGGACATTCTAGCAGGCGCCAATTGAAGATGCCAGACTTTTACATTGATGGCCAGAGCCTTGGAAACCAGCAACGGGGACAGCCTCGACGTGCAAAGATTGCCGTGGCTTTCAAGGAGAAGCCCACAGCGGGGTTCGAGCTACACTGGGAAGAGATTGGTGATAGGACGAATAATGAGGCAGAGTATTACGCGCTGATTAAGGCTCTCAACATGATTCAGGAGAAGTGGCCAGAGCTCGGTGCCGCTGCGACACGGAAAGGAGTCGAGCCGGTCAAGATCTACTCAGACTCTCTCCTCATCGTCAACCAAGTGAAAGGGGTCTACGAGGTGACTGATGCGAGGCTCCGACAGCTCTGCGATACCACTAGGAGCTTGATGAAGAAGCTGGGGTCTGTGAAGCTGGAATGGGTTTCGCGGGAGGGGAATTATGCGGGACAGTGGCTTGAAGAGCGGTGGAAGGGCGGAAAGCTAGAAGTCGTGAAGGACGGGCAGCCCGGCGAGGTTGTCGCAAAAGTCTGAACCCCGGATTCCTGCATCCGGATACTAAATACCCATATTCGCAACGCGCAATCCGCTTGATCGTCGTGCGTCAGTATGGGCAATGTTCCCCAAGATGTTATCCGTATTCTTGGTCCTGGAGAACAGGTTCAGCTGTTCATTGAGCAGAAGATCTACCATCCAAGGATAAACGTCGACTCAGTGGTCCTGACCAACCAGCGAATCATCCTCAGGCACCCGCACGACCTGCGTCTAAAGAGAGACTTTACCGACTTCTCCTACACCGACATAGCCAATGCGATCCTCGACAAGGGCCTGCTCAGGTCGACTGTCAAATGCGAACTCAGATTCGGGGGAGACCCATTGAACCTGGCTGATCTGCCCAACTCAGACGCCGAGAAAGCTTACGGGATAATCAGGTCCAACATTTCGCGGTACCAGACACCCTTTGCGACAGGATACGCCGCGATGGCGCCGGTAGGCCAGATGCCACAGCCGATGGCTGCGGCCGCAATGGGCGTCAGATGCCCAAAGTGCGGCCAGATCGGTAGCCAAGGGGCGAAATTCTGCGGCGCCTGCGGCGCGACCCTCCAAAAGTAACATCGCCGAAAGCTCGACTAAATCAACAGTAACTCTTGGCCAGCATAGGCCCTGTCCCGAACCTTAAAGACTACGCGAGATTACAGCCTTCAGAACATCGTTATGGGCCAAGAGATTGGCTGGACGCCTGGAAACCTATGGACGCCTGATGTCAGAATTGCCAATCCACCACCAGCCCTATTAGCGAAGTATACGGGAAAGGAGAAGTCGTTCTTCTACGACTATGCCGGTTTCGTCGTAAAGGTAATCCAAGACTCGATGGTTGCCGATAGACTCCGTGGTATTCTTGAGATCGAAGGAGTTCAGATAGAAAAGCCCGTTGACCTCCGCGTGATGGTCTTCCCGGCCCGTCCATTGAGAGGGCGGGCGAATAGGATGCTTCATGGAAGCTACAATCACTCCGCATCTCAGATCAGTCTCTACCCGATCAGGCTTCCCCGAGACTGGATACGCCACGAGGGGAGTGACATGTTCAAGCTCTCCTACCAGACTCTGACCGAACTAAAGAAGAGACTCCTCCACGAGATCTCGAAGACCGCGATAGCGACGCTGCTCCATGAGCTGCTTCACGTCAAGTTTGAAGGGAGAGGATTAGCGTCATATGTTGAAGAGCCTCTTGTCCGGAAATTGGAGAGTCAGTACATGCAAGGCTGGGAGACGACCCTCTTAGCGGCTTTGCAACGAGCATCAGGCTGACGGTTCCAGGTTTTGGGGCCTTTCTCCGACCATACCTAGGAATGACTTGCTGGCCTTCTGTCCTTGGCAAATCCGTCGAATCCCGACAAGGACGAATGTGGCACTGCCATGGCGACCGTCTTAGGAGCCAAGGTGTAGGGCCAGCTGTCCGAGATCCCCGATCTCCGTAACACCCAACTCGGAGTACTTGTGCAACGGGACCTCGTTTTTCCGATTGACCCATACAGCTCTGATGCCTATTGTCAGGGCCGGCTCGATATCATGGTACTGGCTCGACGCGACATGGACCCAGGGTCTGTCCTTGATTATCCTGCGCTTCTTCAAAATGGCCATATGCAGGCTTGTAGGATTTCACGTTCTCGGCTGTGACTATGATATCGAATCTTCTTGTGAAATGCTTGAGGGTACCGGTCAGGAGGTCATTATCCACGTTTGATAGAATCCCAAGCGTATGTCTCCTTGCAAGCCTCTCCAGAGAAGAATTCGTATCGGGGAATGGTGTCCAATGGGGCAGTTCGTCTGCAAGGAACGAAGCTTCGGCCTTCGATAGGTTCCATCCGATTTTTCGGGCGACGGCGAGGGCTGTCTTCGAGAGAACATCCCGATACAACAGGTGGGGTGTCTCTTTCTCGATTCTGCGCTCTTCCATTTCGTATAGTTTGAAGGAGCGGGCTTCCAGGCCTGGTTCTGCTCGGGTCTCTGTCATGGCCTTCCGAAAGGCTCGCCGCATCCCCGTCTCCCAGTCAATCAGAGTACCATAGCAGTCGAACGTAATGACATCGAACTGGTCTAGCATCTAGTCTGCCGACCTTGATACCTGGTTCATGTTCCTAATCAACCGTCTTAGCCGTAACCGATATCTTCTCTGATTGCCGTGGCTGGGAAAAGGCAGGGGCTCAGTGTTCAGGACCCTATCACCGAGACCGGCCGTTTCTAGCGCGTGGCGCACGGGTCCGTAGACCGTCTGCTTTACTATCACTATGGAGCCGGGATCTAGCTCCTTCGCTCTCCTAGCGAGACCGGGCGCTTCTCGAGCAATCGAGATCCTTCTCGCTTTTGGAGATAGTCTATCGACCGGACGATCGCAAGTGTCGATGAGGAATAACCCTCTAGAACGAAATTCTTCCAACAAACCTGTCTTGTCCAGACCCTTCCTCAATGGATGCCCAAGAGGCCACAGCGACAATGCCTTCATCGTCTCTCTGAACAGGTGATCTTTCCCGATTGTCTTACTGAAATAGAAAAACCCGCCTGAAGAGGGAGGCGACTCGGCTACAAACAACACGCGAATTGTACGTGGCTTGTACAGGGCCCTTGCTTGAGCGTAGTCTTCTCTCTTTGACTGAATGGTGCCGAGGGCAGGATTTGAACCTGCGAATGGGCCGGTCAGATCTGACCGCCAACCCGGTTCCTGACACGTGAATCTTCAGCCGGGCGCTCTCCCAAGCCTCCATTCAGGATCAGGCTGAGCTACCTCGGCAATCCTCGGCGCTCTGAGCGCATCTGCCCTGAAGAATTAAGCTTTCCAGCGGATTGGCCAACAAAACGGCCGAGAGCACGGGCTATCGTCGGTTTAACCAGTAAGACTAATCCATGCCCTCTGCGACCCATCTCGATCTATCGAGGAGACGGGCATAGGCTCTGGCGCAAGAAACCACACCTCACTCGTCAGGAGCCAGACTAGGCGTTCTTGCAAAGCTAGGAACCCTGTCGATTCTGTACCTGGCGGTCTTCCTCACGAGAATAGGCTTCGGCACAATCCTGGTTATCTTTCCAATATACCTTCGAATCGAGTCCTCGTTTTTTGCTGGAGCGGTCATTGCGCTGTATCCGGTAGTTGAGGGAGTCAGCGCGCTCCCTGTGGGCGCTTATGTTGACTTCAAGGGCAGAAGACGAGTCTTCCTATTGGGAATGGCCTTCATCTCAATCCTAACGTTTGTGATAGGACTGTCAAACAACCTCGTTCTAGTGGGCGGTGCTCATGCTATTGAAGGATTAGCAGCAGCGATGGTGACGATCGCATCACTGACGATAATCACGGACCTAACCGTACAACAGAATCGAGGCGCAGGAATGGGAGGATTCGATCTTGCTAATCTATCAGGCTATGGCGTCGGGATCATGCTAGGAATATTCTTCTCAAACATATTTTCCTCGGCCTTGGGACTCAGCTTTCTAGTGATTTCGGGAATAATGGGAGGAGCAGCAATCATCGTGTATTTCATTCTCCGCGAACCCCCACACGTATCTCAAGGAGTGAGGAGTCTGAAACAAATTTACAACAGCCTGACAGGCGACGTTGTTGCGATTCTACCTATCTGGTTCTCTCTCACAATTCTCGTCGGATATTACATATTTCTTCCCAGGCTCGTCAAGAACGCTGGAGTAACAGACCTCTCACAATCGGGAGGGCTCTTACTGCTCGCACTACTGGTGTTAGGGTGCGGGGCCGTCCTATTCGGGAGACTCTCTGACAAGATTGGCAGGACAAAGATGGTAATGATCGGAGCTCTTGGCGAGCTAGGCTTTCTCATCGTGTTGCCAGACCTTTTCAACCGTCTAGTCGTGGTCCCGCCTAAGACCCCGTTATTAGAAGCCTACAACATGGTGGGACCGATCCTTCTGGTTAGCGGATTCCTATTCTTCCTTGGCTCAGCCATAATTCCATCGATCTTGGCCTACATAGGGGACAAGGCGAGCCACGAATTCAGAGGTTCAGCCATGGGGCTCTACAGTCTCATGTTGAGTGGCGGGATCGCGACAGGAACAGTTCTCGCAGGCATAGCCGATGATCTCGGAGGTGTCGAGGCGGTTTTCTACTCCGCCGCAATAATCTTCTCCGGTCTCGCACTCACATCTGGATGGCTGTTGTACCTTAACAGCAAAGCCCTGGCCAAAGCCAGTTCGACTCTCCAAGAGAACACGGGCAAACCAATTTAACAACCCTCAACTTTCGGGGCTTTCTAATGGGCCGGTAGATCAGCCTGGTACGCAGCATCGTTTGCTGGCCGAAGATCGCCCGCTTGGCAGGTCATCACTGACCCTGTTTGCGGGAAGGCACTAACCCTGCTCCGTAGGGCCGCGGGTTCAAATCCCGCCCGGTCCACCAATCTCGCTCCTCATCACCGGTTTAGCTTATAGGAGCCGACTTGCCCCTACGGCATTGAGGAGAATTTTCTTCATTGCCCGAGAGAAAGACAAGGTCTTGGTTTGAGACGATCAACCCAGCCAACGGAAAAGTAGTTCGCAGATTTCGAGCGGCGACCCGGACTGATGTAGAGAAGTCGGTCGAGAAGGCTCGCAAGGCATTCGAGAAATGGCGCGAGCTTGCCCCGGCGAAGCGGGCCGAGTTTCTGGAGAGAGCCGCGAAGATGCTCCGTTCTCAGAAGGATAAGCTTGGTCGTATTATCACGCTCGAGATGGGAAAAACGATCAAGGAGTCCGTGCCTGAGGTTACAAAATGCGCCTGGGGATTGGAGTATTTCGCGGAGAATGGCCCCCGCTTCCTGAACCCTGAAACATTGAAGACTGATGCGACCGATAGTTATGTGGCGTTCGAGCCTCTTGGAGTTATCGCGTCTATCATGCCCTGGAACTTTCCATTATGGCAGTGCGTCCGTTTCGCGGCCCCAGCTCTGATGGCGGGAAACGCTGCAGTCTTCAAGCCGTCAAGCGTCACCCCTCAATCCGGGCTTGCCCTCCAAGAAGTCTTCGACTCGACAGGCATCCCGCCCGGAACGTTCAACGTGGTGCTTGGAAGCTCTGAGGTAGCGTCCTACATGATCGAGGCCAACACGGCGGCGGTCTCGTTCACCGGTAGCGTCCCCGCCGGGCGTGATGTAGCCGAACAAGCTAGTAGACAGCTGAAAAAGTCCGTGCTTGAGCTGGGCGGAAGCGACCCGTTCATAGTCCTGGATGACGCGGATCTAGAGGCTGCATCGACCGGCGCGGTGGCTGGAAGATTCATCAACAACGGACAGAGCTGCATATGCGCTAAACGGTTCTTCGTCGCGAAGACGGTCGCCGACGAGTTTCTGAACCGTTTCATAGCCAAGACCAGATCCCTCAAGGTTGGAGATCCGATGAGTCCCGAGACTGACATCGGACCCCTCGTGAGGGAGGATGCCCTGAAAACACTTGACAGACAGGTCCAGAGTTCAGTGAAGATGGGTGCAAAGGTCGAGCTGGGCGGGGAGAGGCTGAAGCGGAAAGGATTCTACTACGCCCCGACGATCCTGACAGGAGTCGAACCCGACATGCCGGTCATGAAGGAGGAAACATTCGGCCCCGCGGCACCAGTCATGGCGGTGAAGGATGACGATGACGCGATCAGGCATGCCAACATGAGCGATTTCGGCCTTGGCTGCAGCGTGTGGGGGAGAGATGTTCGTCGTGCAGAGAAGGTTGCCCGCCAGATAACGACGGGAATGGTAACTGTGAACAACATCGTAGTTTCGGACCCTCGGATGCCGTTCGGCGGAGTCAAGAAGAGCGGTATCGGACGTGAGCTCTCCCGGTACGGTATGCTAGAGTTCACGAACATCAAATCCATCCGATTATTCGAGAAATCTCCGCTTGCATACGTACACGTCGAATAGAAACAGTCCCACGTGGTGTCGCACCGCTGACTGGAAGAACTGGCCTAGTCTGGGATGATGGCTTCGTCAACTACAACCTCGGACCCTACCATCCCCTGCGACCAATTAGAGTGAAGCTCACCTACGATCTGATCAGATCAAAAGAGATTCTCAAGAACGAAGCAGTAGAACTGGTGAAGGCGCGAACCGCTTCGAGAGATGAGATTCTTCTCTTCCACGAGGACAGTTACGTCAAGCTCGTCCAACAGTACAGCAAGAACGGATCGGGACTTCTCGACGCCGGCGACACTCCAGCCTTCAAAGGCTGCTACGAAGCAACAAGCCTAGTTGTAGGCGCCTCCCTGGTCGGCGCGGACAGTATCATGAGTGGCAGACTCTCACACGCCTTCAACCCATCCGGGGGACTCCACCACGCCCATCCCGAGCGAGCTTCAGGGTTCTGCATATTCAACGACCCAGCCGTGGTCATCGCATATCTGAAATCAAAATACAACATCAAGCGCCTAGTCTACCTGGACATCGACGCACACCACGGCGACGGTGTCATGTACGGATACTACGACGACCCAGCAGTACTAGACATCGACTTCCATGAATCTGGAGACTATCTCTTCCCTGGAACTGGCTATCCATACGAGACTGGAAAGGGAGACGCTGAAGGATTGAAACTCAACATACCTCTTCCTCCAGCCACAGGCGACCAAGCCTATGTCGACGCTTTTCGACAAATCGTCCCAGACACTGTTGGAAAGTTCAGACCCGAAATTATCCTAGTACAATGCGGAGCTGATGGACACCTCGATGATAGACTGGCGCACCTCCGTCTAACAACAAATGCCTACTCAGAGATTGTCGGAGAAATGCACCGACTCGCACACGAGCTGTGCAACGGGAGACTCCTCCTGTTTGGTGGGGGAGGATACACTCTGGCGAACGTACCAAGGGTCTGGACCGTAGCCTTCGCAACGTTGGCTGGAGTGAGACTGGATGATACGATCCCATCTGACTGGGCCAAGGAATTCCGAGACTCAGCCGAAGAGGACCCGCCCCGAAAGCTACACGACACGACCACCAACGACGCGGAGAACATTCTGAAACAAACCGAGAGAGTCGTTTCCGAGCTTCGTCAGAACATCGCTGGATAGTTTCGCACCAGTAACAAGAGCCTTGACTGGCTCTTTACCGCCCCTCAGGGCGGACACTATGGGCCGATTAGCTGGTTCCCGTTGATGGAAGCTTTATCTTGAGTCCCTTCCTCGATTCGCTTGACAAGGGCTCATGACAAAAGGGACCACATCATTCGGAAAAGCTGGGGGAAAGGGTACCCACATCCGATGCCGGAGGTGTGGCCGGCACTCCTACCATGTCAGAAAGAAGCGATGCGCCGCCTGCGGGTTCGGAGCAACGACCACGCTCCGCAGATACTCCTGGCAGAACAAGAAGATCAACCGAGTCCGCATTGTCTGAGTTGTCCACGGAGACGATACGGCCGAGGAACGTTTCTCGCCTCTGAGACTAGACCGAAATGGTAATTGTCAGATGCTACCGATGCGGCCGCGAGATGAGGCGCATCCCGCGTCTGGGAATATTCTTCTGCGACACTGACGGCTACATCTTGAGCTTCACGGATGCCGTGAGAAATGGACTCGTCGAGTCCGAGACGGATGCGACCATTCAATCACACTAGTTAGGAAATGGGCTGGGCAGGATTCGAACCTGCGACCTTCGCCGTGTCAGGGCGACGTCCTAACCAGGCTTCGCCGATGCTGTGAAGCATCTTAGACGACCAGCCCCAGACACTCCCCGCAAATTCCATTCCGTATCAAGCTTTCCCGAGAACCCTACACTCTTTTGTGCATATCGGATGTAACAACTAACCTTTTACCATCTAAAAGACCCGAGTCGCCTTCATGAAAATGAAAAGCGCACCTATAACCTTACTAGCCATCAGCGTACTAGCAGCAATAATGATTACGCCGATTCACGCCACCTATTCGATAGTTGCATATGGCCGAACCGACAAGGCGAGCTACATCCCAGGGGATAGCGGAATCCTATACATTACCCTCAAAAACACAGGTAGCCAGTCTTTTACTGTCAAGAATGTAACTGTTGATTATCCCTGGATGGCGTTCGTCACTGATCACTGGGATGGGAATTTTACCACACTTAACGTCAACCAACCAGTGGGTACACCGGGGGGAACCTGGAATACGCAATATTCCTTTACCGTACCAACTGACAGCCGAGTATACCAGAATGGAGAACAAGCGTCCATAACCATAGGAACTGACATTCCTAATCGCCCCCAGGGACTCTATCAGACAAGCGCCTCAATCGTGATCGCCGGTGCAACTTACCAACCACTGAGCTTTACAACATCCATTCTACCAATCGTCTCGATCATCCTTATCGCCGCTGCAGTCGTCATGCTAGCCCTCGTCTACATGGATCTCCGCAAACAAGCGAAGAAGTAGCTCCCTACCATTAATGGGTAGGGTCCCCTCCTTTCGTAAAGCTATTTGTACAATTGTCCTTCGAGCTCCCTGTCCGGGCCCGTAGCTCAGCACGGACAGTAGCGTCGGCCCTCTATCGGAAATGAGGAGAGCCGAAGGTCGAGGGTTCAAATCCCTCCGGGCCCGCATCGACAGTCCAGACTAGTTACTGCTTGTCGATGATTATCATCCGCTGAACCATCTTAAGAATAGGCCGCAATCCTGTCGGGAGTACATCGTGAAGCATAGCAAAGTCTCCGTGATGAAAGACCTTCAGCTGCCTGCTGAAGAAGCCGGACAAGAGGATGAACATCACGAACAGGATCCCGAGCTGAAAACTCGGCCTCAGCCAGACGGGATGATAGAAGGTGAGAAGTTGATCTATGGCCAGCAGAGGAAGAGATACGCCAGCAGCTAGTGGAATTGCCTTCTTCATAGACGAATTAGTGTGAGCAGGGAGGGTATGCCGGAGAGAGAACCGCGCCATCACCACTATCAACGTGTATAGTATTGCTCTTCCTACAGCTCCTGCCAGAGTCCCTATCGGAAGCGCCCCCAGACCCACAACGACGAGAAATGAGAGTGTCGATGCAAAGGTCACTGCCAAGTATTGTCTCGTATGCCCGATAGCCTGCAACGTCGTGACCAAGAGCGCCCCTTGGGCTACCAGCACCGAGGAGAGGGAGAGAATAGACATGGTCAGCGACTCGCTAACGTATGACCGTCCATAGACTATGTCGAGTGCAGTCGGCGAAATCGCCGCGAGCGACGCTCCAATAGGCAGGGCAGAAAGATTGATCAGCCTGAAAGCCAAGGCCAGCCGGTCAGATACGCCCTCAATGTCGTCGGCGGAATGAGCCGCAGACAGAGCCGGATAGATTGCCTGATTGACCGGAATCCATAGAATGGAAAGAAAACTGACACTCGAGACGACAAGATAGTAAGGTCCCAGAGCAATAGGACCTAAGAGAGCGTACACGATCCCCATGTCGCCCCATTGCTGTCCGAGCGTGATTAGTGCGGATGCGAAGACTGGGAGGCTGAACCCGAGTATAGGTCGGAGAGGATAGGATCCGCCACGGGGAAGCTGACCATGCCACATGTACACCGACAGAAGAATCGTGATAGCGCCTCCTATAGCCCAGCCTGCCATGATCCCGAATACTCTGAATCCGAGGAGTGCTAGGACGAGTCCTAGTCCTCTGCTCAGAGGAACATAGAGCAGGTTCTGATAGAGGGTCTGGGCGTAACGGCCGACCCCTATGAAGAATGCCGCGTACAACAGCATGAGATCGGCGAACAGTGCTGAGACGAAAGTGGCCAGCAAGAGATTCGTAGGATCGGTTGCGCCTTGCAGAAAACCGCCCAGAAGAGGCGAAAGGAAGAGAGCAATCACCACAGCCGGCACAACAACCGCTAGGGAGAGTCTGAGAGTCGCCCTGGCGACTCCACTCGCCGCATGCAGGTCCCCAGCCGCGATGCTCCTAGAAATGAACCTAGTGGCCGCGGAGGGAAGCGAACCGGATACCACGCCGACAAAGAGGGCCTGGATAAGCGCGAGGACGGCAAACTGGCCGACCTCTACCTTGTTCAGAATGCGTGCGAGTAGAGCATAGAAGACAAGATATGTCGCGTAGAGGATCAACTGCTGGCTTGTGAGAAAGGCGGTGCCTCTCGGAACGTTGTACAGGTCCGTGGACTTGGTCAAGTATGGCCGTCTTGGCTACAGAACGTGAGCTTCTTCTAGCTTGTGCTTAGCGGGCGACCTACGACTACTAGCATGTAGTCGATCACAAGCCATGCAAAGTATGCTAGTGTGCACGAGACGAGAGCAGATGATTCCTAGAGTATGGGCTCATGGAAACCATGTGCTCCCAACCGCGGGGCTCTATGCTCCGCATCCGTCCTCTGGACAGCACTCTCACTTCCCCTCTGCCCGCTTCAACTCTGCCGATTCTTATGAGCGAGGGAATTCTCTTCTTCAGGTCAGAAAACGCGTCACGGCGAATAGCCACCACCAGCTCGTACTCTTCTCCTCCATACAGAGCGAGATCCTCCGCTCCTAGACTTTCTCTCCTGGCGAAGACTTCGGCCTCCGGCGCCACAGGAATATTTTCCAAGAGTATGTCGACCCTGCTCAGGCGTGCGATCTCGTGGAGGCTCCATGCCAGCCCATCACTGGAATCGATCGAGCTGTGAACAGCTCCGCTACGGGCGAGCTTGAGGCCCGTTTCAAGCCTCGCCATGGGGTGAGTTACTGATTCTACCAGCTTCGAGAATCTCATTGCAGATGCCTTGTTCTTCGCGAGGAGGATTCTCAATCCGGCGGCTGTCTTGCCGAAGGTTCCCGTGACCGCGATTACGTCGCCGGGTCTTGCTCCGCTTCTTCTGAGCATTCTCTTCGGCTCAGCGAGCCCGAAGCCAATACAGTCGATTACAAGATCATCTGACTCACCGGTATCTCCCCCCAAGATCCTGCAATCATACTCTCGCGCAGCCCGGTTCAGACCGTTGGCTATCTCGTTAACTATCCGCGGCCCAACGGGAGGGGTGAGCCCGAGAGAGATCAGCAATCCCAAGGGTTGAACTCCTTTGGCGGCGAAGTCGCTGACGGTTGCGACAACCGCCTTTCTGGCAGCTTGTTCGAGACTCATGCCTGGTGGAACATCGGTGTGTCCAAACAGCATGTCCGTCTTCAAGACGATCCATCTGTTGCGTGAGAAGGGGAAGACGGCTACATCGTCGTCGAAACCGAGCGGAAGTGAGGGTTGTGATGTTGCGAACCTTCTTGTCAAGATTCGTATGATCTGCCGTTCTCCAAGTCCGGTGTTAGTCATTATGCGCCGTTCGATGGTGGGTGAGTAGGAGCTTTAAGTCAAGTATTAGCCTCGCACCTATTTGGTGCCTCGGTGGCTCAGCCTGGTAGATGCGTCTCGCAACAGAGAGCATCCGCCTCGTAAGCGGAAGGGCAGAAACAATGCCCCGCAGGGTCGCGGGTTCAAACCCCGCCCGAGGCTCCAAATCTAAAGGTCCCGTGTCGATCCTGGAACGAGTCAGCTCAAACCTGGAATCTTCGAGGAGTGGTCCCAGCCGAATCTATTCCAGATAATTCCAAGATCGCGCTGGTCAGATCGAGGCTGTCACCGTGCAGTTCGCTTCAGGGTTGAAATCGACTATTATCCATGGCTGAGACTCATTCTTCTGAGCCTTCGCGCGGGGATCCATGGATGAGCAGCGCATCGGATTTCAAGGAAGCAACCTTCATCGTCGGAAAACTGGTTCGGATCTCGAAACGAAAAGCAGAGATAGAATCCGAGGATGAGGACGGAGAATTATCTCTACTGAAGGTCAGATTGGCCGACGACGTGAACCTCGACATTGACGCGATTGGTGAAGATGTGAAAGCAGTTATAGTCGATGGGAAGGTTGCCCGGATAACCCCGATAACCGGAAATCAGGATAAGCCCGAGGCCTAGCGGAACTTCTAGCCTACGCTGTCTTCTTCAACCACGACTCGGTTCATTTCACTTTCTCTCCCAAACCCCGAAAAAAGAGGGTTGAACTGTCTCGTCTTCTGTCCTCTATGTGATGAACTCGTCTCTGAACATTAGCTGTAAGTTTGCTACCGGGTTGTTAGCCTCGACCCAGTAGACACCGAGCGCCGAGGTCGAGCTATTGATCTGGCCAGTATTGTAGTAGCTTCCTATCAGAAGCGCAGAGTCCCCGTCTGGTACGGTACAGAGCAAGCTCTCGCGCCAGTCTCCAGGCGTTCCAGAATACTGGACGATCCGGTTCGACGCATAGTCGTAGTGGAGGACGTACCATTCTCCTCGGAAAGAGTCGTAGCTCGCAGTCCAGACCGGATCAGTACTATTTCCAAAGGTTGCAATAGTCTCGGGAGCACTCCAAGAGCCTGTTCGGACTGCGAACTGCAAATTCCCGGTGCCATAATCTTGCCAGACCGCATAGACCGTATTGTTCCCGTTCCCAAACCCAAACGCATTTTGAAACACGTATGTGTCGTCTGGATTAACGACCTCTTCCGAACCCCAGACACCACTGCCATAGAGCCTTCCTCGGAGATGGCCCAAGAAGGGCCAGAAGAGGACGTACATCTGACCAGCGGATAGCGCAACAAGGGAGAAACGCCAGTCATCGCTAACGCCTCTGAGAGGAGTGTCCTCCTCCCACGCGGAATAGTTTAGACCGTCTGAATGGATCACGTATGGAAGACCAATAGCACCGTCCGCGTCGCAGCACGAGCTAACGTAGGCAATGAATACCTCTCCTGTTGTGCTAAGCCTCATCGACATGCCGGACCACTCCAGGCCTGTGGTTGGAGCCTTGACGGTTGTCTCAGGTTCCCAAGCAATGGTCCCGTTAGAGTCGAGCGTTCCTTCCCTGAACATCATCGCTTTCCCAAGGGTCTCATAGGACCCATCGTAACGGGCATAGAACACGTGGGTTCCGTTGGTTATGACAGATGGGGTGTTCGCACTTACAACACCGAGATTATACGTGGTCCAGGCCGCACCGTTCGTACTTGTCGCGTAGTAGAGACAATTCGCAGAAATTGCTCCACAGCTGGTCCAGTTGAGGTAGAAGATCCAGTGTCTTCCTTTGGCGTAGAATCCGATGCCGTCCCATGGATAGACGAAAGGCTGTGTCACGTGGTTGAGGAATGCAACATGGTTACCTGACTCGAAGCTCTTGAAGGTTATCAGATTCCCCCATTCACCCAAACCAATCGAGCCGTACACTCCTGCACCCACTGTACTCGTCCACGGAGCTGCCGGCCAGAGTAGACTACCGAATCTAGGACTGTTCTTGTCTTCATAGTTGACCAGTTCCTGGATGTAGTGTAGACTGACTGCAGTGTAACCGGCGGCTCCCTTCACAATCGCAAGCGCAGAACGCACGCACGTTGTGCCATTTACTGTCCCGCAAGAGGTGCCGCCTTCCGTGTTGAGAATCGGCCAGCCAAACCTGGTGTTCACCGTCTCATTGACCATTGTCAGATAGTCGTCACGAGCAAAGATGTCGGCGGTGGTATCGTTCCAGTACGCGCTATGTGCGCTACCGTCAGGGGCCAATATTGCAAGCCCATAGTTCATGTATGTATGGAAACTCGCGAACACATGGTGCTCGGTGTCGTTAACGGTTGGATAGTCTAGAAAATATTGGTCGCGGTCCTTGTTGCATGTGAAGCTGCACATGTTCTGGACCACTACCCAGTGGGTATCCCCCACGTCGCGGTCTCTGTTCAGCCACGACTGATATTGCATCGACATGTAGGCTGTCTCGTTATCATCACACCGCACCGGATTCCGTGTACACCAAGCAGTATTGCTCATCGGGAATGACAGAGACGATGGTTCATTGAGCGGCTCCCATACTATCCGGTCGTAGCTGTTTGTGAACGCTCCAACGACTCCGGTGGGACCGCTGATGGTGCTGTTCGGACCGAACCAGAAGTTGAGCCAGCAATCGACGAGGGTCGAGTTTACAAGGTCCGTGTATCCATGATAGTCGACGATTATCCACAGGTTGAAGTATTGAGCGATTGAGATTGATCGCGCGAGTTGTATCGCGCTATAGTTGCCCATGAAATCTCGTGGGACGGCGTGGTTCAACCCGTACAGAACGGAACAGTACGGGGCGAAAGAGGCTCTGATCGCATTATATCCGAGCTGAACCTGTCTTAGGGCTATCTGCTCGAAGTTGCTCTGCTTCTCACTGGAGAACACGAGTGAGGCGGGGGCTGTCAAATTCTGCCCCGTATCCACCAGCCGGGTCCCGCCCCAGCCGCCCAAGACGGGGGCGGACGATGTGACCGAGGCATGGACCACAAGCGGTGGCGAAAATAGAATCGAGCTTGATACAGCAAGAGAAATCATGAAAAATGAAGTGAGAACGGATTTGAAGAAGTTTGATCGCCCCGCGAGAGTCACGATATTCGTCATTCACCTTCCGGCGAGATTCTAGACAAGGCTGGTCAAGACGGTGATGGTCTGGGACGTTGTGACGCTCTGACCGTTTGCGTCCGTGACCGTTAGGGTCACGGTGTACGATCCCGGCAACAGGTATGAGTGGCTTACAGATTGTCCGCTGCCGGTTGATCCGTCTCCAAAGTCCCACCTGTAACTGTAGGGCTGAGTACCTCCACTGGCGCTGGCGTCAAACGTGACTGGAAGTAGTGGTAATGGACTGGATGGGCTGTATGTGAAGCTGGCAGACAATGGAGGCGGTGGGCTCGTAACAGTGACTGTATTCTGAGACGTTGCTGTCTGCTGCGGCGAGCCACTATCCTTGGCTGTGAGAGTGACCGTGTATGATCCTGCTGACGAGTAGGTGTGGGTTACTGAAGAGCCTGTTCCAGTCGATCCATCACCGAAGGTCCAAGTGTAAGAGTACGGGGTTGTTCCACCAGTAGCACTGGCAGCAAACGTGACCTGTTGTCCTGCCTGAGGCGAAGAGGGGCTGAATGTGAAGCTAGCCGCCAGCGTAGGCGGTGGACTCGTGACTGTGAGGGTCTTCTGAGAAGTCGCCGTCTGCTGTGGCGAGCCGGTGTCTTTCACCATCAGTGTTACTGTGAATGATCCAGCTGACGAATACGTGTGTGCTACGGACGAGCCTGTTCCGGTCGAACCATCTCCAAACGACCAACTGAAAGTATAGGGGGCAGTCCCACCACTAGCCGATGCTGTAAAGGTGACCTGCTGCCCGGCCTGCGGCGATGACGGACTATATGTGAAACTTGCTGTCAGAGTCGGGGGCGGGTTGGAGACTGTTATGGACTGCTGAGACGACGCCGTTTGCTGTGGCGAACCACTATCTTTCACAGTCAGAGCCACAATGAAGGTTCCTGCAGACGTGTACGCGTGCGCCACAGACGAGCCAGTTCCAGTAGCTCCATCACCGAAATTCCAAGAGTAGCTATAAGGCGATGTACCTCCAGACACTGTCGCCGTGAATGTGACCTGCTGGCCTACCTCTGGAGAAGACGGGCTATAGGTGAAGCTCGTGGTTAGAGTGGGAGACGCGCTGCTGACTGTTACGGTATGCTGCGAAGTCGCCGTTTGTTGAGGAGAACTACTATCCTTGACGGTCAGGGTTACAGTAAATGATCCAGGTGACGAGTAAGAGTGCGTCACAGAGGATCCTGTTCCAGTTGATCCGTCGCCGAAGGACCAGCTGAAAGTGTAAGGCGTCGTCCCACCGCTAGCGCTGGCTGTAAAAGTGACCTGTTGGCCAGCTTGGGGCGAGGAAGGACTGTAGGTGAAGCTAGCCGTTAAGGCAGGAGGCGTACTGGAGACGGTTATGGATTGTTGGGATGTCGTGGTCTGCTGCGGTGAGCTACTATCGCTAACGGTCAGTACAATTGTGAATGATCCTGTTGAGGCATAGGTGTGAGTTACAGACGAGCCTGTCCCTGTGGATCCATCACCGAAACTCCATGAATAGCTGTAGGGTGAGGTTCCTCCTGATGCTGAGCCGGTGAACGAAACTGTCTGTCCTACCTGTGGAGAGGACGGACTGTAGGTGAAGCTTGCAGAGAGTGGAGGTGGTGGGCTGGTGACAGTGACTGTCTTCTGAGAGGTTACTGTCTGCTGGGGCACCCCGCTGTCCTTCACCGTTAGTGTTACAGTGAATGATCCAGCCGAGGAGTAGGTGTGTGTTGCAGAGGAACCCGTTCCAGTGGAACCGTCTCCAAACGACCAGCTGTCAGTGTACGGAGCGGTCCCACCGCTAGCAGAAGCTGTGAACGTTACTTGCTGTCCAATCTGAGGTGAAGATGGACTATACACGAAACTAGCTGTCAGACCAGGAGGCGGACTGGACACGCTTACGGATTGCTGGGATGTTGCCGTCTGTTGAGGCGAACTGCTGTCCTTCACCGTCAAGACCACGTTGAACGTCCCTGCTGATGAGTAAGTGTGTGAAGTGGACGAACCTGTTCCCGATGCCCCGTCACCGAAGCTCCAGCTGAAACTATAGGGAGTAGTCCCGCCGCTAGCAGACGCGCTGAACGTTACCTGCTGGCCCACCTGAGGCGAAGACGGATTATAGCTGAAAATGGCTGAGAGCGGAGGCGCAAAGAATTCGGCCATGGGAGTAGCGTTAGCATCGTTGCTGGTTAGGGCCTGTAGGTTCCAGTTTACTTCTACCGTTCGAAGCCATGAGTAGTGGTTGTAAAGATTGGTTGTTCCATAGTTCGCTTTGGCCAGTGGGCCTGCCCAGACAGCGTAGACACAGTCCTCAGTAGTGCTCTGGTTCAGCGGACAGTAACCGTTCCCCTCATCGAAGACCACGAACAGAGCAGACCTCTGCGTAGTGAAAGTAGTGCTCTTGAGAATGTTCGGGACGAGACTGCTCAGATAGCCATCGCCGAACGAGACAGACTTGGAGCATAGGACCGTGCCATTCGCATATGTGAACCCGTGCATGTTGTCACAGTTGTTCGGTGTGAGCCACATGAAGTTGGGAGCAGAGCCCGAGTTCAAGTCGTTGATGAGCGGACAGACGGTCACAGAACAGCCGCTAGGATTGGCGAGAACAATCTGAGAGCAACGCGTAGGACTATTCACGATGTCAGTGAACCCGACGAACGGGTTATGCTCAGGAGTATACGGCTGATGATAACTCAGGTCACAGCCACTCGCCATGTTCTGGTTCTCCATGTAGCCCTTCCAAGTCAAGCCTGACGCTTCAAGCCTGTCAACGAGATTGGGACCGCTGAACGGCCAGGGACAGCCCGCAGAGCTGCAGTTGTCAGTGGTTCCGCCCAGCATAGCGAGATAGTCAGCCTGGCTGTAATGCGTCACGCCCAGATAGTGCGACCCTATAGCGTAGCTATTGGCCAGGCCCGCCATGTACGGTGCACCCATAGTGCTCTGACAGGGAGGCGGACTAGAACCGCATATCTCCTGCACACCATGATCCTCCATAATCACAACCACGACATGGTCAAAATAGGTCCCTGCAGTCGTCGACGCTTGTGTTGTGGCACCCGCAGACTTTGCGATGTGCGAGACGTCGGTAATGCTCAGAGTCGCCGCCAGGGAGATGAGAATGAGTGAGAAAAGTAGAGTCGAGCGCTTATTCAACATAGTACACTACTCACATAGTTCTCCAGACGAGCACACGTGAGACGCCCACGGCTCGTTTCTAGATACCATCCCGGCCTTCTCCGGATTGGAGGAATCCCTCTTTCCAAATATCGCGAGAGAAGACATGGGCACTTCGCTATGCCATTCATACCAGCGTTACGGTGATGTTCACTACTGTCGTGTGGGTCAACCCGCCGCTCGTGGCGGATACAGAGACAGCGTACGTTCCAGGTGTGGTGAGAAGGGACGCTGAGACCGTCAGCGTCACTGCGGTAGTGCCTCCCGCAGTCAAGGCCACGTTTGACGCACTAAGAGACGCGGTTGGGTCCGAAGGAGAAAGCCCTCCTGTAAGGCTTGTGGGGCTGACATTCGCCGTGAGACCCATGCTGCCTGAGAAACCGTTGATGCCTGCGAGCGTAAGCGTGGACTGGCGGGAGGAGCCGATCGGAATCGCCAGCGATGCCGGATTCGCAACTATACTAAAGTCTACAATGTCAACGCTTAAAATCATCGAACGGCTAAGATTTCCGCTCGTCCCAGTCACAGTAACCGCATAATCTCCTATATCGGATGACGCGGTGGTAACAGACAAAGTGGAACTATTCATTCCGCTTGCGGAAACTGTGACCGTGGAGGGATTCATCGTTACAACGGGTGCAGGTGCACTCGAGTTGGACTGTGATACTACTGTGGTCGTGAATGATATGCTACCTGTGAATGAGTTGAGACTGTTCACAGTGATGGTAGAAGAGGCCGACTGACCTGGCAATATTGCCAGCGAACTCGGACTCGCGCTGAGGCTGAAATCTGGGGACGTGTTTGAGATCCTCCACGCTGTGAGTGGGTGTATCTCCCATCCGGAAAAACTGTGCCAAGCGCCGGGCGCGTTCGCTGCCTCCGAGTCCCAGAAAACATATCCCTGCACGTCAATGAAGCAGGCCGCGGGTACTGGAGTCTTCTGGCAGTTGGGTGAAGGTTCTGCTGGCGTGGCCTGCGCCATTGCGTGCGGGTCGCAAGCAGTGTTGGGTCCACAGTATCCCGCCGCCTTCCAGTCGTGATCAAACTCCATGTGAATGGTATGCATGCAACCCGTCGTGTTCGTGGAGATGCAGGTAGCATAGCCAGGTGTGAATGCATTGAAAGTTGTATCGGAGAGGTTCATACCCGTCGGATACGAGCCTCCACCATTGACCGGATCGTAGTGAATTGCGTAGTCTTCATTCTTGAGATACATTCTCTGGATGTGGTGGATCTCCACGAACGCCGATACGACCTGTCCGTTAGCGTTTGTAATCGTGCACGGTGGACCAGGTGATACCCATCCCGGCGGAGTTGGGCCGGGTGTTAACCATCGCTTTGCAGACCCGACAGGCGACGTGGTCCCTGGGTAGAACATGCTACCGTTCCCCGTCGCTCCACCCATCGAGTTCGTCTGGCTCCCGAGGACCTGCTCGATCGTCACAACAATCGGAGCGCAGTTGACACTCGGATTCCATGAACCGCCCGTGGCTGCAAGGGTACCGGACGCAGCCGAGGTCGGAATATACCCTAGATAGCCATACACCGATAGGACTATGAGGAAACAGGAAACCGCTACTGTTGCAATTCCCCTTCTCAAGAGAAGGCCCATCCAGCGCTCCGTCAACTAACTCGCCCTATGATTGCTACAGAGGAGCGCCGGATATTTGAGCCGCGCGTCTACATCTGTTTAAGTTATGGGCCGATGAGGCTAGTTGCACACTTTAGACACCGAAAGTATGCGTTTCAAACACAACAGCCAGCCGAAAGCCCGGATATAGAAAGCTATACTGAACCATCGTCTGCAATCCAGACCAAGCCCTGGCCAACCCCACCGATACCTCTATGCGTGTCGAATAGACATCGCCTACAGGCATATTGGAGGGTCATCGGGTGAGGGGCTGAACACGGGCTCGAGAGCGCCGTCTGATTGTAGCTGTGATTATGGTCCCGAGAAGGACCGAGCCAAAGAAGATGACATAGACGATATTCGCAGAGACGGCTGAGAGCAACGCAACCCAAGGCCCAGATATGCCGGATGACGGAAGAATCTCCACAGTTTTTGTCAGACTCGCCCCGGAGCCGGGCATGCCATCTACCGGACCAGCAACGGCCGCGATGACATAATTTCCAGCCCGCCATCCCTCTGTGTTCCAGAGAAACGGTACGACTCGTACCTCATGTACAGAAAGGTTTGCAACAGGCTTCGATCCGATCGCGGTCTGGTTTGCGTAGACTGTAACGTTGAAAGTTTCGACCACGTTCCCCTCGTTCCTGATGCTAACATTGATCTGCACGTTGCTCCCGAGCGTTGTAGCATTGGTTGAGGAGAGGTCTGCCACGACGACCATGTGAACGATGGGGGCGAAGATAGCGGTAACTAACTGATCATTGTTCATCTGAAGCTTTAACGGATTGTTTGAACCCAGCTGGTTATTTTCAACCAGCCACTGGGCGAGAGTGTTGTTCGATTGCGGTATGGCCGAGATGTTGACTACGGTTCCTGCTATGAAAAGATAGTTCCCTGCCGCAGGAAATGTCGATCCTGCACCGGAACTATCCAGAACCAGGCTGTAAGTGGCGAATCTCTGCCACGTGATCTGTTCCGCATAGCCTCCGGGAGCAAGGGCTCCCAAGGCTCCCGCGCCTGGACTGGATGACCAGTCGCCCGCGGGCCACCACATCCAGTTGATCCTCTGCGGCGCGTTGTTCTCTAAGAGCGTGGTAAGGGTCTGGATGAAGTGCAGGTTTGTCTTGCAGTAGCCCGACGAACCTGTCAGAACCAGATCCGTGCATGTATTAGTTATCCCGTTTACTTTTCCTTCCGTAGCTCCGGGACCGCCCTCGGTGTTTAGCACTGGAAACGTGGTTCTCTGGGTGCCGTTCGACATCGTGTCATAGAAATCGTGGGCGAGACTTTCAGCCGTCGCGTTGTTCCAGCTGCCTTGATAGACTTGGTATGACATGTACGGGTGTAGGCTTATGAAGATCCTGTCAAGTGGATCCATAACCGTTGGATATCCGGAGACTGCAGCGGAACAGTCTCCGTTATATGTTGGGCAGAAACTGCATGCATAGCTACAAATGTTCTGAACCACGATCCAGTGGGAGTCGCCCTGGCTCCGAGTCTGATTGATGAAGGCCTGATATTCCGAATTGAGCGTTGACATCGCAGCCGTTGCGTTGTTGTTGTTGAAGCACCCCTGACTCAGGTTTGTTC
>Ga0209375_1000354_pt1 | contig 40648 bp, 36 predicted proteins | sample GraSoiAngelo_131_FD_185888 | JGI IMG/M metagenome (GOLD analysis project Ga0209375, IMG submission 185888) | Grasslands soil microbial communities from the Angelo Coastal Reserve, California, USA - 14_0929_02_30cm (SPAdes) (version 2) | ecosystem: Environmental > Terrestrial > Soil > Grasslands ...
CCATCGCGTTCTTCAACCATCCGAACTACGACGTGACGATCGAGTGTCTCGCGTCGCAGGGCCCCGCCCGGCACCCGCCGATGCGCTCCGGCGACTATCGCGACCTCAAGTACGCCAAGACGGGATTCGCCGCGGCGCGCGAGCGTACCTGAGATCGAGGAGATCACGATGCTCTACCGGGGCATGGACCGCGCCGCGCTGGACGCCGCCTACGACAACGGCGCCGCCGTCGGGCCGGCGAAGCGCGACCGTTACGTCGCGGACCGCACGACGCGCGGCGAGGCGTTTCGCAAGAGTCACCGCGGACGGATCGACGTGCCCTACGGCGCCGGCGCGCGGCAGCGCCTGGACGTCTACCCGTGCGGCGCGCCGGGCGCGCCGACTCTCGCCTTCATTCACGGCGGGTACTGGCAGGCGAACGACAAGGAGCCCCTCTCCTACGTCGGCGAGTCGCTGCTGCCCGCCGGCTTCAACCTCGTCCTCGTGGAATACACGCTGGCGCCCACCGCCCGGCTCGACGCGATCGTGGCCGAGGTGCGCGCCGCGGTCGCGTGGACGCTCGACCACGCCAGGGAGATCGGCGGCGATCCCGCGCGCGTGTTCGTGGCCGGCAACTCGGCGGGCGGGCACCTCACGGCGATGGCGATGCAGGATGCCCGCCTGGCCGGCGGGCTGGCCATCAGCGGCATCTACGACCTCGAGCCGATCCGCCTCAACTACCTCAACGACAAGCTCCGCCTGGATGCCGACGAGGCCGCTCTCAACAGTCCCATGCTCCATTTGCCGTCGCGCGCCGCGCCGCTCGTCATCACCGTGGGCCTCGGCGAGCTGCCGGAGCTGATCCGCCAGTCCGCGGAGTTCGCGACGGCGTGGCAGAAGCGCGGGCTGCCCGGCTCGTACATGCCGCTCGATGGCCACGATCACTTCTCCATCGTCGACGAGCTGGCGCGGCCCGACGGCCGCCTGCTCGCCGCGCTCCGGGCGCTCGCGGCGGCTTAGAGGAGCGCCACGGCTTTGCCGGGGCGCTCCGAACGTTTGGGGGGTGTGGGGGGCCATGTCGGGGCCCCCACCTAAGCAGCCAGCCAGTCGAGGATCTTCGGATTCTCGTCGCGCGGGTAGGCGTGCGAGAGGTCCTCGATCTGCCGATAGACGAGTCGCGCACCGGCGGCGGTCAACAGATCGCGGGCCAGCCGCGCCGTCTCGACCGGGAACATCCAGTCGAGCTCACCGTGGATCAGGTAGATCGGGAGATCGCGCGCGCGCGCGAGCGAGTCGGCGACGAGCAGCGCCGGGTGCAGCACGCCGCACGCGGGCGCCAGGTGCGTGAACGGCGCGCCCTCGCGCAGGCCATGGAGGAACGCGTAGGTCGCGCCGTCCGACATCCCGGTCAGGAGCACGCGCGCGCGATCGACCGGATAGCGTGCGGCCACCGACTCGACCATCCGCTCGAGGCTCGCGCCGTCGACGTCCTCGCCCATGAGCGACCAGGTGCGCCCGCGCGACGTCGGGGCCAGCACGAGCGCCTCGCGCGCCCGCGCCTCGCGCAGCCACGACCAGAGGAAGTCGCGGCCGTGGCCGTGGCCGCCGTGGAGCGCGACGACCAGCGGCATCGCCGCGCGCCCGTCCCAGGTCTCCGGAACGTAGAGCGAGAATCCGCCGCGCGTGTCGCGGTTGTTGTCGGCGTGCAGCACGCCGACGCGCGGCGCGTCGTCGGCGCGCAGGCTGCCCGCGCGCAGCCGCTCCACGAGCGTGTCGTCGTCGCGGCATCCGGGGTCGAGGAACCAGCGGCTCACGGGGTCGAAGGCCGGCGCCAGCGGATAGAGCGTTTCCTGCACGCGCGCGAAGCGGCGCAGCGCGCGATAGAGATCGAAGGGGTCGTCGGAGGCGCGCGCGGCGGCGGCGAAGGCCGCGAGCATCTCGAGCGTCTGCCGCCCGACGTCGAGCAGCCGCTCGCGCATGAAAGCGACGTCGTCCGGCCACGCGCCCTCCTCCAGCGCGCTCAGCGGCGCGGCGAGGGCGGCCGTCTGCGGCGCCAGGACCTCGGCGAGCCGCTCGGCGACGGGCGGATACAGGTAGCGCTGCACCCACACCATGCGCTCCAGCGTGTCGAGCAGGGGGTGCAGCAGCTTCTCGATCGCCTCGGACACGGCGGCGGGCGTGGGCATCGTGGCTTCGATGTTAAAGCCTGCGCACGCGCGGGAACAGCAGCGCGGTGGCGCCGGCCAGCGCGACGAGGGCGAGGCCGCTCGTGCCGAAAGCGACGCTGACCCCGAAGAGCGAGGCCAGCGCGCCGATCTGCAGCTGGCCGAGCGGCGCGAGCCCGATGGCGACCACCCAGGCGCCGCCCGCACGGCCGCGGAGGTGCGCGGGCGCGCTGAGCTGGAGCAGGCTCTGCGCGAGCAGGTCGGCGAGCGCCCCCATCGCGTTGACGACGACGAGCACGGCGACGACGCCCGCGAAGCCGACGACGTGCGGCGCCAGCGCGAGGACGATCAGGCTCGCGCCGAACGCGACGACGACGCCGACGAAGAACGCCCCGCCCCCGCGCCGCGTGGAGGCCGCCGCGAGGCCCACGATGCCGCCGATGGAGCGCGCCGCGTTGAGCGCGCCGAGGCCCTCGGGCCCCGCGCGCAGGACGTCGCGCGCCAGGCTCGGGAGGAGCACCTGGTGCGAGAAGCCCAGCATCTCCGCCCCGGCGGTGATGAGCATGAGCACGAAGAGCGTGCCGTCGTTGCGCGTGGCCGCCGCGAAGTCCACCACCCCCTGCCAGAGCGAACCGGACGGCGGCGGCGCCGGGCGCTCGCCGCTCGACGCGACGAGCAGTGGGAGCGCGCCCGCGAGAAAACCGGTGGCGACCGCGAGGTACGCGGCGCCCGAGCCGTAGCGCGCGATGATCGCGCCGACGCCGAGCGAGCCGACGAGCCAGCCCGCGCGCATGGCGACGCCCAACACGGCCATGCCCGGCACGAGCGCGGCGCCGCCGACCACGTCGTGCGTGTAGCCCTGCCGCGCCGCGTGCTCGAGGCCGCGCAGCGTCCCCGCCGCCAGCGTCAGCAGCAGCACGTGCGTGAGACTCACGACGCCGACCAGCGTGAGCACGCCGAGCGTGGAGGCGGTGAGCGCCTGGCCGGCGCCGGTCACCATCAGAAGGCGATGGCGCGGAAAGCGATCGGCCAGCGCGCCGGCCGGCACGCCGACGAAGAAGAGCGGGAGCGCCCGCATCCCCATCGCCACGCCCACGAGGAACGGCGAGTTCGTCAGCTCGAGGGTGAGCCAGCCGAGCACGACGGTCTCGCCCATCATCCCGACGGAGTTGCCGAGGATCGAGGCGGCCAGACGGCGAAAATCCGGCAGACGGAAGAGCGCGAGTCGAAGGATGGGCCCCATGGTGATGTAGAATTCTCGCCATGTCCACCGGCCGCCCGACCGCGCTGCTCCTCAACGCCGGGCACGCGCTCGACCATCTCTTCCTGTTGATCTTCGCCACGGCGGTGGGCGCCATCGCCACCGACTGGGGGATGATCTGGCAGGACCTGATGCCCTACACGGCGGGGGCGTTCGTGATGTTCGGCCTCGGGTCGCTGCCCGCGGGCCGGCTCGGCGACCTCTGGGGCCGCCGCGCGATGATGGTCGTCTTCTTCCTCGGCATGGGCGTCTCCGGGTTGCTGATCGCGCTGACCTCGGGCGTGTGGTCGCTGGCGGCGGCGCTGACGCTGATGGGCGTGTTCTCGTCCATCTACCATCCGGTCGGCATCCCGATGCTCGTGCAGGGGAGCAAGAACCCCGGGTTCACGATCGGCGTCAACGGTCTCTTCGGTAACCTCGGCATCGCGGTCGCCGCGATGCTCACCGGCTTCCTGGTGAAGCACATCGGCTGGCGCGCCGCCTTCGCGGTGCCCGGCGGCCTCGCGCTGCTCTGCGCCGTGCTCTTCCTGCTCCTGGTGCCGAGGGAGGAGACGGCGCCGGCCAAGCGGCCCAGGAAATCGGTGGACCTGCCGCGCGCGGTGATGGCGCGCGTGCTCGGCGTGATGACGCTGGCCGCGGTCTCGTCGAGCCTGATCTTCAACTTCACGACCAACGGCAACGGCCAGCTGCTGGCCGAGCGCCTGCGCGGGCTGATCGACGATCCCGCCACCCTCGGCGTGCTGCTCGCCGTCGTGTACACGATCGCGTCGCTGGCGCAGCTGGTGGTCGGCAAGCTCATCGACCGCTATCCGCTCAAGTGGGTGTACCTGCCGATCGTGGCCGCCCAGGCGCCCCTGTTCCTGCTCGCCGCGCCCGCCGGCGGCTGGCCGCTCTACGCGGCGGTGCTCGCCTTCATGATCTTCGTCTTCGGCGCCATCCCGTTCGTCGACGCGATGATCGTGCAGTACGTGGACGACCGGATGCGCTCGCGCGTGGCCGGCATGCGGCTGACCGTGTCGTTCGGCGTCGCCTCGCTCGCCGTCTATCTGCTCGGCCCCACCGTGAAGGCCGCGGGCTTCGGCACCCTGCTGACCGTGATGGCGGCGATCTCCGCCTTCACCACGCTGTGCGTGGCGCTGCTGCCCGGCCGGATCCCGACCGGAGCGCCGGCGCCCCTGACCGCCGCCGCCGCGGCGCCCCAGCGCTGACGCGGCGCCCGGCGCCGCCGATGCTGTTTCCCACCACGCTCGTCGGCAGCTATCCGCAGCCCGAGTGGCTGATCGATCGGGCGAAGCTCGCCGGGCGCTTTCCGCCGCGCGTGAGGGCGCGCGAGCTGTGGCGCGTGCCCGAGCCGTGGCTCGCCGAGGCGCAGGACGACGCGACGCGTCTGGCGATCCGGACGCAGGAGCAGGCGGGGCTCGACGTCATCACGGACGGCGAGGTCAGGCGCGAGAGCTACTCCAACCGCTTCGCCACCGCGCTGGACGGCGTGGACATCGAGCATTCCGGCACCGCGCTCGATCGCTCCGGCCATCCCAATCCGGTGCCGCGCATCGTGGGACCGGTGCGCCGCAAGCATCCGGTGCAGGTGGAGGACGTGCGCTTTCTGCGCGCGCACACGGACCGGCCGATCAAGATGACCGTGCCGGGACCGTTCACGATGTCGCAGCAGGCGCAGAACGATTACTACGCGAGCGAGGCGGCGGCGGCGCTGGACTACGCGCTGGCGGTGAACGCGGAGATCCGCGACCTGTTCGCTGCGGGCGCCGACGTCGTGCAGGTCGACGAGCCGTACATGCAGGCGCGGCCGGAGAAGGCGCGCCAGTTCGGCCTGGCGGCGCTCAACCGCGCGCTCGAGGGCGTCACCGGCACCACGGCGGTCCACATCTGCTTCGGCTACGCCGCGATCATCCACCAGCGGCCGTCGGGCTACTCGTTCCTGCCCGAGCTGGCCGGCTGTCCGGTGCGACAGGTCTCGATCGAGACGGCGCAGGCGAATCTCGACTGCTCCGTGCTCGCGACCCTCGAGGGCAAGCAGATCATGGTCGGCTGTCTCGACTTGAGCGACATGACGGTCGAGACGCCGGAGACCGTCGTCGCGCGCGTCGAGCGCGCGCTGGCGTACGTGACGCCGCAGAACGTGATCCTCGCCCCGGACTGCGGCATGAAGTACCTGCCGCGCGGCGTCGCCTTCGCCAAGCTGGCGGCGATGGTCGCGGCGGCGGCCCTGCTGCGCGCCGAGCACGGCGGAGGCTGAGCCCCCGCCCAGTTGTTGACAGGCTGAGACTGCTGTAAAGTACGCCCCCACATCGTTGCGATTCCGAACCCGGTTCGGTCGCAGTCGAGACCAGGGAGGGAAGATGCCCATGCGCTCATCGCGTCTCGCGACGCTCATCCTGATCGTGGTCGCCTGTATCGTCGCCGCGCCGCTGCTCGCCGGGGCCCAGACGCCCAAGCGTGGCGGCACGCTGCGCGTCTCGTACGGCAACGAGATCGCTCACCTCGATTTCCACACGGCCCCGGGCTACGAAATGATGTGGGTGGCCATGAACGTCGGGTGCGGTCTCGTCAACATCACGCCCGACGGCAAGTTCGTTGGCGACGCCGCCGAGTCGTGGCACACCTCGCCCGACGGCCTCCTCTACACGTTCAAGCTGCGGAAGAACGTCCTCTTCCACGACGGCACCCCGGTGGACGCCGCCGCCGTGAAGTTCAGCATCGACCGCCTGATGGATCCGGCCACCAAGTCCGGCATGCGCAGCTTCTACGACTCGGTGCACAGCGTCGAGGTGCTCGATCCCGCCTCCGTGCAGATCCGCCTCAAGCAGCCGTACGCCTTCATGCTGCACATGCTGGCCGCCTATCGCACGGGGCTCGTCCTGTACTCGCCGACGGCGACGCAGAAGTACACGCTCGAAGACCGCAAGCAGGGCAAGCCGGAAGCCGTCGTGGGCTGTGGGCCGTTCAAGCTCGTCGAGTGGGTCAAGGGCGGCCAGCTGGTCATGGAGCGCTTCGACAAGTACTTCGTGCCGGGCCTGCCCTACCTCGACCGCGTGGTGATCCGTGTGATCAAGGACCCCGTGACCGAGATGGCCGCCTTCAAGGCCGGCGAGATCGATTTCATCGCCTCATTTTCGCCGGACCACGTCGAGACCCTGAAGGCGCAGAACCCCCGGGCCCAGATCATGACCGGCAAGGAAACGACGCCGATGCTGGCGGCGATGAAGGTGACCGTCCCGAAGGACGGCAAGCCGATGTCCAAGGACCGCGCGCCGCACCCGGTCTTCGGCGACCTGCGCGTGCGCAAGGCGATCGGCTGCTACGGCATCGACCGGAAGGAGATCGTGAAGATCGCCTTCCAGGGCCACGCGACCCCGTGGGTCGGCATGAACCCGCCGGGCACGCTCGACACCGTCGACGTCAACTACGTGTGCCCGTACGACCAGGCGAAGGCCAGGGCGTTGCTGGCCGAGGCCGGCTACGGACCGGGCAAGCCGCTGACCTTCGAGCTGATGACCAACACCGAGAAGAGCGTGTTCAGCGTCATCGCCACCGTCATCAAGGAGCAGATGGCGCGCGTCGGGGTGACCGCGAACATCCGGCTCGTGGACAAAGTCTCCTGGATGAACACGACCCTGAACGACGGGCCGTGGGACATGTACGTCGAGGATCTGCTCTCGCTGATCACCCTGGACAGCAACGCCTACCTGTCGAACAGCACGTCGACCTGGACCCACCCGCGCCACAACGACAAGCGCACCGACGAGCTCTACGCGCGCTACGCGCGGGAGCTGGACGCGGCGAAGCGCAAGGCGATCGCCAGGGAGATCCAGGAGTTCTTCGTCGAGAACATGTACTGGAACAACATCTCCGGCTCGCCGTTCTACATGGTCGCCCAGCCGTGGATGAAGGGCTACGTGTACAACGCGGAGTTCGAAGTGCACTACGACAGGGTCTGGCTCGACAAGTAACGGGACGCGCGCATGCGGGTCTACGTGCTGCGGCGCTTGCTCGGGATCGTGCCGACCGTGCTCATGATCACCTTCGTGGTGTTCGTGATGATGCGCTCGGTTCCCGGCGACCCGGTGGTGGCCCTGCTCGGCGACGCCTACGACGAGCAGGACGCGATCAAGGTCCGCGCGTCTTACGGACTGGACCAGCCGATTCTCGTCCAGTACGCGATCTGGCTCGGCAAGCTCGCGCGGGGGGACTGGGGCGTCTCGTACATGACGGGGCGCCCCGTGCTGAAGGACGTGCTGGTCCGCCTGCCGGTGACGCTCGAGCTGATCGTGCTCTCGATGGCCGTGGCGCTGGCCATCGCCGTCCCCGCCGCCATCATCGGCGCGCTCCGCCAGAACACCTGGGCCGACTACACGGCGACGACCATCGCCATGATCGGCGTCTCCATCCCCGAGTTCTTCATCGGCGTCCTGCTCCTGCTGGTCTTCTCCATCGGCCTCGGCGGCCTGCTGCCCAGCTCGGGGTGGACGTACTTGCCGGGCACGTGCCCGACCATGGTGTGCGGCGCGAGCCTGTGGGGCAACGCGCAGCACGTCCTGCTGCCCGCGATCGCGCTCGGGGTGGGGCGGGCCGCCATCCTGACGCGGCTACTCCGCGCCAGCATGCTGGAGGTCATCCGCACGGAGTACGTCACGACCGCGCGCGCCAAGGGCCTGAGCGAGCGGCCGGTGGTGCTCAAGCACGCGCTGAAGAACGCGCTGATCCCGACCGTCACTGTGATGGGCCTGCAGGTCGGCTTCCTCATCGGCGGCGCCATCGTGGTGGAGACGCTGTTCGCCATGCCGGGGCTCGGCACCTTCGGCATCGACGCCATCATCGCGCGCGACTACCAGCAGGTGCAGGGGTTCGCCTTGCTGACGGCGCTCGCCTTCGTCGTCATGAACCTGGTCGTGGACCTGACCTACACGTTCCTGGATCCGCGTATCCGGTACGCCTGAGGGCCGATGGCCATCCAACCCATCCGCGGCGGCAGTCTCAGCGAGGCCGAGGTCACGACCGCCCCGCGCGTGGCGTGGCCCGCGCCGGCCGAGCGCTCCGAGTCGCCGCTGGTGCAGGGGTTGCGCCGGCTGCGACGCAGCGGGACGGCGCTGGTGGGCGTCGTTATCGTCGTCCTCCTCGTGACGGTCGCGATCTTCGCGGACGTGCTGGCGCCCCAGAGCCCGATCGCGAGCGACCAGGCGCACACCTTCGCGCGCCCGAGCTGGGACCACCCGCTCGGGACCGACCAGCTCGGACGCGACATGCTGAGCCGCGTCATCCACGGCACGCGTATCTCGCTGCTGGTGGGGGTGTCGTCGGTGCTGCTCGCGCTGTTCGTCGGCGTGCCGTTCGGTATGATCGCCGGCTTCTACGGCGGCCGGGTCGACACCCTCATCATGCGGGTGATGGACCTGATCCTCGCCTTCCCGATCTACCTGCTCGCCATCATCCTGATGGTCATGTTCACGCCCACGGCGGGGCTCATCGGGACGATGAAGGTCACGGGGGCCATCGCCATCGTGCGCATCCCGATCTACGCCCGCCTCGTCCGAGGCAGCGTGCTGTCCATCAAGGAGAAGGAGTACGTCGAGGCCTGCCGCGCCCTCGGTGTGCGCGATCCCTGGATCCTCTTCCGCCACGTCCTGCCGAACTGCCTGGCGCCCATCATCGTGACCACCACGCTGGGCATCGCGACGTCGATCATCGTCGAGGCCACCCTCAGCTTCCTCGGCCTGGGCACCCAGCCGCCGACGCCCAGCTGGGGCTGGGACCTCAAGGCCAACATCTCCTTCATCCAGGCGAACGCCTGGCTGTCGCTCTTCCCCGGCCTCGCGATCTTCGTCACCGTGCTCGGCTTCAATCTCTTCGGCGACGGTCTGCGCGACGCGCTCGATCCGCGCCTGAAATAGGCCTGCGAAGGAGAAGGAGAACCCCATGTCCCGCCAGATTCGGTCACGGCTCCCGCTGGTGCTCGTCGCAGTGTTCACGGTCCTCGTGGCGCTCACGCTGCTCGGCCCGACCGACCCCGCCGACGCCCAGCGAAAGAAGGTGCTGAACATCGCGGCCAAGGAGCCCGACACCCTCGACCCACATTCGAGCACGCTGGGGCAGTCGCAGGCCATCGCGCGCTTCATGTTCCGCGGGCTGACGCGCTTCGCCATCAAGGACGGCAAGGTCACGACGGCCGAGGTCGAGCCGGACCTGGCCGAGAGCTGGACGCTGTCGCCCGAGGGCACGATCTGGACGTTCAAGCTCAGGAAGGGCGTGCAGTTCCACAAGGGCTTCGGCGAGCTGACGGCGGAGGACGTGAAGTACAGCTTCGAGCGGCAGATCAACAAGGCGCCGGGCACGCGCTACGGCGTCAACCTCGACGTCATCAAGTCCATCGAGGTGGTCGACCCGCACACGATTCAAATAGCTCTCAAGGCCTTCGACCCGATCTTCCTGCTGCGCATGGTGGGCTACCAGCAGGGGTACATCCTCTCGAAGAAGGCGGTCGAGAAGTATGGCGAGCAGTTCAAGTGGAACCCGGTCGGTACCGGGCCCTTCTACTTCGAGCGCCACTCACCACGGGAGAAGGTGGTCCTCAAGGCCTTCGACAAGTTCCACGCCGGCCGGCCGCAGATCGACGCGGTCAACTATTTCGACGTGCCCGAGGACGCCACCAAGCTCATCGGGCTCGAGAAGGGGACCTTCGACCTGCTCTATCCGGAAGCGGTCACCGCCGACTTCGCGGATCAGGTCAAGAAGATGGGCGCGGTCATCGACCGGCGGGGCCCGGGCGGGCAGGAGCGCTTCTACATCAACATGACCAAGCCGCCCTTCGACGACATCCGCGTCCGCAAGGCGTTCATGCACGCCATCGACCGCAAGGCCATCAAGGAGACCATGTATCCCGGCGGGCTGGCGCGCCTGGCGTCGAGCTGCGTGCCTCCGGGCTACTTCGGCCACATCCCGATGCAGTTCCCCGAGTACAACCCGGAGCTGGCCAAGAAGCTCCTGGCCGAGGCGGGCCATCCGAACGGCTTCACCATCAAGAACTACTTCATCAGCAAGTCGTTCTTCTATCCCAAGGTGCTGACGCTGGCCCAGGAGCAGCTCAGGAAGGTCGGCATCATCGTGGAGCTGCAGGTGGTCGAGCACGCGACCTTCCACGAGAACATCCGCAAGAACCTCGACCCCTTCGTGCTCTACGGCGGCACGCGCATCACCGACGCCGATCCCTGGCTCTCGCTGTTCTTCGATTCCAAGGAGATCCCCGATCCCGCCACCGGCAACAAGGGGACCAACTTCGCCCACTACCGGGCCATCGACGATCTCCTGGCGGCGGGCCGGGTGGAGCGGGACGTGAAGAAGCGCGCCGCGATCTACGCCGAGGCCCAGAAGCGGATCGAGCGCGACCTGGTCTGCCTGCCCATCAGCGACGTGCCCGGCCAGTGGGCGCGCAATCCGAAGCGGGTCAGTACGCCGTTCGATCCCGAGTACGGCGAGTACTCGCTGCACTACAGCTACAACTACCCGGAGCTCCTCAAGGTCCTGAATTAGTCGGCGCGCCCCATGATCAACTACGTCCTGCGCCGGGTGCTGGTGGCCGTCCCCATGCTGCTCGGGGCCATGAGCATCGTGTTCTTCGCCATGCGCGTCTTGCCCGGCGATCCGTGCGTGGCCATGATGGGCGACCAGGCCACCACCGAGGCCCTGGCCGACTGTACGAAGAACCTCGGCCTCAACCGTCCACTGGCGGTGCAGTACGTGGATTACCTCTGGCGCTCGGTGCAGTTCGACTTCGGCAATTCCCTCCGCCAGGGCTATCCGGTCAGCGAATACATCTCGCGGATGTTTCCCCACACGCTCGTGCTCGTCCTGGCGGCCGCCGTGGTGGCGGCGCTCGTCGGCGTCCCGATCGGGATCTTCTCGGCGCTCAACCGTCGCAACCCGCTGATCGACTACCCGCTGCGCATCTTCGCGCTGCTGGGCCTGTCCATGCCGGTCTTCTGGCTGGGCATCCTGCTCCTCATCGTCTTCTCGCTCCGCCTGGACCTCTTTCCCCTGATCGGCGGCGGCGACCTCGACGGCGCGATCGCCATGATCCGCTCCGGCGAGGTCTTCACCCAGCCGCGCGATTTCCTGGCGGCGGTGGCGGACGTGCTCCACCACCTGGCGCTGCCGGCCCTCGCGCTGGGCTTCACGCTCGCGGCGACGGTCAGTCGGCTCTCGCGCTCGGCGATGCTGGAGGTCATCAGCCAGGATTACATCCGCACCGCGCGCGCCAAGGGTCACCACGAGCGCGCCGTCGTCTACAAGCACGCGCTCCGGAACATGATGGTCCCGCTGCTCACGATCATCGGCCTCTTCGTCGCCATCGCGCTCACGGGCACGGTGCTGACGGAGACGGTCTTCACACGGCCCGGGTTGGGCAAGATGCTCGTCGATGCGATCGGCGCGCGCGACTACCCGCTGGCCCAGGGCGCCATCACCGTCTTCACCGTGATCATCATCACCGTGAACCTCGTGGTCGACATGCTCTACGCGGTTGTCGACCCGCGGATCACGTACCGGTAGGAATTCCGCGGTGGCCATCACCCGCGACGCCCTCCCCGAGCTGACCGCGGTCGGCGCGCGGGACGATCTGCGGGACCGGTCGCTGGGCCGGCAGCTGCGTCGCTACGGGCCGATCGTCATCGGCGTCCTCATGGCGCTGACCATGGTCGTCGTGGCGGCGGCGGCCCCGCTCCTCGCGCCCCTGAGCCCGTCGGCCCAGTACGCCGATGCCGTCCTCAAGGGACCGGGGGCGCAGGACCGCCACGTCCTCGGCACCGACGAGTTCGGCCGCGACGTCTTCAGCCGCATCATCTGGGGCGCGCGGATCTCGCTGCAGGTCGGCCTCGCCTCGGTGATCTTCGCCTTCGCGCTCGGGGTGCCGCTCGGCATCGTCGCCGGCATGCAGGGGGGCCGCGTCGAGACCGCGGTCATGCGGTGCGCCGATATGCTGATGGCGTTTCCCACCCTGCTGCTCGCGCTGATCATCGTGACGGCGCTCGGCGGCTCGCTGGTGAACGAGATCCTGGCCATCGGCGTCGCGCTGACGCCGAACTTTGTGCGGCTGGCGCGGAGCCTCGCCCTGACCATCAGGGAGCAGGACTACATCCTCGCCGCGCGCGCCCTCGGCGGCGGACAGCTCCGGATCATGGCGCGCCACGTGTTCCCGAACGCGCTCTACGCCCTCGTCGTGGTGGCCACGCTCTATATCGCGACCGCCATCCGCACCGAGGCCGGCCTGTCCTTCCTCGGGCTCGGCATCCCGCCGCCCACGCCGAGCTGGGGCAACATCCTGAGCGAGGGCCGCCAGTACATCAAGTGCTGCCCGTGGATCACCACGTTCTCCGGGCTCGCCATCATGCTGGCCGTGCTGGCCTTCAACCTGGTGGGCGACGCCCTCCGCGACCTGCTCGATCCGCGGCTCCGCGGCGAGTAGACTGTCGCGCGTGAAGATCGCGGCCGTCACCCCGTTCATCGTCGACCCCGGCTACGGCAAGAACTGGCTCTTCGTGAAGGTCGAGACGTCCGACGGTCTGCACGGCTGGGGCGAGTGCTACACGCAAGCCGACCGCGATCACTCGATCGCCGCCTTCGTGCCGCAGCTCGCTCGATATCTGGTCGGCCGCGACGCCAGCCACATCCGCCACTTCACGCACTGGGCGTATCACGACTTCGCCGCCAAGCGCGGCTCGCTGGACTTCTTCGGCGCCGTGAGCGGCATCGAGCAGGCTCTCTGGGACCTCGCAGGCAAACGGGTCGGCGTGCCCGTGGTGAGCCTGCTCGGCGGGCCGTGCCGCGAGCGGATCCGCGTCTATGCCAACGGCTGGTACTCCGGCGCGAAGACGCCGGCCGACTACGCGACGAAGGCCAAGGCCACGGTGGCGCGCGGCTTCAGCGCGCTGAAGTTCGATCCGTTCCCCGGCCCCTGGCGCACGCACATCACGCGCGACGCCGAGCGGCAGGTGGTGGAGACGGTGCGTGCCGTGCGCGACGCCGTCGGCGCCGGTGTCGACCTCCTGATCGAGGTGCACCGACGGCTGGCGCCGATGCACGCGGTGCGCGTGGCGCGGATGCTCGAGCCGTTCGATCCGTTCTGGTACGAGGAGCCCGTCTCGGCGCGCGACCTCGGCGCGCTGGCCGAGTGCCGCCGCGAGATCCGCATCCCCATCGTGACCGGCGAGGAGCTCTACACGCGCTTCGAGTTCCGCGAGGTCTTCGAGCGGCGCGCAGCCGACATCATCAACCCCGACGTGTGCAACGTCGGCGGCATCGAGGAGCTCCGCGAGATCGCGGCCATGGCCGAGGCGTACCACGTCGTCGTCTCGCCCCACAACTACAACTCCACCACCGTGGGCCTCGCCGCCACGCTGCAGGTGTCGGCGGCCATCCCGAACTTCCTGATCACCGAGTACTTCGTGAACTTCGAGGCGCGGGGCGCCGAGATCGCCGTGAATCCGCTGCGGGTCGAGCAGGGCTACGTGACGCTGCCGACGGCGCCGGGGCTCGGCATCGACCTCCGCGAGGACGTCATGGCGCGCCATGCCTACCGCGAATTCCCCGCGCGCAGGGTGCCGACGCCGCGCGACGAAGGACCGTAGGGCATCGCCATGCTCGTTCGCGCCGCGGCCGCGCTCCGGGCGCTGGTGCTCGCCACGACGCCGAGCGTCGCCGTGCCCCAGGGTCCGGAGGCATCGAGCTTCGAGACGTTCGTGCGGTTCATCCGCAACACCGACCCCGGCAGCAACGCGGGCATGCCCGGCCTCACGATCCCCGCCGGTCTCGGCCCGACCACGGGGCTGCCGGTGGGCGTCTCGCTCGACGGCCTGCCCGACAGCGACGAGCGTCTGCTCGCGGTCGGCCTGGCCATCGAGCGGGTGCTCGGGCGCACGCCGCCGCCGAAGCGCTCGCTAACGGTCGGTGCGTCCCCGCGCGGGACGCTCGTCGCGATCCGCGTGATCGGCGGCCGGTTTCGGGGAGGTGCGGCGCGCGTCGCCGCGCTCGACCACGGCCGACGGCGCGCCGCGGCCCGGCGTCGTCGCGCGCGCCGTCGGCGCGGGCGTCCCCGAGTGGCGCTCGCCGCCCTCCCGCCGCCAGGGCGACACGCGGTTGGCCGGCTCACCCGGAAGCGCGCGCGGCGCCGGCGACGCCTCGGGCGGCCGCACGGCGTCGCGCGGCGTCTCGGGCCGCGACTCGGACCGCGGCGCTCGCGCGTCCGGCCGCTCGACCCGCGGCTCGGCGCGGGGCTCCGTGCGCTCCGGGCGCGTGTCCGCTCGCGGCGTCTCGAAGCGAGGCGGCGGCGACGGGCGCTGGCGCTCGACTTGACTGGCGCCGAACGGCGCGCGCGGCGGCGTCGGTGTGGTCGCCGTCGCCGGCTTCGGCGCGGGAACGATCTGCGGTGCCGGCACGCTGACCGCAGGCGCCATCCGCTCGCGCGGGGCGTCCGGGCGCGCGACGGCCGCCGCCGGCCGACGCGTCGCGACGACACGGCGCTGCAGCGTCTGCGGTGGCGGCGTCACCGCGGGCCCGCTGGCGGCGACGAAGCTGGACGCATCGGGTGTGACGCGCAGCCGCCCGTGAACCGGCTCGAGCCGGCGCACGTCGACGTCGGCCACGCGCGCCTCGTGCACGGCGCGCCGGCCGAAGGCGTCCTCGCGCACGGCCACGACCGCGTTCCGAACGGTGGTGTTGTTGTAGACGGTGATGTTCTGCACGTTGACGACCGTCGTCCGGTTGACGACGACGTTGTTGACGACGCGCGGGCCGCCCCAGCCCGCCCACGACGGGCGGTCGACGAAGCGCGCGGAGCCCCACCACGGGACCAGCGGCTCGCCCCAGCCGAGCGCCACCCAGCTGACGAACGGGCTGCCCACGACGACGCGCACGCCCGGCGCGCCGAAGAATGCCACCAGCGCGGGCGCGTAGACCGGGCGCGCGACGAGCGGGCCCGGCGCCCACGCCCAGTAGCCGTCGACGTACACCCAGCGACCGTAGTGGTACGGCGCCCAGCCCCACGGCGCCGCGTCGACCCACGTCCAGCCGTACTGCGGATCGGCGACCCAGCGGCCGGTGCTGTACGGCGCCCATCCGGTCGCGACCTCGCGCGGCACCCACACGGCGCCGTACGTCGGCACCACGCGCCAGGCGCCGTAGTGATCGAGGTCGTCCACGCCGTACACCCCCGCCGGCACGTAGCGTGCGCTCATCGAATCGATCAGCTCGTCGGTGCGCGCGTAGTTCCAGCTGTCCCAGACGTCGAGCGGCGGGGCGACGAAGCTCTGGACTCGGGGCGTGGTGGCGCCGTCCAGCACGACCTCCTCGCTGGGAGCGATCGCCACCGCCGATCCGCCGGCCACGGTCATCGTCGCGCGTCCGGAGCGCCGTGTGATGAATGCCGTCCTCTCCGGCGAGACGTCGACACGGTAGTAGCCGGGTGCGTCGACCGTGAACGCGGCCGTCGGCGTGTCGATTTCCACGGTGCGGCCCGGCTCCACGCCGCGCAGGTCGAGGGAGACGTGGCCGGCGGTGACCCTGAACTGCAGGAAGTCGGGCTCCTGGTTCACGAAACCGAGCTGGGTGTCGCCCCAGGCGCGCACGAACGCACGCGCGCCGATCTGCAACTCGAGGTTGCCGCGGTTACCGGTGTAGGTCTCGTCTCCCGCCGCGAGCGGGGTGTTGACCTGTGCGGGCGCCCAGTTCGACGCGCCCGGCCGCCAGAACGAGACCTCGCCGTCGACGTAGCTCAGCCGCGGCGGCGTGCGTCCGATCGGAGCGTCTGCGGCGGGAATCGCGGGCGCCGGCGGGGGAGCGGCCCACGCGCCGGACGATGCACCGAGGAAGAGGATCGGACCGAGCAGGGATGCCGTGAACCATCGCGCCGTCGTCGTCATGGTAGAGGCCTCCGTAGCCTTGGACGCTCGGGAAGCGGCAGGCATTCGCGCGCGCAGGCGCGCGCGAAGGAGCTACGCGGAGACGCCGCTCAGATCAGAGATACTTCGTCGGCATCATGATGGTGCGCCACATGTGCGCCGAGGGGCTGGCATCCCAGCCGAGGCCTTCCTTCGGCTGCCTGAAGTGGCGGCCCACCACGTCCGTGAACTCCTCGAGCTGCACCTGCACGGTGGGATCGAACGCGTAGAGGTCGTTGATGCAAATCAGGCGCGCGCTCATGTACCACTTGTGCTCGCGCGCGTACTGGTAGTCCCGCTGGATGTACGGGTCCGGCTGGTAGTCGGCGCCGAAGAGCTTGACGTACATCTTCGGGTAGGCGTACCCGACCGACTCGTCCGCGAAGAATCGCAGCGCCTGATGATACCGGATGGCCCACGCGACCTCCTCGTCCACGTAGGGCTCGAGCATCTGCGCCGCCCAGTAGCCGTGGTCGCCGCGGATGAAGCCAGCGATGCCGATGTCGTGCAGCAGGCACGCGAGCACGAGCTTCTCGGCGACCCCGTTCTTCTGCGCGAGCCGGGCACTCTGCATCAGGTGGTTCGCGGGGCCGAAGCGGTACTTGAAGAAGTCGAACAGCGTGGGCCGCTCGGGCATGCGCGGCAGGCGCGGATCCTGGCCCATCATCACGAGCTTGCCGTTGTCGGGCCGGGTGAGAGGCACCCTTGGATCTCGGTCGCCCGAGACGTAGATGACCGACTTCACGATGGTCCGGTCCAGCTCCTCGCTCATGGCCCGCTCGGCGGCTTCGGCGCGCTCTAGCATGCTCATGGCGTGGATTATAGCGGTCCCGGTGCAACAAATCTTTACATTCGCCACACACCACCTTCACGCGCAGCGTCCATCCTCGCCAGCGTGGGAGGCGACAGGCGCCGCCCTCAAAACACAACCAGGAGGACGAGCCATGACGCGACGGACGTTTCAGAGGTTGACGGCGGTGGCATTGACGGGGCTCGCGGCGACGGCGGGCGCGCTCGTCACGGTCCGGGCGTACGCGCAGGATCCCAACGTGCGGCACGGTATGCACGCGGGAATCGTGAAGCGGATGGTCACGGCCGCGCTCGACGAGGCGCTCGACCAGGCGGCAGTGACGGCCGAGCAGCGTGCGGCCATCTACGCCTCGCGCGACCGCGCCTTCGCCACCATGGAGGCGCACCGTCCGGACCGCGGCGCCCAGCGCGAGCAGGTGCTGGCGCTCTTCGAAGGCGACCGACTCGACGCCGCGCAGCTGCGGGCCGTGCACGCGCAGATGGATCAGCGGCACGAGGCGATGCGGAACGCGATCGCCCAGGCCATCGTGGAGATCCACGACACGCTGACGCCCGCGCAGCGGCAGATCGTCGCGAACTACGCCCGAACGCACGGGCCGTTCAGCAGGCACTGAGCCGCGGGGCCCTGTTACCGTAGAGACGTGCCGACCGCGACGGCCGCGCTGCTCATCGACGACGACGCCCGCCTGGGCGCGCTGGTGACGGAGTATCTCGGCAGGCACGAGATCGACGTCACCGTCGCCGCCGATGGGGAGCGCGGCCTGAGCGTCCTCCGCAAGGGGCGCTTCGACGTGGTGCTGCTCGACGTCATGCTGCCCGGCGCCGACGGCTTCGAGGTGTGCCGCCGCTTGCGCGCCGCGCCGGAGCTGGCGACGGTGCCCGTGATCATGCTCACGGCACGGGGCGACGACGTCGACAAGATCGTGGGCCTCGAGCTCGGCGCCGACGATTATCTGGCCAAGCCGTTCAACCCCCGTGAGCTGCTCGCGCGCATCCACGCCGTGCTGCGGCGCGGCCGCGCCGTGACGACGCGGCGCGACCGACTCAGCGTCGGACGGCTCGAGATCGACTTCGACGCGCGCGAGGTGACTGTGGCCGGCCGGCGGCCGGCGCTCACCGCGTACGAATTCGAGCTGCTGGCCGCCCTCGCCCGCGCCGCCGGCCGCGTGCTGTCGCGGGACCAGCTCCTCGACGCGCTGAAAGGCGCCGCCTACGAGACCTTCGACCGGTCGATCGACGTGCACGTCTCGAAGCTCCGCGCCAAGCTCGAGACCAACCCGAAGGAGCCGCGCTACATCAAGACCGTGCGGGGGGCCGGGTACGTGCTGTCGCGGGAGGTCGACTGACGTGGCGCGCCTGCACTCGCGGATCTACCTCCATTTCCTCGGCGTCCTCCTCGTGGTCGCGGTGACCACCGCCGTCGTGTTCGCGCTGGGCGCCCGCGACGCGTTCCGGCGGGAGATGGCGCCGCGCATCACGCGCCACCTCGCCTCGCTCGTCGGTGAGCGCCTCGCCGACCCGGCCGCGCTCGGCGCGCGCTTGCGCCAGATCCACGAGGACCTCCACCTCGCCGTGCGTGTGCGCGACCTCGACGGGCGGGTCATCGCCGCCGCCGGCGACGAGCTGCCGGCGCTCACGCCCGCCGAGCAGGCCGAGGTTCGCGCCGGCCGCGTCGTCGTCCGTCCGCGTCCCTTGGGCTTCGCGGCCGCCCCCATTCGCGATCCGTCGGGCGCCGTGGTGGGCTCGGTGGAGGGCGCGGTGCCGCGGCCGATGATGACGCCGCCGCTCTGGCGGCCGTTGATGGTGGTGGCCCTCGCCCTCGTCGTGGTGGCCGTCGCCACGCGACCGCTCGCGCAGCGCATCTCGCGCCCGCTCGAGCGCCTGACGGCGGCGGCGCGGCGCCTGGGCGGCGGCGACCTGGCCGCGCGCGCGCCGACCGACGGCACGCACACGCGGCGCGCCGACGAGATCACCGAGCTCACGCGCGCCTTCAACGAGATGGCCGAGCGCGTCGAGCGCCTCGTGCGCGCCGAGAAGGACCTGCTCGCCAACGTGTCGCACGAGTTGCGCTCGCCGCTGGCCCGCATCCGGGTGGCCCTGGCGCTGCTGCCGCGCGCGGCCGACGACGATCGGCGGCTGCGCGACGTGGAGCGTGATCTCGCCGAGCTCGACCGGCTGATCGAGGACGTGCTGACCACCGCGCGCCTGGACGCGACCGGTCTGCCGACGCGCCTCGGCCCCGTCGACATCCGCGCGCTGCTCACCGATCTCGTCACGCGCGCCCGCCACGACCCGCTCACCGCCCATCTCCCCGTGCGCGCCGAGGACGGGGCGCCGCTGAGCGTCACCGCCGACGAGGCGCTGCTGCGCCGCGCGCTCTGGAACCTCGTCGAGAACGCCGCGAAATACGGCGCGCCGCCCATCACCCTCTCGGCGGCGGTCGACGGCGAGCGTGTCGCACTGAGCGTGAGCGACGAGGGCGGCGGGGTGGCCGCCGCCGATCGCGAGCGGGTCTTCGCGCCGTTCTATCGCGGCGACGTCGCGCGCACGCCGGATCCGAGCGGCGAAGCGCGACGCGGCGTCGGCCTCGGCCTCACCCTCGCGCGCCGCGTCGCCGAGGTGCACGGCGGCAGCATCGCCATCGGGCCGGTCTCGGAGGTGAGCGGGCCGCTGCGCGGTTGCCGCGTCGTCCTGTCGGTCCCGCGCGCCGCGGTCACTTCTTCAGCCTGACGTCCTCGTAGGGCCCGGAGTAGGCGAAGCCCGGAATGGCGCCGAGGCTGGATTCCTCGATGCGCGGGCCCACGCCGTTGAGGAACGCCAGCTGCCAGATCGGCGCGTAGATCACGCGCTCGTGGACGAGCTGCTGGATCCTGTGCAGCATCGCCTCGCGCCGCTTGTGATCGAGCTCTGCCGCCTGCTCGCGGAACAGGCCGTCGATGTCGGGGTAGCTGCCGTAGACGTAGGTGCCGCCCGCGGCGACGAACGCCTCCAGCCGCGTGGCGGCGTTGCCGAAGGCGCCGCTGGCGCCCTGGATGATGTTCTTGAACTTCTTCTCGCCGTACCCGCTGAAGAATGCCGCGCGCTCGAGCGGGCGGAGCTTGGTACGGACGCCGACCGCCTGCAGATAGTTCTGCACGGCCTCGGCGATGTTCGCGTACGCCACGTCGCAGAAGTACTCGCCGGCGTCGAAGCCGTTGGGGTAGCCCGCCTCGGCGAGCAGCTGCTTCGCCTTCGCCGGATCGTACGCGACCGCGGGTGGCTTCCAGAAGAACTCGAAGATGTCCGGGACGATGTTGTACGTGATGCGCGAATATCCGAGGGTCTCCGCCTGGTTGATGGCCTGCCGGTCGAACGCGACGTTGACGGCCTGGCGGACCTTGAGGTTGTGCCAGGGCGACTTCGGGTCCCACTGCTCGGGGAAATAGACCCAGAACGTTCCCTGGAGCACGGTGGCCTTGAGCTGCACGCCCGGCGTGCGGCGCAGCTCCTCGGCCAGGGCGCCGCGAATCGAGTAGACGATGTCCACCTCGCCGCGCTTGAGCGCGGCCAGGCGCGTGGACTCGTCGGGGATGACCTTGAAGACGATGCGCCGGACGTTCGGCCGCTTGCGCCAGTACTGGTCGAACGCCTCCATCACGATCTCGACGCCCGGCGTGAAGGAGACGAACTTGTAGGGGCCGGCGCCCACCGGCGCTTTCTTGAAACCGTCGTCGCCGACTTTCTCGACGTACTTCTTCGGTACGATCCAGCCGGCGCCGGTGGCCGTCGTGTAAAAGGTCAGGAAATCGGGCCACGGCTGCCTGAGGCGGAAGCGAACCCGCCCCGGGTCGACCACCTCGACGGCGGCCACGCGCTCCTTGAGCGTCTTCGCCGCCGCGCCGCGATAGCGCTCGAAGGAGAACTTCACGTCTTCCGCGGTCAGCGGCTCGCCGTTGTGGAAGCGGACGCCGCCGCGCAGGACGAACTCGTGGGTGAGGTGGTCCTTCGACACCGTCCACGACTCGGCGAGGCTCGGCGCGAGCAACTGCCCGGGCATGGGCTTGGCGAGGGCGTCGTGCAGCGCGTAGTAGATCATGTACGGGGTGATGATCCCCGACGCCTCGGCGGGATCGAGCCACGTGGGAGCGAGGTTGATGTGGACGCCCCACGTGACCTGGTCGCCCTGGGCGGCCGCGCGCGGGAGCGGCGCGACGAGCGCGCCCAGCGCCGTGACGAGCAGCATCGCGACGGACAGCCGGAACGCGCGCAGCGTCATGCTGGCCTCCTCATCGGGAAGGCCGGCGGCACGATGCGATCGACCGTCGCGCCGTCCCAACGCCAGCCGTCCACGTGACTCCAGTACTGCTCGGTCGCCTGCCGCGCCTTCGCGTAGACCTCGTCCTCGTTCACGCGTGTCGTGCGGCCGCCCTGCACGAGGACCTTGCCGTCGACCATGACGGTGTCCACGTCGCGACCCGAGGCGCCGTCGACGAGGGCCTTGATCGGGTCGGCGTAGACGGGCGCCCCGAGGTGGTCGAGGTTGATCAGCAGGAGGTCGGCCTTCGCGCCGGGTGCCAGGCGGCCGAGATCGGTCCGCGCCAGGAACTTGCATCCGCCGAGCGTCGCCGCGTTGAAGACGTCGCGCGGCAGCCCGACCTGATAGTTGGCGTCGGTGACCTTGGCCAGGATCGAGGCCCAGCGCAGCTCGGCGACGATGTCCATCGGGTAGGTGTCGGTGCCGATCGCGAGGTTGACGCCGGCCTCGAGGTAGCGCTGGAACGATTGCAGCGTCATGGCCATCTTCGCGTACTTGTACGGGCAGTGGCCGACGGTGGCGCCGCTCTGCGCGAGGACGCGCAGGTCGTCGCCGAACGGGTAGCGCGGCCAGCCGTGCGCGGTGGTGAACACGACGTGGCCGAGCAGCGTACGCTCGTCGAGGAAGCCGATGTCGGCCAGGAACTGCACCGGCGTCTTGCGGTACTCCTCCATGATGCGCTGGAACTCGACCAGGTTCCCTCCCGCGTGCGTGTGGATCGGCACGTTGAGCTCGCGGGCGGCGTCCTTGCCGGCGCGCAGGAGCGGCTCGCTGCACGTCTCGACCTGGGCGGCGTTCAGCATGCCGCGCAGGCGGCCCTGCGCGCTGCCGTCGTACTTGCGCACGAAGTCCACCGCCTCGCGCAGGCGCGCCTGGCCGACGGCGGCGTCCTCCTCGTAGGTGAGGCGGCCCCGGGCGTCCATGTACGTCTCGCGGTCGCGAAACGGCGGGCTCGCGTAGACGCGCACGCCGAGGTCGTCGACGAGGCGGGCGTATCCCTCCCAGTCGCCGCGCAGGCCGCCCACGTCGATGACGGTCGTCGTCCCGTTCTTCAGCGCGTGCAGGAACACGAAGGCGCGGAGGGCGGCCACCGCGTCCGCCGGCGGCGGACTCATCCGGCCCTTCAGCGGTGCGGCGAAGCTCATGTAGTTGGCCGTGCGATAGTCGTTCTTCGCCATGTCGAGCAGCAGGTAGTCGCCGCCTCCGCCGGCCGTGTGCACGTGGGTGTTGATGAACCCCGGGGAAACGAGCTTGCCGCGGGCGGAGATCGTGACGTCGACGGCGCCGGCGTACGGCCCGCCCGCGTGGAGGATCTTGTCGGCCTCGACCACGACGCTGCCGCGCTCGTGGACCTCGTGGCTCCTGCCGTTGTACGCGACGACCCAGCCGCCCTCGATGAGCGTCTTCATGCGCCGACCTCCTCTGATGGCCGGCCATCATACCGCATGGACAACGGGGCCTCGACGGGCCCCCTGAACCCCCGAACGCTCACCGGGCCCGGGGTGAACCCGGGCCCGGCTCGATCACGCCTGACGCGCGGCGTCTTTGAGGCGCGCGGGCTCCGCGAAGTGGATGCTGGTGGGCGCGTTGGCCTCGAACGGGCTCCAGAGGCCGAGCTCCTTGCCGATGTCGCGCAGCGCGGGCAGCACTTCCTGGCCGAGGAGACGGATGCACGTCTTCGTGTCCTCGTTGGAGACGAATCCGTCGGACGCCCAGAACCCCATGATCGACGGCCGCGTCTCCTCGAGCAGCCGCCGCAGCTTCGGGATCACCGTCTTCGGCGTGCCCGCCACGATCTGCTGGTTCGTGATCTGGTCCTCGAAGGCGGCGCCGCGCGGGTTGGAGCGCCGCCCGACCGCGTATTCGACGAAGGCCGTGCGGTACGAGGGCGAGAAATAGCCCGACGGGCTCGACCACACGGGATGCGCCAGCCCCGTGAACTCGCCCTGCATCCACATGAACTGCTTGGCGTTGGCCATCGCCTTCTCTTCGGTCTCGGCGACGTGGCAGCGCTGCAGGTAACCGCGATACTCGGGGCCGCCGGCGTAGCCGGTCTCCAGCGCGACCTTGTCGTAGAGCTCCCAGATCTTCTTGGTCGCCTCGATCTCGGTGCTGAGCGCGATGTAGGGATAGCGCTGCTTCGCGGCCCAGACGATCGTCTCCTTGCTGAGCACGCCCGGGATCCACACGCGCGGGTGCGGCGTCTGCAGCGGCACCGCCCACGGGTTCACCACGCGGTGCTGGTAGTGCGTGCCTTCCCAGCGGAACGGCCCGGTCTGGGTCCACGCCTTCACGATCAGCGCGTGCGCCTCCTCGAAGCGCTCGCGGTTGTACGCGGGATTGACGCCGGCGGCGAGCTGCTCCTGGCCGCCGCCGCGCACGAAGCCGGACACGAGGCGCCCGCGCGAGACCATGTCGATCATCGCCAGCTCTTCGGCCAGCCGCACCGGGTTGTCGGCGAGCGGCAGCGGGTTGCCGAGCAGCACCAGCTTCACGCGCCTGGTCATGGCGGCGAGGATCGACGCGAACACGTTGCACTTGGCCTGCATGCAGAACGGCGCGTTGTGGTGCTCGTTCAGCATGATGCCGTCGAAGCCGACCTCCTCGGCCAGCCGGTAGTGCTCGAGGTACTCGTTGTAGAGCCGGCTGCCCGCCACGGGATCGAAGTGGCGGTTGGAGAACATGAGCGCGGTGGCGCCGAAGTCGAGCCCCGCCTGCGCGTCGTACGCCGACATCGGCTGCTCGGTGAAATACATGAGGTGCATCGGATCTCCCCGTCAGGCCTCGTTCACGAATCGGATGACGAGCTGGGCCAGCTCGTCGGGCTTTTCCATGTCCACGAAGTGGCCCGCGCCCTCGACGATGGCGAGACGCGCGCGCGGCAGCGATTTCGCATAGCGCTCGCCGCACTCCAGCGGCACGATGCGGTCCTCCCGGCCCCACACCACCAGCGCGGGCGTGGCCACGCCGCCGAGCAGGTGCGGCAGGGTGGCGCCGTACATGTACGGCTTCCACGCGATCCGGAACGTCATCTCGCGGTTCAGGTCCCACTGCTCGAGCTGGGCCGTCGTCGGCTCGGCGCCGAACAGCCGGTCGAAGGCGCGCTGGTCGGCGAAGCCGCGCCGCACGTAGTCGATGTAGGACAGCAGCGCCTGGTCGGCGATCTCGCCGCGCTCGGGCTTGATCCCCATCGCGCCGACGAGGACGAGCCGCTTGAAGGCGCGGGGCGCCATGGTCGCCATCTCGGCGGCGATCCAGCCGCCGAAGCCGAGGCCGACCAGCGTGAGGTCGCGCGTGAGCTCGCGCTCGCCGAGCAGCCACTGGTAGACGACGGCGACGTCGCGCACGCTGCGCATCCAGTCCGGGCGCGGCGACTTGTCGTACCCCGGGTGCGAGGGCGCCAGCACGCTGAAGGAGCGCGCCAGCGCGTCGTCGAAGGGTGAGGGCTCGGGGCGGCCGATGTCGTGGTGCAGCACCAGGACGGGCGCGCCGGCGCCCGCGCGCGCGAGATGCAGGGCGATGCCGGCGACGGGAACGGTCTCGGCCTGCCAGGCGATCGGGGTCGGGCTCACGGTGGGGGATTCTATCAGCCGCGCGCGCCGCCGCGAACCTCGGCCGCGACCGCCGCGTAACCCGCGCGCAGGACGGCGGCGTCCGAGGAGTAATTGATGATGGTGGCGCCGAGCGCGACCATCTGGCGCACGCCCTCCACGCTGTCGGTCAGCATCGCCACCGCCTTGCCGTGCTTGCGCGCGGCCTCGACCAGGCGCCCGCGGTAGCGATCCAGCGTGTCGCGCTGGGCGGGCGTGCCGAGCACGCCCAGATCCTGGGCGAGGTCGGTCGGCCCGATCGTGAGGGCGTCGATGCCGGGCACCGATGCGATCTCGTCGAGCCGCTCGAAGGCGCGCTTCGTCTCCAGCATGGCCGTCACGTGCACGCGCGCGTTGGCGGCCGCCATGTGCTCGCCCGGGGTCAGGGTCTGGTACATCGTGTGCGGGCCGAAGCCGTACATGCCGCGCTCGCCGAGCGGCGCGTAGCGACAGCAGGCGGCGACGCCGGCGGCCTGCTCGGGCGTGTCCACCTGGGGCACGTGCAGGTTCCACACGCCGGCGTCGAGCAGCCGCGTGATCCACTCGCGGTTGCCCTCGGGCGGCCGCACGACCAGCGGAAAGTCGAGGGCGCGCGCCAGCGTCGCCATGTCGGCCACCGTCTCCATCGAGAACGGCGAGTGCTCCATGTCGACGCGCGCGAAGTCGAGCCCGGCGGCTTTCAGCAGCGTGAGGACGGCGGGCGTGCGGATCATGGTCACCCACGTGCCGAGCTGGACCTCGCCGCGCTCGGCGCGGACGCGATAGGCGTTGTCGTTCATGACGGGCTCCCCGGGCCGGGCTGGGTCAGACGCGCACGCGCCGGATGCGCGCGCCGAGCGCCTCCAGCTTGGCGTCGATGTTCTCGTAGCCGCGATCGATCTGGTCGACGCTGCGGATGACCGTGCGGCCCTCGGCGCAGAGCGCGGCCACCACGAGCGCGATGCCGGCGCGGATGTCGGGGCTGGGGATCCCGGTCGGCTCGCCGCGCAGCCGGCCGGGCCCGTGCACGAGCGCGCGGTGCGGATCGCACAGCACCACGCGCGCGCCCATGCCGATGAGCTTGTCGACGAAGAAGAGCCGGCTCTCGTACATCTTCTCGTGGAAGAGCACCGCGCCCTCCGCCTGCGTCGCCGTCACCAGGGCCACGCTCATGAGGTCGGCGGGGAAGGCCGGCCAGGGGCCGTCGTCGATGGTCGGGATCGCGTTGCCGAGATCCGGGCGGACGGCCAGCGACTGCCCGGCGGGCAGGATGAGGTCGTCGCCGTCGGCGCGCGTGCGGACGCCGAGGCGGCCGAAGACGCCGAGCGCCATGCGCAGGTGCTCGAGGCCGGCGTTCTTCACGATGATCTCGCCGCCTGTCACCACCGCCAGGGCCATGAAGCTGCCGACCTCCATGAAGTCGGGGCCGAGCGTGAACTCCGCGCCGTGCAGGCGCGTCACGCCGTGGATGCGGAGGAGATTGCTGCCGAGGCCCTCGATGCGTGCGCCCATCGCCGCCAGCAGCGCGCAGGTCTCCTGGACGTGCGGCTCGCAGGCGGCATTCCTGAGGATCGTGGTGCCCTCGGCGAGGGCCGCCGCCAGCACGACGTTCTCGGTCGCGGTCACGCTCGCCTCGTCCAGCAGGATGTCGGCGCCGCGCAGCGGCCGCCCACGCAGCACGAGCCCGTCGTCCTGATGCATGACGGCGCCCAGCGCCTGCAGGCCGAGCACGTGCGTGTCGATGCGCCGGCGGCCGATCTGGTCGCCGCCGGAGCGCTCGACGCGCGCCTCGCCCTCGCGCGCCAGCAGCGGGCCCATGAGCACGAGTCCGCCGCGCACCCGCCGCAGCAGCGCGGGGTCGGGCGTCGTGGTGGTGATCCGCCGCGCGCGCAGGCTCACGGTGTGCGGATCGTGGCGGTCCACCTCCACGCCGAGCCGCTCGACCAGCGCGAGCATGGTGCGGACGTCGGCGATGTCGGGGAGGTTGTAGAGACGCACCGGCTCGTCGGTGAGGAGGGCGGCGGCGATCAGCGGGAAAGCGGCGTTCTTGTTGCCACTCGGCGTGACCGTTCCCCGCAGGGGCACGCCGCCGTCGATGACGAACTCATCCATGGCCACGACGATGATATGGTACGCCAGACCACGGAAAACATGACATGACCGACGACGGCTTCCGCTTCGTCCACCTCACCGACACCCACATCATGGCCGGCGGGACCTGGCGGATCCGCGGCGGCGACGTCGAGTTCGACACCGACGCCTCCCTGCGCCGGGTGGTGGAGGTCGTCCGCGCGCTCGATCCGGCGCCGGCGTTCGCCGTGCTGGGTGGCGACCTCGCGAGCCCCGACATCCTCCACCGCGAGCGCACGCTGACGGCCGCCGAGTACGCGCCGTCCTACGCGCGGCTCAAGGAGATCCTCGCCGGGCTGCCGTGCCGCGCGCATTACATGATGGGCAACCACGACAACCTCGAGGCGTTGAACCGGGCGCTGCGTCCGGAGGCACCGGTGGACGTGCCGTGCTACTACGGCTTCGACCACGACGGCACGCACCTGGTCGCGCTCGACTCGCACGAGGTCGGGCATGCGGACGGCGTGCTTGACGCGGCACAGCTCGCGTGGCTCGAGCGCGATCTCTCCGCGCATCGCGACCGGCCGACCATCGTGTTCGTCCATCACCACCCGTGGCCGCTCGGCCACGCGTGGATGGACACGATGCCGCTGCGCAACGGGGCCGAGTTGATGGACATCCTTGCCCGGCACGCCCACGTCAGCTGGCTGATCGGCGGCCACGTGCACAGCGAGCAGGTGATCCAGCGCGGCGCGCTGACGATGCTCACCACGCCGTCCACGTGCATCCAGCTGTCGAAGACGACGGCGAGCGGCGCGCACTTCGACCCGGGGCCGCCTGGCTTTCGTGTGGTCGACGTCGAGCACGGCCGGCTCTCGTCGTTCGTCGTGCACGTGCGCTGATCCCTTGCGCGCGCATTTGGGTTCGGCCTACCGTGAAACATCCGGCGGCGCGGCGCGCTAAGCTTGCCGACATGAGCGAACCCAACATCGCGTTCGTGGCGAATCTCATGGCCGATCCCTCGCGCGCCGCCATGTGCCAGGCGCTGGCGGGCGGCGAAGCCCGGCCGGCCGGCGAGCTGGCCGCGCGCGCCGGCGTCTCGGCCCAGACGGCCAGCAACCACCTCGCCAAGCTCGTCGCCGGCCGCATCCTGCGCGTCGAGCAGCAGGGGCGGTGGCGCTACTACCGCCTGGCGGGCGCCGAAGTCGGCTACGCGGTCGAGGCGCTGGCCGTGGTGGCCCCCCCGCTGCCGAGCCGGGCCGAGTCCAACGGGCACGACGGCGCCGCCAGGCGGCTGAAGGAGGCGCGCACGTGCTACAGCCACCTCGCGGGCCGGCTGGGCGTGGCGCTCGCCGACGCGCTGGTCGCCGAGGGCTGGCTCGAGGACGACGGCCGCGGCTATCGCGTCACGACGAAGGGCGCGCGCTCGCTGCGAGCGCTGGGCATCGAGACCAACGGGCGGCGCGGGCAAGCGCCGGCGCGCTGGTGCCTGGACTGGACCGAGCGGCGGCCCCACGTCGCCGGCCCCGTGGGTACGGCGCTCGCGGAACTGGCGCTGGCGCGCGGCTGGGTGCGCCGTCTGCGCGGCACCCGCGCGCTGCTCGTCACGTCGTCGGGTCGCACACAGCTGCAGCGTGTCTTCAATCTTCGCTACGTGGAGGCAGCACCATGATCACGCTGAGCATCCGTTACACCATCGAGGCGAGGAAGCGGCCGGACTTCGAGCGCTACGCGCGCAGCCTGACCAAGATCGTTCCGCGCTGCGGCGGCGACCTCGTGGGCTACTGGCTGCCCACCAAGTTCGCGGGCCCCACGAACGAGGCGCTGGCCCTGATCAGCTTCCCGAGCCTGGCGGCCTACGAGCAGTACCGCGAGCGGCTGGCGAAGGACGGGGACAACGTGGAGGCGATCCGTCGCGCCGAGGAGAGCGCCTGCATTCTCGTCGAGGACCGCGCGATCCTCGAGCCGGTCTCATAGTCCTCGCGGAATGTAGTAACGCCAGCGTCCGGGCGCAGGTGCCCCGCCGCCTAACGGCTTGGCGTTGAGCGGCCGGCGTAGCCGGCCCGCTCAAATGCGGCTTGTTAGCCGCCTTGTCCACGAAGATATCTCATTGCCGCCTCGGGGGATGCGAACGCCCTGCGACTCGGCCAATGGACCAAGAGCAAGCTGTTGCCCCTCACGAACGGGTCCAGACGAGCGGCGACGTTCTCTTGAAGCGGCGGCTTAGCATCGGGATGAAGGCCGAGCGTACGCAGGCGGCCGTCTGTGATCTCGCTGTAAAACGTTAGTCCTCCGCATCGCACTGCGTGCACGTCCCGCAGCGGCCGAGGGTGCCCGCCAAGGGCGAACGCCACCGGCTGTCCCAGGAATAAGGCCGAGAGCGCAGCCTGACTGAAGGGGATCGAAAGCGGTGCCGGAATGAGTTTCCTGACATGGACTTTCCGAAAGACGGTACCTTCGGCAAGTCGGAAGCTGTATTTGGTCCAGATCTCACCAATGCTCCGAAGTTCGGCTTCAATCTGAGGCCTGAACCGAGCGGCAACGAACTCAAATTGACGCCAGTCATCTTCGTGCGTGACGACCGTACTCGCCGTGAGTCGGCTTTCGGCGAACGCGTTCGGCACGGCATCATTGATCGTGGGTGTAGAGAAAAAGACCTCGCGGGAACCGAGACTGCCTGGCTGCGCCGTCGCCATCGCGACGGATCCAAGGACGACCCATCCGGTAAGACCGGTGATGGCTCTTAGGTTCAAGTGCGGCTAACGCTCGGCTAACGCTCAGATTCACCCGCGGCCGAAGGCCGTCGGGTGCAAGCTGATGTTAGACGGGCCTCGAACTGCGGGCCAGCGTTTCGAACTATGCGATGAACCTCCCGACCCGAAGTGTTCATGACTGCACGAGCTGATCCGAGTCATCAGCGCGTTTAGTCGATTTTCGCAGTAGCCTCGCCCGAAAGCCAAGAAGCGCGCCGACCGGCCAAGATGCAAGCACCATCGTCTCGATCGTGGCCACTGAGTAGTAGGTCCATTTGCCCACTCGCGTCTCTCGTCCGTGCATTCTCAAGTAGTAGACGTTCTCATCCACGCGGCCGTTGAGAGCCCCACCACCTAGTACGAGCGTGGTGACTATGAGGCTCACAAACGATGCCAACATGAGGCCAGCCACGGTGGACGCGATGATCCGCAGACGGGCAGCTGAGATCCATAGGGAAAGAAGGGCAGCCAACACGAAAGCAACGATCGCGAGTCGACAGGCAAATCGGACGAGCGGATCTTGACTGCCAAGCGCGCCCAGTGTGTACGCTGCCGCAAACACCAATGTGAAGAGTATGGCGATCCACGGCTTCATCTCCGACTGCATATCGCCGCGCGCCTCCCAACTCTTATTATCCAGACTTGTGTAGCATCGCCCCGGGACGCATTCTACGCAGCGTATCCAGTATCCACGCTTTGTCGTCGCTGACGCGAATCACCATAGTGGGTGTGTTTCGCTGTCATTTCGCCGCCAGGCGGAAACTGGATAGCCTGCGCGGCACCGCCCGCGTATCCAGTGCCCGAGCTCATGCGTCGGAGCCGGCGGCGGGCCCGCGCAAAGCGGACCGACCCGTTGAGCAACCCGGAGCGTTCGGCGATTTCGCCTAGCGCTTCTTGAGCCGGACCTCTTCGAGCGGCGCCGACCATGGATAGGGATCGATGAGCATGAGCGCGGGGTCCTCCACGCGCGGACCGATCCCGCTCGGCCAGATGTAGTCGTAGATGGCGGCGAAGCGCACGCGGTCGTAGAGCTGTTGCTGGATCTGCGCGAGCATCGCCGCGCGCTTCTTCTTGTCCAGCTCCTGCGCCTGCTGCCGGTAGAGCGTCTCGATGTCGGGATAGGCGCCGTACGTGTAGGCGCCCTCGGCGGGCACCGTTTGCGAGAGGCGTGACGAGGCGTTGCCGTAGACGGCATTGATGCACATGCAGATGCCCTTGAGCTTCTTCGTGGCCAGCGCCGAGTAGAAGGCGGCGCGCTCCATCGTCCGCAGGCGCGTCCTGATCCCGACGGCGCCGAGGTTGGCGACGATCGCCTCGCCCGTGGAGAAGTACGGCGGCCAGGGGTGCAGGTCGCCGGCGTCGAAGCCGTTCGGATACCCGGCCTCGGCGAGGAGCTGCCTGGCCTTCGCGGGATCGTACGGGTGCGGCTCGAGCGGAATGGCGAACTCGAACGTGCGCGGAACGACGTTGCCCGTCGGCCGGGAGGCACCGAGCGTCTCGGCCATGCTGATCCCGCGCCGATCGAGGGCGAGGCTGGCCGCCAGTCGCACGCGCTTGTCGTGCCATGGCGACTTCGGATCCCACTGATCCAGGAAATCGAGATAGTACGTGCCGATGCCGCCCGAGAAGGCCAACTTTAGATTCGGGTCACGCTTGATCTCCTCGGCCAGCGTGGCGTCGAGCAGGTAGGCGATGTCCACCTCGCCACGCTTGAGCATGGCGAGCCGCGTGGTGGCCTCGGGCACGCTCTTGTAGACGAGCCGCTTCACCGACGGCGCCTTGCGCCAGTAGCCCTCGTACGCCTCCATCACCAGCTCGACGCCCGGCGTGTGGCTCACGAACTTGTACGGGCCGAGCCCGACGGGATGCTTCTTGAAGCCGTCGACGCCGACCTGCTCCATGTACTTCTTCGGCGCGATCCAGGCGGCGGACGTCGCGAACGTGCCGTAGAACGTCATGAAGTCCGGCCACGGCTCGTGCAGGACGAAGCGGACGCGGTGGGGATCGACGACCACGACCTCCTGCACCTTGTCTTGAAGGCTCTTGGCGCCCTTGGCGCGGTGGAACGAGAACTTCACGTCCTCGGCGGTGAACGGATCGCCGTTGTGGAACTTCAGCCCCTGGCGCAGCTTGAACTCGTAGACGCGCTGGTCGGGACTCACCGTCCACGACTCCGCCAGGCTCGGCGTCTGGTGATTGCCCGGCATCGGCTTCACGAGCGCGTCGTGCATCGCGTACAGCACCCAGAACGGCGTGAGCACGCCGATGACCTCGGCCGGGTCGAACCACGCCGGCGCGAGGGTGACGTAGAGCGCCCAGCGCATCTCGCCCTCGGGCTTGGCCTGGGAGCGCGCGGCTCCGGGAGAGCCGGCGATCAGGGCCCCGGTGAGCAGCGCGACGAGTGCGAGCGCGACGACGCGCTTGCCGTTCATGGCTCCTCCTCTACGCGAAGGCCGGCATGACCTCGCGCGCGAACGTCTCCATCGAGCGCAGCACGCGCGCGTGCTCGAGGTCGCCGAACCAGAACGAGCAGTTGAAGTGCGTGATGCCGACGGACTCCTGGATCCTCTTGATCTGCCGCACGCAGGTGTCGGGCGTGCCGATGACGAGGTAGCGGTCGAGCAGCTCGTCGATGCTGGGCTCCTTCGGCGCCGGCACCGGGATGGCGCGGCCGTCCTCGACGCGCTGGTAGTTGTTGCGCAGGCTCAGCGTGACGCGCATGTTCCAGCGCGCCTGCTCGGCCGCCGCGCGCGCGTCGGCGTCGTCGTCGGCGACGTAGACGGCCCGCTGCACACCGACCTCGAGCGGCTCGCGCGGCTTGACCTCGGCCACCACGCGGTCGAACAGCCGGCGGAACTCCGCCATGCGCTCGATGGGCACGCCGAAGCCGCCCGTGAGCACGTTGAAGCCGCGGCGCACGGCGCCCTCCACGGAATCGGGGCTCTGCGCGGTGATCCAGATCGGCGGCCGCGGCTTCTGGACCGGCTGAGGGAAGATCGTCGTCTCGGGGATCTTGAAGATCTTGCCGTCGTAGGAGAACGGTCGGCCCTGGAACGCCTTCAAGATGACGTCGACGGACTCTTCCCAGCGCGCGCGCCCGCTCTCGAGCTCGAGGCCGAGGCGCTCGAACTCGTAGTGCTGGTAGCCGCGGCCCAACCCGACGTCGAGGCGCCCGCCGGAGAGAAGGTCCAGCGTGGCGATCTCCTCGGCGACGACGAGCGGATGGTGCAGCGGCACCACGATGACGGCGGTGCCCACGCGCAGCCGCGTGGTCTTCGCCGCGATGTAGGTGGCGAGCTGCGCCGGCCGCGAGAGATAGCCGTAGGTCGAGAAGTGGTGCTCGGCCAGCCAGACGCTGCGGAAGCCGAGCGCCTCCGCGGTCTGGGCCACCTCGACCCCGCGCGCGTAGATCTCCTGCGACGAGCGCGCCGACGGCGATTGCATCAGGAGGAACGTGCCAAATTTCATCGTCACCCTTTGCGGACGCGATACCAGGGGTGCGGCTGGCCCGGCGTCGTCGCGCGCAGCGTGTACACCGACGTACGGGCGGTCAGGAAGAGCGTGCGGAGGTCGGGGCCGCCGAAGGCGAGGTTGGCCGGGACCTCCGGCGTGCGGATGATCCCGAGCCGCGTGCCGTCCGGAGCGAAGACCCAGGTGCCGCCGGGGCCGGTGCAGTAGATCCGCCCCTCGACGTCCACCTTCATCCCGTCGGGAACGCCGTCGGTCTCGTCAGACGACATGTCGGCGAAGATCCGGCGTCGCAGGACCTTGCCGGCGGCGTCGAGCTCGAACGCGTGGATGTACGCGGTCCAGCGCGTGTTGGCCACGTAGAGGGTGCGCTCGTCGGGCGAGAAGGCGAGCCCGTTGGGATACTCGCAGTCCGCCACCAGCGACGTCGCGCCGTCGGGCGCGATGCGATAGACGCCGGCCTCGGCGAGCTCGCGCTGGGCGAGCGGCACGCGCAGCCCGGGATCGGTGAACCAGAGACTGCCGTCCGACTTGCACACGACGTCGTTGGGACGGTTCAGGCGCTTGCCCTCATGGCGGTCCATGAGGACCTCGCTCCGACCGTCGGCGGACCAGCGCGTGACGCGGCGGTTGCCGCCCTCGCAGATGACGAGCCGCCCGTGCAGATCGAACGTCGTGCCGTTGCCCTCGCCGGTGTCCGCGCGCACGAGCTCGACGGCCTTGCCCGGCGTGATGCGGTGCAGGTGGCTCCGGCGGATGTCGACGAAGTAGTAGAAGCCGTCCGGATGCCAGAGCGGGCCCTCGGTGAAGACGAAGCCCGTGGCCAGCCGCTCGGCTTGTGCCGTCTCGAGCACGCGAGAGAGATCGTCGCCCATGGCGCTATTTCATCAGGCCGTAGAAGCGGCCCGCGTTCTCGCAGGTGATCTTGCGCACGACGTCGGCCGAGAGGTGGCCGAACTGCTCCTCGATGTACTTCGACGACTCGGGCCACACCCCGTCGGTGTGCGGATAGTCGGAGGCCCACATCAGGGTCTCGGCGCCCATCTCGTCGATCATCCGGGTGCCGATGCGGTCGAACTGGAACGTGGCCTTGCACTGGCGGCGCCAGTAGTCGCTCGGCTTCATCGTCAGGCCCAGATCGCGGAAGCGGTCCTCCCACTCGAAGTCCATGCGGTCGAGCGCGTAGGGGATCCAGCCGATGCCGCTCTCGCCGAACGAGATCCGGATGTTGGGGTACCGCTCGAGCACGGCGGCGCCGATGACCGCGGCCAGGATGTTGATCAGGTTCATCTGGAACGCGGAGACGCCGGTGAACAGCGCGGCGCGGCGTGTGCGGCCCGTCAGCTTGTCGCGCGCCTGCGGCGGCACCGACGGGAACGTGTGGAAGTGCAGCGGCAGCCGCACCTCGTTCACGGCCTGCCAGAACGGCTCCCACATCGGGTGGTACATCGGCTCCATGTCCCATGAGCAGGACATCTCGACGCCGCGCAATCCGAGCTTGGCCACGCGACGGATCTCGCGCACCGCGGCGTCGATGTCGCCGTACGGCAGGCAGGCGAGGCCGATCTGGCGGTCGGGATAGTGGTGGCAGAAGTCGGCGAGCCAGTCGTTGTAGATGCGGAACATCTCGATGGCGGCTTCGTGATCGTTCAGGCGCGTGGCCGCGCCGAGGATCCCGAAGATCACCTCGGCCTGCACGCCGTCGCGCTCCATGTCCTTGAGCCGCAGGTGCGGATCGGTCGGGCGGCGGATGCCCTTCTTGCCGTCCTCGTAGAGGCCGGTCTCCGCCATCCGGTCGACGCGATAGTTCTGGCCCGGGACCAGCTTCTGGCCCGACGGGCCCACGCCGCCGACCAGGCCGAACGACGCGCCGTTCTTCGACGTCCAGTACGGTCCGTCGGGCCCGTCCGTGACGTACGGCATCCGCTCGCGCATCGCCGCCGACGCGTTCGCGGTGAAGAGGTCAGTCGGGATCCAGGGCATGTCGATGTGGCAGTCGGCGGAGATCCGTGTGTAGTTCATGCGGGTCCTCCAGCCGCAGATGATACCCCGAGCGGGGCCTTGACTTGTCCGTCGACGTCCGGCAATGTCCCGACCACTCGCAGTCGCAGCGGGTCCTGTCCTTCCTTCGAGAGACGCCTGTGAGAAGGAGAGTCCGATATGCGCTCCGACACGCCCGGCCGCATCCGTCCCTCCAGACTGAACCGACGCGAATTCGTGAGGATCTCGGCGGCCGGCGTCGGCGCGAGCGCGCTGATCGCGGGCGGCCGGCGCCCGGCCGCCGCGGCCGCGTCGCCGTATCCCGACTGGCTGCCGGCCAGCACCAAGCCGCCCAAGCGGGGCGGCGTCCTGACGCGCGCCTCGGCCTGGGATCCGCCGGTGATCGACCCACGGCACACGCAGTCGGTCGGCCTCTTTCAGTTCGCCGGTCTCACCAGCAACCGTCTCGTGCGCCATCCGTTCTCCGACGAGGCCACCAACCCCAACGATCTCACCCTCAAGGGTGATCTGGCGGAGTCGTGGTCGGCGAACGCCGACCATCGCGTGTGGACGTTCAAGCTGCGCCAGGGCGTGAAGTGGCAGAACGTGGCGCCGCTCAACGGGCGTGAGCTGACAGCGGCCGACGTCAAGTACTGTTACGAGGCGTACGCCAAAGAAGGCGTGCAGGCGTTCACCTTCCAAGAGATCGAAGGAATGGAGACCCCCGACAAATACACCCTGCGCGTGCACCTCAAGACGCCCAACACGCTCTTTCCCCAGAATGTCGCCGAGCACGTCGCGATCATCTTCGCGCGCGAGGTGCTCGAGGAGGACGGCGACCTCAAGAAGCGCCTGATCGGCACCGGCCCGTACATCCTCAAGGAGCACACGCGCAAGGTGCGGGTGGTGCTCCAGCGGAACCCCGACTACTGGGACAAGGGGCGGCCGAGCATCGACGAGTACGTCATCCTCTCCACGCCGGACGACGCGACCCGCGTGGCGGCGTTCCGCACGGGGCAGAGCGACATCATCTGGCGCGCGAGCGTGAGCGACGTCGAGGCCATCCGCAAGACCAACCCGAACGTCCAGGTGCAGGCGTACTCGAACACCCTGGCGCCCTTCGGGGTGGCGCTCGCCCAGGACCGGCCGCCGTTCAACGACGTGCGCGTGCGCCGAGCCATCTCGATGGCCATCGACCGGCAGAAGCAGGTGGACACGGTCTTCGAGGGCCACGGCATCCTCGGCTGGGGCGTACCGTACATCTACTACCAGGACACGCCGCCGACGGCGAAGGACCTCGGCCCCTGGTGGCAGTTCCGTCCCGCCGAGGCGAAGAAGCTCCTCGCCGAGGCCGGCCACCCGAACGGCTTCGAGACGACGCTGTTCTACTACGAGTACTTCCCGCAGATGAGCTCGCAGGTGCAGCTGGTCCAGCAGGACCTCAAGAAGCACCTCAACATCAACGTCAAGATCACGAAGCTCGACTACACGGGCTATTACGGACGCTACGTCGACAGCAAGTGGGCCGGCATGTCCTGGGGATTCCAGTCGGGCCACGCCGTCGGCCTCGACGAGCGGACCTACATGTACATGCATTCCAAGTCCACGAAGAACTTCTTCCGGGTCAACGATCCCATCATCGACGAGCTGACGACCAAGCTACGGCGCACGCCCGACCGCGCCGAGCAGCGCGCGATCGCCAAGAAGATCGTGGACCGGGAGTACGACCAGGTGCTGCGCATGTGGATGCCGTACGACAACGGCTTCCTGGTCTTCCAGCCGCACATGCGCAACGTGGCCGCCGGCGCCCTCCGTCGGACCGACGGTTACGGGTGCCCGACCATCGCGCGGTCGTGGATCGACAAGTAAGGACGTCGAGAGGGATGGGGACCGGGTAAGCGGGAGCGGCGAGCGGCGATGTACAAATACGTGATCCGACGGATGCTGCTCGTGATCCCCGTCCTCCTTCTTTCCTCGCTGGTCGTGTTCGGCCTGATGCGCGTGATGCCGGGCGACGCGCTGACGGCGCTCATGGGTGAGTCCGGCAACGTCGGCGAGAAGGAGCTCGCCAAGCTCCGGAAGGACCTCGGTCTCGACCGTCCGTATCACGAGCAGTACGCGCTCTGGGTCTGGCAGATGGTGAGCCTCAACCCCGGCCACTCCATCTTCACCAACGAGCCGATCGCGGTGTCGCTCAAAAAGGCCATCCCCGTCACGCTCGAGCTGGCCTCGCTGGCCATGATCATCGGGATCGTCATCGCCGTGCCGGTCGGCGTGATGTCGGCCACGCGACAGGACAGCGCGTCCGACTACGTCGGCCGCGTGATCGCCGTCTCCGGGCTGTCGTTCCCCGAGTTCTGGCTCGGCACCCTCGTCATCACCTTCGCCGCCATCTGGTTCCACTGGATCCCGCCCATCGGGTACGTGAGCCTCTGGGAGTCGCCGTGGAAGAACCTCCAGCAGTTCCTGATCCCGGCGGGGGTGCTCGGCTTCCGCCTGTCGGCGGCGACGATGCGGATGACGCGCTCGACGGTGCTCGAGGTGCTGCGCGAGGACTACGTGCGCACCGCGTGGGCCAAGGGCCTCGAGGGACGGATCGTCGTGTACAAGCACGCGCTGAAGAACGCCCTCATCCCCGTGGTGACGATCGTCGGCGGCCAGCTCGGGGTCCTGCTCGCCGGCACCGTCGTGGTGGAGACGATCTTCGCGCTGCCCGGCATGGGACGGCTGACGGTGGAGGCGATCCTGTTCCGCGACTATCCGGTCGTGCAGACCAACGTCATGCTCGTGGCCGCCACGCTGGTGACGCTCAATCTCGTCGTGGACCTCACCTACGCGTGGCTCGACCCGCGCATCCGGTACCGCTGATGGCGACGGTGACCGAGCGCGTCGCGCGCGTCGAGGAAGCGCCGGTCGTCATCAGCCGCGGCCGCGCGCTGCTCACCACGCTCAAGCGCAAGCCGCTCGGCGCGGCGTCGGCCGGGCTCATCGTGATGATCGTCCTCATGGCGATCTTTGCCGACGTGCTCGCGCCGTACGATCCGCTCGCGACCGAGCCGGAGATCCGGCTGAAGGCGCCGAGCTGGGAGCATCCCTTCGGCACCGATGACATCGGCCGCGACGTGCTGAGCCGCGTGATCCACGGCAGCCGCATCTCGCTGTGGGTCGGGCTGCTCGCCGTCGGGATCGGGACGGCCGCCGGCATGGTCATCGGCCTCCTGTGCGGCTACTGCGAGGGGCGGCTCGATCTCATCTTCCAGCGCGTCATGGACGCCATCCAGGCGATCCCGGGGCTCGTGCTCGCGCTGGCGATCGTGTCCGTGCTGCGGCCGAACACCACCAACGCCATGCTCGCCATCGCGATCGTGATCATCCCGGGCAACTCGCGCATCGTGCGGGGCGCGGTGCTCTCGGCCAAGCAGAATCGCTACGTGGAGGCGGCGCAGGCCGTCGGCTGCCGCCACCCGCGCATCATCCTCCACCACATCCTGCCCAACGTGACCGCGCCGATCCTCGTCATCGCCTCGATCTGGCTCGGCAACGCGATCCTCATCGAGGCGACGCTCTCGTTCCTCGGCGTGGGCACGCAGCCGCCGACGCCGTCGTGGGGCCTGATGCTGTCGAGCACCGGCCGCGCGTTCATGGAGCAGGCGCCGTGGCTGGCGATCTTCCCGGGGCTCGCCATCAGCCTCGCCGTGCTCGGCTTCAACCTGTTTGGCGACACGCTGCGCGACGCCTGGGATCCGAAGCTGCGCCGGAACTAGCGAATCTCGCCGAACGCTTGGTGGCTGAGCGGCCGGCGCTGGACGGGGAGAGGTTTAAAAGGGCAGTTACGCCGGACCGCTCAAGCCGCTTGTTCGGCGACCCGTTACGACGCCGCCTTGACGAGAACTCTCTCTAATGGCTTTGGCACCACGATCGAGAAGAAGCGATCCGCCGCATACCCGTAGTCCTCTCCGCTCTCGTCCACAATGCGGAGATAGCCATGACCCTGCGCCTCCTTGTCGGGGAGGACGCGGTAGAGCTTGCCGATTTCGAGTGAAGCCTCGTAGCCCTTGTTCTTGACGCATACGACGAAACGGGCTGCTGCCTTCATTCTCTTCTTCATCTCTCAGTCCAGTAGAGGGAACTTGATCTTCATCTCGCGGCGTCCGATGCCATGAGCCTCGTACCAATGAATCTCAGCTTCGTGGATCGTTCCATCCAGAAGACGTACTCTCGCCTGGCCCTTTCGCTTCCGCCAACGTCCGGCACCGTACCGCCGCCGCAACCGCCTCAGCTGTCTGATTCAGGCCCCCTGAACTTTCGCAGTCGCCGAACGCCGCCACTCAGCGGCCGGAGCGAGCATCGCGAGCTCCAGCCCACCGAAGCGGCTCGTTATGCACCGCGTAAGATTCTCGTCCACAACGTCATGGATCGAACTCGTCTCGCAGAAGGCCGAAGGTGGGCACCGCCCAGGCAAAGCGGAATGGTGCGAGCCAGTCAAACTGCGGTACGGGTGTCGGCCCGGCGAGTGAGCCTCCGGCAAGGAAGCCATAGTACTTGCTCAGGCAGCGAAACACGGCTCGCATGGCCTCATCGACTTCTCGGATAGTCAGAGGCATCTCGCCAATGGGAGTCCGATGCGCTACAAGCCTCTGCGCGTAGTCCAACGCGGCCTTGGTGTCGCGCTGTAACTGCGCCCTGTCGTTTGCTATGACCGCGGCCGGAATGTGGTCCTCTGGGGTCCCGGGCCCTGGCGGTCCGCCGAACCGCTCGAACTCTTGGTCAACCAGCTGTGCTCTGAACTGCGGCAACTCGACGAATGACCCCCGGTGCCGCGCGCGTGTTAGGACGTGAGGATGCGTCTCCATGTCGTGCAGGAGATGAAATAGGTTCAAGACGCCGGCTTGCCCGTCAAGCTCGCGGCGAATCGCCATAACCGCATCGCGGCCATAGAGCCCAGCGATCCACGCCCAGGCATCCCCTCCACTATTTTGGAGTGCCTCGTTCGCCTGAAACATGTGCTGTACAGCACGAAAGAGGCGCCGGTTCCAAAAGAGATAGTACGTCTCCGTTTTGATTCGCTGGATCCGCGCAATCCAGCCTCGATAGCGAGTGTCCGAGTCGGACTCAGTCAATGGTGTACTCACAAATCTCCGAATGATGGGCGCCTAGTGTGCATAACGGACCGGCGCTGAGCGGCCGGCGCTGAAGGAGAGGACGTCCGCCTGCGCGTTCATGCCGGACCGCTCAAGTGATGGAATGGACTCCTCCCGCGACTTGAACGGCATCGTGTGCCAAAGTCGCCTTGCGTCCAAGAGTCCCTTGGAAGGAGGAGCCCGATGAATTCTACGACGATCGCGGTCGACGTGG
>Ga0209375_1000358_pt1 | contig 40501 bp, 35 predicted proteins | sample GraSoiAngelo_131_FD_185888 | JGI IMG/M metagenome (GOLD analysis project Ga0209375, IMG submission 185888) | Grasslands soil microbial communities from the Angelo Coastal Reserve, California, USA - 14_0929_02_30cm (SPAdes) (version 2) | ecosystem: Environmental > Terrestrial > Soil > Grasslands ...
CCGAGGTGGCGGTGATGCTGCCGGGGCGAAGGTCGCCGAGCTCTGTAAGGCGCCGAGCAATCAGTTCACGTCGCTGTTCTAAATCAGAAAGGGATTGGGGCATACGGTGGCCCTCCTATTCCGAGCGTATAATATACGCAAGGAAATAGCCACCCGAAAAGAATATTAGCCCCTTCTCCCTTCAAAGTCGCCCGCCCGCTCGCTCCGAACACGGCAGCGAACGCCGGTAGCACGACGACGGGCGTGACAACGGCGTGGACTCTGAAGCCTGGCCGTACCGCCGTTGCGCTGTGGGCTTATTTCGGCAGTGCGACCGCTGCACTCGTTCACCAAACGGCGGGAAATACCGTGGACATCCCGTCATCGGCCGTGAAAATTCAGGTTGGTGGCGCTGGCCCTTATAGTGCTTTGACCGCCGTCAGCCCGTTCAACGCCGCGGCCTCCGGACTGCAGATTGGTTCGTCCATTTCCATCACTGGCGCGAACAAGACCGGCAGCAGGGCGGATACGCTGGCCTACCAGATTGACACGACCGTGGTTCCGCAGCTGCCCGCGGATACTTACATCGGCACGCTTAACATCCAGGCGCAAGCCACACCGTAACCTGGATGGACGCGAGAGCCAGTTTTTCTTTGACGTTCGGACAGCGGCCCGGGAGAAGTGCTTTCCGGGCCGTAGGTCTTCTTTTTTGCTCTCTGCCACACCGGTTTTCGCACAGACGGTCCAACCTCTGATTGACGAAAACATCGTGAAAGGCCCCGGAAAGACCGCCAGCGGAAAAATCGAGTATACCAACGACAGCACACAAACGCTGAGCGTCGTCTTGGAACCAAAGAGCTTTACTGTGTCTGACACCGGCGAGCTTTCCTATAGGCCGCTCGATGATGGCATCCATGCGAAATTCTCCACGATGAGTTTTCGCATCCCTCCGAAGCAGAATTTCTTCGTCTTTTACGAGGCGTCCGCGGACAAATTGCCTTCCTGGTTCGTCGTGTACGCGACATTCGGCGGCTTTAAGGAAAGAACGCCCGAGGGGTTCCGCATTCAAATCCAGTTGCTGCACACGATTTATGTGCTCCCGAAACAGGAATTGCAAAAGGATGAACTCGTTGTGAGAGTTGCAGAATACCGGGCGGGCGAGAAGAAAGTGATTCTGCGAGTGGAGAACACCGGACCATCGTTCGGACGGGTCCTGGAAGCCGATGTAACTTCAGCCAAAGGCCGGTCGACGCAAGGCGGCTTTCCAGTCTTCCCCTTCAGCCAGCGTCAGGTGCAAATCCCGTGGGAGGCAGCTGGAAACCCCTCCAAGTTACAACTGCGCCTTGCTCACTTTAAGTTAGAGCAAAGCGTGGCGAGCACCACGCCCTGATGCCACGACGCTTACTGCCGTGCCTAGCCGCTCCAATTCGTGGGCCCTTCCTATAGTCTTGATCTCGGCTTGTTTGCTGGGAATTTCCTCCACGGCCGCTGCCCAATTTATAAGAGTCGAGGCCGGAGCCTCGGATCTGTTGCCTTCCGCGGGCGGCTCGATCAATTTTCAAGGCCCAAACTATACGGGTTACCTGGGAGTAGGCGAGATTGACGGAGTATTTCGGCTGGGAACTCCCGTCAAGACCATCATTCATTCTGACGTGGTCACGCTCGGCGACCAGCCGATTGCTTTTGATCTGCCGACCGACATCTTTAACAACAATCATTTCTTTCCTACTCGCGGAATCGGCGTTAATGCAAAGGAGGGGAAGGCAAACGTATTTCTATTCGTGGGTGGCACGGCGCTGACCAGCGGCACTCCGTTTTTTCAGGCGGCCAGCGCGGATATGCCGGTTGGAATGCTGTTCACAGATGTTCCCGTTTCGCCGACGTTGCGCTTTTCTTCCAGAAACGTGATCTCCCGGCAACGAACGTCCATTCAGGCGCTCGACTGGCATCCTGGGAAATGGCTGCGCACCGGAGTCGCCGCGGGGATCGGTTCGAACCAGCCGTATCTCGCGGCGACGACCGACATTGAATCCAGCCGCCTCTCGTTGAAAGCAGCCTATCTATATCTCTGCCGGAAATCGGTTCCGGCGCGTCACCGCAACGTCGATCTATGCATCGGAAGTGGATCGAGAAAACATTTTGGCTGTCATTAAACCGTCTTCCAGCATGCTCTTAACTTTGGGACACCAGAATTTCCTCCAGCCGCAAAGCATTGATCCTGCTGCGGCCTATCTCCACGCGACCGTGAACGAGGCACAGGCCAGCTTTGACGTTCGAGATTTCCGGCTTGGCGCCGGCATTTTTCAATCGACGTACCAGAGCCGGAGCAACCTGGCCAACAATTTGTCAGCATCGCGAAGGATCACGAGCAGTCTCGACGCCAGCGTGAATTATTTCCGCGCGTTCGCGGGAACGGGCTCGCGCATGAGCAACCTCTCGGGTTCGCTTCGCGAAACGATTTCGCCCAGGATCAGTCTCTTGCAGGTCATCAATTATTCCCAGGGCCGCACGAACGTCTTGTACGGCGGCAGTTACCTCTCGAACCGTTTCACGGTCGGTGTCGACTACCAGACTCTTTACTTGCCGTTTCACGCCAACCCTTTTTCACAGGGCATCAGCGTTACTCTGCGCATCAGGCTGTTTGGCGGCCTTCAAGTAAATGCACAAACATTTCGCTCGGCGGATGGCCGGCTCCGATACACCGCGTCCGGGGAAACGGCGCTGAACGGAAATTTCCGTCCCGCGGGCGGTGATGGACAAAACGCCTTCAAGCACCTTCGCTACGTTGTCCGTGGCCGCGTGCAGGATGAAACCGGAAATCCCGTGGAAGGCGCCGCCTTACTTGTCGGCGAAGAGCTGGTCATCACCAATGCCTCCGGCGAATTCCTCGTACGGCGAAAAACGGCTGGTATTCTGCCGCTGCAAGTGGTGTTCCAGGAGTTCTTGAACCCGGCTTCCTTCAGAGTGATTGGGGCTCCGCGCACGGTTATGCCCTCGCCAGACAGTACCGCATCTGATGTCAGAGTGATACTCGGCAGAAACTAATTCTGTCTGTGATCTTAGTTCTTAAGCAGAGAGCGGACGCGTGGCACGTCCGACATCGGAAGCGAATCGCCATGTCCCAGGCAAGTGTATACGGTTACCTGGCGTCCTCCCACCATCGCAGTGGGCACGCCGGAGGCCTGATCTCTATTCAGGCAGAAGATGCCTTGCTGATTCTTTGCGAACTTCGGTGAGTGTACCCAGGCCACATCATTGCGCCCTGGAAACCGGACGATGACCTTATTCCCTTTGACTTGCCCGCCCTTAAGGACGGACTGGACCTCGACAACGGCTTCGTGCCAGTCCGGATCGTGTTCGGAGATGCGAGTAGTGGCTGACTTGGGCGCATTCCAGCGACGAACGTCCATGACGCGCCCGATGACGACGAAGTCTGCCGTGTTCAACCGGTCTCGCAGTTCCTGATCGCCGATTTGCTCTTGAGCTTGCTGGTGTGCTTTTTCATCAACGCCGGCGGGCTTAGGAGTTTCACCACCGCTGGGCCTGAATTCGTGGCCCAGCTCCTTGACGGCGACTCCCGCGCCAAAAATCCAGCCGTCCGCATAGAATGTCGCTTGTGTCCCATCGTGAAAGGCCGAGGGGTCTTTTACCTCCACGGTGACGTTATCGCCCTTCTTCAGTGAAACTGCCGAAGGCTTTTTCAGTACACTGTCAACACGCACGACAATCGTTTGAGCTGATTTCGGAACGCCGACAAAAGACGTGGCTCCCAGCTGGCTGACCGTACCGGCAAACACGATGCTCGATTGTCTGGCGAGCGCCGCCTGATTGCCCGTAGCCTGCGGCAGCGCCGCCGCAACACCCAATAAGTTCACGCCCAGAATTCCTGCAAGGAAAAATTTCAAAGTGTTCATGCGCATCTCCTTCTTTCGCGCCATGGTGCGAATGCGTTTCACGGCTTCACCGGAACGCTGAAATAAAATGGATCAATGGAAATCGCCACGGGATTGCCGGAGCCGTCCGTGAGTGTCTTCGTGCTGAAGTCCGCGGCTCGCTGGTACGTCACTCCTTGGGGGAAATTGGCAAGGTCCGGCGTGTTGTTGGCGCAAAAAACGCCGCGGAACTCAGTTCCGACCGCCAGCAGGTAGTCGTAGTCCCCCAGATAGGGCAAGAATTGCTGCGTAGGCGTGTTCGCCGGAACATTCGCGAGTATCACGTCCTGAACGGTCGCGAAAGCATCCCGCGACTGCACCACATGTGTAACCCAGCGGCTGCCAGAAAGTTGCTGGTAAAGGGCGCCAACCGTGCCATTGTTGGCCACCGCGAGCGCGATGTTGGTGGCGTTCCTGATCGTCGTGTGAGGCAGGTCGGCTTTGGACCACGTCACGCCTCGGTCCGTGGAGCGCCGCACGTGCAGCGTATAAATGTCGCCTTTGCTCCCGTGGTCCGCCCAACCGACGTACACCGTGGAACTGTTATTCGGGTCGACGGCTATCGAAAGCGTAGAACCGATGCGCTCCTGCCCCAGGGTCGGCGCATTGGACCATGGGATCGAAACGCGCTTAACCACAATCCGCCCCGGCAATTTGTCCGATGGATCCTTCAACGCCTGGAAAGGATTGGGAGCTGTTCCTCCTGTGTCGTCACGGACAACGACTACATCGCTGGTCGCGACGGTGCCGTTAAATTTTCGCCAGCCAAAGAAGGCTGCGTAAACGGTATTGTCGGCAGCGACGGCCGGGCGAACGGATGGACCATCTTGCCCCGCCGTCTTTCGCATTTCGATGGGAATAGATTTATAAGTCGCGCCGCCATCTACGGACACATCCACAGTTGCCGTGTGGCCATTGGGTTGATTGAAATCGTTAAGACCCACGTAGATATGGTCGCTGTTGGAGATACCCAAAGCTCGCACGAAAGGCTGATCCACGTTGCCACGGGTGGACTGCACGTTCATAACTGCGCTGGAAGAAACATCGTTCGATTCGGACTCGTCGAGCGTGATGGATGCGGCGCAAGCCAGAGTACCGGCGTGTAGGTCGCCGCGAGGATGATTTTCACCCGTGGGCATGGCGTGTGTGATGTCGCAAGTCATGCGCTGCACCGGAGTGATGGCGCTTAGCACCCAGGTGACACCGCCATCCTCGGAAACGTAAACCGGGGCGTTGCCGCTTGCAGAAAACGGATTGGGAGTGAACGCCGAAGCTACCATAATCTGGGGATTAACAGTCTGAACCGCCAGGAAGGGTTCACTATCTTGATTGGTCTCCCCGCTGAGGCTCGCAGGAATCAGGTTCACAACTTTAATGCTCGGAGACTGCCCACGCACGAACACGAATCCAGCGATCGTCACGAACACAGCAAGCATAAGAAACCGCAGCCAAAAGGCAGCGAGGGCTTTCATAGGAAGGCTCTCTCCTGTAGTGGTTTCCCCACTCGGACTTCGTTACACCCGATGTAGGGTACGCCTGCAGGTGGGCCGGGTTGCGCATGCAAGGCATACTGTCCCGAAAACTTCAGCCGGCTTGTAACATACAACGGAATGGATTTCTCGCACAATGGCCCCAGTACGTCTAGCCAAGTCTTCCTATTTCTTGCGCGTCAGTGGTTCGATTGCTTCCCGGTACTCTGCCGCGTATCATTACCGATTCATGCATACGGCCCGGTCGCATCTATCCAAGTCTCCTTGCCTGCTGTTCCTCGCACTCCTGGCGTTCTCGGCGGCACTTTGCCCGGGGTCTGGCGTCGCCCTCGCCCAGGAATCGAACGAAATTCTTCCCCTCAGCCAGGTACGGGCAGGCATGCAGGGATACGCGTACACAATTTTTGCCGGCGATCAGGTGGAAAAGTTCAACCTTGAGGTTATCGGCGTTCTTGAAAATTTTCTCGGGCCCAAACAATCCATCATCCTCGTACAGTTGAAGGGGCCGAAGGTCGAACACACTGGTGTAGTCGCGGGAATGAGCGGCAGCCCCGTCTATCTTGATGGCAAACTCGCGGGCGCGTTGTCGCTGAAGCTGGGAATCTTCACAAAAGAGCCTATCGCCGGCGTTACCCCCATTCAGGACGTGCTGAATCCGCCTTCCCAAGCTAAGGCACCACAGGGCGCGACCCAGCAACTCGGGCTCCCCAGTGAAGCCTCCACGCGGACCGGTTTGCCTTCGGGCTCTGCACTCGAGCCGATTGAAACGCCGCTCGTTTTCTCCGGATTTCAACCGGCGGCGTTGCAACAATTCGCAAACCAACTGCAGGGCTACGGCTTTGTTGCGGCGCAAGGCGGCACGGCGTCTCCGCGCCCGGATGATGGCCGGCTCGTTGCCGGAGACATGGCGGGCATGGTTCTGGTTCAAGGCGATGCTTCCATCAATTCCGCATGCACGGTCACAGCGGTGCAAGCCGACCGCGTTTATCTCTGTGGCCATCCGTTCTTGAGTCTCGGCGACATTCAGATCCCCATGGCCCGCAGCCGGGTGGTCACGACGCTCTCTTCCGATCTCGCGTCCACGAAAATCGTCAATGTGGGCGGATCCATCGGCACCATCACCGGCGATCATCTCACCGCTGTCACCGGCAAGCTTGGTGCGCCTCCCGCAATGATTCCGTTGGATTTGACCCTGCTAGTCTCAGGCGCCGAGCCTGCCAAGCAAAAATCGCTCCATTTCGAACTTGTCAATCACCCGAAGCTCACGCCGCTTCTTGTGGCCCTCACCACGTTCAGCGGGCTCACACAAAATTCCCTGTACGGCGAAGGCACCACCCTGCATCTTTCCGGCGAGATCCGTCTGCAAGGGCATGCCGCGGTTCAAATTGAAAACACCTTCGCTCCGGGCGACTCTCTCTCCCCCGATGGATTGCCCATCGCTCTGACGATGCAAAATGTTTTTACCCGCTTGTTTCTCAACACCTTCGAACCCGCCAAGGTGGCCCGCATCGTGCTCCGCGTAGAAAGCGTCCCGGGCAGAAAATCTTTCGCCATTGAAAGCGCGTGGCTGGAAAAAGGCGAGGCCGCTCCCGGTGAGACTCTTCGCGTTCGCGTCCTGCTGCGGCCTTATCGTGGCGCCGCCCGTGTGGAAGAAACCACCGTTCGCGTCCCGGAACAAGTTGCGCGCGGCACCACCTTGCGTATCCTGGTCTGCGACGCTGATCTTTTGAATCGTGCCTCGCGCGGCTTCGCCTTTGCCGGCGCCGGTAGCGGCCCTACGGGCCTCGATCAACTCATCGCCCTCTTGAATCGCGAGCGCCGGAACGACCGTCTTTACGTCGGTCTCTTCGTACCGGCTCCCACGCTTCTTTGGGACGACAAGGAACTGCCGAACGTTCCGCTCTCGCAGATCAATATCCTCGACGGCCGCCCCACTCCCGGCAGCGTCCAGGTGTTGCGCGAATCGTTGGCCAGCGAAGCTTCCATCCCTCTCGGAGGCCCCGTCTCCGGCGTCATCTCTCTGAATCTGCAAGTCCGGTGATCACCACAATGCCCAAGTCGCCGTCTCACACAAGTTTTTTCCGAATCCTTTGCCTCATCAACGTCCTTTGCTTCCTGTACCTCCCATCTTCGTTCGCCGAGCATACTCGCCGCTGGCGCCAGTCCGCTTACGATGAATTCCTCAAAGGCACCGCGCATGGCGTAGCAGTGCGCAGCGATGGCCGCCTCGAACTCGCTCCCAAATTCAGTTTGCTCGCCGACGCGGATGCTTCCTATCTTTGGTCCATCCGGATCGATCCCAAAGGCACGCTGTACGCGGCCGGTGGTTCGCCTGCGAAAGTATTTCGCTTCGATTCGCCCGGCAAACCCACCGTGGTTTTCGATTCCACGGACCTTTCTGCGCAAGCGATGGCCTTTGACTCCAGGGGCGTTCTCTTTGTCGGGACTTCTCCCGACGGCAAAGTTTATAGAGTCTCAGCTTCCGGCGAGAAGTCCGTTTTCTTCGATCCCAAAACAAAATACATCTGGGACCTCTCCTTTTCACCCGACGGAACTCTCTATGTCGCCACCGGTGACAAGGGTCAGGTCTTCGCCGTCGCCCCTGACGGCAAAGGTGAACTTTTCTACTCCAGCGACGAAGCCCACATTCGCGTTCTGGCATTCGATTCCAATGGAAATCTCGTCGCCGGCACGGAACCCAGCGGCCGCATCCTGCGCATGTCCCGGAGTTCCTCAAAAACCTCCGCCAGGGATTCCAAGGATTCTGCCGCAGCGAAAGCCGAAGGCTTCGTTCTCTACGAAACCTCCAGGCGCGAAATTACTTCTCTGATCGCGGCCCCGGATGGAACGATCTACGTTTCGGCCATTGGTGAGAAGCAGCGTACCGGGCAGGCTCCCACCACGGTCATTTCCACGCCGCAAGGCACCACAACGTTCACCACTGGCCCCGTCGTGAATCCCGGGCAAGCCCAACCCCAGCAACCCTTCGTTCCATTTCCTCCTATCGTGTCCACCAGCATCTACCGCATCAGCAACGAAGGCGCGCCGGAAGAGCTTTGGACTTCGCGCGAAGATGTCGTTTACTCTCTCGGGCTCGCTTCCGATGGCCGCCTGCTGGCAGGGACAGGTAACAATGGCGCTCTCCTGGCCATTGATGGACACGGCGTTTTCGCCCATCTCGCGAAGTCCGGGTCCGCGCAAATCACGGGTATCGCGCGCAATTCCTCGGGCAAAGTTTTTCTGTGTACCGCGAACCCAGGAAAGGTCTATTCGGTCGGCCCGGAGTACGAAGCCGAAGGTACCTTCGAATCGCGCTCCTTTGACGCGCAGCTCTTCTCGCATTGGGGGCGCATCGAGTGGTGGAGCCCGCCATCGTCTGGCGCGGCAAAATCTTCAACTCCATCGAACGACCCGCGCCTGGAATTTTTCGTGCGTTCGGGAAACACGGAAGATCCCGGCCGCGAGTGGTCCCGCTGGTTCGGCCCTTACACGAAATCGGGCAGTGCGATGGAAGCGCCGCCGGCGCGGTTTGTGCAATGGAAGGCGGTCATTCACGATGGCCGCCCCGGCGACGGCATTGATTGGGTTAGCCTCGCGTACTTGCCACGCAACGTCGCGCCGGTAATAGATGGAATCGCCCTGCAAGAAACCGGAGTCCGGGCGCAAAGCCAGGCCGGCATCTCGTCAGGGCAACCGGCGCCTGTGACACTGAAGATGCCGCCATCGCCAAATGTTTCTGGGGTGGTGGTCACGCAAAGCAGCACCCCGCCGCGCTTCGAACAACCGCCGCAAGGCATCATGCAAAAGGGTTATCAGTCCGTCGTATGGACCGCGCACGACGACAACGACGACGAGTTACGCTACTCTGTTTACTTTCGGGGAGAAAATGAACGCGAGTGGAAATTATTGAAGGACAATTTAGAGCAGAAGTTCTACTCATGGGACACAACTGCCCTGCCAGATGGTGCGTACTATTTGAAGATTGTGGCAAGCGACGCGCCGTCCAATCCCCCCGCCTTGGCACTCAAGGCAGAACGCGAAAGCGAACGCTTCGAAGTGGACAACACTCCGCCTGTGATTGAACCTGTGATGGCTTCACTCGCCATGCCATACATTGACAACCCTCGGAAGAATTTCTCCAGTCGAGGAGTTACCGTTTCCTTTACCGTGCGTGACGACACGAGCAGCATCGAACGCGCCCAATACAGCATCGATGGTGGCGAATGGATACTTATCGCACCGACTGGCGGAATCAGCGATGCGCTTGTCGAGGAATACCGCCTCGTCTTGCCACCCTTGGCACCCGGAGAACATACAGTTGCGGTGCGTGCCTACGACCGATTCGAAAATGTCGGCAGTGCGAAAACCACATTCACCGTTCCGGCCGCGAAGCCATAGCCTCGGGCCCGCAACAGCATAGCCGGCGCGCAAGCACCTCAAGCAAAAATTTTTCCTCTGGTTTGGATTGCCGACTGAAAACGGCGTGCCGAAATTTACTTCAGCTTGCCCAACGGTCTTTGGGCGGAACAGCCTGGAATTTCTCGATTTCGGCCCCGAAGCCAATGCGGCCATCGCCGTAAGGCTCGTTGCGGACATGCACGACGCGCGCGGTGCAGCGCATCTCCTGGGCGGAATTTCCGGTCACTTCGGCGGGCATACGCAGCGTCGCCTCAATAGGCATCCCCACTTGCAGGGGTGCCGATGACGCGAAGAAGAAGCCTCCGCGCGAAACGTTCAGGGCCTCAGTAAAGTGTTCGGTCTTGTCCGAAGCTACGCCGAGGGCTCGGAAACGCAGGGGCGTCCGAAGGTTGAGGCGGGCCAGTTGCCGACGTTCGGTTACTTTCATTTTGTCCTCCCCCCGCGCGAGGAAGGTAAAGCGCGGACTCTCGCGAACTTGGTGGAGGGTGCTTCCAGCGTAACAGAGCCAGTCGCACGGTCAAGTATCAAACTTTCTATGGCCAATGCGTACCAGTACCAGCCAGCGGGTACTGCCGCCTTCCATCGCAACGCGGACGCAATAAGCATGAGCATGCCATAATGCCTCTTTATCCTGGGCAAAGAACGCGCTAAACCCTTAAAAATTGGCTGGCTTTTTTGAGCCCAACTGGAACCTTATGAGCACAGCTTTCTCCGTCGAAACCACCAACTACCAGCCGCCCAGTTGGGAGGCCATCCTGGCGGCCCACGCGCGCATCGCCTCGCGAATCCACCGCACACCGGTCGTGACGTCCACGTCCTTGAACGCCATGACCGGAGCTCAACTCTTCTTCAAGTGCGAAAACCTCCAAAAGACCGGCTCCTTCAAGATTCGGGGGGCGTCGAATGCGATCCTCTCGTTGAGCGAGCAAGAAGCGGCCCGGGGCATCGTGACGCAATCAAGCGGCAATCATGGCGCTGCCGTGGCTTGCGCCGCCACATGGCGCGGAGTTCCAGCCTGGATCGTCATGCCCAGAAATGCGCCCGCTGTGAAAGCCAAAGCCATCGAGGGCTACGGTGGAAAAGTTGTTTTCTGCGAGCCGACGGTGACGGCGCGGAAGACCACTTGCGACCGCGTCCAGGCAGAAACCGGCGCGCACCTTGTCCATCCCTACGACGACGACCGCATCATCGCCGGGCAGGCTACAGCCGCGAAAGAGCTGCTCGAAGAGGTTGGCGACCTGCACGCGGTGTTCGCGCCGGTCAGCGGCGGTGGATTGCTCAGCGGTACTTGTCTCAGTGCCAAAGGGATTCGCGCCGACGTGCGCGTGTTTGGCTGCGAGCCCGAACGCGCGGATGATGCCTACCGTTCGCTCACCACCGGCACTTTGCAATTGCAAGACTCCAGCGACACTATCGCCGACGGCTTGCGCGCCTCGCTGGCGCCGCGAACTTTCGCGATCCTTCGCCAGCATGTAGACCGCATCCTCCTGGTCAGCGAGGAGGAGATCATTTCCGCAGCCCGCTTGGTCTGGGAGCGCATGAAAATCATCATCGAGCCATCAAGCGCCGTGGCCATTGCGCCGCTGCTGAGGCCCGGAGTTGTAGCATCCTTGAATCTGCCGAAGCGCCCCGACGGCACCGCGCCAAAACTCGGCGTCATCTTCTCCGGCGGAAACGTGGACCTTTCTTCCCTTCCCTGGAAGTGAAGTCAGTCTGCCATCTGCAACCGATTGTGTGGATTCGCAGTCAGTGTGAAGATTGCGCCGCGCTCGCCCCGCTCAAAGTTTCTTGGCGACAATAAGTCCGTAAACGAAATTTCCAGAAGCGAATCCCGCTCGCATCGCGCGGAAGGCTTGCAGAAAATCGACAAACTCCGAACCGTTTTCCTTCGCCACCTGCCACAGTCTCTTGTTCTTCAGAAGGTCCAGGCCCAGGTCCCAAGTCTTCGCACAATTCTTGTTCAGAATTTCGCTGTAAATGACTCGCATGCAATTTGACTTCACGAACCCCGCGTACTCTTGCATGGTGTCCAGTTCGACGAGCATGCCCTTTTCAATCGGCTGAATGGATTTTTTGTATTCGTGTTCGCTGAGCTGTTCCTTCTTGAACCAATCCGTCAGGGCTAGCGTCCCGCCAGATTCCAGGCACCGCGCGGCTGACGCAAAAAACTTTTGTTTTTGCGGGTAGTGCGAAATGGATTCAATCGACCAAACGACATCAAAGGTTTGGTCAAATCTCATCTCCTCTGCATCCATTAGCACGAAGTTTGCCTTCACGCCGCCGTCAGCAGCCGCCGACTTCCGGGCCATTTCCACTTGAATGGGCGAAATCGTAATCCCCGTTGCCTGCGCTCCATACTTTTTCGCGAGATAAATGCTGCTGGCGCCAAACCCGCATCCAACATCGAGAATCGTGCACCCCGGCATAAGTGCGGCTACGTGCGCGAGATGCTCAACAAGCTGAATCTGAGCCTGTTCTTTGGTTTCATCCCCGCTTGTCCAATAGCCGTGATGGAGGTGTTCACCCCATAGGTCCCGGTAATACCGGCTCGTACGGTCATAGTGATCTCTGACCGCTTCCTTAACGCTATAGCGACGCGGTTCGCAGGACATGATCAACCTCTTGGGCTCACGCTAATCTTCTGCCTGGGCTACTTGTTGGCGGTTGGCAGATCGCCCGCATTGGAGCCTGCAACTCTAAGTCCTCTCTTTAAACAAACGGGACGGCAAACTCGAAGCTTCATTGGGGGTCCGGATTCTGCCGTCCGGTTCAGTAATGCGCACAACCTCCCAGAAACACCGACTCAAAGATATAGGGTCTTTACTCTATTTAACCACTAGGTGATTACTCACCCCAACCGATTGCCTATCTTAAACCCTTTTGTAAATCTTTGGGAGACTGGCGCTCAAAGTCGGCACGGGTCCTGACCGGGCGTCTAAATTGCTCCACTATTTGTGCAAGGAACTTTCACAAATATGCAAAACCCTGGGATGGACAAACATTTTACCGCAGATAGCACAGCACTTATCCACAGTAAATTTGGATTGCAACATGCACTACGTAGTCGGCGGAAGGTTAGCGGAGCCAACGGCATAAGCTAAGGCCTTCACCTGCGAGGGCTACATAGACTCTGTTTGCTAGCTGCGCAATCTTCGAAGTAGCCGCCAAGAATTCGCCCAGGCTCCTCCTCACTCCCCCCGCCCCGGGTGCTTCCCCACAGGCACTCGGGGCCCTCCTTTCTCGGCTCTCAAAGTAGAAGTAGAGGTCCGATACGCCTTGCCCCGCCTAATACTGGTTTAGTTCGGCCCAGGATTTCACCTCATCCTCCACCGAGAAGCGGACTGACGGCGACATGGCAAAACGCGTGTCCAGCTGATATGCCTGCGCTTCGAGAGGTATCGCGATCCAGGAGCGAGCCTTCACAAATCCTCGGACGTAGAGTTCCGTGTAACGGTTGAGTCCAAGAAAGGCCATTTGTGTGGCATGGACCAGACCGTGGAAAAGCGTGCGCAACGTAATTTCGTCGTGAAAAACGATCACGTCCAGGTAGGTAAAGGAAGCCAGGTGCACGAAGTCAGGAAAGTTACCGGAGCTAAGCGCCATAGCCTCGGAATAAAAGGGCGGAGGCGGGATGCGGGCGCCTTTGAGAACGATCGTCTTAACGTTATCAAGCAGGGCGGGCGAAAAATAATCTCGGACGGCGGCTCTCCATCCCGCACTCAGCGGCTCACTCGCGCGAAAATAGAGATCCTTCTCCTGGCGCAGATAGGCCGCCACGCCGGAAATGATCTCGGTTATACGAGCCTCCGGGAGTTCAACGGGATCCATCGCCGTTCGGCTTACACCCAATTGAGCCGGACTGTACTCCTGGAAGTTGCAATGGTCAATGGAATGAGAGATCGTGCATGCAGGATTCAGCGGGACGCGAAACTCACGAGCGAAAGCTGCCGATCATCTCGGTCAAATCGAGACTTCATTCTTCGTAGCCGGACAAAGGATCGAACTCCTATTTTTCCTTGAGCTTCAGCTTGCCCTGAGTCTTGTTTTCTTCGAGGAACGTGCGCAGTTGCGGTACCGCCTCCAGCAGCCGGGTCCATTGTTCGTAATAAAGCGTGACGGGAAAGCGTCCCAGCCCGTACACGCTGACGCCCCCTTTTTCACCGACGCGAAACTCCAGCGAGCCGCTGCGGCGCGCGCCTCCCTGCTTTTCCATTTCCGCGAGTTTTGCTTTGAGTTCTTCGTATGTTGGCTCTGCCATGGCATCTCCTGTCGTGGATCGAGTCGGAACAGAATTATACAATGCGTTTCGGCTTGACGGCGCACACCTCGCAATCACCGTGGCGCGATGCCGGTAGTAAGTTCGACAATCTCCGAATCATTCGGGCATCCTATCGGCAAGAAATCCCATCCAACTCCCCAAGTGTGGATAGGTCCAGGGATTTCCAAGGTTTCCCAGGTCGAGGGAGACAAGACTCATGGTGCATTACCCAGCAAAGCTAAAAAGCATTGGCGCAGTTTCGCGCGTCGCAGGCGTTGTGGCCCTGGCCGCTGTTCTCGGTGCAGGCGTCTACGCGCAAGAACAAGAGCAGCAAGCCCAGCAGCAGAGCGACGCGCAGCAGCCATCGCAAGATGCTCCGCCTACACCGCCTAAGCCAACCTACACCCCGCAAGACGCAGACAAGCCGCCCTATTCACACGACAGGCCCGCGCAGAACGTTCCCGATGTGCCGCCTCCGCCAGCTCAATCAGTCCCAGCCCAATCCGTTCCCGGCACTCTGACCGTTCCTGCCGGAACAATCCTTCTTGTTCGCGTCAATGACTACCTTTCGAGCGACCGCAACCAGATCGGCGACCATTTCACCGCCGTGCTGGAAAATCCGCTCGTGGTAAATGGCTGGGTAGTGGCTCGCCGTGGCCAGGTGCTGGTTGGTCAGGTCAAGGAAGCGCGCAAAGCCGGCCGCATCAAAGGCACCTCCGAGTTGGGAGTCGAGCTTACCGATCTCACCGTCGTCGATGGCCGCCAAGTGCCCATTCTCACTGAACTATCGAAAGGCTCGGGCGGAACTTCGCACGGCCAAGACGCCGCGACCATCGGCACCACCACGGGGCTCGGCGCACTCATCGGTGCCGCGGCAGATTGGGGCACGGGCGCAGCCATCGGGGCAGGAGCGGGCGCAGCCGCTGGCATCGGCGCCGTGCTGCTCACGCGAGGGCGCCCCACGATTCTGGAGCCGGAAGCGCAATTGAGCTTTCGCCTCGTCGATCCCGTCCACGTTGACACCACGCAAAGTGAGCAGGCGTTTCAGCCCGTCACGCAGCTGGATTTTGACGGCGGCAAATTGGAACGCCGTGGCCCGCGCCGCGTGGCCGGTGGCTATCCTTATCCTGGCCCGTATGCCTATCCCTGTGGTTACTACGGTCCGTGCTACGCCTATCCCGGCTCCGTGGGATTTTATGGCGGCTGGGGCTGGGGCCCTGGCTTTTACGGCCGGCGCGGTTTCCGTCGCTAAGACTACCGACCTTGTTTGAACTGCTACCTGGAATTGCGGCCGCCCTTCTCCACTATGTTCGCGAGAGCCGAACGCACGCCACGATTGCCTTACAATAACTTTTATAAAAGAGTTATCCAAACGGTAGAAATCTAGTGAAGGATAAGTTGCAATAAAGGCAAACGCCGCGACCCTTACAACTGCAGCGCGCCTTTCAACGGAAGCGCGGAAAGCATCCTGGGGAATCATGCATGCATCACAATGGCGGCGGTCGGTAAGTGGGTGCTGTCCTGAGTCTCTGGCTCTGCCGTCGTCAACAGTCATACGGTCGCCGTCACAGTACTAGCGAGTCTCTCAAAAGCTTGTGATATTCTTTACCCGGTCAATGGTGAATCGCTTTCGGTCCAGGCCCCGTCCGCGAGAAACCCTTTGTAAGAGTTCTTCCTCGGTGTGAGTTGCGGCTCTTTTAGCTCGGATGCATCTGCGTTGGGACCGAATTCAAATCTGCGGTGTGGGCGGGATATGAAACTCCAATCTTCGATTCTTCGCAATTCCCTTTTCGTTCTTACTCTCACTCTGGCTCTCGGAACGGTTCGTCTGCCCGCACAAGACAAGGCGGATACGACCGCCACTCAAGAGAAACAATCTAAAGTGCAGCCGGGATTTAGGAAGTTGCCTCGGGACAACGAAGGTCTGGAGAAAGCTCAGGAAGGGCCCGACTTTCTGCGTCGCAGGCAAGATTGGTTTTTCAAGCCACGCGCATTTCCTCTGGGTTTCATCCCGCAAGGCGCACGCGAACGCGCGTTGCAGCAAAAGATCCAGATGTACCAGCGCGAAGGGCGCCTGGGTCAGTTTGGAATTACAAAAGAGCCCGGATTCGTGACACCTCCCCTTGGACCCACTTCAGCGTGGTTCCCGATTGGTCCCCAGCCTACCGCCACGACGCTCTTTGACTTTTCGCAGAATGGCGGCGCTACCTCCGGCCGCGTTACGGCTTTGGTGATGAATCCTAGTAACGCGAATAACGTCTACCTTGGCGGGGCGGACGGCGGCCTCTGGGTAACCACCGACGGCGGCACCACGTGGACGCCGCTCACCGATAATCCAGCCAACAGTGGAATTCCCACTATCGCCGTGGGTTCACTTGCAGTGGATCCCACGACATGCGGCGCGAGTGTTTGCACGACGGTATACGTCGGAACAGGCGAAGGCAATTTCGGCGCTGAGAACATTTATGGCGAAGGTGTCTTGAAGTGCGCGATTACCACCGGCACGCCGCCCTCGGCTGTCTGCACGCAGGACAACACGTTCCATGCCGTGAGTCCGCTCTCTTCCGTTCGAGGCGGCCCTTCGATTGGCGCTCTAGCAGTCAATCCCGCGGCGGGCAAGAGCAACATCCTTCTGGCCGGAGTACGGGGCCTCGCCGGAACTACCATTCAATCCGGGATTTGGTGTTCGGCTGATAGCGGCGTCACTTGGTCGCGTGTCCTACCAACGAGCGCATCCGCCAGCGATCCAGGAACCGACGTGGCATTCGCCAGCGATGGTACCGCCTGGGTTGCTTTGGGAAATCCGTTCGGAGACGCAACCAACAATGGAATTTACAAGTCTTCCGCCGTCGTGTCTTCCTGCTCGATCACATTCACCGCGCAGATTCTCCCCGCGGGCACGCCGGCCTCAAAACTCGGTCGCATCACGTTGGCAATCTTTCCCAGTCCCACAAGCACCGGTGCAAATGCCGCGGTGTACGCCGCCATGGCCGACAGCAGCACGACTTCCTCGAATCTTCTCGGCGTCATCAAGACAACAAACGGCGGAACAACTTGGACGCAACTCACTGGCGACACCCGGCTTTCAATAAGTGGAATCTGCAATGCGCAGTGCTTCTATGACATCCCCATGGCCGTTAGCCCCGTCAGCGCGAACGATGTCTTTATAGGTGGCGCCGCAAACAATGGCACGCTGATCCGTTCTACGGACGGCGGCGCAACTTGGACGGAAATCTCTCGCAACGACGTCACCGGTGCGACTGACTCCATTCACGTGGACATGCACGCGATCGCCTTTAGCGCCAATGGCGCCACCATGTTTGTCGGCAACGACGGCGGAGTCTGGAAAACGGCGGCCCCTACGGGGACTCCCGCTGCTGGCTTTTGGACCAACCTGAACCAAAATCTGCAAATCACTCAGTTTTATCCGGGACTTTCGATTCATCCCTCGAACACCGGATTCGCCATGGCTGGCGCGCAAGACAACGGCATTCAGGATTATCAGGGATTCAATAGCACACCGCTTGTCTGGCAGGATTCCGGGCTTGGCTGCGACGGTGGATTTACGGCCATCGATTTCACCGTTCCCAGCACTACTTATGGAGAATGCGAATACTTCCCCAACGCGATTCTGCTCATTGCAACTTCGTTCAATAACGGAGACCTCGTCAATGGATTCCTAGCCACCACCGGCATCAATGGTGGCGACCGCGGTGGCTTTATTCCGCCCCTCGTAATCGACCCGAACAATTCAAACACGCTTTACTTCGGCACTTGCCTCGTCTACAAAACGGCGGACAACGCCCAAACTTGGGCCGCTATTTCTCCCGACGTGACCAGCGCTGCGCACCCCGCGGATTGCTCCAATCAATCAGGAGCTGTGCTGAGCACCATTGCGATTGCAACCGGCACTTCCAATACGATCTATGCGGGCAGTGATGCCGGCGAAGTCGAAGTTACCTCAAATGCCGGAACGTCTTGGACAAGTATCTCGGCCAACGGCGGCGTCCTGCCTGGACGAGCCGTCACACAAATCGTGGTGGATCCGTCGAGTGCCACCGGCGACGTTGCTTATGTGACGTTTTCCGGGTTTGGCAGTTGCACGGGTTGCGATGGCAAAGGCCACGTCTTTAAGACTGTGAACGGTACCGCTGGCGCGGCCACAGTCTGGGTGGACGTCAGCGGAACGGCCACCAAACTGCCGGATATTCCAGTCAACGCCCTTGTCGTTGACCCCGACGACCACACACACAATACGCTCTACGTTGGCACTGACATTGGCGCCTTCTTCACCACCGACGGAGGGCTCAACTGGTCCCCGTTGGGTGCCTCCTCTTCGCTTCCCAACTCTCAGATCCTTTCCCTGACCCTTCATAACCCGTCCCGCACGCTCCGGGCAGCGATGCATGGCCGCGGGGTATGGGATATTAATCTGGGCCCGGGACCAAATACGCCGGCTTTTCTTATCAGCAAACTCTCACCGTTTACTCGCAATGCGCCAGGGTCGGCTACGACGCTGACGGTGAATGGAACAGGGTTTACAGCTTCTTCTGTTGTGATGTGGGGAAGCACTGCGAAAACGACGACGTTCGTAAGCGCAACGCAACTCACGGCGCCCCTTACTGCCGGTGACCTCGGCGGTGGAGCTGTTGTTCAAGTGAGTGTCAAGGACGGCGCGAATACTACAAATTCCCTGCCCTTCACCGTGATTGGGCGGCCACCGACGATTTCCAGTGTGTCCCCCGTCAGCGCTCCCGTAAACTCGCCGGACACGCTCATCACGGTGACCGGAACGAATTTTCAAACCAACTCTAACGTTATCCTTAATCCGGACACCAACTTCACTAGGATCGCCACGACATTTGTAAGCTTGACGCAACTCACGGCCACCGTGCCTGCAACCTTTATGGCGAACTTCGGTAGCACCAATTCGGTTGGTGTCGAGAATCCGCCTCCTGGAGGCGGTGCGACATTTACTAATCCCAACGCAATTCCGCCCGTTGTGCTGCCGACTTTCACCGTAGTCGCTCCCCCGTCGGCCAACGATAACTTCGCGGCTGCGATCAACATCACCTCCACTTCGTTCACCGACACCAAAGATAGCTCCGGTGCGACGACCGAGACGAATGACCCTACACCGCAATGCGCGCAAAGCACGCAGATTCCTTTCGTAACCGGGCGCTCGAACACAATCTGGTACAAGGTCGTTCCAACCAGTACGGGGACTGCCAATATCGATACCATCGGCAGCACCTACGACTCCGTGCTCTCTGTGTGGTCCGGCACCGCGCAAACGGCGCTTACCGAAGTTCCCGGTGGCTGCAACGACGACATCAATCCCGGCATTGTGACCGTCTCCCAGTTGACGAACGTAACCCTCAATGCGGGAACCACTTACTACATCATGGTAAGTTCGTTTGGTCAGGCGGACCCGAACCCACTCGCCTTTGGCGGCAAGAGTGTTTTGAATTTTTCTTTCACAGGCACAATCGGCAGTGGAACCGGCTCGTTCACCATCGGCGGCACAGATGTAACGGCTACGGCAGGGGCCAGTGGCACATCAACCATTACTGTGACTCCGACCGGCGGCTTCACCGGCACGGTCAACGTGACTTGCCCGGCTGCCGGACTGCCTGCGGGTGTCACTTGCTTGCCCAATCCGCTGGCCATCAATGTAACCGGCACGGCTGCCGTGACCGGCTCCCTGACGCTAAACGTGACCGCACCATCGTCAACTCTGACAGCCTCGGCAGCGCCCGCCGGCCGCGTCCTCTATGCAGCTGGCACAATTCCTCCGAGCGGAGGCAAAGGCTGGTGGACTCTTAGCGCCGGTACCGGCCTTGCCGCGCTCGTTCTCCTCTTCCTGCCGGGACGCAAACGTTATCGTGTAGCCCTCGGCTTGGGTCTTGTGTGCTTGCTCAGCTTTGCCTTGGGTTGCGGTGGCTACGGCGGAGGTGGCGGAAGCGGCCCGTTTGCCACATCCACCAAGATAACTGCCTCCACCGGGAAAGTGTCCTCGGGGCAGACCGACACTTTCACGATCACTGTCACTTCATCGGGAACTGCCGCGAACGGACAAGTGCAGCTCTTCGATGGAAGCTCCGCGCTGGGTTCGCCCACTAGCGTTGTCAACGGTGCAGCTTCGATCAACGAATCGGGGCTGGCAGCGGGGACTCACTCGATCAGCGCACACTATTTGGGCGATACCTATACGATGGCCTCACAGAGCGGAGCATTAAATATCACGTTCCAGGGCACCACCACGTTTGTGATCCAGGCATCGCCGGCCGCATCCAATGCCACGCCGACCGTCAACATCACCATCAACTAACACTTGTCGGTCCAGCCGACAGAAAAACAAGGGGTCCTGGAATTCCGGGACCCCTTGTTTAGTTCGGCAGTGGTCCGTTTGAATTCTCTTAATCGTGACAAATAGGAGTCAAATTCAAACTGGCTCACTCTCTAGTTCTTTTCCTTGACAGGTGTCTGCCTCTCTGATACTCTTGCGTTAGATAAATCTGTCGTTAATTCCACAGCCTGGGCTCAACGTCCCGCGCCTTCACAGAAAACAAATCAAGTGAGTTGCACAATTCTGGTGCAAAATAAGTCCGTTTAGAATCAACACTTGCAAAACTGCATCAAAACGAAAGACTTCCTTTAAAATCAACACTTAATGAAAAACAGGGGTAGGGGGGAGGGTTAACTGCCTCCCGTTGCCGGATTGTCAGTTAGGGTTTGGCGGAAAGACAATGTTCCAGAACAGCGGCGCGGGGGAAAGAAACTCGACAGGAACGAGTGATCCTTCCTGATTCATTTGCGGCGGACGAGCCACGTTCACTTCGACCTTCTGCTGAGTTCTGGGGTTTTCCAAAATGAACTTGGTGCCCTGCGGAATGCCCTCTTTGAGAATGATCATCGCGCCCGTAGCGCTCACGGTGTGAGTGAATCCCTGGATAGCCTCGGGCTTATTGGCAATATGGACCAGCACGGGCATGCGCAGCAGAACACGCTGCGCGCGGCGCCGCTCTTCAGCGGTAGGCTGCCGCATCAGCCCGGGGCGTGAGCCAGTGGGGCGCACGCCGGCTATCGCACCGGGTTTCGCGTACGGCGAAGGCTTCACAGTTCAAGTCCCCAGAAATCCATTTCCGGCGCGACGAGCTCGACACCGTATTCCCAGCCGTCGGGACGCTGATTGCCCTTCCACACGATGATCGCAGCATTGCTGGTATTGGAGATCAGATTGGTGAGGGCCAGCCGGTGCTCCAGGTTGAGCTCGTGCTTCAGGACGACCATGCATCCGTAGGGGTTGACCACCCGCGTATGCGCCTCTGCGGTGACGCGCTTGCTGGTTTCGTCATCCCATTCGAGCCGTACGGGCACTCGGGAATTCATCCGGCGGCCACGGCGCTTCTCGTGGTGCCGCGATCCAAGACGCTTGGTTTCACGGACCTTTACCTGCATTTTCGCCTCTACCTCGCCATGCTAGAGTTGAGGACGAAAAGGGTCAATGGTACGAACTTCTGCGTTCGCGCAAATAAGTAGCTGTCCCAATGGACAGGTGAAAACAATGGAGTGGGACAGGCAGTGAAAAACCTGATTGTCAACGCGGATGACCTCGGGTGGACCGAGGGCGTAAACCGCGGCATCGTCGAGGCATTCCACGGCGGAATTGTCACCAGCACTTCGCTGCTCGCCAACGCCGCGGCGTTTGCTGGGGGCGTGGACGCGGCACGTTCGGCTCCCGGCCTGGGGATAGGAGTGCATCTGAATTTGAGCGACGGTCCCGCCGTCGCCAAACCGGAAAGCGTTGCGAGTCTTTTGAACGACGAGGGCGAATTCGCTGGCGGACCGGAAAGCCTGCTTTTGCGGCGCGCGCGGCGCGGACTCGCGCTGGCGGAAGTCGAAATTGAGTGGGACGCGCAGATTCGGAAAGTCCGTGATGCGGGGATTTTGCCAACGCACCTCGATGGGCACAAACACGTGCACATGTTGCCGGGACTTTTCGAGATTGCATTGAAGCTCGCGAAACGGCATGGCATTGCTGCGATTCGCGTTTCGCTGGAATCCTCGAGTCTGCGCGCGGCCCTTGCTTCGGGCGCAAAACAGCACGCCGGTGTGATTATGAAACAAGGCGTGCAGGCGCGCGGATTGAAACTGCTGGCGCGGGACGCGCGCGAGCAAGCCGAGCGAGCGGGAATTTCTACGGCCGATTATTTTTGTGGCATCGCACAAACCGGAGAGCTGACGCGCGAAGGCGTGGAGCAATTCTTGAAGAATTTGCCTGACGGAACGACGGAGCTAATTTGCCATCCGGGCTACGCGGATGACGCGCTACAAAAATCTGCGACGCGGTTGCAGCATTCGCGTCAGACCGAGTTGCAAATTCTTACGGACACGGGGATTAGAAATCTTGTCGCTTCGCTGGGGATTCGCCTGATAGACTATGGCTTCGTGTCCCAGGAAGCGTAAAGAGGATATCGCGGAAAGATGGCTAGCGATTCGTCCATCCAATATTCTATTGTCGTTCCGTTCTTCAACGAACAGGAAAACATTCCACCTCTCTACATGAAGCTTACCGAAGTGATGGATGGGATCGGCGAGCCGTACGAATTGGTGTTTGTGGATGACGGCAGCAAAGACGATTCGTTCAAAGTGCTCACGGAAATCTACGAGCACGACCGGCGCGTGAACCTCGTAAGGCTGCGGCGGAATTTCGGTCAGACACCGGCGCTGAAGGCAGGCTTTGATTTTGCGCGGGGCGAAGTCATCATTTCCATGGACGGCGATCTGCAACACGACCCGGAAGAGATTCCGCGCTTTCTGGAGAAAATCGAGGAAGGTTTCGACCTGGTAAGCGGCTGGCGTCACAACCGGCGGGACCACTGGCTGATGCGCCAGCTTCCCAGCCGCGCCGCCAATTGGATGATGGCAAAACTTTCGGGGATCGACCTTCACGATTTTGGGACGACGTTCAAGGCTTACCGGCGAGAGATCATTCAGGAAATTCAGCTTTACGGCGAGTTGCACCGCTTCATCCCGGCGCTGGCGAGTTCGACGGGCGCGAGAATCGCGGAAGTGCCCATCGAGAACCTCCACCGCAAGAGCGGAAAATCGAACTACGGGATCGGGCGCACGATCCGCGTGTTCCTGGACTTGATTATCGTTAAATTTTTGTTGGATTACTCGACGAGGCCCCTGCAGTTTTTCGGCTTGCTGGGCGTGGCCGGAATGGGACTTGGTTCGCTGCTCGCGTGCTTCCTGGCTTACGAAAAATTCAGTCTGCACCAGGCGATCATGGCGGAGCATGGACCGCTGATGATGCTGGCGGTGGCGCTTTTCATCAGCGGCGTGCAGTTTTTTTCGATGGGGTTGCTCGGCGAGATTATCGCGCGTACCTACTATGAATCGCAAAACAAGCCCATCTACGCGTTGCGCGAAGTGAAAAGCCACCGCAAGGAAATGGGCGACTCGACGGAGTCGACCCGCCCCTCCGGCAATCCCGACCGTTAAAAGCTTCTCCTCGAGAGCAGTTCCACGGTTTCACAGCGCTCGCCTCGGATACGCAACACAAACGATGCGCTCAGGAATGGTGCGCGATTTTGCGATATTCACCGCGGAAATAGAGTAGCGGTTCTCCTTCCTCCATTTCCGCGGCCTCCACTTCCCCAACAAAGATGGTATGGTCGCCGGCGACGTGCGACGCAATCACTTTGCAACCCATCTGGAGTAGCGTGCCCTCGACGACGCGGGCCCCGTTGGCCGTCTGACGAAAATGGATCCCCAGCCGCTGCTCCGCTTCGGCATTGTGTTCTTTTTTTGCGAAATATTCGGAGATGGCTTGCTGATTGTGCTTGAGGACGCTGACGCCAAACTGTTTTTTCTTCTGAAGCAGTGGATACATGATTGCGCGGTGGTCGACGCAAACGAGAATCAGCATGGGATCGAGCGAAACCGACGTGAAGGAGTTGGCGGTCATTCCGTGAATTTTGCCGGGCTCGCGTTCGACGGTGACCACGGTGACGCCGGTGGTGAAATGGCCGAGAGCTTTGCGGAATTCGGACGACGATAGTGAGGAGGTTGGCATCTTGGAAGTTTTTGAAGATACCATACTGGGTGCGCGAAAAGCGAAGCAGTGGTTTCGAGCCAAAATGCTTTGTCCAAATTTTGGTTGAGTGGCGGATTTGAAACGGGGTGAAGATTCATGGCGCGTAAAATCGCGATTGTGGGTGGAACGGGGGCGGAAGGTTCCGGACTAGCGTATCGGCTGGCGAAAGCCGGGGAACACATCGTGATCGGATCGCGCGAGGCCACACGCGCTCAAGAGACAGCGGAACTTTTGCGAGAACGCATTGGGAGCACCGCGCAGATCGAGGGAATGGACAACGCTTCGGCAGTAGCGGCGTGCGAGATCGCGATCTTGACAGTTCCCTTCTCCGGAGCGGCGGCGCTACTGAAACAACTGAAGAGCGCGTGGAAACCGGGAACGATTGTGATTGATACGACGGTGCCGCTGGCAGCGACGATTGGCGGTGCAGCGACGCGCGTGCTCGGTGTATGGCAAGGTTCAGCCGTGGAGCAGACGCAGGAGCTTTTGCCACCGAGCGTGAGCTTGGCGGCAGCGTTCCAGAATCTTGGCGCGGAAGTGCTTGCCAGCGATAGCCCAGTCGACTGCGACGTCCTGGTGTGCAGCGATGATGAGAAGGCCAAGCAAGTGACGTCCGAATTGGCTGGCAAGATTCCGGGGGCGCGGGCGCTGAATGGCGGAAAGCTGGAGAACGCGCGCATCGTTGAATCGCTGACGGCGCTGCTGATCGGGTTGAACATGCGCTACAAAGTCCACGCCACGGGAATTCGTTTCACCGGTCTGCCTTGAAGTGACACTTCTCCTCTTGGCGGATGCGTCCCGGAGATGAAGACTCCCCAGTGGGAGCAGGTATGTTTGAACGTTATTCGGAGATGGCAAGGCGTGTAATCCATATGTCGCGCTACATGGCCGGCCGAGTGGGAAGCCCGGAAATTGAGACGGAGCATCTTCTATTGGGATTGTTGAGGGAAGACAAAGCTCTAGCGCGGCGATTCCTCGGTACACCCTGGGCAGCGGAAGCAGTCTGGAGAAAGATCGCGCAAAGTAAGCCTGTCCGTGAGAAACTTTCAGGCCCCCGAGAGCTTCCACTCAGTAGAACATCAAAGCATGTTCTGGCTTTTGCCGCAGAAGAGGCGGACCTGCTTTCCAATAAGCATGTTTGCACTGAGCATTTGTTGCTTGGCCTTCTTCGGGAAGAGAAGTGTTTTGCCGAAGAGATACTACATGAACGTGGCGTTCGTCTGGCGTCGACTCGGGAGGACTTGAAGCGAATTCCACACAATGATTCGGCGAAAGAGAAATTTGTGAGGGAACGCGGCTCACTGCCGGAGGAAGTCGTTGAATTGCGAACCCGGATTAGGTTAATCGTGAGTCGCTTGGAGGACGCAATCGCCAACCATGACTTTGTGAAGGCTCGGGCGTATTCAGATGAAGAGGGCCGGGAACGCGACAAGTTGTTTTTGCTGTATCGAAAACATGGACTCTCCGACTGGATCTACGATTAGAGTCCGCAGCAGTATGTTCCAAGACAAAGCGCAGCGTGCTGCCCCCTACAAGGGCGAGGACGGGGAGGACAAAGATAAGAGGGCGCGGGCGAGTTTGTGTTTCTGGGCGCAGGTTTTCATGACGGTGGGCATGATTGCCACTGTCATGCCGAGAGCAGAGATGGCGGCGGATTGGGATTTGTCGGAGGGGTCGATGACGAAAGTGCCGGTGAAGTCGGTGTAGAGTTTGGCGACGCCGAGGGCAGTCGGCGCGTGGCCGAGCTGGGCAAGCATTTTGTCGGAGGGGCCTTTCAAGGATTTGCCGCCGACGATAGGACAGACGGCGGACACTTTTTCTTTGTAAGTGCGGAGTTCATCGCGGATTTGAGGGACGGCAAGAATCGGGCCGATGCTGATTAGAGGATTGCTCGGGCAGATGACGATGCGGTCAGCTTCGCGAATGGCTTCGAGAACGCCGGGAGCGGGAGCCGCGGATTCCACGCCTGCAAAGCGAATTGCCTTCACGACCGGTTCGGCGCGGCGCTTCACGAGATATTCCTGAAAATGGAGCGGGCCTTCGTTCGAATCGATGACCGTGGGAACGGGACTATCCGACATGGGCAAGATACGGGATTTTACGCCGAGCGCGATTCGAATGGAGTCGGCCGCTTGCGAGAGCGTTTTTCCTTCGGAGAGCAAAGCGCTGCGATGGATGTGCGTGGCGAGGTCGCGATCGCCGAGATTGAACCAGTTGGGGCGGCCGTAAACAGCGAGCCGCTTGAGCGCGTGAAAAGTTTCGCCGCGAAATCCCCAGCCTTTTGATGCGTCCACAATTCCCCCAAGCGTGTAAGTGACGATGTCGAGGTCGGGCGAAATGTTCAGGCCGTGGAGAACGATATCGTCGCCGGTGTTGACGATGATGGTCAAGAAGCTCGGGTCCATCATTTCGTAGAGGCCCAGGAGAAGTTTTGAAGCGCCAACGCCGCCAGCAAGCGCGGTGATTTTCAGCTTTGGTTTTGAGGGCATGAAGAGTTCAGATGCGGGCGGCGTGGGCAGCGCCACGCGCGAAGCCATCGGGACCGGCAACTTCCGCGATGCGATTGCGGAGAGAAGGCGAGAGAAATTCGTCGCGATGGACGAATTCGGGATAGATGGCGAGGCGTTCGCGCAAGGTGAAGCCGCGGGACTCGGTTTCGGCTTGCAAGCGCGCGATTTGGGGCCAGGCGGCCTCGGGATTGATGAAATCTTTGGTGACAGGAGAAATGCCGCCCCAATCGTTGATGCCTGCTTCGAGCAAGAGCGGAAAATCGCCGTAGCTCAGGTTAGGCGGGGCTTGGATGTTCATGTGCGGCCCAAGAATAAGGCGGGCGATAGCAATCGTGCGCAGCATGTCTTTGAGGGATGGCTCCGGGTGAGCGGCCATGGGAATTTCCGGCTTGGCACGAAAATTTTGGATGATCACTTCCTGGATGTGGCCGTATTTTTCGTGGAGCGTTCGAATGGCCAAAAGGGAGTCGATGCGCTCGTCCATGGTTTCGCCTATACCGATCAAGATGCCGGTCGTGAACGCGATACTGAGTTTGCCGGCTTCTTCGATAGTGCGAAGACGAAGCGCGGGCACTTTGTCCGGAGCTTTGGCATGCGGCAGGCCGTCACGCATGAGGCGCGGGCTGACGTTTTCGAGCATCAGGCCGACGCTGGCGTTGGAATCCTTCAGGCGCTTGAGGGCAGCCTGATCCATGAGGCCGGGATTGGCGTGAGGAAGCAGGCCGGTTTTTTCGAGGACGAGTTCGCTCATGGCCGCGAGATAGTCGAGCGTACGGGAGTAGCCCTGCGCGCGGAGGAATTCGCGGGCTTCGGGGAAAATTTTTTCGGGCTGATCGCCGAGACTGAAGAGGGCTTCCTTGCAGCCTGCGTGGCGGCCGCGTTCGGCAAGGGCGAGAACTTCTTCCGGGGTCATGAAATGGGCGCCGGGCTGACCGGGGTCTTTGCGGAAAGTGCAGTAGCTGCAGTAGTCACGGCAAAGAGTGGTGAGCGGGATGAAAACCTTTTTCGAGAAAGTGATGACGGTTCCTTTGCCTTGAGCACGGAGTGCAGTGGCCGCGGCAAGAAGCTCGGATAGCGGGGACTGGGCGGCCAGTTGAATGGCATCTTCACGCGTGACGGGATGGATAGCGGTGAGCATTCGCTAGGCAGTCAGGGCTATAGGGGAATTTAACACAGAGGACACAGAGCACACAGAGAAGAGAAATGGATTCGAGGAAGAACTCCAGAAAAATCAGCGGAACAAATCCTCGGAGGCAGGGCGAATGATGCCGGTGGCGGGTTCGGCGGAGGGCTTGTAACGATAGCCGCGAATGACGACGACGGGAAAGCCTTCGGATTTGCCCATGAGCAAGCCGGCGGCGGCGGCGAGCTCGTCGGCGACGGCAAGAATCGTTGCGGTGAGAGGCTTGCCCTCGCGGTCGCGCGTGCCTCGCAGATCGTGGAGAACCGGGACGCCGGACGCTCCGATGGCGACGTTCGTTAAGCCAAGACGCCAGGGGCGGCCAAACGTGTCGCTGATGATGACGGCCATGCGCTTGCCTGTGCGTTTGCGGAGGGCGGCGGCGAGATTCTTCGCGGACCGGTCGGGATCGCGAGGGAGCAGGCTCACGACATCGTCTCCAGGAATGTTCGAATGATCAACGCCTGCATTGGCGCACACGTAGCCGTGACGCGTTTCGGCGATCAACACGGGATCGGTGCGAACGAGGCGCTTCGATTCGTTAAGGATTACTTCCACGAGCCGAGGATCTTTCTTTTGCCGCTCGGCGATGGCTTGTGCCTGTGGCGAAGGCACGATCGATCCCAATTTCACGACGGCGCCTTCGGCCTTCGAAATAACTTTTTGCGCGATGACAAGAACGTCTCCGTTTTCAAACTGCATGCGTGCTTTGGTGGCGGCATTTGCAATTTGCTCAGAGAGATCGTCGCCGCGATGAATCTCAGGCAAACCCCGCAGACGCAGCAGGCGCACATCCGGATTGGCGGCGGGAACCTCCTTTGCCGAAGAGCGGGAGTGGAGACGCTTGGCCATGAACGCCGAAGAGGAATCTTACGCGAGGCGCGAGGACGTTTCACCTGCGAAAACGGAATGCGCAGAAAAACGGAACGGGCGTCCCGATCCAATCGCGGCGCCCGTTCCGAAAGGTGCTCGACTTTCAGTAACGACTAGCGGTGGGGCTTGTCGTCTGGGGCTTATCCTTGGAGGGCTTGTTGTCTTTCGGACGTTCCTGCTTCTGGCGTTCCTGTTGCTGTTTTTGTTCGAGCTTCTGCTGTTGCTGCTCGTGTTTCTGTTCGAGCTGCTGAAGCTGTTGCTGTTGTCTCTGGTCGACCTGTTGCTGGCGCTGTTGCTGGCGTTGTTGTTCAGCGTTTTGCTGAGCCGCTCTCTGCCGTTCCTGAATCTGTTGCTGCTCGGCCTGCTGGCGCTGTTGTTGGCGTTGCTGGTCAGCGTTTTCCTGAGCCGCTCTCTGCCGCTCCTGAACCTGCTGCTGGTCGACTTGCTGGCGCTGCGGCGGCTGGGTTTGATCCACTCTCTGCTTTCTTGCGTCGTCAGCACCGTTCTGCTGAATCTTCTGCTGCTCCCTGATCTGCTTCTGCTCGACGCGCTGGCGCTCCTGATCCTGCTTTTGCCGGAGCTGGTCCAGTTGCTGCTGATGTTTCTGGTCGAGCTGCGGGTTGACGTCGTTCGGCCTGCCGGAGTCATTCGGGCGGGATGAAGGCGGACGATCGTTGTAGACCCTCGGATTACCGGGCCTGCCGGCGTTACCCGGGGCGTTGCCGCTGTTGCCAGGGGCATTTCCAGCGTTGTCTGGAGGATTCACAGGCCGATTGCCGGAATTCCCCGGAGCGGAGTTGTTCATCAAGGGCGGACGATTGTTGTCGTTTCGGTCGTTTCTATCGTTGCGCGGGTTGCCTTGCCCGTTGCGCTGGTTGTTCTGGACATTGGCTGGATTATTCGGCGCATTGTCCACGGGACGATTCCCCTGAACGTTACGAGGTGTGCCGGGCTGGGCCGGCGGAGCGATCTTGATGTTCGCACGGGCATCCTGCGTGGTCTCGACCTGACCTCGGCGCATCTCCGAGACGGCCGGAGGCCTTCCGCCATTGGCTTGAATGACTTGCTGCTGTTTGACGAAAGGAGCGGGGGCTGGAGGCGGAGCGGTCCTGGCGACAACTGCGCGGTTCATTGCGATCGCAGGCGGACGCACGCGCGCTTCCGCACCGGCGCCGAGCACGCTGCGCTGCTGCGGTGCAACGGTGGGCGTGGTCGGATTGACCTGCGCAGACTCAAGTTCCCGGCGATCAATCTTCATCATGTGTTGAGCGACAGGCTGAGCCGACGTAAATGCTTCGTGCGAAGTGACGGTGACAGCGTTCGGGGCAGTCTGGTTCACGTATCTGACGTTGGTGACATTCTTGTTGACGACGACGTTGTTGTAGTAGTTGTTGACAACGACGTTGTTCACCGTCGTGTTGGAAACATTGACGTTTGTAACGTAGGTGCGGCTGACGCGATAAGAAGGCACGTAGACTTCACGCGGCGCAAGCGGGAACCAGGCCACGCCGACTCCACCGCCGCCACCGATTCCGATGCCCACGCTGAAGTGCGGCCCGCCGACCCAGGCGACGAGAGCCGGGGCGTAAACCGGGCGCACGTAGGCCACACCCACGACTGCGCGGGGCGCGCAAGGCACCCAGCCCCACACGCCGCCGACGACAACCCAGCGGCCGTAATGGAAGGGAGCAAATCCCCAGGGCTCATCATCAACCCAGGTCCAGCCCCAAGGGGAAATCCAAACCCAGTGCCCGTAGCGATACGGAGCCCAACCGACAACAGTGGTGTGTGGAAACCAAACGTTGCCATATTCGGGAACGGGGCGCCAGCCTCCGTACTCATCGAGGTCTTCGTAACCAATGACATCGGAAGAAACATAGCGAGAGGATTGCGCGTGATCTTCGCGCCGGTCACGGTCACGGCACCAGCGGTCGAAGTCGTCGCCGTCGTCACGGAAACGTTGAATGTCGGCATCGAGCTGGTCGGTACCGGCAAACGTGCCAGTTTCCCGCGGATGAATGGTGTAGGCGGAGCCGCCGCCGGTGACTTCACCTTGGCCATCGCGGACCAGGACAACCGTGGTGTCGCCCGCTTCGTTGACGTCGATTTTGTAGTCGCCGGGGCGCAGAACGGAGAAGGCGAGGTTGGGCGTATCGATTTCGAAAGTCTCGTCCTCGTCAAGGCGGCGCACACGCACGTTCAGGATGCCTTCGGTGACGCGGATCTGCACCGTGCGATCGTCGAGATTCAAAAACGAAAAGCCAGTGTTGCCGGAAAGGCGGATCCATGCGGAGCCGATGTTGAGCTCTGCACGTGAGCCATTATCCGCCCACAGCTTGTCGCCAGTGGTAATGGGGCGGTTGACGACGGCGGTCACCCAGTCGTCAGTGCCCGCGGGGTTAAAGGAAACGTTGCCGTGGGTGTAGCTGAGGCGCGCTACGCGGCTTGGCGGATCGTCATCATCGGCGGTGGCGCGTTGGGGCGCAGAGAGGGCCACTGCCAGCGCGACGCTGAGCAGGCTCGTTAATTTGACCAGATATTTTCTCATGTCGGAATCTCTCCTGAAACCTGAGCGGCCGTGAATCCATTGCGCCGCGTCATTCACGTTCCTGGGTCAATTGCCTGGGCATACTCCAAACAGTAGCACTTCATCGTTAGAGAGCAGTTGCTGCGCATTTTCCCCATGTCGAAACAGCAAATGCCGGGAACGAAATCCTTCACCCTATCTAACACCATCGGGCGGGGAGAGTTGTATGGGCGTCACGACGCGAATCGTTGAACGCATGAAACAGGAAGCTGGGAATTTCAATCGGCTGGAAGCAAAAAAGCAAAAGGCCCGTCCGGATTTGCCAGGCGGGCCTTGAATTTGAGAACGAGATTAGTGTCGGCCGTGAGAGCTCGAGCCTCCACCGGAGTGTGAACTTCCGCCACCTCCACTGCTATGGGAACTGCCACCACCTCCACCGCTATAGCTACGACCTCCGCCACCACCGCCGCTATAACTACGGCCTCCGCCACCGCTGTAACTGCGGCTGCCACCTCCACCGCCGCTATAACCGCGGCTGGGGGCGGAATACGACGGTGCGGAGTAGGATCGGGACGGAGCTGGATAGCTGCGGCTCGGTGCGGAATATGTTCGCGGCTCTGAGTACGAGCGCGAGGGCGGCGGATTGTAGGAGCGCTGTGGCGAATAGCCGCGATTGTTGTTGTAAGACGGCTGCGAACGCTGCGGCGGCTCGTACGAGCGGCCGCTGTTCGAATAACTTGGGCGATTGCTGTTGTAGCTAGGCGTCGACGCCGAAGGCCGTGACGACTGGGCGTTGGAAACGGAAGATTGCGCGCCGCTGCGTGCCCACGGCGGACGGTTCGCATCGTTCATGCGCGCGGTTTGCGCAGGCACGGTCGTCGTTGGGCGGTTGGAGCTTCCGAAACCTGCCGGCGCGCGGCCGCGATCCGTTGCATTTCCTTGCGCTTCCCAAGTGCGCGGGCTATTGCCGGTGCGCTGCGAACCCGCATTGCCCATGACACTGGCAGACGCCCGGTTCGAGTTGTTCATCGCCGAAGGCGGACGATTCTGCGAAAGCTCTTGCTGACGCGGAGTCATATGAGACATAGACGGAATGTTGCCCGAACGGCCATTCATCGCAGGCACCTTGCCTGGACGATTGTTTGTCGACGGCGCGTTATGCGTTGGCACATTTTGTGAGGCGCGCTGATTCATGGCGCCGTTCACTGGGCCGTTGCCGACGCGGCCGGAAGTCAGGCCCGCGCTCTTGACGGTGTGAACGGGCATATGAGACGCCCCTGCCGCCGGTGCAGTGCGCGCGATTACAGAGCGGTTCTGAACCGAAGCCGGGGGCCGGGCGATGTTCGATCGCATATTCACCGAGCCGAGCGCGCTGTGTGGCGTGGGCCGGATGCCAACGGAGTTGGTCACCTGCGCACCTCGCAACATAGCGGGCGTCAGGTGAGTGGCGCCACGGTTGACGGCCTGGCCGTTCATGAAGGCGCTGCGATTCGCCACGGTCACGGCGTTCACGTTGTGAGCGTTCACAAAATTGACGTTATGAATGTTGGTGTTGAAGACATTCACGTTGCGAATGAACGTGTTGTGCACGTTGATGACGGTGACGAAATTACGGCTGCAGCCGAACCACGGGAAGAACGGTTCGCCCCAGCCGAGGGGGAACCAGCCGACTCCGAAACCAAATCCACCGCCGAAGAAGCCGACAAACGCGGGGCCATAGACTGGATACCCAAAAGCCGGCCCCGGGCACCAGCCCCACGCGCCGCCGATGTACGCCCAGCGGCCATAGTGGAACGGAGCAAAGCCCCACGGCGAATAGTCAACCCAGGTCCAACCCCACGGGCCGACCCAATTCCAGTAGCCGTAACTGTAAGGAGCCCATCCAGGCGCAACCTCGGCGGGATACCAAACGTGACCGTACTCGGGCTCATCTCGCCAAGAACCGTAGTCATCGAGGTCGTCGTAGCCGACCATATCGCGCGAAACGTATTTTGCGGAGACGGAGCGATCTTCCTTCAAATCGCGTTCGGCGGCCCAGCGATCGAGGCCGTCGGGACCGGGCGCCTTCTCAATATTGTATTGAATGTTTTCCGTGCCGTTGAATTCGGCCCGCTCGCCAGGATGAACTTCGTAAGTCTTGCCGCCGGCGGTAACTTCGCCTTCGCCGCGAATCACGGTTACGCGGGCGGAGTCGCCGTTTTCATTTACGTCAATGCGAAACGCTCCTGCTTCCTTGACGGTGAAAGCCAGGTTCGGAGCGTCGACTTCGTAAAGGTCGCCCTCGCGAAGTTCGCTAACGCGGAAATTGATGCTACCCTCCGCAAGTCGCATCTGGGTGATGCCTTGGTCGAGGTTCAGGAAGGATAGCGCGGTCATGCTGCCAAGATGGATCGCAGCGGGACCCGCTTGCAATTCGGCGCGGGAATCTTTGTCCACCCAAATTTTGTCGCCGATGGTCATGGGACGGTTTCGGGCGGCGCTGCCCCAATCGCCTTGTCCGCCGGGCTGCAGAGAAACGGAGCCATCCGCGTAGCTGATGCGGGCGACGCGCGTGGGCGGATCTTTCTCTTCGTCCGCTCGCGCCTTCGGAGCCGCAAAACTCAAAAGACCGGCGAAGCACAGGAGCATGCTGAGGCTGTTTTTACCTGTGAATGTCTTTTTCATGACGAACCCTCGGTTCTCGGTCGGAACGCGGGGCCGCTCTGACCCACTAATGAGACGTTCTAGCCGATGGGAGCGTAACATCGAATGGCTCCCATCAGGTATAACACCGCAATGGGAAAGAAGTTGCCCTCGAGGACGCTTGGGGTCAAGCTAGTGGGGCCCTTTGGCATTAATAAGTTACTTAGAATCTGCACCTTAGGGGAGGGTTGGACCAAGCACCGACGCTACCTTAGCGTGGAATAGAGGGCTTGCTTCCAGCGCTTGTTGTCGATCATCCAGTAGACTTTGGTTTTCTTGCCACGGTCTAAGACCAGCACCCAAACGGTTCGGTTCCGCTCGTTGCCAGCTACGTTGAGGCGATCCACCACAGTCATGCCCAAAGTCAGTTCGCTGGAGGTTTCCACGTCCACATAGTTTTCAGTTTGTTGTGTGACGATGGCCGGGTCCAGCGCGATGGACATCGCAACAGGATCCGGCAACGAAATCCCATGTTCACCGGTCTGCTCGAAGTAGGCTTCCTGGGCGCGGCTATTGCATTCAATGGCGAAGCGCGCTTGCGGAGTACCAAAGCTGAGCACGTGCTGGATGTCGTCCGGATTCAGGGCGGCTTCACCACGACAAAGATGCCAGCCCACCAACTCTACCGGAAGTCCGCTGCGAAGAACGATTCGCGCGGCTTCGGGATCGCACCAGATGTTGTATTCGGCGGCGGGCGTCACGTTGCCTTCGCAACACGGGGCGCCGCCCATCACAACGCAGCGGCCGACTCTAGAGCAGATGCCGGGATTGCGCTGCAAAGCTAGAGCAACATTCGTCAGCGGTCCGAGCGTAACCAAGACGAGGCCGGGGTTGGACTCGATAGTTGCGATGATGGCATCGGCCGCGTTCTGTTTCTCGGGCGCCCTTTTCGGAGAGGGGTAACCGTGGTCTCCCAGGCCGTCGCGCCCATGGAACCAGTGGGCGCTCTGGTGCGGGCGATTCAGTGGTTTTTCCGCGCCCATGAAAATGGGAACTTCCGCGCCGCAAAGTTCTGCGGTGTAGAGTGCGTTGCGCGTGGCTTGCTGAACGGCGACATTTCCAGCGACGGTCGTAATCGCTAGCACGCGCACCTGAGGAGAGCGCAGCGCCATGATCAAAGCGACGGCGTCATCGGAAGCGGTGTCCGTATCAATCAGGAAGAGTGGTTTCACGCGGCGTAGGATAGCAAACCCGGCGCGAGGCGGCGCTCAAAATAACTTGTCCTGAGAATCATCTGGAAAATCTTCGCACGCTAAGAGAGATGGGAAGTCCGACGCAGAAGATGTGTATGATCACGCCGATGATCATCAGCTTCAGGGAAAACGGACGCTTGGCGGCCGCCGAGAGCGGCAGCACGATGCGGTTCATGAAGAAATAAACGACCACGCCATATAGAGCACCTGAAACGACGGCATTCTGTATCAAAAAAGGAATTGCGCGGCTCGCCACAAAAAAGACCGTAGCCGCTCCATATGCAATGACAAAATGACAAAGAAGACCAAGGAGAGCAGTCGAGAGTCCGCCGTCGAACGCCTTCGGCCCGAGCAATCCGCTGGCGATTCCTTCCAGCAAGCGCATGGGCTTGAGGCCCAAGTATCCGTAGACGACGAGCGCGGCGGTGATGTCCAGAACGCCGCACGCCAAGCCGGCCCATAGCACGGCAAGCAGAGCGTTTGGGTTTTTATCCAAAGAAGCCTCCCTTTCTGCGTTACAGTATCTGCTTGCTAGCTTGCACCACGGGCTTCCCTTCTCCGATTAGAATTCATGCGCCTTTGGCGCACCACCAAGCATGAAAATAGCCAAACTGGGCGCAAGTCTTTTATTTTCAACACGCGCTCCGGCTATTTTCATAGCAGTCGTCGTTTTGAACTTGCCCTTTGCGCGCACTAAATTGACTTCATCGCAGATGAGCGTATCTTTAAAGAATAAACATTCCCAGCTCATGGAGGAATTTGATGAACCGCCGTCTCGCTCTACTCTCGCTCTCTGCCTTTTCCATTGGCGCCGTGCTTGCGGGGTGCCAAAAAGCGGCTGACCAGCAGTCCAGCCCGGACGCCAGCGCTACTCCGTCCGTGACGGAAGCGGCAAAGACCGCCGTGAAAAAGGCCATCGAGCCGAAACCTCTGGTTATTCCTGCTGATACGGTGATCGGCGTTGTTTTGGATCAGACCATTAGCTCAAAGAGCAGCAAGCCTGGAGACAAATTTACAGCGACTGTCGAATCGCCCATCGAAATCGAAGGAAAGGTCGCCATCCCGAAGGGTGCGCGCGCGGAAGGCGTCGTGAATGAAGCGAAAGCGGCCGGCCGCTTCAAAGGCGGCGCCGCCCTGAGCCTCACGTTAACGAGCGTGACTGTGAACGGTAAGGACCATGAGATTCAGACATCCGGCGCAACCATATCCAGCAAAGGAAAGGGCAAGCGTACCGCAGCCATGGTGGGCGGTGGCGCTGCGGGTGGCGCAGCCATTGGGGCAGTTGCCGGCGGCGGCAAAGGCGCTGCTATCGGCGCGTTAATCGGCGCCGCAGCGGGTACCGGCGGTGCGGGATTGACCGGCAACCGCGACATTACGCTGGCTGCGGAAACACCGCTCGATTTCAAACTGCTGCAGCCTGTAACGATGAGACAGAAGTAGGTTGTCGGTTTTCCATATCGCTGAAGTACTGTTATTCGGCGCGTGATTCCCGTCTACGTGCTGGCTCCTTCGATGAGACTCCCACAACCCGAGGGAGCCGGCAGCCCGTGTAATTTCTGCATCTTCTTTGCGTAATACAATGGAGCGGGCCAAGCATGCCCGCCCCTATGCTCATTCAGGCTGAAAGTGTGTCCCGCGAATATCGGCTGGGCGAAACGGTCATTCGCGCCGTCGACGCCGTGTCCCTCAGAATAAAACAAGGTGAGTTCCTCGCCCTTCTAGGAAGCTCCGGCTCAGGCAAGTCAACGCTGCTGAGCATGATGGCCGGCCTTGACCGCCCTACCTCAGGCGCGATCCGCGTGCGCGAGCGCAACCTGGCCGAATTGGAAGCGGACGAGCTCGCGCGCTATCGCCGCGACACCGTCGGCATGGTGTTCCAGTCATTCAATCTGCTGCCGCGCATGACGCTAGAGGAAAATGTGGAGCTACCCTTGCGACTGGCCGAGGTGGATCGCACCGACCGGCAATCCCGCGTCGGCGAAGCACTCGAGCGCGTTGGGCTTTCCGCGCGAAGGCGACACCGGCCGAGCGAACTCTCTGGCGGCGAACAGCAACGCGGAGCCTTGGCGCGCGCGCTTGTGAATCGTCCGGCAATTCTGTTCGCCGATGAGCCCACCGGCAATCTCGACAGCGCCAATGGCGAACAGATACTTCTTCTGTTGCACGAAATACAGCAATCCCTCGGAATGACCATCATCATGGTCACTCACGAACGGCCCCTTGCCGAAAGATTTGCGAATCGTATCGCGCTCCTCTCCGACGGGCGCCTCGTCAGCGACGGAGCTCAACGTTGAGAACGCGAGACCTCGGCGAACTCGCGGTTCGCAATTTGCGTGAAGCTGTGCTTCGCAATTCACTCACCACGCTTGGCGTTGCCGTCGGAGTCGCTTCCCTAGTGGCCATGTTATCTCTGGGCGTCGGGCTCCAGACGCTAGCCTCGCAGCGCCTTACCCGCTCGGGTCTATTTGACGCGGTGTTCGTTACTTCACAGCGCAATTTTCGTGGGCCGCGGCAACCTCCGCCGGATGCAGCGCCAAAACGCGACTCGCGCCCTTTGGACGACGACGCGCGTCAGCAATTCAGCAAGCTCTCCAACGTCACGGAAGTTTATCCGCAAATCCGGTTCATCACCGACGTGCGCTATGCGGGCAAATCGGAATCCACTTCGGTTCTCGGTCTTCCTGATTCTTCGCGCTCGAGCGGCGCTTTTGAAGGCATGACCGGCGTGTATTTCTCATCGCCCACGGCGGAGGAAGCCATTCTCCAGATGGAATTTGCAAAACTGCTCACCGACCAGCCGCCATCGCTCGTAGGAAAGAATCTGACTCTGCGCTATGCGGAACGGGTCGCGCTCTCGAAGTACGCCGACGATGAGGCCCTTCTCGATGCCATGATGGGCTCCGGTAAACCGGGTGGCATCTCGCCGGGCAGCATCTCCATAGTTCCGCACGAGAAGACCCTGCGCATTGTCGGCATCACCGAGTCAGATCCTTCCGCAGGGATCGGCGGGTTCGGAGGCGCACGGGTATATCTCCCGCTCAAAACCGCCGAGCAACTTCATGTCGCTCAGCCGGACGACGTGCAGGCCCTCCTTTCGGGTAATCCCGCGAAGCCCTCTTACATGGCCATGACCGTGCGTGTCCGTTCGCCCAAGGACGTGCCGCAAGTCGAAGCGGCGATCAAGCAATTGGGCTTCGCCACGTTTTCTTTGCTGGACGCCACCAAGAGTCTCCGCCTCGTCTTCACCGTCTTCGATCTCTTCCTAGGCCTCTTTGGAAGCCTCGCGCTCACGGTCGCTTCCCTGGGCATCATCAACACTTTGGTGATGGCCATTCTCGAACGCCGCCGGGAGATCGGCATTCTGAAGGCGCTCGGCGCGACTGACCGCGATGTGCGCAGCCTTTTTTTCGCGGAGGCCGGCGCCATGGGTCTCTTCGGTGGTTTTTTCGGCGTGGCACTTGGCTGGCTGATTGGGTCCGCGCTGACTTGGGGCACCACCATTTATCTTCACCGCCAGAATTTGCCCGGCGTAAAAATATCCTATGTTCCCTGGTGGCTGGCTCTGAGCGCCATCGCGTTCGCGATCATCGTCAGCCTCATCGCCGGACTCTATCCCGCATCGCGCGCCGCCCGCCTCAATCCCGTCGAAGCCCTCCGCTACGAGTGATTCCCGCCAACCACTGTTGGTCGTAGGCCACTTTCCGAAGGAGGCCGAATGCGAATTATAGGATGTGATTTGCACGCAAACGTTGGCGACGCTGGACACCGTAACCGGTGAGGTGGTGAATATAACTCTGCGGCACGAAGGCAACGACGTGCGGGGATGGGGGAGGGGCGACCAGGGGGTACAGACAGGGCCCATCCCTGACGGGACAGACTGAGAGCATTTCCGAAGAGCGTAAGCAAGCGAGGCGTTTTGGCACGCTTCCGTACTAAGATAGCTAGCGCTGAAATTCCTAGGATAACGATGGAGACTGCTTACATCTGCGACGCGATTCGGACGCCGTTCGGGCGCTACGGCGGAGCGCTTGCCTCCATTCGGGCCGATGATCTCGCAGCGATTCCTCTTAAAGCCCTTGTCGAGCGCAATGCAGGTGTCGATTGGAACGCCGTAGATGACGTCGTCTATGGCTGCGCGAATCAGGCAGGCGAAGACAACCGCAACGTCGCGCGAATGGCGCTCCTGCTGGCGGGTCTTCCGAAAGAAGTGCCGGGAACAACGGTTAACCGGCTCTGCGGCTCGAGTATGGACGCCATTGCTTCGGCGGCCCGGGCCATCAAGTCCGGCGAAGCCGATCTCGTGATTGCCGGCGGCGTCGAGAGCATGTCGCGAGCGCCCTTTGTCATCGCCAAAGCGGACAGCGCCTTCTCGCGCTCGTTGAAAATGGAAGACACCACGCTCGGCTGGCGGTTCATCAACCCTGGGATGAAAGCCAAGTACGGCGTCGATTCGATGCCGGAGACCGGCGAAAACGTCGCCGAAGAATTTCACATCTCGCGCAAGGATCAGGATCTCTTCGCGCTCAGGAGCCAGCAGCGCGCGGCCGAGGCCATCCGCAGCTGCAGATTGAAGCAGGAAATTGTTGCCGTGCCGATTCCGCAAAAGAACGGTGACCCGTTGCTCTTTTCCCAAGATGAACATCCTCGGCCGGACACCACGTTGGAAGCACTTTCCAAGCTAAAACCCGTCGTGAAACCGAACGGCACGATCACTGCCGGAAATGCTTCGGGTGTGAACGACGGCGCCTGCGCATTGCTCCTAGCCTCAGAAGGTGCATTGAAGCGGTACAAATTGACGCCGAGAGCCCGCGTCGTCGCCGCCGCGGCTGCTGGTGTCGCCCCTCGCGTCATGGGGATGGGACCAGTTCCCGCAACCCGCAAAGTCCTCGCCAAGGCAGGATTGTCGCTCGCTCAAATGGATGTCGTGGAATTGAATGAAGCATTCGCGTCGCAGGCGCTGGCCGTGCTGCGCGAATTGGGAATTCCAGACGACGCAGCCCACATGAATCCCAACGGTGGCGCAATCGCAATCGGGCATCCGTTAGGTGCCAGCGGCGCGCGGCTTGTCACCACGGCGCTTTATCAACTCTTGCGGATCAACGGTAGATATGCGCTCTGCACCATGTGCATCGGTGTGGGCCAAGGAATCGCCCTGATCCTGGAACGCGTCTAGCAGCATCGGGCTTTATGAGCCGGTGTTGCCAATACGTTGGCACACCGTGAGCAAAACAAAATTCCTAAAGGAGAAGACTAGGCTCGATGCCCATCCTTAAGTCTGGACAAGCGCGGATTCATTATGCGTTGGAAGGCCAAAATGGATTGCCCGCCCTAGTGTTTTCGAATTCGCTAGGCG
>Ga0209375_1000361_pt1 | contig 40222 bp, 35 predicted proteins | sample GraSoiAngelo_131_FD_185888 | JGI IMG/M metagenome (GOLD analysis project Ga0209375, IMG submission 185888) | Grasslands soil microbial communities from the Angelo Coastal Reserve, California, USA - 14_0929_02_30cm (SPAdes) (version 2) | ecosystem: Environmental > Terrestrial > Soil > Grasslands ...
CAAGCGATTGCTCTTGAGCATCGACATGGGCGAAGAATCCAGTCGCAAAGACTGGGACGGACCGTTGCCGGCGCTCTGGGCCTTCGATCTCCAATCGCAAAAGGCGACCAGGCTAACGCCAAAAAAACTCTTCGGTTGGGACGGCGTTTAGATCGACAACGACAATATTCTTTTTCTCAGCCGCGAGGCTGGAGAAAAGGACGACTCGATTTATCGAATGTCCGTCGATGGAAAAAATTTGAAACGTCTAATCAAGAATGGGCGTTTCCCATCTGTTAGCGCGCCTTAGGCAAAAATGAAACGAATTGCTTTTTTCCTCCTTGTTTGCGTCGCCTATTCCGCGTTAACGAGCGCGGCGCAGCGCAAAATTGCGTATGAACACCGCGACAACATCTTCATTGCCGACACCGATGGCACGCACCAGAAGAAAATTGCCACCGGGGCATTGCCTGAAATTTCACCGGACGGCACACGTGTCGCGTTCAACACCGATGAAGATTCAAAAACGCGGCCTGGCCCAGAACGTCACATCGCAATCGCTGATCTCGGTACCGGCAAAATCACAATTCTAAAGGAGATTCCGAGCGACAATTGCTTTGGGCCGGTCTGGTCGCCGGATGGATCGAAGCTCGCGTTCTCAATCATGGGAGAGAAGGCATGGCAACTTGGCCTTGTAAACGCAGACGGCTCCGGTTTTCGTTTTGTGAAAAATGCCGAGCTAAAGAGCGAAGCGTTTGGCGAGCCAACGTGGGCGCGCGATGGAAAATCGATTTTCTGTCACGATCTCGACAATATTTACCAGATCGATTTGGACGGAAAGGTCCTGAAGAAATGGGAGCTTTCGAAGATTCTGACTGATGCGAGCATGAATGGTGGGGATCGACTCAGTGTTTCGCCGGACGGCACGGCGCTGCTGATGGATGTCGATTGCGGCGCTGAGCACGAGCGTAAAAACTGGGATGGTCCGCAGCCGGCGATCGAGAAATTCAATCTCGCCAGCGAAAAAGCAGTTCGTGTTACGGGCAAGAATGATTTCGTCTGGGACCCGTTTTGGCTGACTGGCAACGAATTCCTTTGTATTCTGCAAAGGGAAAACGAGAACGACCCGTCGATTTATCGAATGTCGTTGGACGGAAAGAATGCAAAGCTGCTCGTGAAACACGCGCGAACTCCGAGTGTGAGTGGGCCCTAGACTCTCAACTGCGGTCTAACTGAGAAGTTCTCGCGCTTTTGCCAGCGCCTCCGAGATCTTGCCAGCGTCTTTGCCGGCACCCTGAGCGTTCTCCGGACGGCCGCCGCCTTTGCCGCCAACAATCGGCGCGATCTGCTGAATCAACTTGTTCGCCTGAAGTCTCGTGGTCATTTCCTTTGGTACGGACGCAACCAGTGCAACTGATCCATTCGTCGCACCGACGAGAAAAATTGGACCGTTGAATTTCGACTTTAATGCATCGGCCACTGCCTGCAGTAGCTTTCCGTCCCCGTTTTGCACCTCGGCAACGCAAAAATCTTTTCCTCCATGCGATGCCGCCAGCTCATTCGCCACTTGGGCTGCCCGGCTTCTCAGTTCCGTTTCGGCCGTTTTGGCGATTCGCTTTTCCCAATCGCGAACTTCAACTTCGATGTTTTCAAGATGCGCTGCCCGCGCGTCGATCTGTTGCAGCAATTCAGAAGTGGTCGCGTCGTTCTTAAAGACAGGCATGGGCGCGATGTCCGGTTTCTTGCGCAGCAAAGCCTCAAATTTCTCCTGTTGACGCGCCGCTTCCTGGTTCGCCCAGCCGCGCGCCGCGTCGCCAGCAACTGCTTCGATCCGCCGAATTCCAGCTGCGATTGCTTCTTCCTTTACGATTCGAAATGTCCCGATTTCATCTGTCGATCTCACGTGCGTACCACCGCACAGTTCCATTGAGTAACCGTTGAGCGCGCGAGGAGACCCACCGATCTGCAAAACGCGCACTTTATCTCCATATTTCTCGCCGAAGAATTGGATGATATCGGTTCGCTGCTTCGCTTCCGCATACGGAATCTCGGTCCAGGAGACTGGCGCATTCTCTCTGATCTTCTCGTTCACCAATTTTTCAACATCGCGGACCTGTTGCTTCGTCAGTGGTGCGCTTGAAAAATCAAACGTCAGTTTGTCCGGTCCGACATAACTGCCCTTTTGCGAAGCGTCACGCGAGACCACCTCGTGAAGAGCCCAATGCAAAAGGTGCGTCACGGTATGGTGACCCTGAATCAACTTACGCCGATCAGCATCAACCGAGATGCGTACCGCTTCACCAGGCTCCGGTGCACGGCCTTCCATAAGTGCAGCACGATGAATGAAAACGTCACCTCTCTTTTGTGTATCAATCACCCGCAATTGACCGACCTCCGTTCGATCGTGCCCCGGCACATGGAGCAGTCCGCGATCTCCCACTTGTCCGCCCATCTCGGCATAAAGTGGCGTTCGATCGAGAACGATATTTATCTCTTTCGGCTTTGTACCGGGCAAAACGGTCTTGACGACTGATTCGGTTTCCAGGAAATCGTATCCGAGAAATTTCGTCGGAGCGCCCTTGAGTTCGCCTTCCTCGACGCTGATTTCTTCTTTTTTCTGCGCCTTGCGTCCCCGGTCGCGCTGTTCCTCCATCAACTTCTCAAATCCGGCTATGTCGACCGTGAGCCCGCGCTCGCGCGCCATCAACTCCGTGAGATCCAGCGGAAAACCGTAAGTGTCGTAAAGTTTGAACGCGAATTCGCCGGAGATTACGCGTGTAAAGGGGAGCGCGGGCGCCTCGCCCGCTGTGTCACGCGCCTCGCGGGACACCGGCGCGGGCTGTGGCGTCCATAACCATGCATAGTCTTCATCGGCCTCGGCCGCGCCTGCATCCCACGGGTTTCGACAGATATAATGAAACTTCTCCTCCAGATCGCGTTCCGAACGAATCAGACGATCAAACGATTCGTTCTCCCAAATGCGCTGACCTTTCACGCCTGCAAGTTTGTTGATACGATGCGACGAAACGCTTTTGAGCGTTTGGAGAATGTCGCTTAACGCGTAGAACACAGGCTTGCCGTCAGGATCATCAGTATGAATTCGCGGCTCGAGCAATACGTGAACATGATCGGGCATGACGCACGCCGCATACAGCTCGTATTTTCGGCCCGCGTCGTGCAAAACGGTTTGAAGCGCAATGTCACGCTCGGCGGCAGAAAGTTTCCGGTGCTCGCGCGTCGTAAACGTGACCGCGTATTTTGCCCATGGGCGCTCAAAATGCGGAAGGCGCCGCCTGTGGTACGCTCGCCCGGGAGCTTTCGTTACCGAAATGGTGTCCCGCGAGGCGCGTGACACGGCGGGCGAGGCGCCCGCGCTCCCCAGAATGCGCGCAACCTCGCGCTCGAAAAGGTCAATGCCTTTGTCGAGTGTTTTATTAAAGGCCTCTTCTTCGCGCCGAATTGTTTGCTCGATTCCTTTTTGTTTCGCGCGGACTTCGGGGAAGACGTCGCCCATCGTGAGCGCCACCACGTCGACCAGCTTGAAGAAGAACGGCTCGTGAAAGCCTAACGAACGTCCATAGCGAACAGCGCGACGAAGAATGCGGCGCAAAACATAACCGCGGCCCTCGTTTGATGGAATGATTCCATCGGCGATCGCAAACGAAAGCGCGCGAATGTGATCGGCAATAACGCGGAAAGCCACGTCGATTGCCTGTTGAGGATCAGAAGTTGAGAGTTGAGAGGTTTTCTCAGGCAGTGTGCTTGTGTATTCCTTGCCGCTCAGCTTTTCGAGCTCATCAAAAGTTGGACGAAAGATGTCTGTCTCATAATTCGAGATCGTTTGGGAGAAATCGGTGAGGTTTTTTGTGTCTTGAATGATCGCGGTGACGCGCTCGAAACCCATTCCAGTATCGACATGCCGCTGCGGCAGAGGCGCGAACGTGCCATCCGGGTTAGCGTTGAACTGGATGAAAACGAGGTTCCAAATTTCGATGCAACGGGGATCTCCTTTGTTTACCAGCGCGCCGCGTGTGTCGCCGTCCGGCGTAAGGTCGACATGAACCTCCGAGCAAGGCCCGCATGGACCGGTGTCGCCCATCATCCAAAAATTATCGGCTCTGCCACCGTTCAGAACGTGAATCTTCGGATCGAGATCGGCTTCGCGAAACAGATGCGCCCAGTGATCGTACGCTTCCTGGTCAAACTCACTCGGCTCGCCCGGGCCGGGCTGGTAAACGGTCGCATAAAGCCGTTGCGCTGGAAATTTCCAACGTTCGACGAGTAGCTCCCACGCCCACTCGATCGCCTCTTTTTTGAAATAATCACCAAAGCTCCAATTGCCGAGCATTTCGAAAAACGTGTGGTGATAGGTGTCGAGTCCGACGTCTTCGAGATCGTTATGTTTACCCCCTGCACGAATGCATTTCTGTGTATCAGCGACGCGCGGCGGGATCCACATCGACTTTTGTTGGCCAAGGAAGATCGGCACAAACTGGTTCATGCCAGCGTTGGTGAAAAGCAGATTCGGCGCGTCCGGCAACAGCGACGACGACGGCACGATAGTGTGCTGTTTCTCGCGAAAGAAATCGAGAAATGATTGTCTGATTTGCGCCGAAGTCATCGTTCTAACCACCGCGAATAAACACGAATTTGAGGAAAGCTGAAAGCGCAACTCCGGATTGAACGGCGTTTTCAGCACCTGTGCGCGCGGGCGATCAAATTCCTGGGGGAATGCCCAGGGTCGCCGCGGCGAATCCGCCCTGTGGCGGACTAACTATGAAAAAAGCGCCTTCGGCGCTAAGCCGACATAACGATGTTTGCCAGCTTGTTATTCCTTTTCTTCGTCGAGGCGCGCTTTGACCGCCGACACAATTTCTTCGTAGAGGGCCTTGTCGTTCTTCAACACTTCCTTCGCCGCATCGCGGCCTTGCGCCAGTTGTGTGCCCTTATAGTTCAGCCAGGAACCGCGTTTTTCGACGACTTGTTTTTCCAACGCAAGATCGAGCAGCGCGCCGGTCGATGAAATGCCCTCGTTGTACATGATGTCGAACTCGGCTTCGGTGAACGGCGGCGCAACCTTGTTTTTCACAATCTTAATGCGAGTCCGATTGCCAGTAACGACGCCGTCAGTCTGCTTAATGGCTCCGATGCGGCGAATATCGACGCGCACGCTGGCATAAAACTTCAATGCCTTTCCCCCGGGTGTTGTTTCCGGATTTCCAAACATCACACCGATCTTTTCCCGGATTTGGTTTGTGAAAATGCAGCAGGTCCGCGCTTTTGAAATAAGCGAGGTGAGTTTACGAAGTGCCGCACTCATCAAGCGTGCTTGCGCGCCAACGGTCGTATCCCCTATCTCGCCCTCGAGCTCCGCTCTAGTAACGAGCGCCGCCACGGAATCAAGCACAATGACATCCAAGGCGTTGGAGCGCACGAGCGTCTCGCAAATTCGCAATGCCTCCTCGCCCGAGCTCGGCTGAGAAACCAGCAGATCGTCAAGGTCAACGCCGAGCTTTTTTGCGTATGCAGGATCCAACGCATGTTCGACGTCAATAAAGGCCGCGAGTCCGCCACGTTTTTGCGCCTGCGCAATTACGGTCAAGGTTAACGTTGTTTTTCCCGAGGACTCTGGGCCGAAAACTTCCACGACTCTGCCTCTTGGGAATCCACCCACGCCGAGCGCACGATCGATCAAAATGTTCCCGGTGGGAATGACATCGATATCAACAATTTTTTCGTCACCAAGGCGCATGATCGCGCCTTCGCCGTAGTCTTTTGCGATTTGTTGAATCGCCAGGTCGAGATTCTTATTTCGTGCTGCAGTGACCTTATCTTCGCTGGTTTTTTGCTCGGTTTTCGCCGCCATATCAAGAAACTGTAAGTACGATGCCGTCGCCGGTTCGCCAAGCAGAAAAGATTCGGAATAAATGAAAAGGCCGCGAACTTTGCGGTTCGCGGCCTGTGATTTTAGCTAAGACGAAGCTTAGGAAACGGTGATCTTGCGAGGCTTGACGTGCTCTGCCTTAGGCAAAGTCAACCTTACAAGGCCTTGGTCGATCTTCGCGTTGATTTTGTCTGCGTCGATCGATGGGTCGAGCTCGAACGTGCGCCGGAAATTTTCCGGACGCGATTCGCGATGGATCAGCGTTCCTTCCACAACGGGAAATGAACGCCGTCCGGTAATCGTGAGCTGATTGTTCTCGATTGAAATATCGAGCCCATCCTTGTTGACTCCCGGCATCTCAACTTCCAGCGTGTAGCCGTCCCCGGCTTCAATCACGCTTGCTGGTGGCGCAATGAATTGCTCGCCCTGCGCCCGATCGCCGTCCCGGTTTTCACGAGTTAAAGTATTCATGGTGAAACTTCCTTTTGGTGTGAATTGAATTGATTAGCTGACTTGAATTTGCTTCGGCTTCACTTCTTCTGCTTTGGGCAATGTCACAGTCAGGATTCCATCCCGGTAAGTGGCGCTGACTTTATTGGCGTCCACCCGGGTGGGAAGCGCGATGCTGCGGCGGAATGCGCCGATGTAACGCTCGGTACGCTCGGCGTTGTCGCCATTGCTGCTGCTTTCTCGCTTTCGCTCACCGCTGATTGTCAACATGCCGTCATGCAAGGAGATTTCGATTTCTTCCTTGCGCATACCAGGCAGCTCAATCACGGCGACCACATTGTCATTGTTCTGATAGAGATCGAGGGCGGGTGACCAACCGGTAAAGAGCTGTCCGCCACGTCCGAAGCTCGACCAGAACGGCAACTCGAAAAACGAGTTGAGATCGTCTCTGAGATTACTCCAGCGGTCGGCTGCCTCCCATGGCGCCAATTCCGGAGCTTGATAACGAATTAAGGCCATAATTTAAGTCTCCTTTCTTGGATAATTATTTTCAGCGGATTCTAGTAGCTCGCGCCATGCCAGAAGGAACATCAAGCGATGTTGCGTTGTAACCCGGATACAATGAGAGACTTACTACATGCGAATTGCTGCGTTCGCTGCTGCTATCTGGTTTAACCTGACACACACGAGTCGAGACGCGATCGAAGGACGAGACAAAATTTCACTGTCGGGTAATTGGCTTCGTAAACGCCGTCCTCAGGAATCACCGAGTACCTTGACATTCTGATCATCGAGCGGTTACGAGTCGCTTCGTGAATCCACAGAGTGAAGGCCGCCGCGAGCTCGATTCAATCGTCATAAATGTTGAGCTTACGCTGGCGAGCATTATCCAGGGGGTTGCCCTTTTTTTCTTAACCGACAATGCTCGGACGATTATCACGATGCGGCATTGGGATTCGTTTCTCTATGTCGCCGCAGGTTTGTGTGTGATTTTTATCTTCTGGTCACGGTCAATCATTCACACGCTCACGCTCATTCGTTGGCCGATGGAATTTGGGCACAACTTTTTCTATATCGGTTGCGCGCTGGGCGAAGCGATCCTTTTTAGCCGCCTGGACAATCCTTTGGCGTGGTTCCAGCTGAGCGCCACTTATGCGGCCGCCGTGTGGCTGCTTTTCATCTATGATATGCGACTCATTCACGCCCGCATCATAGAAGCGCGTAACGAAGCCGATCGGGCTCTTTACGGGCGAGCCAGAGCCGACCAATTGTTCAATATTTATGTGCTGGTTCCTTTACTATTTCTCCTCAACCTCGCCTGCGCGCTGGCCATTTGGATCTGGCCTGATTTCTTCATTACTCGCAGTGGTCACGTCTGGTTGATCAGTGCTCAACTCGTTTCGTTCATTACTTATCTTGCTTACATTGGCCGTCATTTCAGCAAAATTGCGCAACTTCTCTTGCGGAGCCGACAGGTGGATTGAGCGCGCAACCCATCACACCTGATTAATGCAGCATCAGCGGCCGCTTGTGCAGCGCAAAGACTAGCGCTCTTTTCGGCTACCAAAGTAGAGTAGAACGAACGCGATCCCGACCAGCGGCTGAAGTATTTTTTGCACAATCCCAAGAGCGAAACTTAAAACGTCAAAACCGTGTGCCTGTTGGGCTTCAGTCAGTTTTTGCAGAAGCGTCTGCGGATCCTGTGTCGTCATCAATTCATTGAGAGAATGCTGAAGCGTCGTCCACTCCGAGACGAGCGCGATCGCCAACACAAACGCAAGCCAGAGAGACGCAATAAAAACGCCCCGCCACAACGGACGTTGAAACCAAGAAAGCTCGCTGCCGCTGCGCGCTAGATGTCGACTTTCGCGCAACGAGTCGATGACTCCTGCGTTTTCGAGAACCGCAAATTGCTGCCAGAAAAGAACGTTGACGAAAAAGCGACCGAACATCCAAACCTGCACGCCTAGCAAAGCCAGCGCGAGAAGGATCACGAACACCGAAGAGGCGCCGCCGACAATCATAGCTGCGATCAGGAAGGCAAATACAATTAGCAAGAAAAAAACGCCATAGACGAAGATGCACAACGCTGCGATGCGCGGCCAGAACCGCACGGCGTCATTGAGGGCAGCGAAAAATCCGATGCGCCGCCCGGCAGCAATTTCAGTGGTAATGATTTGAATACCCGCCACGTAAACAGGCCACATCGCCATCGAGAAAATGAACATCAAAAAAGCAAAGCCCCCCGCAGCGAGAACGCGTGGATCAGCATCCGACGCCCGCCCGGTCTGCATCCACATGGCCGTCAGCTGCGCGCAGACCGAAGGCAAAATTACCAGAAGTGTAAGGGAAAAGAATTGAAGAAAACCTGTTGCATATATTCGAGACGTGCCGGTCAAAATCTCTCCGAAGCCGCGAGGCCGTAGTGGCGACGGAGCCTGCCCTGAACTTGTCGAATGGATCAAGCGCGGGACGCTAACGGTAGGGAGCGCCTCAATATTAAACAGCCCGGGAATTTCCGCAGCTAAACTCCAAAGCTCGGCGTCCGCGCGGCGGGCTTCGTTTGCCGGGAGGACTCGGCCTTCCGCCTTCCACTCACGTAGCGTCTCGATATTGGCCGGGCCGTATTCCCTGCCATCAACACGTAGAATCCATTCTTCGGTCACGCCTTGATCATCCGGTATCATGCATTCAGAATCCAGTATCAGCCTTTTGCGATGAAACTCCTGCTTATTGACGGTCACTATTACGTTTATCGCTCGTTTTTCGCTATCCCGAATCTCTCGAATTCCAAGGGTGAACCGACCAATGCCATCTTCGGGTTCACAAAAACATTACGGTTGATGGTCAAACATCTGCAGCCGGAATTAGGCGCAGTTTTCTGGGACGAAGGAATGCCGGAGCGTCGGGTGAAGCTGCAACCTGCTTACAAGGAGACGCGCAAAGAAATGCCCAAGCCGATGGTTCCTCAGCTCGATTTTATCCAAGAGCTCACCCCTTTGCTGGGTTTCCGAAATATATCCCTACCAAACACCGAGGCTGACGATCTGATGGGCTGTTACGCCATCGCCGCCTGTAAGAGAGCTGAAATGGAAGTTGTACTCGCAACCAATGACAAGGATTTGTATCAGCTCGTTGGCCCATGCGTTAAGGTATATACCACTGCGAAGGCCGAGCTCGCGTCGCCCAAGGACGCATTCGCTTTGCTAGGCGAGGATCGGGTCTCCGCAAAATGGGAGGTTCCGCCAAACCTTATCGGCGATGTCCTCGCGTTGGCTGGCGATTCAGTCGACAACATCCCTGGAGTCGGATTGGGTCGCAAAACCGCCGCCGCGTTGATTCGTGAATTCGGTGGACTCGAGCCGTTATTGGCCAATATCGATAAGGTGAAAAGCGCGCGAACTCGCGAGAAACTTATCAACTCCCGCGACCAAATTTTGGACAATCGAAAAATGGTCGATTTGGATTGCGATCTTGAACTGCCCGTACCCATTGATGAGCTCCGAATCGAGCCCGATTATCCCAATCTGATCCGGCGGCTGGAACAGTGCGAATTCAAATCCTTGCTCCAAGAGATTCGCGAGGAAGCAGCGCGAATAGGGAGCGATGGCCAGAGGAATCTCCTGTAGCACCGGTGAAATAATGGCATTCTGTAATTGCCTGACCTCCAAGAATTAACGCTCAGACACGGATTTTTCGTAAAAAAGTTGAACGCGCGCCGCTAGCAACTGTCAAACTCAACAGGTTAAGGCGATTCGGGTGGTGGCACGTTTTCTTATATTCGTTGTTTCTCCTTAGCGTGCGCTGCCCGAATCTTTTTTTTACATTCAAGCAGCTCTCCCTGCTGGAAGCTTTCTGTTGGTTCGCGCTTGATAGACGTGCTCCGGTTTCGAGCTTATCGTCTTTGCCTTCCCGGAAATTTTTGAATCCGGACAGTGCATTTCGCCGAGGCGGTGCTCACCAAATTTCGATGAAGACAGACCATTACGATCCGATTACCGCAGCTCTCAGAGAAGATATCGGTGACGGGGATATTACGACTGATTTTTTCGTGCCGGATACACTTCACGCGACGGGACGCGTCACTGCGCGTGAAAAAGCCATCGTTGCCGGAGGCGGAGCCGCGGGGGAAGTTTTTCGACAGGTTGATCCATCAATAGACATCCAGATTACTCGGCCCGATGGCGAGGAAGTCGTCGCTGGCGATGTTATTATCGAGGTGCGCGGCCTGGCACGTTCGATTCTGAAAGCGGAACGTGTCGCGCTGAACTTTTTGCAACATCTCTGCGGCATCGCGACCCTTACGCGCCAATTTGTCGATGCCGTTGGAAACCATCGGGCCAAGATCCTGGATACACGCAAAACCACGCCCGGGCTCCGCGCATTGGAAAAGGGTGCGGTGGTTGCGGGAGGTGGTGTTAATCATCGCTTTGGCTTGTACGACATGGTGCTCGTAAAAGACAATCACCTAGCCACGCTCCGAGGGCTTTCCAGTTTTGCTGATCGAATTCAGCAGCTTCGTCAGGAGCGACCAAACATGCGTATTGAAGTCGAGGCCGATGATCTGGAGCAAACGCGCGCTTTTGCCGAAATTGACGGCATAGATGTGATCCTTCTGGACAACATGACGCCGGCCCAGATCCGAGAGGCCCTCGCTCTGAGGAAGGACCATGTCCAGTTCGAAGCAAGCGGGGGAATTACACTGAAAAACGTGAAGCGCATCGCAGCAACCGGAGTCGATTACATTTCCATCGGTGGCCTAACGAACGCAGCGCGCGCGATCGATATTGGGCTGGAAATGACCCAAGTTCCCAGTTGAGATGTTAGATCGCCTGGTCGGGAGCGAATTGCAGGCTAACCTCGGCAGCGCCGGCATCGGCAGGGAGATCATTGTGCTTGAGCAAACCGGCTCGACAAACGATGCGATTTTGCAAGTCGCGACTGCAGATTTAAACGAGGGGCTGGTTCTCTTCGCCGAACATCAAACCGCTGGGCGCGGTCAGCGCGGCAATCGATGGGAATCGGCAGCAGGCAAAGGACTTTGGTTCTCAATACTTTTGCGACCAGGGATCGACCTTGCAAGTTCAGCGCAGCTCACTGCCTGGGCGGCCGAAGCCATTTCCAGTGCAATCCAAAACGAATTTCCTCTTGCGCCCAGAATTAAACCTCCAAACGACGTGCAAATCGACGAACGCAAAGTCGCGGGCGTGCTCGTAGAGATGCGCGCGCAGAAAAACGCGCCTCATCTGGTCGTCGCTGGGATCGGGGTCAATGTGAATCAATCCCGCGAAGATTTTCCGAAGGAGCTGCAAAGCAGGGCAATTTCCCTCGCAATGGCACTTGGCAAACAAGTCGATCGCCAAAAATTTGCTATCGCGCTCTTACGGAAGCTCGATCGGAGTTATCGCGAATTGTTCGGTACGAGTTAAAGGTTACAAAGTTAAAAAAGTTAAAACGTCGACCTGCGGCAGATAACTCTCTTAACTTTTCAACCGTTCAACTTTTTGACTGCTGTGCAAGCCAGTCGCGATAGATGTGCGGCGAAATCTCCGACGGCTTAATCTCGCTGCGTCCACCCCAGAAAACATTTGTATACGAAACTGGAATGCTGCATGCGCGAAGATGCCGATCAATAGCCGCTTTGTGATCGAGCAGTAGTTGTTTATCAGTGCCGTGCGCCACGGCCATAATGTTGACATTTTTGAATTCCGGCCCGGCTTCGCGCCAGTAGCAATGCGTCAGAATGTGGTGACGGCCGACTTCGCCGCCAGCCTCGATCTCGCGATCGTGCGGCACCGCCCAATGAAACAATGCGTTGAACCGGGTGACCCGCACTCCGCCCGCCGACGGCTTGACGTGTTCCAGGAAAGTTGAAAAACGTCCGATGATTTTTCGCGCATTCAATTCATCCGCTATGCGAAAGAATTGTTCCCCTGATACGCCAGCTTCCTTGGCGCGTGCGACCCACGGCGAAGGCGTGATCTCTTCCGGAGCGAATTCGCGCTTGAGTGCGAGCAGCACATCCCATTCGCCTTCATTCAGATTAACCATCTGCACCGGATTCATCCCTGCCGGCTTATCCGCCTTACTGCCCGGCTCAATCGTCTTCCGGCGAACGTGTCCCACTCCCAGACTGAAAATTCCTTTCGCCGGCATGAGGCGAAAACGCTCGGCCCCCACTTTTGTTGCCAGCAATTTGCAATGCGCTTCCAATGAAAATCCCCGGGGGACCTTCACGGTCGTCCAAAGTTTGTAATCCGATCCGGCGCTGATCGTGTCCGTGGAGCGCAACACGACGTGGCCCGAAAAAGGATCTTGGCGAAACATCCAGTCGAAGGCGGCGTCGATCTCGTCCTCGGGAACTTTCCACGCCACCAGAGCACCCTCGGCCAGGTTCGTTGCAAGCAAGGTTTGTCGTACGCGCCGGATCGTGCCCGCCCGCAACATGGCGGCAATCCGCGCCATCACCACATCGACAGCTACACCCGAGCGCCTCGCAATTTCTTCAAACGGTTCGCGCGCGAATCCTTCGATTTTGTCCTCTGAGATTGCGAGAATCCTAGCATTGACTGGATCGTCATGTTCGATCGGCAGCATGCCAACTGTTCCGCTGACGACACGAATTTGTCCAACTGATGCAACGCAGTGCGCCTACGTTGCCGCTAGGCGGCGCATGTAAGCACGGCCACAAAATGGCATGAGGTGCCTACAAGCACGAACAGATGCCAGACAAAATGTGCATAGCGCAGTCGCTCGTTCGCAAAAAACAAAGTGCCCGCAGTGTAAGCAATGCCGCCGGCGATCAACCACAGCACCGCCGACCACGGAATCGCCAGCGCAAGCGGACGAATGAAAATGAGTCCGAGCCACCCCGTCCCGAGATAGAGAGTCATCGCAAGTTTCCGATGACGCAGCGTGCCGCGTGTTGCTTTCATGAAGACGCCGAAGAGCGCGAGGGTCCACACGATGCCGAGCATGGTTAAGCCGCCAGCGTCGCGCAACGGGCCGAGTGCGAACGGTGTGTACGTTCCGGCGATGAGCAAGAAAATTGCTGAATGGTCCAGCGTTTGAAGAAAAAATTTCGAGCGCGTGCGAGGCCAGGCGTGGTAGAGCATTGATCCCAGATACAGAAGCAACATAGTTCCGGTAAAAATGATTGTGCCGATTAGAAAAGAGATGCTGCCATGGCGAAACGCTGCCAGAAGCAGAATCGGCGTGCCGATCATCGCTCCTAGAAACCCAATCCCGTGGCTGATACTATTCGCCAGTTCCTCGCCAGCTGATTGCGTCCACCTCGGCAAGGCCAACGACTTGTCGACAACGTTCATCGCTTTGCCTCATGCAACGTGCGCCGAGCGATTTTGCCAAGCAAAAATGATAAGTTGGTATTCGACGTTGAACGTTGGACGTTGAGCGTTTGGTTTCTCATGATCAAAGCGATCTTTTTCGATGCAGTTGGAACACTGTTTTATCTGACTCGAACGGTCGGCCACCACTACGCGCTGGTGGGCAGCGAAGTGGGTCTTACGCTCGATGCGCGTCAGCTCGATCGTGCATTTTATTCAGCCTGGAAAAAGATGCCCTTCCGCGCCGCTATTGATGGCCCGCGCGCGAACGATGACAAGGATTGGTGGCATCAGCTTGTCGATCTTGTCCTCGACCAGATAGCGCCTTCGTTAAGCCAATTCGATCGGGACAATTTTTTCGAAATCGCCTATGAACATTTTGCAGAAGCGGGCGTCTGGGAGCTTTACCCGGACGTTCCCGGCATCTTGGAGCAATTGCAACCTCGTTTTCAGCTCGCCGTACTCTCAAGTTTCGATGGACGTTTGCGATTCATTCTTCAGCACCTCGGTATCTCAAGGTTTTTTACGCACATTTTCCTCTCCAGCGAAATTGGAGCAGACAAACCTGATCTAGAAATTTATCGCCGCGCATTAAGGTTAATCGATCTGAAACCGAACGAAGTCCTTCACGTTGGCGACGATCCAGAACGGGATTGGAAAGCAGCCACCGCCGCTGGTTTGTCGATCTTTCAATTGAATCGACCAAAGAATTCGCTGCGCGATTTGGTCAAGTGGGTCGGCCGGGACTCGAACCCGGAACCAACGCCTTAAAAGGGCGCTGCTCTACCGATTGAGCTACCGACCCTCGTCGAGTTTCAGTTTGGATTGGCTGCAGAAATTTTCAATGCAGAACCAAGCCCGAAAGCTTTCGGGGCTGCTCTACCGGTTGAGCTACCGACCCCTCCCGGGAAGCATCACTTTCTAATGCCTGCGAGATTTTTCAATGTACAATGACGCGCCGCTGACCATGATCTCTCATGAGTACAAGTGCATTTTCGTGGAGGTGCCCAAGACGGGCTCGACCAGTGTCAGAGCAATTCTCGGCAAGGCTTGGAAACCACATCTGAATTTGTGGCAAATCAAAAGGGAGATGGAGACGCATTGGACGCGCTATGGCGGGAGAAAAAACCGGATTCTTTCATCTCTCTATTTGTTGCTTCCGGAGGAGCGCCGGAAGGAAACCGGGCGCAAGCAATTCGAGACTTACTTCAAATTCGGATTCGTTCGCAATCCGTGGGACCGGGTCGTTTCCCTTTACGAGCGCACCGAGGCGTTACAACTCAGAGATAAAATGACGTTCGACGAATTTGTCGATTGGATTCAATACAGCAGCGCCACCTGCATTCACTCATCCCCTCACCGCTACCAGTTGGATTGGTTCGTCGATCCCAATGGAAATGTGCTTGCCGATTTCATTGGGAAATTTGAACGACTCGACGAGGACTGGGCGTTTGTGGCGAAGAAGCTGGGTGTGAGCGAGACCTTGCCTCATCAAAGACCCAATCTACGGGCCCGGCATTACACTGACTATTACACGCCGCGAACCAGGGACATCATCGCGAACAAGTTCAAGATCGATATACAGCGGTTTGGCTATGAATTTGCCGGATAAACTAAAAGCGATCGTGCTCACGTGCGACCGCTATCGAGCGATCACGGAGCACATGATTTTTCAATATGACCAGTTATGGCCGGATCATCCGTTCGTCTTTCATGTTCCTTATCAAGAGTTAGGCGGAGTCGATACCGAACGCGTCAAATATCTCACCGCACCCTCGGATATTAAGGGAACTATTTTGCATTTGCTGTCGGAGATCGATGATGAAGAATGGATTTACTGGTGCGTGGATGACAAATACCCGATCCAGCTCGTCACCGATAAAATCGCGAGCCTGATTTCTCACGCCACGCGCTCGCCGGAAGTGGACAGTCTTTTATTTTGCAGATGCCGGGCGACGCTAAATAATCCCAAACTGACTCTCTATCCGCGCAAGATTAAGAATCCATTTGGCGATGTTTATTTGGAGCGAAAAGCCTGGTTCCAAATTTGGATTCATCAGATCCTGCGCGCCAAAGTTCTACGACACCTATTCACTCATCTGCCGGACGAAATTCCCAGCGCGAAAGCAATGGATGAACTGAAAAACGACGTCCCAAAATTGTCCGAGCACCGGTTGTTTGTGACGAAGGAAAATTTCGCGGTGTTCGGGGAAAGCACCCGGCGAGGTGTGATCACGCAAAATTGTTACGAGAGTATGATCGCGGCAGGGATTGAATTACCCGAATGGTTTCGCCATCCGGACGGGGAATACGTGACGCTCGGAAAATTGTAGCTCTTATCTCTCCTCGAACGCATAGCCAAAACGCTCGATCTCCGCGGCGAACCGCTCGCGCACTAATTCGCGAAGTTCGTCGTCGTAATATTTCGAATAATGTTCGCGGTTGGAGCGGTTATATTGCGGCAGGGTCGTCGGCGAAATATCTAGGGCCGCGCAGACGGTGCGAAAATCGCCCGCGAGATTCTCGAAGCGCATGATGCAGTCGATATTGGCAAAAGGATCTTCTTCACCCGGATCCAGCCGGAGATAGTCTGCGACCGATATAGCTTTGGAAATAATTCCCCGGAATTTCTTCCGATTCCAAGTTTCCGGACTTTGCGTCGGCGTGAAATAATACGACACCATCCGGTCCCACGGGTTTCGCACACAGGTGAATTTGTACAGGCTGCGAAATTGCTCATTTCCGAGGGCTTCGCGATACTCAGCCAACGTTGAATGTTTTTTAATTTTGTAGTTAGGATTGCGCAGCCCGAAACGCTCGACCCCGTCCTGTTCTCCGCGTAATGCCACGAGCTCATCCTCCGAGTAATCCCGGAGAACGCTCTGAATTGAATTACCAGCTGTCTTTGGAACGTGAACGAAGAGAAAACGTTTCTGAAAAGAAATCATCAGCGCCGGGTCTTCCAAATTTACAGTGCATCGTTTGATTGCGCGAGTGTTGGCGGTTTTTGATCGGTCGTGCGACCTGTTGCTCGGAAAGCTGTCTCGGCTCGATGATCCTATCGCACAAATACAAATTCATTTTCATCAAGACCGCGAAGACGGCGGGCACGAGTATTGAAGTCTTTCTTTCAAACCACTGCGGTGCCACCGACATCGTGACGCCGATCGAGCCCCCAATCGAAGGTCATCGACCGCGCAATTATGAGGGATCTATTAACCCTATTCCTGAAATTGCAGAGAGACCGGGCAAGTTCCTCTCTGTACTGCAGCATTCCATCGTCAGCCGCGAGAAATTTTACCGTCACATGCCGGCATTTGAGGTTCGCCACCGGGTTCCTCGCGACATCTGGAACAGCTACTTCAAGTTTTGCGTGGAACGAAATCCCTGGGACAAAGTTTTGTCTCACTACCACATGCACGCCGCTCGTGAAGGCGGTTCGCTTACACTAGATGAATATCTCACGCGTGGCCGGTTCCCCATTAACTACTTCCGATACACCGATCGCTCGGGGACAAAGATCATCGTAGATCGCATTCTTCGTTACGAGAATCTGCTTGCCGAGCTGGGTGACGCGTTCTCGCAATTAAACATTCCTTTCGACGGAACGCTTGGTATTACAGCAAAATCGGAATACCGCACAGATCGCAGACCATATCAGCAAGTATTCAACGACGAACAACGGCGAATCGTGGAAAAAGCTTTTGCCAAAGAAATCGAATTGCACGGCTACCGCTTTGAGTAATCGCGCGCCTCTTCATTTCTCGATCCCGAGCAAGTTGTTGTAGCCGCGCCCGCTGTGTCGAGCCGCTGATCGTGTTGTGACTGGCTCCGGCGACACAGCGCCGTGGCTACAAACTTTGTGGTTAAGCCTATTTCAGCGCGAGCGAGGCTATGATTTTCTGTTAGCGGGAAAGGCCAACGCGCTGCACCAGATCCTGAAATCTAGGATCCGACCTGACTGATTTGAACTGTGGACACACGTTCAGATTAGCAAGATGGAATGAGTGCTCCGAGTATGCCTTTTCCAATAATTGAAATGCCTCTTCATTGTTACCAAGCGCGACGTAGATCGCCGCTATTTCGTAGGCCGACGCGTACTGTCGCTTCGCAAGCTCGTTCAACTCATTGAGCATTTCATTCGCCTCATGCGTCTTCTGCGACTTCGCATATGCACGAGCGAGTGCAGCTTTCATTAACGGACTACCTCCCGACAGAGAGATTGCCTTTTTAAACTCTTCGGTGGCTGCATCAAGAAGCTGCTTTTGCTCAAACGCCAGGCCAAGATGCCAGTGCGCGACGGCGAAGTTCGGATCCATCTGTATGGTCCTGCGGCATTGATCTATCGCTTCATCGTACCGGCCCGCGTAGTAGAGGGTCGCTCCCATAAACGTGTTCATGACGAGCGATGCCGGCTCGAGTTCCAGCGCTCTTTTCATTTCCCGGACAGCTTCTTCCAACCGACCCGTAGCCGTTAGATAATGAATCGCATACCACTCATGCGCCGTCGCATAATCTGGGTTGAGTTCTATGCTGCGCTTGAACTCTTTCTCCGCTGCCGACCAGTTCCAATCGTAATTAATCAGAATATGCGCCAGCGTCGTGTGCGCTTCGGCGAGTGTGTCATCCAGTGCCAGCGCCTTTATTGCCGATTCTTTTGCCTTTGGCATTGCTTCTTGCGGTGCGGCAAAATTGTAAAACGTCAGTCCAGTGTAGGAATCCGCCAGGCCGACGTAGCCAAGAGCAAAATTAGGATCGCGCTCGATGCTCTGCTGGAAGTGCTCGATCGCCTGTTTGATTCCGTCCGAAGTGCGCTTGTTCCAAAAATAGCGGCCGCGCAGGTAGAACTGATATGCCTCTGCATTCGTGCTGTCGCGCTTGACCAGTCGCCGCTGCTCCTCGCTGGACAATTTCAACTTCAACTTCGCTGTGACCTCTTGCGCAATTGCCTGTTTGACCGCAACCAAGTCCGTGATCTTGCGATCGTATCCTGCGCCCCAAATCTCCGCGCCAGTCACGGCATTCACCAAATCCACCTGAACGTTCAAAGCGTCCTGCATTTGCCGCACTTTTCCTGTCAGCACCGCCGCCACCCCCAACTCGCGTCCCACCTGGCGCGGGTCGACATCTTTTTGCTTGTAACGAAAAGCCGTCGGGCGGGCGATCACTCGCAGTTGCTGCAACTCGCTCAGGCTATTGATCAGCGCCTCGGAAATTCCTTCCGACAAATACTCGGTGTTCGGTTCGTTGCTCGCGTTTTCGAATGGCAGCACTGCGATGCTTTTCTCCGGCGCTGGAGCAAAGTTCGCGGCGTTACGAGCACCCGATTCTGATGCGCTCAATGCGACCGGCAGCTTTGCTTCTTCAACAAGTTTTTCAAATCGAGGATCGCCGCGCAGCGGGTCCCAAAGCGGGAGCAGTTTCAGTTGGCCATAGCTGATAGGACTCGGGTGACGGATGGTGGTGGCAAGCTGTTCGCAGGCGAGATCCTTGTCACCAACCCACGCTGCAATCATGGCCAAATACTTGACCATCGTGATGCCACTGAATGCATCTTTTTCCATAGGGTTAAGCCCCACCGCGCGACCGCCTTCACGCAGAGCTTCCTCCTTCCGGCCGAGGCCGGCGTCGATCAAACCAAGCACGCACAACGCCGGGCCGTAATTTGGTTGAGCTTGGACGATTTTCTCCTGCTCTGCCCGTGCAGCGGTGAAAGCTGACCGCGCTCTCTCGTCGTCCCCTGTCATGCGAGCGATAACGCCTTCTACACATGTGCGGTTGAAACGAACGTTGTCGGGCGCACCTAAGTTGATCGGATTCTCGCCCAACGCGATTAACGCACTCTTTGCGGCATCGGTATCGCGTTCGGCCAGCGCGCAATCAAGCAAGAACTCGGCGATCCTCGGCAGCGCGGCGGGATTTCTGGCGCGGATTGAGTCGATCACTTGATGCAAGGGCCGGGTATCGGCTTTCGAAAACAACTCTGCGAGAGCGCGCCCTGCCGTTGCTTCAGCGTTATCCGGAACGATGGCAAATATGCGATCCCACACCAGTTTCTCTTCAGCGTAGCGCCGGCACACCTGGTAACTTAGTGCAAGCTGCTGCAGCGTTGAAATGTTACGCGGGTCGAGCTCGACGGCGCGCTCGAGGTCCTTTATGGATTCTCCCCACCGCCCCTGACGCCGCTCGATGTACCCCTTCAACTCGACCACTCGCGGATCATTCGGCAATGTTTGGCGAGCAGCTTCCAGCTCGGCCAAAGCACCGTCGTAATCGAGGTATCCTCGATAAAGATTCTCCGCACGCGCCAAGTGTGCTTCGCCTGCGCCCGGCCGCAGGCGAGAGGCTGCTTCAACAGCGGTTTCCGCTGAGGCCAGCCGCCCGGATGTATGGTCAAAGCCAAGCAAATAGAGCACATCATGAGTAAAGGCGAGCTGGCAGTAGGCTTGGAAGAACGATGGGTCACGTGCGACAGCCTGGTTCAGCAGATCGGCCGCCTGTAGTAAATCCGCTTTCCCCGTACTAGTGACGCTCGCCGTCAGAAGCAGATTTTGGGCACGGGTGTAGAGATCGAACGCGGTGACGTCGTTCGTCGGCGGACGTTCGATTGCGTTCTTTTCATCTGGTGAAAGTTTTGCCTGCAACTGGTCGGCGATCGTCTTTGCGATCTCACTCTGAATAGCGAAAACATCGGCGAGATCGCGGTCATAGGTCTGGCCCCATAAATGCCGGTCGGTGCGCGCATCGATCAACTGCGCGTTGACTCGCACGCGATTGCCCGCGCGCTGAACGCTGCCTTCTACGATGTTCGCAACGCCAAGTTCGTGTGCAATCTGGAGGAGATTTCGTTTGGCCTCACTTTTGTATTGCATCACGCTCCGGCGACTAATGACTTTCAGGTCGGCGATCTTCGCCAGATCAGTAAGAATTTCGTCCTGCACGCCATCAGCAAAGAAGGCGTTATCGGGATTGCGGCTTAAGTTTTCAAACGGCAACACCGCGACACTCTTTTCCGGAGCGGTCTGCGCTAAAGGCGGGCGGCTTCGCGAAACGAAAATCATTCCCGCGAGAATGGCTGCGGCGAAGCCTATCGCCGCTGCTCCGCTTACCCATCGCATTCGGGCAGCGCGTCGCCGCTCCATCCGAAGTGTGGCGGGCAGTTCGCGGCGGCCAACGTCAGCACCATACAGATTTACGATGTGCAATTTGATGCCGTGCTTCACATCGATTGTGCCAAGATCGTGCAGCAATGGGCGCCATCCCTCGTACTGTTCCAAATCTTCGGCCACATGTTTAGAAAGAAGAATGTGACCCGCATCGCCGCAGTCCATCACCCGTTGCGCCATGTTCAACCCGGCACCGGTGAGATTGGCGCGACCGGTAACATCGAGCAATCCACTGACCGCGCCGCTGTGAATGCCCATGCGGATGTGTAGCCCCGGATGATCTTTGAGCGCTCGACTAATCTGCATTGCACAGCGAACGGGTGCCTCGGGACTTGTGTAAAAGACCAATGCCATGCCGTCGCCGGTGGCGATCTTGATCAGCCGATCCGACGCTTCGGCTTCTCGAAATTCCTCCGTTGAGCGAACGGTCTGCGTCAATTCATCGACGGCTGCGCGTTGCTCGTTGATTGAGAGTTTTGAATAGCCAACGATGTCGATGAACAACACATGCCCGATCTCGAGCGTGATCTCTTTTGCTGAACAACGTCGCAGCGATGTTGTCAGCTCCTGTATCCCGGGCCGCGCCGCCGGCTCAAATGCGAGCATCGATACGAGCAGCGACTTTAGGCTGGACGGAACACGCGCTGCGTCCAGTTGTTCGACGGGAAGCGTGTCCGATTTCTGCGCGCGGTGAATTTCCTCAATATTGCGGCCGGCAAATGGTGTTTTCCCGGTGATCGCGAACCAGAGCGTCGCGCCTAACGAGTAGATGTCGGAGCGAACATCGACCGCGCCGCTTCCGAATTGCTCAGGGCTCGCGAAAGTCGGTGTGCCGACGAATTCTCCGTGCGTCAGGTCCATTTCTCCGCCGGCATCCGCGATGGCCTTGGCCAGGCCGAAATCGATAACTTTTACTTCCAGCTCCGCCGTCTCTGCGTTACCGGACGTCAGCATGATATTGGCCGGTTTCAGGTCGCGGTGGACCAAACCCTGAGCCGCTGCCGCCATCAATGCGCGCGCGATTTGGATTGCGATTTCGAGAGCCAATTTTGGATTGAGTGGACCATCCCTACGCACGCGAGTCTCCAAGGTTTCGCCCTGGACTAATTCCATTGCGTAGAAACAGCGACTGCCATTGGGGGAAGCACCGAATTGATAAATGGCGGCCACATTTGGGTGGCGCAAAGCAGCCGCCGCGCGGGCTTCCCGCAAAAAACGTTCGCGCACATTATGTGAACCGCGCGCAGCCGCTGGAACGTCGATCACTTTCAAGGCGACCCTACGACGCAACACGTTGTCCACAGCAAGATAGGTCACCCCAAATGCGCCACGACCGAGTTCCCAGAAGGAGCCGTCTTCGCGACGTGCGACCTCGAAATCGCCGAAGACCAGCGAGGCTGATGGCCCGTTCTCAGCGATTGATCCGCCGAGACCCCTCCGGAGCAGACAGGCAACGCAATCGCCTTTCGCGTTCAACGGCTCGCCGCATATCGAACAATTCGTGACCGCGGATGCCCGTGATGTTGCCATGGCACCTCTTTCTCACCCTCTCGTTAGCACACGGAGCAACTCGTGCAGCTCTTTATCCACCTCCGCTTCGGTGTCCACTGTTCGGCGCACCTCAGCGCGCAATACTTCCCGGTAACGCGCCCGGAGGCGGGTGACATGGCTACGAAGCGTTGACTCCGTCATGCCCAAACGATCTGCCAGGTCGGCGTAAGCCGGTGGCGGCCCGGCGCATCCGGCAACAAAAATCTTCAATTCGTTGAAGAGCTTCTCCTTGGCCTCACTTCTGTAATCTGCCGAGAGCCGTTCCAGTCCAGCAGTGACCAAAGCTTCCGCCCAACTGCGATCGAAGAGTCGATCTTCAGTGCTTGCGCCTCGGTGATTCTGGAAAAGCGATTCCGCCTCTTTGATCTGCTCTTCATGCAGAGGTAGAAATTTTTGTCCGCCGCCGCGCTTGAGTGTTCGTTCGCGGTCGGAAACGTCTGCGAGAAAATTCTTCACTGAGGCCAGCAGAAACGAACGGAACCGGCCTTTCTGTCGATCGACGCGCGCATAGATTTTGTGTTCGATCAGGTAGGCGAAAAAGCTCTGCGTGAGATCTTGCGCATCATGCACGGTGTAGCCGCGGCTGCGCAAGAAACTGTAAAGCGGCGCCCAATAGGTTTGGCAAAGCTCCGCGAGTGCGGCGTGCGCAACCTCCGGTTCGGCCTGGCTTCTCCCAGCCGCGACAACCACGCTCCAGTGGGTCGACGGAAACAAATCACTGCGGGCATGCCCGTTCCCGGCCAGCGTCTTCACGTCACCAGTTTGTATCAAAATCGCAGAAAAAAAGCAAGCCATCAGAAAAATTAACATTCCGTGCAGCACGCGCGCCGGAACCCCTTTGTAAAGGGAAAGCAATCATCATTTCGAAAACCAATATGTAGAAAGGAAAAACAATGAATCCGCTGCCTCAGTTTAAAAAAATATCAATTCTGCCAGTTGTAATCGCGCTGGCGCTCGTCGCACTCGCCTCACTTAAAGTCGTACGCGCGGACGCCGTGACCGACTGGAACGCGATCGCCTCGACGGCGATCGTCACGAACGCCGGACAGCCGCCGCCAGTGTCGGCGCTGAGCTTTGCGATGGTGCAGGGCGCAGTCTATGACGCCGTCAACGCGATCGACCGTGGCTACCAGCCGTACCTCGTCCAGCCGAGCGCGAACCCGACGGACTCAAAGGAGGCAGCCGCCGCGGCGGCGGCGTTCCGTGTGCTCGTGGGTTTCCCTGATCTCCCCGGCTTGTTCCCTGCGCAACTGCCGACATGGCAACCGGTTTACGATGCTTACATAGCGAACCTGCCCGACAACCCACCGGGATCGAGAGCTGCTGGAGTCAGGATCGGCGAAACGACGGCCAGGGCAATGCTCGAAGAACGGATGAACGACGGCCGGTTCGGGCCGCCGCCGGACTTGTACCCACCGGCGCCCGGCATCTGGCGGCCGACACCACCTAACTTTGCAAACGATCCAGCGCCGTGGGTCGGGAACGTGCTGCCATTCCTCGTCCCAAGCGCAGAGATGCTCCGCACCGATGGACCGAACGCGCTCACAAGTGCCGACTACGCGGAGGACTTCAACGAGGTCAAGGAACTCGGCTCGCTCACCAGCACGACCCGAACGGCGGACCAAACCGATGCGGCAATCTTTTGGCAGGATCATGCGATAGCGCTTTATAACCGGATCTTTCGCACGCTGGCCGCCAGCCAGGGACTGGACATCGTGAAAAGCGCTCGCTTATTCGCGATGGAGAACCTAGCCGCGGCTGACGCCCAGATCGGCTGCTGGAATGACAAGTATTACTGGCAGTTTTGGCGGCCGATCACGGCGATCCGCGAGGCCGACACCGACGGCAATCCCGCGACCGAGGCTGATCCGTCATGGCTGCCGCTGTTCGACCCAACGACACCGGTCTGCAATCCACCGTTGCTCTTCACGCCGCCCTTCTCCGACCACCCCTCGGGCCACGCCTGCGCGACAAGTGCATTCGTGCACACGCTCAAGAACTTTTTCGGCACCGACAAGATCGCCGTCAGCGCCTTCAGCAACAAATCGTGTACCACGCGGAGCTTCGACCGCTTCTCCGACGTGCTGAAGGAGGTGATCGACGCCCGAGTGTACGCCGGCATTCACTTTCGCACCGCCGACACGCAGGGAGCCGTGCTCGGCAAGAAGGTCGCCCACTACCTCAAGAAGCACTATTTCCAGCCGGTCCCATGACACCAGGAAACTACGAAAGCAAGAAAGAAAGAAATCACCTCATCAACAATCCAGCCTCAACAAAGAAAGGAAGAACCATGAATCCGCTGACTCAGTTCAAAAAAATACTAAGTCTGCCACCTCACATCGCAAAGGCCTTCGTTGTGCTCACCGCGTTGATGGTTGTGCCCGCCTTGTTAGGTGATGGCACGCAGCATCGGGACCCAGGGCCTCCCGATGTAACGGTGTCCGGAAATTTTGGTCGGATGTTCCGTAATTTGCCTCCGTTCGCGCCGCCAACGAACGCGGTTCGCGACGCTCTTATGGAGCTGGGCAGTCTCGGTGGGATTCTGGATGCGAACGATGATCTGGCGGCGGGTCCTGTGGCACTGATCGTGGATCCCAATCTCAGCCTGGTTAACCGGAACAACCCAACTCACACCGCCGGCGTGACGTTTTTCGGTCAATTCCTTGACCATGATATGACCTTTGACCTGACATCCCGGCTCGGGTTCCCGACTCAACCTGTAAGATCACCCAACGCTCGAACTCCGTTCTTTGATCTGGATTCCGTTTATGGTGGCGGACCAGGCGCTAACCCGGAGTTATACGAAGCCGCTGATCCAATCAAATTCCGGGTCGAAAGCGGCGGTCAGTACGAGGATCTGCCCCGAGATCCGACCAACAACGCAGCGATTATCGGTGACCCACGCAACGATGAGAACATCATGATTGCCGGTCTGCATGCGGCCTGCCTTATGTTTCATAACCACGCGGTAGAGCTCATTCGGTCGCAGAATCCGGCGATCACCGACAATGAAGCGTACCTCCAAGCCCGCCGCCTGACCTTATGGCACTACCAGTGGATGATCCTTCACGAGTTCCTGCCGCACATCGTTCCTCAAGCAGTGATAGATGATGTTCTAACAAACGGTCGCCATTTCTATAACCCGCTGCATGACGAGGCGTTTATTCCGGTAGAGTTTCAGATCGTCTACCGATTTGGGCACAGCATGGTGCGGCCTTCATACCGCGCCAATCTTCACGGCGATAACGGGCAGCCGTTCTTTGGTATGATTTTCGACCCGGCGGAACAAGGCACCGCCGACCCCGTGGACTTGCGTGGCTTCGCAAGAGCTCCAAGGCGCTTTATCGCCTGGCAGACTTTCTTTGATTTCGGCGGCGCTTACAGTGCCGATGTGCGGCCCAACAAAAGAATCGATACCAAGGTTTCGACGCCACTCTTCCAGCTTCCTCTGGAGACGATACCCAGCGGGACGCCGCCGGTCTCTTTGATGCAACGGAATTTGTTACGATGCGTGACTTGGATGCTCCCATCGGGTCAGCGCATCGCAAGTGAAATGGGCATCCCACCACTCAGTAACACCGATCTAGCAGAGCTACAGCCGATCCGCCCTTCCTTTGTCGAATCGACACCGCTATTCTACTACATCCTTAAAGAAGCTGAGCTAAGAGAAGACGGACTACGTCTTGGTCCTGTGGGTGCGCGTATCGTGGCCGAAGTATTTATCGGACTGCTTCAGCTGGACCCCGACTCTTACTTCAACGTGCAACCCAATTGGGTGCCAACGCTGGCGACCCACGACGGAACGCCGGAAAGTTTTCGCATGATCGACTTCTTGACTTTTGCCGGCGTGGATCCCATCAGCCGTGGTCAGTAGTCGTCAGTTAGCGGCTATCGTGTAAAGAAAGAAAATACAGATGAATGAGTGGAAGAGCTTCTGTCTCGCACTCGCGGTTTTGCTCATTAGTTTAAAGGCGACGGCGCAAGAGCAGGGTGTTGTAAAGCCCCAATTACTGTTTAGCGAAATAGTTCAAGGGATGCCCAATGGTGAGAAGCAGGAAGTGCGAGTTCTCACGGCGACCTTCCAACCCGGCAATAAGACGCTGTTCCATACACACAGTTTCCCGGTGACTGTCTATGTCTTGGAAGGCGCATTCACAATGCAAATGGAAGCGCGCGAGCCAGTCACGGTGAAAGCTAATCAGGTGATGATGATGCCGCCCCACGTGAAAATGACGGGTCATAATGGCAGCAGCCCCGACCCATTACGACTGGTGGTCTTTTATGTAAGTGATCCAGGCACACCGTTCCTTGATCCCATACATTAACCACCCCATCTAACCAATTCGCTCCAGCTACTCGTCGGCCGTTGCGGTCATACTAGTCATTAGTTTCCTAGCCGTTTGTTGCCTCATTTTTCTGTTATCGCTTTCTACGCCGTCGGATTCGTGCTTGAACTTTCGCATGTGAAGTCGTATTCACGATTCAGTCCCCGCGGACGGTCTTATGCCGCTCTTAAAGCCAGACCCGACGTTTTACCCCTCACCGCGGCTAGCCATGCGGGGGCCACCAGAGAAATATGCGTTCGTAGCAGCTCTTAATCCGCCAGGGAGCAAACTCAACGACGCACTGCTGGTAGTCGACGTTGATCCAGACTCGCGTACCTATGGCCGCCAGGTCGGCGAGGTTAAAATGCCAGAATTTGGTGATGAACTGCATCATTTTGGCTGGAACGCGTGCAGCTCGGCACTTTGCCCGTATGCGCCGCATCCACACGTCGAGCGCCGTTACTTGGTCGTGCCCGGGCTGCGCTCCTCGCGTATTCATATCATCGACATCAAGCCCAACGCGCGAAAACCGAAGATCGTTAAGGTGATCGAACCGGAGGAGGTTTTTGCGCGCGCTAACTATTCGCGTCCGCACACGATTCATTGCGGGCCGGAAGGCATTTACGTTAGCGCGCTTGGAGCACCCAATGGCGAAGGCCCTGGGGGTATTTTCATGCTCGATTGTGAGACGTTCGAAATCCTTGGTCAGTGGGAGATGAGTCGGGGCCCGCAATTTTTGCATTACGATTTCTGGTGGCATCTGGGGTTCGACACGCTGCTGAGTAGCGAATGGGGCACGCCGAATATGATCGAAAACGGATTGCAACCGGACCTCCTCCTCAGCAACAAATATGGACATCAAATGCATGTCTGGGATTTGCGTCGACGCCGGCATTTGCAAGCCCTCGATTTAGGGAATGAACAACAAATGGTCCTCGAGATGCGTCCCGCGCACGACCCGACGAAGGCGTACGGCTTCGTCGGCGTCGTTGTTTCACTCAAGGATTTGTCTGCATCAGTCTGGCTTTGGCACCGCAACAATGGAGCGTGGGATTTAAAGAAAGTGATCGAAATCCCCGCGGAGCTAGCCGACCCAGAAAAATTGCCGGCGATGCTCAAAGATTTTAAAGCGGTGCCACCACTGGTGACGGACATCAATTTGTCGCTCGACGACAAATTTCTGTACGTCTCCTGCTGGGGAACAGGTGAGTTCATTCAATATGACGTGTCCGATCCATTCAGTCCGAAGAAGACCGGTTCAGTGCGCATTGGCGGAATCGTCAATCGTACTCCGCACCCAAAGAATCCGAACCAACAGCTAGCTGGTGGCCCCCAAATGGTGGAAGTGAGCCGCGATGGCAAACGGATCTATTTTACCAATTCGCTTTATGCCGCGTGGGATGAGCAATTCTATACCGACGGCGTAGGCAGTTGGATGGTCAAGCTTGAAGCCGACCCGCAAGGCGGCATGAGTTTTGACGAAAACTTTTTCGTTGAGAACAGCGATTATCGTATTCATCAGATCCGCCTCGAAGGAGGCGATTCGTCGAGCGATTCGTATTGTTTTCCGTGAGCGACCTCTGGCCCTGGCTGGTGGTATTTGGGCTCGGACTTTTCCACGGTTTAAACCCAGCCATGGGATGGCTCTTCGCTGTGGCGCTTGGGCTGCAGGAACAGAAACGCGCATCGGTGCTTCGGGCGTTGCTGCCGATCGCACTGGGCCACGCGCTTTCCATCGGGATTATCATCGCGGCAGTTCTCGTGGCTCGAATCAGCCTGCCGCATTCAGCCCTGAAATTTTCCGCCGCGGCCATTCTGTTTGCGTTTGGATTGTACCGTCTTTTCCGGTCGCGTCACCCCAACTGGGTGGGCATGCGAGTGGGTTTTGGCGATTTGACTCTTTGGTCGTTTATCATGGCATCAGCACACGGCGCAGGATTGATGCTTATCCCATTATTTCTCAAACCAGTAGACGCGCCGCTCGGAACAGCTGCGGGTGCAATGGGCTCACACATGCATTCGATGTCCGGTTTTGGATTCGACAATGTCAGTTCACCATCTCTGCTGAGTGGTTCAGTCGTCGTCCACACCTTTGGCTATCTTCTGGCAACTGGCGTGGTAGCAATGTTGGTTTATGAAAAGCTGGGTGTGGGCTTGTTGCGACACGCCTGGTTCAACATCGATTTGTTCTGGATGCTTTCGCTGATGATCGCAGGTTTGTTTATTCTTTTTCTTTGAACCAAACTCCGAAATCGCGTGCGGAGTCAGACTTTATTCTACGCGGCTATCGTCGAGTCGTGGACAAGAGTCCCAATTCGAATGATCCGCAAGGCCGTTGTATCCGTCGTTGACGCGCCGCCTGGTCACACTTTGAGCTTATCGTTTGCAGATTCCTGCCAGCGATGAATCTCGTCGGCAAGATGTGAAATCACTGACGCGTATTGTCGGTCCGCATAAAGGTTGCGCATCTCCAGCGGATCATCTTTCTGATTGTATAGCTCATTCAAATCCTTATCGCGCAAACAAAGCTTCCAACCATTTGGAGTAACAATCGTCCGAGTGGATTCCTCGAGGGCACGTTTGACCAAGCGTCGCCGAGCCAACTTGGTGCCCTTTTTTACCTTCGTCCGGTTTGGCGCCCACTCCAGAAACACGTTCTCTCGCTCGGATGCTTCTTCGGTAATTAGCGGTAGCAGACTTTTGCCGGCGCACTGGAGGTGATTCGGCTGACCGAGGAGGTCAAGCAACGTTGGCACGAAATCGATGTGACTCACCGGGTGCGGCACAGTTTTGCTTGCTCTCTGGCCAGGCAGCCGAACCAGTAAAGGAACGCACGTGGCTTCCTCGAACATTGTTTCTTTTCCGAAGAGATGATGGGCGCCCAGGCTATCGCCGTGGTCGCTCGTGTGCACGACAATGGTGTTCTCAGTCAGACCGAATCGTTCGAGGCAAGCGAGAACGGCACCAATGCTTTGATCCACCAGCGTAACCAAGCCGAGATAACGCTGCTTAATACTCCGATATTCCTCAGGGGTGACGCCAAAAAACAATTGAGTGGGCAGCCGCTCCCGGTCGAGAACAGCTTCCGCTTGCTGCCATTCCCGCATCAGACGATAACGCAGCGGAATATCTTCGCTCTCAGGACGCGTGGCCGTCGCATCGAGCCCAATCTGATCGAGCGGATGCTCATCGTTGAGCGGACCGTTGTACGGCGAGTGCGGCTCTACAAAACCAACAACGAGAATGAAAGGATCGCGCTGATGTTTTTCGATGAATTCGCATGCATGTTGTTCGAGAAACTTTGGACGTGACAGTTCGATCGGCAGATTGCTAATGGCCAGTTCTGAAAATCGTCCGTTCTGTTTGTCGGGCGTGATGCTCTGTGAAATGAGGAAATGTGTGTAGTCGCCGTGGTCGTCAGTAGAAACCCATTCGTCGAAGCCTCGTCCAGTTGGTCCTTCCTCGCCCAGATGCCACTTGCCGATGTACGCGGCGCGATAATCCCTGTCCTCCATCAGCTCCGGGAAAACGCGAAACCGTCGATCGAGTGGCACGCTATTGCGTGTGCATCCGTTGATATGCGGCCACATACCCGTCATGAGCGACGAGCGTGAAGGCGTGCAAACTGGATGTGTCACGTACGCTCGCTCGAAAACCACGGATTCAGAGGCAAGTTTGTTCAGGTTAGGCGCGTGCACCTTTGCGCCTCCGTAACACGCAATCGTGTCCGCTCTCTGTTGGTCCGGCAGAAAAAGAACCAAATTGGGCTTTCGCTGTGCAGCCATGTTTTTCAGGTCACGCAGTAAATCAGCCCTAACCAATCTCTGCAATCATCTAGCTCTCGCTCGCCGCTTTCGCCACGACAGCTGAATGACGTGCGATCAGTTTCAGCGCGCGTCCAAGCAATGCTTTTCCCGGCGCAATCTTGTGCCAGGGCGAGGCGCCGGAGGGATGCGGAAGTGGAATCACGTCGAAGCGATGCCCGGCACGCTCAACGCGAAATTTGCGGCCGATAACTTTCTCTAACTTCGCGCAATCGATGAATTGCGTGATAGCCAGCCGACCGACGGGAATGATGAGGCGCGGCCGCAGAATTTCGATTTCGTTATCCATCCAGGAAGCGCAGTTGCGAATTTCGTCCGGAGCCGGAACGCGATCTGTGCCGCCAGAATTTTTTCCGGGAAAACAGCGGCAGACGGCGGCGAAATAAATTTTCGACCGAACCGCGGCTTCGTTTATGCGGCAGAATTCTTCGAACCAGCGGAAAAGTGTCTTGCCGGCGGTATGCGCAAACGGTCTTTGCAAAACCGGTTCTCGTGGACCGGGTGCCTGACCAATGATCATTACATCGCTCGCGATTGCGCCACCGGAGACCGGCGTGGATTCCATGCGCGGACACCGACGGCAGCGCTGCAGCTGAGCGACATGTTGGTCTAGCAATTGCTGCCGACTTATCCTGGCCACGATGCTAGAATACTGCGCCTTCGGCGAGTTTTTCGCCATCGTCTTCGGAGATGCCGATCCACTTAGCGCCGGAAGATCGATAATAGCAAGCTGAGCAGGATGCTGAGAATAATGCAGGTGACGATGGGAAAATAGAATACAGAATGTTCACGCTCGATCCGAATGTCGCCGGGCAATCGTCCCAGCCATTTTGGCGCAAACCCGCCCCACATTACCAACCCCACCAGCGTTGTGATCACCCCAAGGATGACGACGAATTTGCCCAGTTCACGCATCATTCAAAAAGTTGCGCGAATCGAGCGGAGGCACAAGCTTGAGGGCGAATGCCCGTACAATTCCGAGATTACTACGAGACGCTCGGCGTGCCGAAGACGGCCAGCGAAGACGAGATTCGCAGCGCCTTTCGCAAGCTGGCGCGCAAACACCACCCCGACGTTGCTAAGGACAAGAAGGCCGCCGAGGAAAAATTTAAGGAGATCAACGAAGCGTACGAGGTATTGGGCGACCCGGAAAAACGGAAAAAATACGACCAACTCGGCGCTGATTGGGATCGACCGGGCGGATTTCACCCACCCCCACAATGGGGTCCGCAACCGGCGGAAGGCGGATATTATCAATGGGGCGGCGATGGCGGCGGCGTTCAATTCGAATTCGGCGGGACCGGCTTCAGCGATTTCTTCGAAGCGTTTTTCGGCGGAGGCCGCGGCCGCTCGGCTTTCGGTGGATTTGGCGGACGTCAGGCGACAGCTGAGCGCGGGGCCGATGTCGAAGCCGACATCATGGTCACACTGGAAGAAGCGCTGAACGGGTCCACGCGAACAGTCTCGCTGCGTCGGGCCGGCTCAAACAAAGTCGAAAATTACCAGGTCAAAATCCCGCGTGGCGTTCGTGAGGGCCAGCGAATCCGTCTGGCTGGTCAGGGCGAAGCCGGCGTGCGCGGAGGAAAAAGCGGCGATCTGTTCCTGCGCGTCCGGCTGGCGCGCCACCCCGACTTTTCGGTCGAAGGCAGCGATTTGATTCATGAGGTGAAGATCGAACCGTGGCGGGTAGTGCTTGGCGGTGAATTGCTCGTGCCCACTCTCGAAGGGAAAGTGCGCCTGAAAATTCCACCAGGCACACAGGGTGGTCAGCGGTTTCGCCTCCGAGAACGAGGTTTGCCGGGAGTCTCAGGAAAGCGTGGCGATCTCTACGTCGAAGTTCAGATCAACGTGCCGAAGAAACTGAGCGAACGCGAGCGCGAAATCTGGAACGAACTGGCGAAACTGCATGGGGCGTAACGTTTGTCATGTCGAACGGAGTCTCCCTCTGCTGCGGGATGGCTATTCTCTTTTCTCCTCGACGGGATTCGAAACAACAATTAGAGATTCCTCGACTTCGCTCGGAATGACAGACGTATGAAAATTTCACTCGGCTCGGATCACGCCGGTTTTCGTTACAAAGAGCAGGTGAAAGAACTGCTCGGCGCTCTTGGACACGAGGTTAAAGACTTCGGCACATTCAATGAAGACCCCGTGGATTATCCGCTTTTTATTCGACCGGCGGCGGAAGCAGTCGCTCGTGGCGAATGCGAACGCGGTATCGTGTTCGGCGGATCAGGCAACGGCGAAGCGATGGTGGCCAATAAAGTCCATGGCGTACGTTGCGCGCTTTGCTGGAGCGAAGAGTCGGCGCGTCTCTCGCGGCAACACAATGATGCCAACGTTCTTTCGATGGGCGAGCGTTTGATTCCGGAAGATCTGGCGCTCACAATTGTGCGGCTCTGGCTGGAAACAGGCTTCGACGGCGGCCGGCATGAGCGGCGCATCGCCATGTTAAACGCGATGTAGCTTTCCTGTAGACGCTTCGCTCCGCGAAGCGCGGCACTGAGGTTGTTCATGCCGCGCGCACCGCGCCGCCCAGAGGTCGGCGTCTACAAAATCCGATCTAACGCAATCGGTCCACACAGACAGCAATCAGGAAAACCGCGCTCACGAATGCGTTGCTTTGGAAAAAAGCGCGATTAATCCCGGTGAGATCCAGTTTATCAGTTCTGTGCTCGTAAAAAAGCGCTGCTCCGATGAGCGGCATCGACCAGTAATAAACCGGTCCAAGCTGAGCCACCATGCCGAAAGCGATGAGCGCCACAAATGTCAAAAGATGCAATAACTGCGCCAGACGAAGGCTTCGCGCGATTCCAAGCTTCACAACAAGGGATCGAATATCTTCGCGTCGATCGAAATCGTAATCCTGCGTCGCATAAATCAGATCGAACCCTGCGACCCAGCAAATTACGCCTGCCGCGAGCACAATCGGGGCAAGATCGATCCGACCAGTTTGCGCGATCCATGCACCGATCGGTGCAATAGCCAGCGCGAGGCCGAGAAAGAAGTGGGTTGCGCTCGTGAATCGTTTTGTGACGGAATAGAAAAAAATCAGAGCCAGCGCAACTGGCGCAAGAATCAGAGTCAATCGATTGATTGCAGCCGCCGCAACGAGAAAGCAACCAGAACTGACTGCAAGTAACACGATCGCACCTGACTTAGAGATAAGCAGATGCCGCGAAGCCGTGCGGGGATTGCGCTGATCGAGCGACCAGTCAATCAGTCGGTTGAAAAGCATGGCCGCTGTGCGCGCGAACACCATGCAGACGACAACCAAAACCAAAATTCTTAACGACGGCCAGCCGTTCGCGGCAACGATGAGCGCGCCCAGCGCAAACGGCAGCGCAAAAATTGTGTGCGAAAAACGAATCAGTCGCAGAAAACGCGACACCCGCCCGCCGGCTCCAATCTCTTCCCCTGATTGATGCATGCCGAAAGATTTCTACAGAAGACAGCGAAGAAAACGAAGGTTGTAATGGCGTTGCGAGTCCTGCGTTGTCTTCGGTTGGTTCGCTTAGTGTCTATTCGGGCCCTGATCGGCGCCGCCCGGCGGTCGCGCCCTACCCTTCCGGATTCACCGGGAAATTTTTGTTCTTGAGATACTCCGGGACCTGCCTGGTCTGTTCCATCTCGACTTTTTCGATCGCGGCATTCAACTCATCGTAAGCTTCCCGGCTCTTCGCGGCGCGGCACATGTAAGCGGTGGCATGCGCCAAAGGGATTCGCGCTTCGGGCATGCCGACGAATTCCACCGCTTGTTGCGTCGCGATCGCGAGTGGCAGCGCTTCCGGATCGGCAAGGCCGACGTCTTCGCTCGCAAAGATTACGATGCGTCGCGCGATGAAACGGAAATCTTCGCCGGCATGCAGCATTTTGGCGAGCCAGTACATCGCGCCTTTTTCGTCCGATGCGCGCATGCTTTTAATGAACGCGCTGATCGTGTCGTAGTGCGCGTCGCCGACACGATCGTAAACGACCGCTTTTTGCTGAATGCTCTCCTCGGCGACCTGAAGCGTGAAATGAATTGCGCCAGTATTTCCTTTTGGCGGCGTTGTGAGAACGCCGATCTCTAGCGCATTTAAACATTTGCGCGCGTCGCCGTCGCTAAGCTTCGCCAGGTGCCGACGCGCGTTCTTGTCCATCTTCACGTTGTAATTTCCAAGTCCGCGCTCTTTGTCGGCCAACGCGCGATCGATCAACACTTCGAGTTGCTCGACTGTGAGCGGCTCAAGTCGAAAAACCTGCGACCGCGACACGAGTGCGCTATTTACGTAAAAGAACGGGTTGTAAGTAGTGGCGCCGATGAGACGAAGAGTCGCGGCCTCGACGTCTGGCAGGAGAATGTCTTGTTGTGCCTTGTTGAAATGATGGATCTCATCAACGAACAGGATTGTCTTTCGCCCGGACGTGCGCAGACGATTCACGGCCGCAGCGATGACTCTGCGCATCTCGGCGACATTGCTTTCCACGCCGCTGATCCGGATGAATTTTGCGTGCGTCATCTCCGCAATGATCCGGGCCAAGGTGGTCTTGCCGGTGCCCGGCGGTCCGGAGAAAATCACCGAAGGCAATCGATCGGCTTCAATGGCACGGCGCAACAGCTTGCCAGGTGCCAGGATGTGCTCCTGGCCGACGAGTTCATCGAGCGAGTGCGGACGCATGCGCGTGGCAAGCGGCGCACTATCGGCGCGCACGCCTTCGACATCTTCGTCATCTCCGAAAAGATCCTGCACGAGGGAAATTACGGCGCGCCCGTGACACAGGCAATCGTGTCCGCCATCGGGACGGACTCGTCCCGTGGCGAGCCTGCAAGTCCTGGTAAAGCACACAGGATTGCCTGCATCAGGAGGGCACGGCTTTGCGTCATGATCTTGAGATCGCGCGACGCGTCCGTTAGGCTCGATGGCACAACCATGAAATGCATTCTCGTTCCAATTGATTTTTCCGACGTGACACCGCCGGTGATCGATGTGGCTCGACAACTGGCTAAGGCTCTCGATGCGGAGATTCATCTTGTTCACGTAAAAGAATTTACTGCGGCAGCCACGCCGGGCACACTCGGCTATGGCCTGGCAGGGATGCCTGAGCTCGCCCCGATGTCAGGTGCGCCAGTTCCGGGCTTTGAATCGGCGCCCGAGACTATCCCAGAGGATGAAGGTCAGACGTTGCAGCTCGCCAAATGGCAAGAAGAGATCGCTCAGGACGGTATCAAGGTCAGTTTACAAGAACCGACCGGACTGGTGGCCGAAGAAATTTTGAATCAGGCCGATGAGCTTAATGCCGATATTATTGTGATGGGTACACACGGGCACGGTGCGATGTATAACTTGCTGGTAGGAAGCGCCACTAAAGGTGTGTTGAAACACAGCACTCATCCTGTGCTCCTGGTGCCAGCTCCCAAATCTTCGTAAAACTTCAGTGTCCAGGGGTCAATTCTGGACGCCCAACACTTTATACGCGTTCATCCCGCCGCGGAGCACACAGTGAACTGTGCGTGATCTTGGCTTCGGTTGGGTGGTCCCTTCGCTGCGCTCAGGATGACATCCTGGTTAAATGTTTACCCCTGACTTTTAACGTCTTGGTGATTGTGATCCGCGATTGCGGCTTGCCTTGTGAAGCCTGGATAAGCGAAAAGCCGAGGGATGAAATTCCTGTACGCGCCGCGTCAGCCATTTGTTGGATTGTCGCTCGCGGCTGCAATAGGAATTACCATCGCGGACGTCTTTCTCCTTCCTGGCGCCGCCTTAGTCTCGGTGACGATCATTTTAGCGATCTGCACAGTCATCGTCGCGTGTAGACCTACGCTGGTCGCGACTTACGCTATTGTTGGAGTTGGCTTTTTGCTGCTGCACAGCTTTGAGACGAGCAACACGGAAGGCCAGCGACTTGCTGACGAACTTGGCGGCCGGCCGCGAGTCGTCACGGCCATCGGGTGCGTCATCACTGAGCCAAAGATTGCGCCCAGCGGGTTCGCGAGTTTCCTGCTAAAGCTCGATTCAATCGAATTTGAAGGCAGGAGACAACCGACACGCGCGGTCTGGCAGGTTCGTTGGAAAGGCGCCCCGGAATTTGGCGACGAGCTAAAGCTTTTTGGAATCGCGGAAGTGATCGAGCCTCCGCGAAATCCCGGCGAATTTGATATGCGCTCTTATCTGGCGAGTCACGACGTTCGTCGAATGCTCTTTGTTCGTTACATAGAGGACGGCACTCTGATTCGACGCGGCGGCGGTAACCCCATTCTACGCCTGGCGCAGAAGTCGCGCGCCTGGATGCAAAACGCGCTTTGCAGAGGGTTGGAGAACGCGCCTGAGGTGCAAAATTTTCTCAGCGGAATCGTGCTGGGCCTCAGGCACCAAACGCCGGAAGATATTGAGGAACCATTTCAACAAACCGGCACGCTTCACCTTTTTGCTGTCGCTGGTTTGCACGTGGGGATTATCGCCGCGCTGCTGTGGATGCTGGCAATGGTCGCACGGCTCTCACGCAAATGGGCGGCTGCGCTCATCATCCCTCTGCTGCTCTTCTACGCCGCAGTCACGGGATTACACGTTTCGAGTGTAAGAGCCGCGGTAATGAGCTCGGTTTTGCTGGGCGGTTTATTTTTCGAACGCAAGGTTTTCGTTCTCAACAGCCTCGCCGCAGCGGCGTTCTTTCTTCTCTGCTGGAACACGAACGAACTTTTTTCGACCGGCTTTCAACTCTCCTTCGCGGTCGTTGGCGCCATTATATTGTTGGCCGATCCATTTGCGGAATTTTTGCAGCGCTGGACTGCTCCCGATCCTTTCCTGCCACGAAGCCTGTTGCGTGGTCCGCGACTCCGGATGCACGCCGCCTTTGAATGGCTTTGTCGCGGAACCGGCGTTTCTCTCGCGGCATGGGCCGGTTCGCTGCCGCTGGTGCTTTGGTATTTTTATATCGTTACACCGATTTCTTTGGTCGCGAATTTGATCGTGGTGCCGATTGCTTTCTTCATTCTTGCGATCGCGCTTCTTTCCCTTCTTTCCACGCCGCTTCTCCCCGGGCTTGCGGTGATTTTCAATAATGGCAACTGGCTTTTGGCACAGATTGTCATCGGAATCGTGCAATTCCTCGCGAATGTTCCGGGTGGGCATTTTTACGTCGAACATCCGCATTGGCCCGAAAAGCTCGTTGCGAAAATTACGGTCCTTGATGTCGGCGCGGGAGCTGCCGTTCATTTGCAAACTGGAAGCGCGAACTGGTTATTCGACTGTGGTAACGAGCGGAATTACCAGCGGGTCGTCCGTGAGTATTTGCACTGGGCAGGGATAAACCGCCTTTCCGGTTTGCTGCTCAGTCACGGTGACGCGCTTCATCTGGGGGGCACAACACAATTACTGGACGATTTTCCTCGAATCCGTGTCGTGGATAACGCGGCGCCCGATCACTCAGCTGTACACAGACGATTGCAACAATTGTTCCGAGAGCACGGAATCGAACCGGACAATCTAGCTGCGGGGGACAGTTTCCGTCTGTCGCCCGATGTCACCGCGCGCGTCCTGTTTCCTCCACGAAACTTTAGCTCACCGGTCGCGGATGATCAGGCCTCCGTTATTCATCTACTAGTCGCGCCGGCGACCTGGATTTTGTTCATGTCGGACAGTGGCATCAAGACGGAACAGGCATTGTTGGCCAGCGGCTTGAACCTGCAAAGCGACATTATCATCAAGGGCCAGCATCATTCCGGAGAATCCGGCTCTGACGCATTCCTTGACGCCACGCGGCCGCGCCTGATTATTGCCACTTCGCGGGACTTCCCGGACTACGAGCGAATCAGCGACGCCTGGGCAGAGAAGGTACGGCAACGCGGCATTAAACTCCTTCGTCAGGATAACGCGGGCGCAGTGACAGTGAGCTTTCGTCAAGACAGTTGGGAAGCGCAAAGTTATTTGACCGGGGAAATCCTCCGCAGTTCCAACCATTGAACGGGCGCGCCTTTTTCCCGGAAGATGCGTCCGAATTTACTTTGCGGTAGATCGATATCAGCCTCACGAATTGCAAAGCCGGGGTTTGATTCGGCGATCTCTTTAATTTTCCGAAAGTAATCAACGTCATCTGTCGCAATGTAAATGCTCCCATTTTTCTCGAGTGCGGCATGAATCGAACCAAGGAAATCTGGCGTCACAATCCGGCGTCGATGATGACCTCGTTTTGGCCAGGGATCAGGAAATAACAGATAGAATCTTTCCACCGATTCGGCCGGCAACAGATAACGCACTGCATAAAAACCTTCCATCCGCAGTAGCAGCACATTGTCCAATATGGCGGCTTTGCGCGCCGATGTGCGCACTCGGTTGAGCAGCCGTTCGATCCCGAGAAAATTCTTGTCCGGCATCCGCTGCGCCAGCGCGCAAAGAAACGAACCATCGCCGCATCCAAGATCGACGTGCAAAGGCACTTTGCGTCCGAAAATCCTATCGAGATCCAAATGATCCGTGAGCGATTCGACTGTAATCAGCCGAGAAGGGACGTGCCTGCGGTGAGCTAAGCTACCCTCATCCGCAGGCACGCTGAGGAGAAAGTGAATCGGGGAGAAATCCAAGAATTCGAACGAACAGGGAGACAATGCCGAAAGAAGCGCGGCTGTTTTGATGATTTGGTTTCGCCCGCATTGAATTAAGGTAAAACCCGTTTATGACGGTCGCCCTGCTGTTGGCAAGCAAAAAATAGGCTGAGTTATTCACAACGCGCCGATTGAGAAGCTGTCTAATCCTCGAAAGTATGAAACGAACACTTATTCCCTTGGTGAGCTATGCCTTGATCGCTGCGTGTCCTATCACGAGTAGCCAGGGACAAAATTCTTCTTCTGCCGAAATCAAAACCGCGATCTTTGCGGGCGGCTGCTTTTGGTGCATCCAACCGGCATTCGATAAGGCAAAAGGTGTCATCAAGACCGCAGTGGGTTATTGCGGCGGAACCGAACCGAACCCGACTTACGAGGTCGTTTCATCCGAAAAAACCGGATACCGCGAGTCGATCCAGATTACGTACGATCCGGCAAAGATCTCTTACGACCAGTTGCTCGATATCTACTGGCGCCAAATCGATCCGACCCAGGCAGACGGACAGTTTACTGATATCGGACCGAGTTATCGCGCCGCCATTTTCTACGGCAACGATGGCGAAAAAAAGGTCGCGGAGGCTTCAAAGGAGAAGCTTGCGCGCTCGGGCAAGTTCAACAAACCGATCGTGACCGAAATTCTGCCGGCAATGAAATTTTATCCGGCTGAGGCGTATCATCAGAAATATTACCAGCAAAACCCGGAACATTTTGAAGCATTCGAGGAAGGCTCGGGGCGGGTTTCGTTCAAAAAGAAAGCGTGGAGAGAATAAAGATTCTCAACGTCTAACGTCACCGCGCCTGTCATTCTGAGCGAAGCGAAGAATCTCTGATCATTCCTGGGGCGATTCTCAGCAGCAACAAACCGAGATGTTTCGCTTCGCTCAACATGACATCATCATTAATGAAATGGCGTGTAGATAAGCCACCAACTAGACAATCTGTACGCCTTCGGTCGCGGTCCATTTGGCGTAAAGATCGCTCAGGCGTTTTGTCATCGGCCCGACTTTGCCATCGCCAATTTGGCGATTGTCCAGCCTGGTGACCGCAGCCAACTCACCCATTGTGCCGGTACAAAACATTTCGTTGGCGCCGTAAACATCGACCACCGACAAATCG